>OLFX01000004.1_pt1 | contig 353300 bp, 288 predicted proteins | sample 1605091 | NCBI WGS metagenome assembly OLFX01 (sample SAMEA3888906, study PRJEB22519) | human gut metagenome | biome: human gut; feature: human-associated habitat; material: faeces | place: Denmark | collected 2012
AAAAGTGATTAAGCAACTTTACCAAAAAATGCTGCTTTTAAATTTGCTTATTACATTTTTCTGTTTCATTTATCATCTTCCCTATTTTAAATAAGATTGAAATAAAAAGTAATAATAAGTGTTATTAAGAGGAGGATAGCGATCATTATTTTGATTGTTTTATTTGTCAAAAATGTTGATGTCAATGAAATGATCAATACAGATGAAAGAATCCATCTCCCTTTTTCTGTCCAAGAGGTAGCTAATAGAATGATTATTATTGTAGCGATGACTAAATAATCTATAATTCCCCATTTTTTTCATAGTCCTGAAATATTATAAGGTATACATCCAGCCCCAAGAAGTTAATAATAAGTTGTTGTTACAAAAAGTGTGTATACGTTTTTTGTAATATTATATCTTGTCGACTATAATGTTTTTATTTTCATCCAGGCGGATCATTCCGTTAAACGGGTTGCCTTTCGGATCCTTGAAACCGGATATTTTGCCGGTTTGGCCTTTTTGTATTAATGTATCTACTTGTTTTTGGGTGAGTTTCTTGCCTTGTATTTCCATCGGAATCAGAAAATCACAGGATTTCCGGTATAGGGTACATCCCCAGGCGGTTTTTCCCTTCACAATTTCTCCTTGTCCGCATTTGGGGCATTTCAATACAACCGCAATTTTTTCTCCGTTCTCCTTTTTCCCTTTTCCTTTCTCCCTTTCTTTTTTAGTTTTCTTGTCTTCCCCGTCTTTTCCCTCCGGTGTTTCTACAGTGATCGTTTTCGCTGAAGAATAACGTACAAAATGGACAATTTCGTTTACCATCGCCTTCAATTCTTCCATGAAGTCGGCCACCTGATAGGTACCGTCTTCGATCATACGCAATTTTTTTTCCCATTGTCCCGTCAGTTCTGCGGATTTCAGAAGGTCGTTCTGAATGGTGTCGATAAGCTCTATGCCTGTCGTTGTCGCTAAAATCCGTTTTTTGTCTTTGCGGATGTATTGCCGTTTAAATAACGTTTCGATGATATTTGCGCGGGTAGAAGGGCGTCCGATTCCGTTTTCTTTCATCAGATCCCGCAGTTCTTCGTCTTCCACCTGTTTCCCGGCAGTTTCCATGGCCCTCAATAAATCAGCTTCCGTATAGTATTTAGGGGGTTGAGTCTGTTTTTCCTGGATTTCGGGGGTGTGAGGACCGTGTTCTCCTTTTTCGTAAACCGGTAGTACGTTTTCTTCGTTTTGTTTGTCTGTATTATTGCCGAATACCACCCGCCACGCCGGATCGATGATTTGTTTTCCGGTAGCTTTGAAGTCTTCGTCGCCGATTTTGGCCATAACGGTTGTATTGGCTATTTCACAGTCCGGATAGAAGACGGCAATGAAACGGCGGGCTACCAGATCATATACCCGCTTTTCCTCGGGAGACATATCGTAACTGAATACACCGGTAGGAATGATGGCATGGTGATCCGTAATTTTTTTGTCATTGAAGACTTTGGCTGACTTCCGTATTTTTCCTCCTGATAAGATCGGCTGTGTTAAAGCCTCATAAGGTTTCAGGCCCTGAAGTATTTTGGGAACTTTGGCATATTGGTCGTTGGGCAGGAAGTTTGTATCCACACGGGGATAGGTGGTCAGCTTTTTCTCGTAAAGCGACTGTATGATTTTTAAGGTATTTTCGGCTGTATAGGCGAATTTTCGGTTACATTCCACCTGCAATAGAGTCAGGTCGAACAGTTTCGGCGGATGTTCCATGGCCTTTTTCCGCTCGATACTGAGAATTTCCAGTTCGAGTGGGGTGATCTTTTCCAGGAGGGCTTCGGCTTCCTCTTTTTTATTGAATCGTCCGCGCAAACAGGAGAAAAGTCCTTCCCGGTAATTTGTCCGTATTTCCCAATAAGTTTCCGGTTTAAAGTTCTCGATCGCTTTTTGTCGTTCGACGACCAGGGCCAGGGTAGGGGTCTGTACCCGTCCTATCGAGAGTACGTTTTTTCCTGTCCCATATTTCAACGTATAAGCCCGCGTGGCATTCATCCCTAACAGCCAGTCGCCGATAGCCCGGGCAGAACCGGCCGCATAGAGAGTATCGAAATCTTTCGATTCCATGAGTTTTTCGAATCCTTCCCGGATGGCTTCTTCTGTCAGCGAAGAAATCCAAAGGCGTTTGACAGGTACCCCGCATTTGGCTTTGGTCAATACCCAGCGTTGAATCAGTTCTCCTTCCTGGCCGGCATCCCCGCAATTGATCACCATTTCAGCTTTCGAGACCAGCTCCTCGATAACGGCAAATTGTTTTTTTATTCCCTCGTCTTCGATCAGACGGATCCTGAATTTCGAGGGGATCATCGGCAATACCCCTAAATTCCATTTTTGCCATTTCTCCGTATATTCTCCCGGTTCTTGCAGGGTACATAAGTGTCCGAATGTCCAGGTAACACAATATCCATTTCCTTCCAGATATCCGTTCCGCCGGGTCGTAGCTCCCAGAATATTCGCGATTTCCTTGGCAACACTTGGCTTCTCTGCAATACACATTTTCATAATTCCGCACGACTTGATTCTGGTGCAAAGATAATGTAAACCGAAAGCAAAGCCAAGTTTGCTTGAACTTTGCTGAGATGTAGCTTATTTTATCGAATGATAATGCCAACCGGGGGCAGAATGAAACGAATTCGTTCATTTCTTCCGCCAGGGGAGACTTATGTTTCTTTTACCACTGTTCCCAGAAAACGACTTTCCGAAAAAATGTTCCGGTATTTATTTTTGAAAAAAGCAAATAAATGGATCTCTTTACCTCTTTCGGCCGGGAGAGTAAAGGTATATTCTCCTGTAGCCCGTATGGTTTCAAAACCTTCCAGCCAATATATCTCACCGTCGTCTACCCTGGTTTTATCGTAAATGGCTATTTGTAATAAATCGTCGTCGAAACCCTGATTTTTATACCCGGGATTCCATTCCAGGCGAATAAGATCCGGAGTGGTATATTGCATTCCGAAATAATCCGGGATATAAAGCGGCCCATAACATATCTTCAGGCCTGAAAATTCGGTAATTTCTCCTGTCTCCGTAAAGCTATGGATATTCTCTTTTATAAAGAGGTTATATCCGCTTATGTTTTGTCCATGCGTAGCATCGCTCCAAGTCATATACATCGGCATTTCCAGTTTATGATAAAATGAAGCCGCCCCTTTAAACCTGTTTTTCTGTGCTTTTTGCTTACTACTTTTCGATTTTCTATACCGTCCCGTTTTGCTCCTTATTCTCAGCTGTCCGTTTACTTCATAAAGGATAACATTTCCGAAACTTCCTTTCAGCTGATTTAATAAGTTAGATCTTGCAGTACCCATAGCCTGTTTTTTTAGTTTGAAAATGAATCAATTTCCCGATAACAGCGATTCCCCGGAGATCCCTTTGAGTATCAGCTTCTGTAAAATTAACTAAAAATGATTAAAATCTAAATAAAAACTGGATTAAAGCTTATTTATTTAGTTGTTAATCTGGTAATAAATAGGATTTGTACTGGATTTAATCTGGATTTATCTATACACATATCCTGCTTTGTCCTATGTGGTTAGCATTCCCCCGATAGTTATAACTATATAATAAAAAAGGTCCAATTAAATCAGAATTTAATTGGACCTTTTTAAGGCAAATTATTCCACTGAATTTATTTAAACTAAACTCAGGGCAAATGTAGTTTACTACTTGATTTCTATATGATTATCTTTTAGAAAAGGAACCGATTAGGTACGCTCCGCGGTCCTCAGTGTCATATTTCTACTGAAGAACCGTCTTATTTTTAGCCGCAAAAATAGCCTTTTATTTTTCCACTACAAAGAAAAAAATGCCTTTTCAGTTTTTAGAGAAAGATCTCAGGGGAATATTTTCCAGTTGGAGGTACTTATAAAGTGTGCTTTTACTCTTAATTTCAATTTGTTGGCATATTTGTTTTACAGCAAATCCTTTTTGATACAAGAGAGCTGCTTTTTTTACTTTTTGCTGGGTTTCCGGATTCAAGCCCTGAGGTCTTCCGAATTTTTTTCCTCTTTTCCGGGCTGCTTCCCGTCCTTCACGAGTCCTTTCCATAATCACATTCCGTTCGAATTCTGCCAGAGCCGCAAAAATATGCATCGTAAATTTCCCCATATAATCGGTCGTATCGATATTATCCTTGACCGAACGAATCCGTATGTTTTTACTCTCCAGCTCCGAACATATCCGAACGATTTCAGACAGGCTACGGGCCAAACGATCTAATTTATAAACAACTAATACATCGCCTTCCCGTAATAGTGAAAGGCAATGTTCCAGTTCCGGACGTTTTTTTACCCCGGAAATTTTCTCACAAAAGATTTTCACGCAATTTTGTCGTTGCAACACATCCAGTTGCATATCCAGATTCTGATCACGCGTACTCACCCTGGCATAACCAAAAATCTGTCCTTTCATTTCCTTATCAATCAAGGCCATTTTCTCCCAATAACAAAAAATTTTTCACAAAAATATAAATGTTATCCGGATTGTTAAAAATCCAATTAAATTCTGATTTAATTGGACTTTTATTCGGGTATTGAATAATTCTTTTAAAATCGATTTTTTCAAATTTACAATATTTCCTTATGCAAAAAGTATTGGTAACCGGGGCCGATGGTTTTATTGGTTCACATTTAACTGAAATGTTACTGGAACAGGGGTATGAAGTACGGGCTCTTTCCTATTATAATTCTTTCAATTACTGGGGATGGCTGGACGGGATTCAGCATCCGAATCTGGAAGTTGTAACGGGTGATGTCCGTGATCCTCATTTTTGTAAACATATCACTGCAGACACCGATATTATTTTCCATTTGGCGGCTCTGATCGCTATTCCTTATTCGTATGTAGCCCCGGATAGTTATGTAGATACTAATGTCAAAGGAACACTGAATATTTGTCAGGCTGCAAAAGAAAATGGAGTAAAAAAAGTATTGGTTACTTCTACTTCTGAAGTATACGGAACGGCACAATATGTCCCTATCGATGAGAAACATCCGAAACAACCACAATCTCCATATTCGGCGACGAAAATCGGAGCAGATGCGATAGCTAAAAGTTTTTATAATGCTTTTGGATTACCGGTCGTGATTGTACGACCTTTTAACACGTATGGTCCCCGTCAATCGGCAAGAGCTATTATTCCTACAATTATTACGCAAATTGCCAATGGAATGAAAGAAATCAAATTAGGGGATCTCACTCCTACCCGGGACTTCAATTATGTAAAGGATACTTGCCGTGGTTTTATCGAATTGTCGAAATGCGATACTGCCATCGGTCAGGAAGTGAATGTGTGCAGCAATTACGAGATTTCGATGCGGGATACGCTGGAACTGATCGCAAAACTGATGCATTCGGATGTGAAATTTACAGAGGATGCTGAACGGATTCGGCCTAAAAATTCCGAAGTATTCCGTTTGTGGGGGGATAATGCGAAAATCAAATCCCTGACCGGCTTTACTTCCCGATATACTATTGAAGAAGGATTGCGGGAAACGATAGACTGGTTTTTGGATAAGGAGAATTTGAAGAAATATAAGGCTGATATTTACAATGTATAGTCGGGTTATTGATTTTATCCGTCAGACTTTTCATCAGACGGAAGGTGTAGTTCCGTTGCATGCACCCTGTTTTATCGGGAATGAGAAGAAATATTTGAACGAATGTATTGATTCTACGTTTGTATCGAGTGTCGGAAAATTCGTAGACTGTTTTGAGGAAATGGTCGCAGAATATACCGGTGCAAAACGGGCGGTGGTATGTGTGAACGGTACCAATTCCCTTCACATGGCGATGTTGCTTGTGGGGGTAAGGCAGGAGGATGAAATTCTCACCCAGCCTTTGACGTTCATTGCCACTTGCAACGCGATAAGTTATATCGGAGCTCACCCCGTATTCATTGATGTGGACTGTGACACGCTGGGCTTGTCCCCGCAGGCAGTGAGGACGTGGCTTGAGAGCAATGCAGAGGTGCGCGGCGGAGCATGTTTCAACAAACGTACCGGACGGCGGGTGAAAGCGGTAATACCGATGCATACTTTCGGTCATCCGGTGAAAATCGATGAATTGGCTGGCATCTGCCGGGACTGGAATCTGGAACTGATAGAAGATGCGGCGGAAAGTATCGGCAGTTTTTACAAAGGGCGGCATACCGGCACCTTCGGTAAGGTCGGAGCTGTCAGTTTTAACGGCAACAAAACCATTACCACGGGTGGCGGGGGAATATTGTTGTTTATGGATGAGGAGTTGGGAAATTACGCCAAGCATTTAACGACACAGGCGAAGGTTCCGCATCGCTGGGAGTTTGTACATGATCACGTAGGATATAATTACCGAATGCCGAATATCAATGCGGCATTAGGATGTGCGCAGATGGAGCATTTGCAGGAGTTTGTGGACAACAAGCGGGAACTGGCGGATTTGTATGCCAGTTTTTTCAAGGGAAGCGATATAAAGTTTTTTACAGAGCCGGATGGATGCCGGTCGAATTATTGGCTGAATGCGGTTCTACTGAAAGACAAGACCGCCCGTGACTGTTTTTTGGAAGAAACGAATGACGCCGGAGTGATGACCCGGCCCGTATGGCAGTTGATGAATCGTTTGCCGATGTTCAAAAACTGTGAGTGCGGGGATTTGAGCCATGCGGAATGGTTGGAGGAACGTATCGTAAATATTCCGAGTAGTGTGAGATTGTCATGAATCAGCGGGAGTTGATATTAGTCGGCGGCGGCGGACATTGCAAGTCGGTCATCGAAGTTGCGGAAAGTGCCGGAAGACGGATAGCGGGCATATTGGATGTCTCGGCGAATGTGGGTAAGCAAGTTTTGGGATACGATATTATCGGAACGGACGATTCGATTGTGGAATGGGCTGGCAAGGCCGAATTTGTCGTAACCGTAGGGCACATTAAAGATGCTTCCGTGAGAATCCGTTTGCATGAAAAAATCGAAGCTGCCGGAGGGCATCTGGCCGTTTTGATAGCCTCTACGGCGCATGTTTCCAAACATGCCCTTATCGGTGAAGGGTCTGTTATCATGCACCATGCCCTGGTAAATGCCGACGCAAGCATCGGGAAAGGTTGCATTATCAATACTTTTTCCAATATAGAACATGATGCGGTCATCGGGAATTATTGCCATATTTCTACCGGGGCCATGGTAAATGGAAACTGTATGGTGGGCGACGGTACCTTTTTAGGCAGCCAGGCGGTCATGGTAAACGGCGTGTCTATTGTGGGAGGTTGTGTGATTGCGGCCGGTTCGATGGTGCGGAAAAATATAGTCCGGAAAGGGATTTATTCGGATAATCCCGCGGTATTGAAAATAAAATTGTAATGTACAGAACATTAATCATAGCGGAAGCCGGCGTGAATCATAACGGTTCGGTGGAATTGGCCAAACAGCTGATAGATGCGGCGGCGGACGCCGGGGCGGACTATGTGAAATTTCAGACCTTCAGGACTGAAAATTTAGTGTCGAGGCAGGCCCGGAAAGCAGAATACCAGTCACGCAACACCCGTGACACGGACGATTTCCAATTTAATATGTTGAAAAAACTGGAATTGAGCCCGGAGCAACATATGGAATTAATCGATTATTGCCGGCATAAAGGAATCCGTTTTTTTTCTACGGCATTTGATTTGGACAGTATTGACTTATTAAGTGAACTGGGACTGGAAATGTGGAAAATTCCTTCCGGAGAGATTACCAATTATCCTTATCTAAAGAAAATAGCCCGGCAGGGAAAACCTGTGCTCCTTTCTACAGGAATGAGTGATTTGCAGGATATTGTAAATGCGATATCGGTATTGGAAAAATATGGAACTTCCCGCGAACAAATAACCGTTTTGCATTGTAATACAGAATATCCGACTCCTTTTGCTGATGTAAACCTGAGGGCCATGCAAACTATCGGCCAACAATTAGGGGTAAGAGTCGGTTATTCCGATCATACGGTGGGGATAGAAGTTCCGGTTGCCGCGGTGGCATTGGGTGCAAGGGTGATTGAAAAACATTTCACTTTAAGCAGAACACTGGAAGGACCGGATCATAAAGCCTCCTTGGAACCGGAAGAATTGAAAGCTATGGTTAATGCCATCCGGAATATTGAAATGGCATTGGGGGATAAAGACAAAAAAGTGACGGTATCTGAAGCAAAAAACAGGACTGTTGCCCGGAAAAGCATTGTTGCCGTCAGAGAGATAAAAGCCGGAGATTTATTCACCGAAGAAAACATAACCGTAAAACGTCCGGGAAACGGAATTTCTCCAATGGAGTGGGAAAAAGTGGTTGGAAAAAGGGCTAAAAAAGATTTCCAGACAGACGATTTAATCGAATTATGAGGACGATTTGTATTGTTACAGGTTCCCGGGCCGAATGGGGATTGTTAAGCGGTTTGGCAAAAAAAATTGCAGCTGATCCGGAACTGGAACTGCAAATTATTGCAACCAACATGCATCTTTCTCCCGAGTTTGGCTTGACTTACCGGGAGATTGAACAGCAAGGTTTCCGGATCAACCGGAAAGTAGAAATGCTACTTTCTTCCGATACAGCCAATGCAACCGTCAAATCTGTCGGTTTAGCCACTATCGGTTTTGCAGATGCATACGAGGAACTGAAACCCGATTTGTTATTGGTACTTGGTGACCGCTACGAAATACTGGCTGCAGTGACCGCTGCCCTGTTTTATAAAATCCCGGTGGCCCATCTTCATGGCGGGGAAATCACGGAAGGGGCTTATGACGATGCGATCCGGCATGCGATCACCAAGATGAGTCATTTACATTTTACTTCGACGGAAGCATACAGACAACGGATCATACAGTTGGGCGAACAACCGGAACGGGTTTTCAATGTCGGGGCTATAGGGATTGACAACATCCGCCACATGAAGTTGCTGGACCGGGAAACACTGGAAAAACAGTTGAATTTTTCTTTCGGAGAAAAATCTGTGCTGGTAACCTATCATCCCGAAACATTAGAGAATATTCCTGTGGAAGTACAATTCCGGAATTTATTGGCTGCTCTGGACCAATACAAGGATTTAAAAATTCTCTTTACTCTGCCTAATTCGGATACAGGAGGACGGGTAATTATTCAGATGACCGAAGATTTTATTCATCAACATCCGGAACGGGCCATAGCCTATCCTTCTTTAGGTCAATTGCGATATTTGTCGGCATTACAATATATTACAGCTGTTGTCGGAAATTCTTCCAGTGGTATTCTGGAGGCACCTTCGTTCGGTAAACCGGTGCTGAATATCGGTAATCGTCAGGGAGGAAGAATAGCCGCCAAAAGCGTGATTCATTGCGGTACGTCAGAAAATAAAATCAAGGAGGGACTGGATAAGGTTCTTTCTGGTTCTTTTATTGCAAAAGCGAGTCATGTCTGTAATCCTTATGAAAAGGAAGATACTGCCGTGGAGATTCTAAGTGTGTTGAGAAATCATTCTCTATCGGGAATTGTCCGGAAAACATTTTATAATCTGTAATGATGTGTGATTTTTCAAAATATATAGTACGGGATACGGTCACCATACGCGAGGCTTTGATCGCCTTGAACCGGTTGTCGGATGATGTGCTGGTACTGTTTGTTGTAGATAGCGGAAATTGTTTGGTAGGTACCTTAACGGACGGAGATATCCGGCGGAAACTGATAGAGGGGGTAGGGATTTCAGAGCAGGTGAAAGGGGTTATGAATAAGAATTTTCATTTTATTTCTGAGGAGACTTTTTGTGTGGAGCGACTGAAGGAACTAAAGACCAACGGAATAACCTTGCTGCCGATACTGAAAAAAGACGGTACAATAGTGAGGGTATATAATCTGAAAAAAAAGAAATCAGTTCTTCCTTTGGATGCTGTTCTGATGGCTGGCGGAAAAGGTGAACGGTTAAGACCCCTCACCGAATTAACACCGAAGCCGCTTCTAAAAGTCGGTGATAAAGCAATTATCGATTATAATATCGATAATTTGATTTCATTCGGCGTATCTCATATCAGTGTGACAACTAATTATCTGGGGGAACAGATCGAAAAGCATTTTGAGGAACCCCGGGAAGAGGTAAAAGTGAATTGTGTGCGTGAACCTCAATATTTGGGTACCATCGGTTCTATTAAATTCGTTGAGACTTTTTATAATGATACCATCCTGTTGATGAATTCGGATTTGTTTACGAATATCAATTTTGAAGATTTTTACCTGCATTTTAAGAGGAATAATGCCGATATGTCGGTGGCAGCCATTCCCTATTCCATCTCTGTTCCTTACGGAATATTTGAATTGGAGGAAAGGACCATCAAAGGTGTGAAGGAAAAGCCGACTTATAATTATTATGCAAATTCCGGTATTTATTTGATTAAAAGAAAATTATTGGATTTGATACCTGATGGAGTGTTTTTCAATGCTACCGATTTTATGGAAATGCTGATCCGGGAAGGGTATAATGTTATCCGTTTTCCGCTTGTCGGTTATTGGATAGATATTGGAAAACATGAAGATTATAAAAAGGCTCAGGAGTTTGTGAAACATTTATAGAAAAATAAATATGTACAGAGATAAAAAAATACTGGCAATCATTCCGGCGCGTGGAGGAAGTAAAGGATTACCAGGAAAAAACATAAAACCTTTATTAGGAAAACCTTTGATCGGCTGGACCATAGAACAAGCTTTAGCCAGTGAGTATATTGATGAAATATTTGTTTCTACGGATAGCCGCGAAATAGCTGATGTTGCAGAAACATTCGGGGTACAGGTGCCTGATTTAAGACCGGAAGAATTAGCCAATGATACGGCCAGTTCTATGGATTTTATACTTTATACCTTGTATCTTTTGGAGAAGAGAGGAAAAAAATTTTCATATATAGTATTATTGGAACCGACTTCTCCGTTAAGGGATGTTACGGATATTGATGATGCTATAGAGAAACTGGCTAATACTAATGAAGCAGAAAGTATTGTAGGAGTATGTAAGACAGAAGCTGTTCATCCGGCATTTCTGACAAAGATCATCCGGGGTTTCTTGACCCCCTATACTAATGAGATGAAAGCTGTTCGTCGTCAAGAACTGGAGGAATTGTATTTTTTTGAGGGGTCTGTCTATGTATCAGGTGTTGAAGCGCTGATGAGAAGAAAGTCTTTTTATCACGAAAAATGCCTACCTTATGTTGTTCCCAAATGGAAATCATTTGAAATAGATGATTTTGTGGATTTTAAAATTATAGAGGCTTTGATGGACTTAAAATTAAAAGGTATAATAAAATGAATTACAGTGAACGTTTAAACCGTGCGATACCGGGTGGGTGTCACACTTACAGCCGTGGAGATGATCAATATCCGCAAAATGCCCCACAGATTCTTCAGCGGGGTGAAGGGGCTTATGTTTATACTCCGGAAGGTGTGCGGTTCCTGGATTATGGAATGGCTTTGAGAGCCGTTACTCTGGGTTATGCTCAAAAAGATGTAGCTAATGCTGCTATTGAACAAATATGGAATGGCAATAACCTGACACGGGCCTCGTTGATTGAACTGCAGGCTGCCGAATTGCTGATAGAATTAATCCCTTCGGTGGAAATGGTAAAATTTGCCAAGAACGGTTCTACCGTAACAACAGCTGCATTAAAAATCGCACGGGCTTATACCGGGCGGAAATATATTGCCCGGTGTTACGATCATCCTTTTTTCTCATACGATGACTGGTTTATCGGTGATACGCCTTTGACTCGTGGCATACCGGAGGAATATCATTCACTTACCCTGAATTTCCGGTACAATGATATAGCATCTTTACAACAATTGTTTGACCAGTATCCTGACCAGATCGCCGGTGTTATTCTTGAACCGGCTACAGGTTCTCATCCGGAAAATAATTTCCTGCATCAGGTGCGGGATTTATGTCACCGGAACAGGGCGCTTTTTATCCTGGATGAAATGATTACCGGATTCCGCTGGCATTTGCAAGGGGCTCAGACCTACTATAACGTTGAGCCGGATCTGTGTACTTTCGGAAAAGGGATGGCCAATGGTTTTTCTGTAGCTGCAGTGGCCGGGAAACGGGAATATATGAATGTCGGCGGTATAAAAGAGAGCGGAGCAGAACGGGTTTTCCTGACCTCTACCACTCATGGAGCTGAAATGTGCGGAATGGGGGCTTTTGTAGAAACGATTAAGGTTTACCGGCAGCAAAATGTTGTAGAGCATCTTTGGAATTACGGTGAAAAACTCATAAACGGAATGAATGCCATTGCCTGTGAGTTAGGGGTTGCTGAAAACTTTAATGTGTGTGGAATTCCCTGTTCACCGAATTACCTGACAAAAGATAAAAACGGTGAGGTCTCTATGGGTTTGCGTACTCTTTTTTCTCAGGAAATGATAAAGAACGGAGTACTGATGCCTTGGATTGCCATTTCTTTGGCTCATGGAGAGGCAGAGCTTGAAAAAACGCTTGAAGCTACCCGGAAGTCCTTGCAGGTATATGCCCGTGCAGTAGTAGACGGGTATGAGAAGTACTTACAAGGAGAAGTGATCAAACCTGTGTTTCGGAAATACAATTGATGAAGGTAGCTTTAGTTTCTTTGAATCAAGTCTGGGAAGATAAAAACTCCAATCGTCTGAAGGTGAGCAATTGCCTTCAGACGATAATTTCCCGGAGTATAGATCTCGTGATTTTTCCGGAGATGACTTTGACAGGATTTACCATGCATGTGGAGGAACATGCCGAATGTCCGGAAACTTCTGAAACCGTCCGTTTTTTTAGGGATAGTGCCTGTAAGTATGGCGTATATATCGGATTTGGTGTGATTTTGAAAGCCGGCCTTAAAGCGGCTAACCATTTTATTATCGTTTCTCCTGAAGGAAAAATGTGTGCAGATTATATCAAAATTCATCCATTTTCTTATGCGGGAGAAGATCAGTTTTATGAGAAGGGAAAGCATCTGACTTCGTTGGAAATACAGGGAGTACCCATAGGTTTGAGTATCTGTTACGATTTGCGTTTTCCTGAAATGTTCCAGGCATTGTCGCGGACAGATAAACTTATCCTGAATATTGCCAATTGGCCTGAACGGCGGGTATTGCACTGGAAAACCCTGATTCAGGCAAGGGCTATCGAAAATCAGGTGTATTTTTTAGGGGTGAACCGGACCGGAAAAGACGGGAACGGACTGGAGTATCAGAAATCAAGTTTGGTTGTATCTCCTGAAGGAGAAATTCTCCGGCCGGACAGCATAAACGAAGAAATTGACATTTACGAAATCGATCCTGCTTTGGTGGAGGTATGCTGGGAAAACTTTCCGGTAAAGAATGATCGGCAGGTAAATTTTTATAAGGAAATAATATGAAACTGAAGGATAAGGTAATAATCGTTACCGGAGGCAGCGGATTAATAGGCCGTTATATTCTTTCGGATTTGAAGAGTCACGGGGCAATTGTGATTAATGCCGAAATCAGCGTAACTACGGATTGGGAAAAAGGGGATGTGCATTGTGATATTACTTCTCCTGATTCTGTAAAAGAGTTGGTTTCAGGTGTGATGGAAAGACATAAACGGGTTGACGGTCTGGTAAATAATGCCTACCCGCGTACCAGGGACTGGGGAGTCCGGTTTGAAGATATTCCGTACGATTCGTGGCAGAAGAATGTGGATATGCAGATGAACAGTGTTTTTCTGTTATGTCAGACGGTTCTGAAATATATGAAAGAACAAGGTTCGGGGAGTATCGTTAATATCGGTTCGATTTATGGGGTGGTCGGGAATGATTTCACAATTTATGAAGGTTACGGAGGGACTTCCCCTGCTGCTTATTGTGCAATTAAAGGAGGGATTATTAACTTTTCCCGTTATCTGGCGTCTTATTTCGGGAAATACGGTATACGGGTGAATTGTGTGTCGCCCGGGGGGATTAAAGATCAGCAACATCCTTCGTTTATCGAACGGTATGAGAATAAGTCTCCTTTAAAACGCATGGGGAGACCTGAGGAAATTGCTCCGGCTGTTCGTTTTTTGTTGTCGGACGAGGCTTCGTTTATTACCGGGCATAATCTGATGGTAGACGGTGGATGGACGGCTATATAAAGGTGAAATAATGAATTTTTATAAAAAGAAGACATTTAAGGATATTGCTTATTATTCGTTTGCAACTTATTTATATACTGCTTTTAATTCTGTATCAAATTTATTTATCAGTAAAATTTTAGGCCCTACTTCTTTAGGTGTGATCAATTATTTCAATGCTATCGATAGTAATGTTAATAATGTCCTTTATGGTACAGTTCGTTCGGCTGTAGAAAGAGAGGTTCCACAAATCAAAGATCCTGAGGAAAAAGCGGTTTATATAGAGAAAAGCCTGACGCTGAATTTTATATTGCTTCTTTTGGTTAGCTTTGTATATTTGACGATAGCTATATTTTCAGAAGACAATTTAATCAGATACAGTGCATCTACAGTTGCTGTCCTCAACCTTATCAAAGGTGGAACTGATTTTTATAAAAGTTGGCATAAATCATTAGATCATATCCGGAGTGTTTCTCTTGTAATGATTTTTTCAGCTCTGCTTATTCCCGTGTTTGTTATTCTATTTTCACATGTATGGGGATTAGAGGGTTTTTGGTATGGGCGGATTGTAGTACAAGGCCTGACTTTTATTGTTTATTTTTATCTTTTGCATTTCGTTTTTACGTTAAAAAAAATATCACTCGAATTTATAGTTTATGTATTGAAATCAGGTGGAATTCTTGTTTTATTTTCTCTGATCGTTTCCCTGTTTCAAACGATGGACAAATTTGTAATAAAGGAAGTACTGGGTCTGGAAGTCCTTGGTTTTTATTCTTTAGGAGCTATGGTTTTCAGCATGTTGATGCTTATTCCTACATCTGTAACAGGAGCGATTTTCCCGAAATTTATGGGGATGGCAGGAATGTCACTTAAGGAAAATATTGTTAAGTATTCTCTGGTGGTGGAATATCTTTGTTTTATTTGTTGTATAATCGCAATAGGTCTTATTCCGGTGTTGATTGAACAATTCCTGAACCAGTATCTTCCTTCTATTCCTATTATAAAAGTTTTATTGATAGCTTTCCTTACTTATTCTAGTGTACAGCTTAAATATATCGATATTATCCGCAATAAGAAAATGAGAATTTTGATAATAAGTTCAGCAATATGTTTATTTGTTACTTTGTCTTGTTTTGCCTATTTATTTTTTAATGGGACCGATAATATTATTTCTATTGCTTGGATTAGTGTCCTTGGATTCACCCTTCTTTCTTTTACTTTAAATTTAAGCTGGGGAATGGTTTATAATTTTCCTAAACTTAAAATGTTATGGTTGTTATTTTCAACTTTTATCCCATTATTGGTTATTTCTCCTTTTTATATAAGTTCTGAGAAGTTTATGTTTCCGGCTATTACCAGCTTAGTGATGGGAAGCGGAATTTATTATTTACGTTACAGACTCCGTGAGTTTGAATGGTTATAAATAAAAGATTATCATTAATCTTAATAAGCTATGTCAATCAATTTATATTATTTTAGGAAGGTATTGGCTAAAATCAATCTTTCGGAACAATGTAAAGGTAAAACGATTTTATTTAGTACAATTCGTTCTTATCCTTTCCCTTTACATCAGGAACTATTTTTGGCTAACATTCTGGCCCGCAAAGGTGCGAAGGTGTATGTACTTTTGGACGATCATCAGTTGGCACACTGGGATACGGTCCAAATTCATGATAAAAATGCGGTAATGAATCCCTCTGCGGGATATTTACACCGATTAAAGGCCAGAATTATACTTTTTCTTTATTCGCATAGGAATATTTCTATCCTATATGTTTCACAGTTTTTGAAAAAGGGAAACAAAATAGTTGATGAAGAAGATAAAATGAACATTATCAGTTCGGTACGGCGGTTTTTTGAGTGTGGAAAATATATGGAGGAAAATCCAGAGCATAAAAAATATTATGAGCAATCCTTACAAAATTGTAAAATAATGAAAGAGGTTGCTTCAGAATTATTTTCGGTTATTCATCCCGATGCCGTGATTACTTCTCATGGAATTTATTCCGTATGGGGTACTTTGTATAATTATTTTAAGAAAAAAAATGTTCCGGTGTTTGTCTATGGTGCACATGCTTATAAAACGGACGAAATTCAGTTAACGAATACCTTAGCCCAAACGCTATCTGAAGATATTGGTTGTGTAAAATTTATGAATTCATGCCCGATGTTATCTCCTGACCAGGAAAGACTGCTTAAAGATTATTTTGAAAGCAGGATAAATCATAGAACGAAAGATACCAATTGTTACTATGCATGGATGAATGATTTAAATCATTGGAAAATAGAGAAAGTCAATAAAGACATAAAAACTTTTGCTATTTTCCCGAATATTATATGGGATGGTGATATTATCCAAAGAGATACTATATTTAATGGTATTTGGGATTGGCTGATATCTACTATCAATTATTTCAAGACTTCGAAACATAATTTAGTCGTTCGTTTTCATCCTGCAGAGGCAACATTATGGAAAGATTCGGTTAAGTTGAAAGAGGTCGTCCAAAAAGAAATACCTGATTTATATGATTATCCGAATATATTTATTATTAACTCTGACCAGCCTATTGATACGTATGATTTTGTTAGAAATAATGTTGATGTGGGATTGGTTTACGATGGGATACTCACTTTAGAGTTAATATATTTAGGAATCCCTGTCATTTCTCCTGCTAAAAATCGTTTTACGGGAGGAGATTTTGTTCTATCTCCTTCTTCACGTTCTGAATACTATCAAATGCTGGTTTCCCCCCTGTATGGTCTGAATATTTCACAGAGGAGAGACATTTAGAATTTTTGAAATATTCATATTGGTACTTTTATGATTCATGCTATAAAATGCCAATTTATTCGGATGAAAAATTCGGACATATTGTTTATAATAAGAAAACGATGAAGAAAATGAATGATTCCGGTTATCTTAAACTGGAGGATAAATTAACTTCTCTTGGCTGAAATGAAATGGTGGAATAAGAGAAAAGAGTTGACAATAATAGGTTATTATGAAAGCAACTTCGGTGATTTATTGATGTTGCAAGGAATTATTGAACATTTGCCGGAGCATATAAGGAATATTAATATTTTATCTTACGGAAATTTTTCACTTCACGATTTATTTGTTCAAAAAGACCGTTTCCGTTTTAAAGTTTATAATTGTTTTCAATGGCGGAAACAATTTATAGCAATACTTGGTGCATTATTCCGGTCGGGATATTGTATGTGGGGAGGGGGGGGACCTGTTTTAATAATGTGGACGGGACGGGAGGTGTGAAGTGGATGTTGCTGGCCAAATTATTGGGAGTGAAGGTTATTTATTTCGGTATAGGTATTGATCTTCTGAAGAATGATAATAATCTGAAAAAAGCGATCCGGTTAGCTGATTATTTTTGTGTGAGGGACAATTATTCCTATGGTTTAAGTCAGAAATATGGAAAAGAAATTATCCGGGTGAAGGATCCTTTTCTTTTAAATTCCTATCCTATTAAAGAAAAGGATCGTTCCGGGAATTATTTATTGATTGCTTATCGGAATGTGGACCGGTATTTTAAGAATTCCCCGGAGTATCTGATAAATTTCATTGGGTGTATCAAATCTTTAATAGAAAGGTTTTATTTTTCAGAGATTATTATCATTGATACGGATAATGCGGTAGATAAAACTACCGGTAAATATCTATATGAGTTACTTTCTACGCAGAATTTAACAATTCCGCTTGTTTATAATCCTACCGGGTATTTGCAAGAAAAATGTTTGCTGATTCGGGAAGCAAAACTGATTATTACAGGACGTTTACATGTGGCCTATTATGCTTTTTTAAATCAGGTGAATTTTTTTTTACTTGATTATAGTATGAAGAATAAACAGTTTATAATAGAAAATAATATTTGTGCGGAAAGATTGGTTGAATATGCTTCACTTGCCGATAAAAATTTCTTATCCGAGTTATATTATCGGTATAATGATGTTGAATGGCGAATCAAATACGAAAGTCTGGAAGAAAATATAACCACAATATTAGAAAAATGCTTGTCTTAAGATGAAACTTATTAAAATATTGATTGTTCTCGTATTTGGTTATGTTTTTTACGCAGATCTGTTGATAGCCTTGACGCACTTCAACTTTGTAAAAATTTTTTTTGCAGGGTTGATTTTTTTATTTTTTTGTCTCAATATTATATTGAATAATAAGATATTAAAACAAAAGAAAATAATGGTGTATGCCAGTATGATCATGTTGTTTTATTTGCTTATGTGGGGCGGGATGGGAAAATTAAATTTGTTGTATACTATCATATTCGGATGGATTTTATTTCAGAATCCTTCTTTTACGTTTAAATGTTTGTTTTTTTTATTTATAACTCAATTCGTTTGTATTCTGTATGAATCTTTGTCTGGTCATTTCTTATATACTGAAATTACTTCCGGGACTTTTAATCAGAATGAGTATGATTATTCCGGTGTAATGGATTATTTTTCCGACACAGGTTTTCGTCCCAAAGGATTGTTTCCCGGCACTTTGATTGGTGCTTCTTTTATAATATATTATTCTTTACTAATGAGGAATAATCTTCTCATGATGTTCTGGATATTTATTATGGCTTATCTTTTAAATGGCAGGATGGCGATGATTGTGTCTTTTGTGACCTTTTCATTGTGTCTGATAAATCAAATAAATATCTCACATTATAAACGTAATCTCTCTTTGGGACTGAAATGTGTTTTAGGAGTTTTTTGCATTTTTATTTTGGGCATAATTCTATATCATTCAATGTCTTCTGTTCGTCTTGATCATATATTATCCATATTTGATACGGATAATACCAATAATGCAGGACGGGTTTTTCGGTATATAGAAGGTTTGATAACCTATTTCAGTGATTATAATGTAAAGGATAAATTGTTTGGGAAAACCGATTATGAATTATATGATTTGTATGGACGGTCTATTCCTCCTGAATCGGAGATTGTCGGCATGTTACTTGAAATAGGTTTGGCGGGATTGTTTTTGTATCTCTATGCATTAAAAAAATTGTGGCAGAAAGAAAAGGTTGTATTTGTAAATTTCCATTCCACTTATCTTAATCTCAAATATGTAGTATTCTGGACCTTTGTTTGTATGTTGCAATATCGTCATGTTGCCGGGAATCAGCGTGGTACTTTGTTTTGGTTTGTTTTTTTGTATCTATTATTCGATCAGGAAATGAGGGAAAATAATAGAAAGTTTTCTATTAATATTTAATATTAGGATGATATATCTTGTTGACATTATTGGAAAACATTCCGGAATGCATTATTATGACGCTTCATTCAGTTCTCTTTTAAGAAGAAATCATTATTCAGTAAAGATACTGTCAAATTATAGAGAAAAACAGGGAGAGAAGGTACTACTGTATAATTTCTTTGAAGGGAATTTAGGAGTTAAGCTGGTGAAATTATTGATAAGCTATATAAGATATTTGTCTGTCACAATTTTACATCCCAAATCCTGTTTTATTTATCAGTCTTTTGGCGGTTGGCTAGATATATTATTTATGATCCCTGCTTTCTGGAATCGCAGATTCATAGTGGATATGCACGAATGTGTTGCTTTGGATTCCGGCCATTGCCGGTCTCTTCTTTTCTTTATGGGACTTTTTTACAGGTACGTCATCAAATGTGTAATCATTCATTCTCAAAGATCTTTTGATTATATCAAGCAAATTGACGCTAAGGTAAAGGTATTGTATATACCACATTTTAAATATGAATTTGATAAAAATTACGATTCAAGAAATATTAGTACAGAAGTAAAGTCTTTGTTTCGGGAGAATGTTAAAAATTTTCTTTTTTTTGGACATATCCGGCTTTCTAAAGGAATTGATCTTTTTTTAGACACTCTTAATATCCTTGATGAAGAAGAATATAAGAAATGTCATTTTATTGTAGCCGGTAATGATACGGATCATTATTTAGAAGGACGAATAAATACAATTAATCCTAATCTTTCTTTCTCTTCTCTTCTTCGTTATATTAAAGATGAAGAGTTGAATTACTTATATGATAGAGCTGACTATATTGTTTTACCCTATAAGGAAATTTCTCAAAGTGGTATTTTAGAGGTTGCTGCTTATTTTAGAAAACCGGTTATATTGTCCAGAATTGATTATTTCGAAAAATTTCTCTCTGCATATCCTAGTTTTGGAATAAGTTTTATATCTCAGGATCCTTATTCATTGAAGGCAGCTATTCAAAGAATTTCTCAGCTTCCTGAAAAATTTTATTCTGATAAAGATTTGGCTTCGTTTTATGCTTACGATGATATAAAAGCTTTTCTGGTTGATTTTCAAAGTGTAATGAATAATAACCAATAAGAATGATAATATAATGTATTCTTTTTTACGTTTAAAAAAATTGTTCTTTCTTAGTATAGCACGATTACCTATGAGAGGACAGTGGAGAGCTCATGTTTTAAAAATAGCCGGAGTCAATTTTGCCGGTAATTCTGTTAATCATGTATATATCGGACAACATGTAACGATTGATACTATGTTTCCGGAAAATATAACGTTGGGTAAAAATATACATATTACATCAGGATGTGTGATTTTGACTCATTATTATAATCCTATAGACCAAAAATTTTATGAAGGGAAGGTAGGTATTGAAGATGGGGTTTTTATCGGAGTTAACAGTGTTATTTGTAAAGCAATTGTTATAGGCAAAGGTGCTGTTGTTGCCGCAGGATCAATAGTTACAAAAGATATCTCGCCATATGAGTTATGGGGAGGAAATCCCGCGAAGTTTATTAAAAAATTAAATGGGAAGAAATAAGTATTTTTCCCATTACTACGTTCTTTGACATGATAAAGGTTGCAATTATTGGTACTGTAGGAGTGCCAGCTAATTATGGCGGTTTTGAAACTTTAGTTGAAAATATTATCAAGTGTAATAACTCGGAGGAATTACAGTATTCTGTATATTGTAGTTCCAAAAATTATAAGGAAAAATATTGGGTTTACAAAGGAGCTAAAATAATTTATCTTCCTCTCAGAGCGAATGGTTTGCAAAGTATTTTGTATGATGCTGTTTCGATCATACATGCGCTTTTTAAAGCAGATACCTTGCTGGTCCTGGGGGTTTCAGGATGTATAGTTTTGCCTGTCATACGTTTATTCAGCAGGAAAAATATTATTGTGAATATCGATGGCTTGGAGCATCGGCGTGTCAAATGGAATAATTATGTGAGAAAATTTTTAAAATACTCTGAGTCTTTAGCTGTAAAATATGCAACTCATATCATCACTGATAATAAGGGAATTCAGGATTATGTCTTGGAAGAATACGGTAAACATAGTGAGTTGATAGAATATGGTGGTGATCATGTGCTTTGTGATACAAGTGGAATGGAAGAGGAGATTTTAAAGAAATATCAGCTGTCTAAAAATGGATATTCGTTGGCATTGTGTCGGATTGAACCGGAGAATAATGTGGAAATGATTGTGAAAGCGTTTGTTGCTTCCGGTGAGTTGTTGGTGTTTATTGGCAATTGGCATAATAGTGAGTTCGGGCGGCGAGTGAGAGAGGAATATGGAACAATTTCAAATATAAAACTTTTGGAACCCATTTATGATATTAAAGTATTGAATGTGTTGCGGACTTATTGTAAATTTTATTTACATGGGCATAGTGCGGGGGGGGGACGAATCCCTCTTTGGTGGAGGCAATGTATTTCGGCAGACCTGTTTTTGCGTTTGATGTGGTATATAATCGGGAAACTACCGAAGGAAAAGCAGGTTATTTTGGGAATGAACAAGAGTTAATTGCTTTGATGAATGAAGATGGTGAAGAAGTTTGGAAAAGGAATGGAGAAGCGATGAGGGAGATAGCCTGTCGGCGTTATTGTTGGAATGTGATTGCGGATAAGTATGAACGGTTGTATTTGAAAAACTAAATGGGTAAAGGAAAAGTTGTTTAATAGAAAAATTTCTTATATTTGTTACAAAAATAAGTAGTTTATGCGCTTGACTCAGGGGGAGATAGATACGATTGTCCGGATTGCAAGGGAGATTTATGGCTGGGGAGTAGAGGTGTTTTTATTTGGTTCGCGTACGGATGACAGTAAGCGGGGTGGGGATATTGATTTGTTGGTTAGAAGCACTGGGGAGAAAAAAGGTATCCTGGAACGGGTGCGAATGGTGACTAGGTTAAAACTGGCATTGGGGGACAGGAAGATAGATGTGATCGGGGATTACGAGGATAATGCGGTTGTGCAGGAGGCGTTGTTGCATGGAATACGATTGATATGACAGATAAACGACAGGAATTGAAAGATCGGTTGCTTCGGGCATTTGAAATCTGTGATAAACATATAGCCCGAATAGAGGAGGCTTTATGTGGATTGAAATCGTATTTCCCGTTAGATGAGGAGAAGTATTTGAATCTGAATAGTGAGGCGGTGATGCGTTTGGATCAGTTTATATTTCGTTTTTCCAAGTTGCAAGACGTTATCGGGGCAAAGATATTCAGATATGTATTGGCATGGTTGTATGAGGAGGAAGAGACAATGTCCATGCGGGATGTTCTGGATCGTTTGGAACGCCTGGGGGTGATTGATAGTGTTGAAAGTTGGGTCTATATGCGGGAGTTGAGAAATACGATAGCACATGATTATCCGTTAGATACTCAAGAGGTGGTGCTTTCATTAAATGAATTGGTCGGAAGTACGGAAACGTTGAAAGTTATATATGAACGTTTGAGAGGAAGGTTTTTTGCTTGATATATTAAATGGAGGATGGATTGGGGGGAGAAGATCTTTTCGTCAGAAATACATAATCACAAAATTTTTTATTTATGAAAGGTATAGTGCTTGCCGGAGGTTCCGGTACGCGGCTTTATCCTATTACGAAAGGGGTGAGCAAGCAATTGCTGCCCATTTTCGATAAACCGATGATTTATTATCCGCTTTCTGTGCTGATGCTGGCGGGGATTCAGGAAATATTGATTATTTCGACGCCACAGGATTTGCCGGGCTTTCAACGTTTGCTGGGGGACGGATCGGATTATGGTGTGCGTTTCGAGTATGCGGAGCAGCCGAGTCCGGATGGGTTGGCACAGGCGTTTATTATCGGGGAGAAATTTATCGGGAAGGATTCGGTTTGTTTAGTGTTGGGCGATAATATTTTCTACGGGCAGAGTTTTACGCGGATGTTACAGGAGGCGGTGAGGACGGCTGAAGAAGAACAAAAGGCGACAGTGTTCGGTTACAGGGTGAATGACCCGGAACGGTATGGAGTGGCGGAGTTCGATCAGAAAGGGAATGTGTTGAGTATCGAGGAGAAACCGGCAAAACCAAAATCCAATTATGCGGTGGTAGGCCTCTATTTTTATCCGAATAAAGTGGTGGATGTAACAAAGAACATAAAGCCATCTGCCCGCGGAGAGTTGGAAATTACTACGGTGAACCAGTGTTTCCTGCAGGATCAGGAGTTGAAAGTACAGTTGCTGGGCCGGGGATTTGCATGGCTGGATACCGGAACACATGATTCATTGAGTGAGGCCTCGACTTTTGTGGAGGTGATCGAGAAGCGGCAGGGGTTGAAACTTGCCTGCCTGGAGGGAATTGCCTTACGGCAGGGATGGATTACGGCAGAGAAGATGCGGGAGGTGGCCCAGCCGATGATAAAGAACCAGTATGGGCAATATCTATTGAAGTTGGCGGATGAGTTTTCCGGAAAAGAGAAATAATAAAAATCGTTTGGACTTTACTTGGGAATTTGCTCTACAGAAAACTGTTGATGTGCCGAATAAAACTACCCAACGGGCCATTGAGGAATTGAAAGAGGGGAAAACTATAAAATGTAGGAGTTTCGAAGAGTACTTGGCAAAGGTGAAATGATAAATATTCCATAGAATTTATCCATCAGTATTTAAAAGAAATGTTATATTACTCTGGATTGGTTACTTATCTATGAACGTAGAGAGGTCTTAAAGATTGTGACTTTGGTATCACAAGATCTCGCTCTGATCTATTTTAAAGTTTTGAAAATCGCTTGTCTCGTATGTGTTTTTGCGACACATTGTGTGATATTATCAATTAAAATATGGAACTAATTGAAACTGGAATACCGGGTGTTGTTATCGTACAACCCCGTATATTCGGTGATGAACGCGGTTATTTTTTTGAGTTGTTTTCACAACGGGATTTTGAACGACAGGTTTGCCGGACGGTGTTTGTGCAGGATAATGAGTCGAAGTCGTGTTACGGCGTGGTGAGGGGATTGCATTTCCAGAAACCTCCGTATGCTCAATCCAAACTGGTGCGGGTGGTGAAAGGTCGGGTACTGGATGTGGCGGTGGATATCCGGAAAGGTTCACCAACTTTTGGAAAACATGCAGCGGTGGAATTGAGTGAGGAAAATAAACGGCAGTTTTTCGTTCCGCGGGGTTTTGCCCATGGGTTTGCCGTGTTGAGTGAGGAGGCTGTTTTCCAATATAAGTGTGACAATTTTTATGCGCCGGAAAGTGAAGGGGCTTTGGTGTGGAATGACCCGGATTTGGGAATTGACTGGCGGATTCCGGCCGCTGAGGTGATCCTTTCAGAGAAAGATAAGCGACATCCCCGGTTAAAAGAGGTTGACTGGCTATTTGATTATAAAGATAATCTTTATGAATAAAATTGGGTGATTATCAATGAGTACTCAAGTTTCAGGAAATCTATAAAGTATTTATGGTTGGATCAGGTGACGAGCGGAGATTATCAGGGATACTATGAAAGGATGTATGGCAACAGATAGGCAAAAAGCGGAAACGGTTCATTGGCATGCCGTCTTCACCGCCTCCCGTGCGGAGAAGAAGGTGCGTGACCGGTTGGAGGAGCTGGGGGTGGAGTGTTTTTTGCCGGTACAGACGGTGTTGAGGCAGTGGACGTACCGGAAGTCGCGGGTGGTGGTGCCGGTGATTGCGGGGCTGGTTTTTGTGCGGGTAGGCCGTCAGGAACAGGTGAAGGTACTGCAGACGAAGGGGGTGGTGGCTTTTCTGAGGCTGAAGGGAGAGGCGGGGGCTGCGGTGATTCCGGATAAGCAGATGGAGGATTTCCGTTTTTTGCTGGATTTCTCTGAGGAAGCGGTGGAAATGACCAATGAAAATATAAAGGCCGGTGATTTGGTCAGGGTAGTGAAAGGTTCGCTGAGGGGGATGGAAGGGGAATTGATCAGACACAAGGGAATGACGAAGGTATTGGTGCGTATCGATATGCTGGGGTGTGCCATGGTTAATATTCCGGCGAGCTTTGTAGAAAAATTAAATAAGTAATGATGGGTGATGAAAGAGTTTTCGGTTTGTTATGATCGTTTTTGCCTGGGGAATTATACCCTGGTTTGTGATGGCTCGGATACCGTTCAAGCGACCGCGGATCTGGGGGCTTTCGAGATGTATGTCCTGGGTATGTGGAACGATGGGCTGGTGGTGACGATGAAGGCATACGATGAGGTTTGTGATGAAAATCAGTTTGTTCTGCTTGTACCGGACGGCAGTGAGCAGTTGATGAGTTTTTCCCCTGAGAGAGGTTTTGTGGTCCGGCCATACCGTGCGGCACGACAAGGCCGTTTTGCCTATTTGCTTGATTTCTTATGCGGCTTGAAATACAAAGGTTATCAGGGTTATGAGGAGTATGACGAAGAAGAAAAGATGATTTTCGGTATTGTGCGGGTCGGTGAAAAATCCCTGACCTATGGAGGAAAAAATTTGCGGGAAGTGAAAGCTGATTTCATTCAAAAGATCGAGCAAGAAACTAGTCCCGAACCACTTTCATAATATCCGCCAACGGATTCCCTTTATATACTCCTGTACTTTCGGTTAGTGGTAAATTTTAGGCAGTTATGTATGAGTCAGATTTTGTAATTTTTCCACCTGATTTAATTTAAACACGTAAGCGTTAATTAACTCATTTTGTTTGGTGTTTTCTTGTATGACAACAAATAAGTACCTATATTTGTACTTATAGAAGTACATAAATATGAGAATAACTAATTTTACTGATTTAAGAACTAACCTGAAACATCATTTGGATAGTGTTGTTCAGGATAATATACCTTTAATAGTTCAACGTCCTAATGGCGAAAGCGTTGTTGTTATTTCTTTGGAAGATTATAACTCAATAATTGAAACAGCATATCTGTTATCTAATCCTGCCAATGTTGAGCATTTGAGAGAGGGAATCGCCCAAGCCAATAATGGAGAAGCTACTAAGGTTGATATTAAAGACTTATGGAAATAAGATTTACTAAAACAGCCTTAGATGATTTAACCTATTGGAAAAAAAATGGCAATAAGCAAATACAGTTAAAAATAGAAGCTCTATTGGCTGACATTGCAGAGCATCCTTTTACTGGCATAGGCAAGCCAGAGCCTTTACGTTTTGAGTTGGCAGGTCACTGGTCAAGACGTATTAATTCAGAACATCGTATTGTCTATCGTGTAGAGGGTGAACAGATTGTAGTTGTGATTATCTCTATGCGCTATCATTATTGTAGTAAAGGAATGTTTTGTTTATAACCGGAAACCGGTTCCGTAAACCGTTTTTATCCACAAAGCAAAAAGACGGTCTGTGAGAGAATACGTCTTATTGATCTCTGTGATAAAATCTTTATCCAGCAACTTCTTTATAGCCGATTGTACAGCACTGGCCGAAGTCAGCCGATGGCGTTTAATAAAAGCGGAAGAGGTGACCTGGCGGGCTTCTCCGTCTTTTGCAATGGCGTACAACACTTCTTTCTGACGTTCCGGTATATGGGAAAGGATCTCCCGGAATATGGTGTCGTTGTCACTTAGTAGCCTATCGATACTTTGTTGAAGAATACTAATCGTACACTCCTTATTGTTTTCAGTATCTGCAAAACCTTCATTAAAAGTTTTTTGAATATAATAAGTATGTCCCTGAAACAAGGCGTATACCCGTTTGGCTGTGTCCCCGGAAATAGATTTTCCGAATTTATTGAAATTACCGACAATGAAGGGAATGTATTTTTCGTCGGGGATAGCACTTAGTTCGAGTATATCCGCACTATGGTAAAATGGACGTGAGGCAGATACGAACATATTTTGCATCATATGCCGTTCACTTCCTGCGAAAATGAAATGGCAATTGCTTATTTTTTGAATATGTGTCCGCAACAGAGCCTCGATATTCTTTTCCGGATATTTAGCGATCTGCTGAAATTCGTCGATGGCAATAATACAGGGTTTATCGGCTTTGGCAAGATAAACGAAAATTTCATCCAACGTATATTCGGGTCGGTCGATATCCCCTAACTCCAGACTAAAAGTCGGGGTATTCGACAGTGGATCGAAACCGAATTTCCCGCTAATCGATTTCAGCGTCTGCATAAAAAGTTGAGTCATTCTTTTACTCCGGGGCAGCAACGTTTCATAAATCTCTTTCCCCAGCGTATAAGTAAACTCCCTCAGACTGGAAGTATGTAAGATGTCGATGAAAAAAGTGTAATACGTTTTTTTCCATTCCGGTTTTTCATAACAAAACTGAATTAATCCCGTCTTTCCCATCCTTCTCGGGGAAATAATCACCAAATTATTTCCGTTATCCAACGACCGGATCAAACGGGCCGATTCTTCTTCCCGATCACAAAAATAGGCCGGATCGATTTTCCCCGTCACAATAAAAGGGTTCACTATTTTCCTCATAACTCCATTTTTATACAAATATAATTATATTATTTGAATTATGCAAATCGCATAATATTCCTTGGTGTCTGTATGTCGTGGAAATTGGTTTATTTGACGGTGTTCGTACAGGACTGGTGCGGGTGGTGACGGATAAGGGAATTTTTTGTTGATGATTTTCCAAACCTTATTGATAAAAAATGCGAATACTAGTGAAAAAACGAATCTTTCTAACCTGGAAAATTTATGAGACAAGAAATGGAGAAAACGGTTTTGAAAGGAAGACACGGAGGTTGGTCGATATGGCTATCTGTAGCTTTCGGAATGGTATGGCTTTTATTGCTTCCCGGACAGTCGGTGGCTAGGGTTCCGGGCAGTAGGGACAAACAACAAACTGCGGAAACGTTGCGGGTTGTTCACGGTAAGGTAACGGATGAGAACGGAGCTCCGATTGTGGGGGCGAATGTTTGGATAAAGGGGACTATGGTAGGAGTGGCTACCGATGTCAACGGAGATTATACCTTACGGATAAACCCTGAGGCGAAGACGTTGAGTGCTTCATTTATCGGTTATTCAGAGGCGGAGAAGACGATTATGCCGGGAATCGAGGTTTATAATTTTACTTTAAAGCCGGAAGCCAGGAAGCTGGACGAGGTTGTGGTGGTTGGGTACGGTACTACCCGGCTCAGGGATTTAACCGGTTCGGTATCTTCTGTCGGGGCTGCTGATCTGGAAAAGGAACCGGTGATGAATGTCGCTTCTGCCTTGCAGGGGAAAGCGCCGGGGGTTCAGGTGTCTATGGCTTCGGCGAAACCCGGTGAACCGGTGAAGATCCGGGTGAGGGGATCCACTTCGTTGGAAGGTACCAATGAACCTTTGTATGTGATCGACGGTATTCCGGCCGAACAAGCCGATATGATCGCCATAAACCCGGACGATATTCAGTCGATCGATATATTGAAGGATGCTTCGGCAGCGGCTATTTATGGGTCGAGGGCCGCTAATGGCGTGGTATTGATTACAACCAAACGGGGGATACAGAATGAAAAGCCTCAGCTGAATCTGAAGTATTTTACCAATTTCGATACCCAGATAGAGAATTTCAGCATATTGAATGCGAATGAATTCCGGAATGTCATGATGGATGCTGCAATCAATACGTTAAAAGTGGATCCGACCAATGAAACGGCTTTGAGTATTAAAGAAGGGACTATCCTGAAGGATGCCGATACAGATTGGTATAAACTATTGTCACAGAAAGCTTCAACGAACAGTGTGGAGCTTTCGGTGAGGGGAGGAAGTTCAAGACTGAAATATTTTACTTCCTTCGGGATGAGTTTCCAAAATGGAGTATTGAAAGGGGATGACCTGAAACGGTATACCGGGCGGATCAACCTGGACTGGGATGTGACTTCGGTATTGAAATTCGGTACCAATGTAAGTTTGGCGTATACCGATCAATCCCAGGAAGGACAAGGGTTGTGGCAGATCAAACAGTTTCGTCCGGATGTCCCGGTTTATGCAGAGGACGGTAGTTATTATAAGATCGGTACGACAGATAATCCGGTGGCCAAAACGAAGATTACCAACCGGAACGATGTTTATCGGTTTAATGGGACGGTATTCGGAGAGGCCCAGATTATTCCGGGACTTCATTTTCGTTCAACTTTCTCTGTAGCTAAGAACTTTAATTTCACCCACCAATATTATCCCAGTTTTTTACAGGAAGGTAATTATTATAACAATTATACCGGTAAAGCTGTACGGGGAAGTAACGAATCGGTACGTACCCTTTGGGATAATACATTGAAATATGAGGGGACATTTAAGGAGATACATGCTTTGGATGCTTTGTTCGGAGTCTCGTTCGAGCGTTACAAGGCAGGTGATTTCAGTGCTACCGGTGTCGATTTTCCGATGGACAAAATCTTGAATAACCTGAGTAGCGCTACAACTCCTTACGATGTAAGCGGAAATTCGTCCGGAAACGGACTGATTTCGGTCTTCGGACGGTTTAACTACCAATTGATGGAAAAATATCTTTTCACTTTTACGGCTCGTTTCGACGGTTCGTCGAAATTCGGTTCGCACAATAAATACGGTTTTTTCCCCTCGGGGGCTTTTGCCTGGAAAATCGATCAGGAACCTTTCATGAAGGATATTGAAGAAGTGAACGAATTGAAATTAAGGCTTTCGGCCGGAGTGACGGGAACACAGAATATCGGTAATTATAACAATAAGGATCTTTATGGCCCGAACGATTTTCTGGGAAAACCGGGAATTATCCCGACAACCCTGGGAAATAACGATCTGCGCTGGGAACGGACCAAGCAGTTCGATATCGCTGTCGATTATGCTTTGCTGGATTACCGGTTGAGCGGATCTATCGGCTGGTATTATAAGAACACCAACGACCTGTTGTGGTATATCGATTTTCCGACTTCACTGCAACCCTTCAGCGGGATGTATAAAAATGTCGGACGGGTACAGAATAAGGGATTCGAGTGGATCGTCGATGCAAAGATTTTCAGGGAGACGGAGGTGAAATGGGACGTTACTTTTAATCTGGCCGTTAACCGCAATAAGGTGAAATCTTTGGTATCCGAAGGGGCACAGGATTGGGCCGGTAAAGGTGTGGTACAGGGAAGCGGTACCGAAGTACTGGCCGAAGGACATCCGGTGGGAGCTGTTCTGGGGTACCAGACCGACGGTATATTCCAGTCCTGGACACAGATCGAGGAATATAATAAAAAGGCACAGGAGCTGAGTAACGGGACTGCCACTTATTATTATAGCAGCGAGACCAAACCGGGACAGATTATTTACCGGGATGTGAATGGAGACGGGCATATCAGCGTGAAAGACCGGGTGATCATTGCTAATCCGGAACCGAAATTTCAGGGGGGATTTTCTTCCAATGTGTCCTGGAAAGATTTATCCCTGTATCTGATGTTCAATTATTCGGTAGGTGCAGAACGCTTGTATAACAATACTTTGCAAAATATTTCCGGTTCGTTGAACAACCTGATCGATTATAACCTTTACAACCGTTGGTCCGAACAGAATACGTCTTCCCGTTTACCGGCTTTGTATGTCGACGATCCGGTTCCGGCGACGAATAATCTGGAAGTACACAAAGCTTCTTATTTGAAGCTGTCGCATTTGCGGATCCAGTACAATTTGCCGGTATTGTGGGATGCCAGGTATTACAAAGGGGGACAGGTATATTTCGCTATCGCCAATCTTTTCACTATCACCCGCTATCCGGGAATCGATCCGGCAACGGTAGGTAGTGCTACGGCTAACTACGGAGGAAATTACGATAGTGATATTTATCCGGGTGTCCGTTCTTATACAATCGGGTTACGACTTAATTTTTAATTATTAGCACGAATGCTTATGAAAAAGATATTTATCCTTTTGATGGTCGGTAGTCTGCTGTTTTCCTGCCAGATTACGGACGTCCTGAACCAGGAGCCTCCGCATAATCTGACTCCTGATAATGCGATTACGGATGAAAAGTCGGCAGAAACCGCTTTGACCGGTATTTATGGTGAACAGATCGGGTATGAGTCTTATATGTCGATCGGAAATCATGCAATGACTGCCGGTATTTTGCAAAGAAACGACAATCCCGGCGTGGTTGTGAGTATCTATTATATCGAAAACCGTTTGCCGGAACTGAATCTGGTGGGGGCAGCATATACTCCTTTTTGGGATGCTTTTAATACGATTATCAATTCGTCGACGAAATTACTGGCTGTTTTGGAAGGAATGAGCGATAATCTGTTTACCGATGGACGGAAAACCACCATGATGGGAGAGATCCGGTTTCTGCGGGGGTGGTATATGTTCGATTTGTTGAGGATGTTCGGGGAATATGATAAATTGGACAGTAAATATGGGATGATCATCCGGGAGACTCCCCCTACTTCCGATGATGTTTATAAAGCCCGTTCGACGGTTCAGCAGACGTATGATTTTATCCTGAAGGATATCGAGTATGCTATATCGAACGCCCCGGATTTTACTTCTTCGGATTTTGCGTCGAAAATGGCTGCCAAGGCTCTTAAAGTGAAAGTACTTTTCTATATGGGGAAATACAGTGAGGCTTTAGAGGCTGCCAATACGTTTATCGGTGACGGAGAACGGGCATTGGTGGCCCCCTATTCGGCTGTTTTTACCGATTTTTCTAATCAGGAGCTGATCTATACCCGGGGATTTGCAGGGACAGATGAAGTGAAATATCAGGCCACGCGGGTACAGGCGTATTATAATGAGGGGAAATGGGGACCTACGGAGTCTTTTATGGAACTGGTCGGGGACGATCCCCGGAAAACGGTTATCCTGAAAAATGGAGTCGGGGATGTTTTCGGACCTCAGCAGACGATTCGGAAAGCTTCGAATGCAGAAGGGACAATGCCCACTTACCTGATGCGTTATTCAGAGATTTATATGATGAAAGCCGAATGTGAAGCCCGTACCGGGAAAGGAGATCCTTTGGCTACCCTGAATGCTTTACGTTCCGGTCATGGATTACCGGCTATTACGGGAGTGACCGATATATTACAGACGATCTATCAGGAATGGATACTGGAACTGGGGTTCGAGAATGGGCATGAATGGTACGCTACCTGGCGGATGGGAGTGGATCAACTTCTGGAAACCAATCGGGCTGTGGCTGAAAAAATGGCTACTGCCGCCGATCCCGAATTGTATAAAGCCAATTTGCCTTATAAACGGATTTATCCGATTCCTTCGAGCGAAATCAATGCCAATAAGTTGATGGAACAAAATCCGGGGAATAATTGATGGCCTGATTCAGGACTGAGTTTTTGTGGTTGAAGAGAGAATCGTGATAAAGTGGTTTTTATTGCGATTCTCTTTTTTTGTCGGAAAATAGCCCGGTACCCCCGTCTCCGTCCTTTATTGTTAAATATTATACAGTTGTTGGAAGGAAAGTTTACTCAAACGTTTTCCTTTAAAATTTTCACGTTTCTTTAACAAACCGGCCGGTTTTCGTATATTAATTCTTAATATTGTACCTGAAAATATGAAAGACAGAAACCTATGATGACTGTAATGATGAAGTTGACGGACAATAATTTTAAACGTAAAGTTACGTTGCGGGCTTCTGTTGGCATAGGGGAAAATATAATAGAATAAAGAAGCCCGCTGAAAGGCGGGCTTTTTTTTTGCGATAAAAGTGAAGAGGTTCGAACTGACCGGTTTTGTCATGAAAAAAAGAGTAGAAATTAAAACCATACAATGAAAATCAAAGGAGAACCGAGGGCATTTCTGAGTAATGAGGCCCGACAATTACTGAATCTTTACGAATCGTTAGGGGAACGGGCAGAGATTTTTTTGCCGCGTCATATTTATGACAATCTGACCAGTTTTGTGAAGCTTTGTTTTGAAGAACCCGATGACCCGGCTGTCCAGCAGTCGGAGATCAACCGTTATTTGTTGAAGTTCCGGGAAGATATTCCGGGATATACGGATGTTGCTTTGATGCTTTGTCCGCATCATCCTTCCAAAGCTTTCGAATTGAGTGGAAGGCGGGGAGAGTTTGTGAAGAAGATCGATGAGTTCCTGGATACCGAAGCAGTAAGTCCTGATTCCAGAGTTCTCTTGAAAAATATTAAAGACACTCATGATTTTTCGGTAGGAACTCCTCCTGTGCGCAGTAGCCATATCGAGTTTATCTCCCAGGTACAATTGGGCGGGCAGGTACGCGATTTGCGGAAATACCGGGATGTGATCGGGGTGACCGGTGACCTGAACGAAGCGCATTGGAATTATTTGATGGATACTTTGGAGCAGATGATCGGCCAGAGTACCCATTATACAACCGGGGCTGAGAAGGCCGACTTTCTCAACCGGATGCGTTGGGCGGTGAATTTCAAGGGACTGAACGGTATGATTACGACGGTGGTTTCGGGAAATGCCGATAAAGCGGTCAGTCTGCTCCGGGGAGAAGTGTTCGGTAAGAATAGTGTACAAGTGTTGGAGAATCCTTCTACCGAAGAATTGTTCGAACAGATGAGGGTGGATACAACCTCGGTCTTTGTGGTGAAAGCCCGGCATATGCGGGTGAATCCTTTCTCCGGTGAAAAATGGTTTCCTCTGCTGACCCGTCTGGTGATTGTCGACGATTCGCGGGAATCGAGGAGTTCCAATACCTCTCTGGTGTTCTGTTTTCATAACGGGATTATCCATACACTGAATAAGGTACATACCAAGAAATTGGGTTCTCCGGCCAATACGCAATTGAACTTGCGGTTGATTCTGGAAAATGTGAATCCCTCTTTCCTGTCAGAATTCCGGGAAAAAATCGAGCTGCAAATCAAAGCCTACGAGAAAGAGATCAATCAGATTCTGACCGAACAGATCGGGACTGCCGGGGATGCGGTGAAACGGTTGAATGTGTTTAAACTGGATATGTTCTCCAGGAAGATCGTTCAGGATAAATATTCCCTGGAAAAATTACGGGATTTTATTTATTTTCTGGAGAATTGCCATAAAGAAGAAAAACGACAGGCACAAACCCGTGAATTGATCGATGAGTTCGAAAGCCGGATCCGGCAATACTTTTATTCGGATTGCCCCCAGATTCAGGTGTTGAGTGTATTGGAAGGCGGCGGACGCAACCAGATCCGTACTTATGGACGTTATCTGCTGCAAAAGCCTTTGCACCGATTGGAAGATAAGGTGTATAAAGCGTGCCGGTTGATCCTGAATATTATTCCCAGCAATTATGAGCGTACCCTGAAGAATCACTTTCATAAGAATTTCGGGATCAACCTGTTTTTAGAGAAATATCAGGCTTATATCACGAAGGTAGATAATGATGCTAACAATAAAGGCCGTTACGATAATTTCCTCAATGATCTGGGGATCCGGGAAAAATACCGGGCCTTGCCTGTGGAGGATCAGCAAATCGTGAAAGAATTCTTATCGGCTTTAGGCAATCTGGAACAGACTTCGGTTTCCGATTCGGTACAGATGATTATCCGGGATCTGTTGTTTCATCCCAATGGAAAGCCGAAACCTTATATTATTTACAATGCGATGCAGGCTTGGGAATATAAGGATTTGCTGCCTGACGATACTTTCGATATCAATCCTTTCGATATCGAAATCGAGAATTTGCCTGACGGGCGTTTAGCCTATGAACGGCTGACGGATAAATTACTCCGTATCAAATCGACGCTGGCTTTATTCGACGATAGTGGCAGCCTTTGGGATTTGTTTTGTGAGAATACGACGATTCTGATCAACGATCCGAATAATCCGACCGGTTATACGGATTTCAATACCGAAGCTTTGAATTCGTTCCTGAAACTGATGAATACTTGTAAGATTACTCTTTTTCTCGACGAAGCTTATGCCGACAGTGTGAAGGTTACGGATAAACATATGCCGAAATGGCGTACGATCTCGCGGTATATCATCAATAATATCAATGCCCAGGCCAATATCCGGGCGGTATCATCGTTATCGACCACCAAGAATTTGTCGGCTACGGGCGATCGGTTAGGGGCTTTGGCGGTGACCCCTCAGGCTGCTGCGGTCGCTGCTTTTGTGCGTCAGCTGAATTCCTGTTCGCACGGCAATAACAACTCTTTACTGATGTTGAATAATTTGCTGGAGACGGCACAGGTAGCTAAAAAAATAAAAGATACGCTGGAAAGCGAGTTACCGAAAAATGCTTCCCGCTTTAAGATCAAAGAGACACTGATCCGGTTTATCAATGAACAGATCGGACGGATTGAAAAATCGAACGCCAATAGTGTTGCAAACCGTCAGTTGCATAAGACCGCCGGATTTGAAGGTAGCCCGTTGTACCTGTTCCTGCTGGATGAGCTGGTAGCTTTGGATAAACTGGATATATTGGCCCTGCCGGACGATTTTAAATACCACAACGAACCTTTCTTCGTTTATTACCAGAAACGGTTGGTGGAAAATCTGAACCGTTTCCGGGTGAATAAGAATTTCCGTTCAGAATCGATGTTACGGATGAGTTGGGCAAAAGAGGTGGCTCAACGGGTTGTAGCTGAATTCGAAGGGACGGAAGTCAGTTGGTTGCCTTCGGATGGTTCTTATTTGTTTAACTTCCGGGTGGGGGAAGGGTTTTCTTATGCCGATCTGCTTTGTTTCTGCCAATATCTGGCGTTACACCGGGGGATTGCTGCTGTGCCCTATCCTACCGGTTTGGTCCGCTTTGCTATCGGAGGTTTTCTTGCCGATACCGAGGAGAGTAAGCAAGTGTTTAAATATGAACTGGAAGACGGTTTTACCATTTTTATGAAATATTGGACACTGTTTGCGGCTAAGCGGTTGGATGCGGCTTATAAGGAGGTGGAAAGCCATACGATTTTGGATGAGATTTTCGCTTATACTAAAATTCAGGAATTGATCGATACGATTATCGGCGATTATCCTTTATCCGCTAAATACCGGAAAGACAAAGCGCCTTCTTTGCAGATCCGTGATATCCGGACCTTGTACCATGCCTCTCCCGAGCGTAGCGGAGTGAGCATTACGACGATCGACCGGTCGGTAAATTCGGTCATCGAATTACATGGCGACAAGATCGGTTCTTGCCGGGATGTATTCGAGTTTATCCGGAGTGCTGCTTTTACGAAGGTATATGAAAATTTACTGGCACAGATTTATAAGCAAGTGCCGGCCATTGCCGACCTGGATTTCAATACGGTAAGTTCGAAATACAGTAAGGCGGTGATCCTGAAATATATCACTAATAAGAAGACGTTCCAGCCCAACTATAATGTACTGGACGATCCGATGGAGAAAAATGTGATGCGGGAAATTCTGATTGAAATGGAGCATCTTCTGTTCTCGGATAGTAAAGTGAAGATTTTAGCTATCGATGCAACCGGAAATCCGGAGTTGGATAAATCGAAATTGGAAGGAATCAATGTGATTATCAAGAAATATATCCGGGAAATTTTATTGCATTTCAATCTGCCGTTTGAAAAAGACAGCCTCGAACCCAGCCGCAAGGAGATTGTCCGGGTAGCCGGAGAAACATTCGAGGAAATCACCGGTATTCGGTTGAGTGACCTGAACCTGCAAATCTGGGTAGATGAATTTATCAACCGTCTCCGCGCTCTGCCCGAATTTAAAGAGACGTTGCTGGCTCAGAAGTGTATGGGGTATATGATGGATTCGATCGCTTCGGGGATGAACAAAGAAAATTTGCCGGTAACCGATAAGATCCTGTTTCTGTATTTATTACATAACGATCATTCTTTCTATCGGCTGGTATCGGCCAAATTGAAGTATTTCAGCGATAAGATCGGAGCTTGTGCGGACAGGGAGGTGAAGATGTTTACAGAGGAGTTTATCACCGAGATATTACCCACCCAATTGAAGGAAATCAACGATTATATCATGCGGCGCCGGGATATTAAGGTGGCTGAGAAAGAGATCCACCGGGTGAGCCGGAAAGTGGTGTTGTTCTATATCAGCATGATCAAGCGGACAAAAGGAACCGATTATTACAAACGTTATACCCATACGATGGTCCGGCTGGTGGAGACGGCTTTTATGAAACAAAATTCCAGTGTCAACGAGATGGTACAGCACGGTATTTCTATTTATAAAGATTTTGAAATGGAGAATAAGGTGCTGGAGACTTTCGAAGATGGACGGATCGCCTGGATCAACGAACTGATGCAGAAATGCGGTGTCATTTCTTCCGAGCAGCCGGTGCAGGAGCATACCCGTATCGTTACGGATGCTAAGAAACGGGAATATCCGTTCCACAAAGTGGATCGTCCGGGGACTATTTCGAAAAAGCGGCTTGGGGAGGCAGGACCGAACGATTATTTGAAGCTATTGGATTTGCGGCCCGATTCGTCTTTTTTTATCGGTCGTTTGGCCCGGTTTATCGCCAATATGGATTCGGACGATTATCGCTGTAAGGTGGTGAAACATGGCATGGTGAAGGAGCTGGTGATTTTCCAGAAGGGATATATGAAATACCTGACCGATAACTACCGGCTGAATTATACCGAAGACATTCCGATCGAAGATATCACCCGGTTCGTCCCGGATGTGATCAGTTTCCTGGGGGCTCCCGAAAAGCTGATTTCTTTCCCGCAGATCGGGTATTTCGATATACCGGGGCCGAACGGGAACATCAAGACGATCGTTACGCCGTTGAAACAGAAGGTAGATTATTTCGGGGATGTCAAGAAACCACGTCTGACGGTGATCAATGAGAAAATTAAAGAGATCGGCGGTAATCCGCGTCACGGTTCTTTGTTTGCCGTGGAAGAAAACGACGGTAGTATCTTTGTTATCGAGATCAATGGGGATAGTGGGGTAGGGAAGTCGGAAATGATCGCCGCTTTTATCCTGAAATGGTTGCGGAATAACCTCGAGGGGGTCCGTTCGGTAAAACTGATTGCGGGCGATATGTTCCATGAGTTTCAGGATGCCGAAGGTAATCTGTATGGGATCGGTACAGAGGTCGGTGATTTCTCGCGGACGACGGATTTCGACCCGGATTATATCAAGTATTATAAGTATCTGTTTGAAAGTAGTGCCGACAGTAATGTCGAAGATCTCAATTCCCGGAGCACGGTGAGCGGTATGTGTGATATCACGATGCCTTATAAGATCGATATCATGCTGAGTGCCGGAAACTATTCGAAGGAGGAAGCAGGTATAACCCGGGTGGACAATCCTGAAAATTTCCTGTTGTATATGGATGCCCATGGGGAGAGGAAAGAGAAAGCGACCAGTCAGGATGGTCCTAATTTCCAGCGTACCTTGAAGCGTTATACGGCAGATAAGAATATTGTAGATGTGATTGCCCGTCATGGTAATTATCTGGATGATATTTTAGATTGGGATTATGTAGAAAATGAAAAGCAATATTATCTGGCTTCTTCGTTCAAATTATTGGATAAGATCGATATTACGGAAGTAGTCGGTCAGATTTTCGGCGGTAAGCAGTTTAAACGGGACGGGGTTGGCTATACCATCCAAACGGTCTCTTTCGATATGATACAGAACCGGTTTATTGCTACCGTATCGTATGGGGAAAGAGAAAGCCGGGAAATGATGATCGACCGGAAGATGTTCAGTGCGATTTTCGATTCTCTGGCCAGTACTCCGGGAGGGCAACCGTTTATTGCTGAGGAAGGACAGTTGGAATCGGTGATGAACCTGGTGAAAATCATGCGCGGAGGGAGCGACGGTAAGGGGAAAGCCCGGAATATTCAATGTGGTATGCTTTCAACGGAGATCGGCAAGAAAGGCCGGGAGATTACCGGACCTCAGAAAGCCGCTATGGAGCTGAAACGGATGATTCAAGAGGTACGGATTACCCGCCCGGAAATCAATGAAGGGAAAATTTGCGTGAAACGCCTGCTGAACGAGAAATATCGTCCTATTTTCAAAGGAGAAATGAATAGTTCGGAATTGTGGCGATATAATTTCTTTATCTATCAGCTGGAGAACATGAAGAAAGCCGACTATCGCCGGATGGACGATATCGACCGTAAGGTAGATATGAGTAATCTGGTGGATTTTGTACCTGTAGACCCGAAGAAAGAATTCAGTCCTTTGTTGGTGAATCCCAATCTGAATATCGAACTGAGTAGTTTCAGCGAGACGTTCGAGGAATTGATGAGTTTGCCGAATTATCCGGAATTTGCGTGTGAATTCGCCGAACATATGGAACAGTTGTATGTCGCAGAGGGATATAGTGAAGAAACGAATATCAATAATATGATCGTACAGTTATTGCTTCTGGAGGGATATTGTACGACCGAGGACGTGGCTCGTGGTAGTGTCATTGAAAAAGTGAACCGGGAGACGATTGCCGCTGCCAAGTATGCGGTGGTTCGGTATTTGGAAGGCGAACGGGTGAAACGCGCTTCATCCGGTAAACCTGTCGAAAAGATCGCGGCTACCGGTACAGGTAAAAAGGTTGCTACGAAGGGGATACGTAAAAAGTAAAGTATCGGGATTTTGATTTGGGAAGCCGCTTCTTTCCGGGGAGCGGCTTTTTTTTGTTGTTATTTGTTGAAACCTGAAAACATTTTTTATCTTTGTATTATGATGAAGAATGTTTTGTTTTGTATATTAATGATTTATGTGGTTTGTGGCTGTCGGTCACAGCAACCGCAAGAGATTGTTCGGCTTGCTGTGAAAAGCTTGGATGAACTACAGTCTGTGTCGGCTGTCCTGGTCAGTAATGCTGCTTTTGACGGTGCGGAGTTGTCGGATGAGCTGGCCAGTCGGATACCTTTTCTCTTTAAACAGGTAGTACGGGATTCGGGTACTTATTTTTTTACCTTCGAACAAATCGATAACCGGGTTCTCTACCGGAACGATCAGCCTTATATGGCTTGTGTATATCTGGATATGTTACTTGGTACGCGTATTCCTGTTGAACCCGGTGCGAAAAGGTATGATTATTTTGCCCGGATCCAGGAGGAGCTCGATTTGATGCAGCAAATCCTGGATGGTAAGAAACTGCGTGAAGTTGCTTCCGATTCTTCCCGGATCGTCGATGTATGGGTGGAGCGGGCGCCGGATACGCTTTTTAACGGGCAGGATTGTTATGTACTCAAACGGCATAATGATGTCACGCTTATTCCCTCGAAAAGTGATAATGAGTCATGGAAAGCCAATGTAAGATATAAAGTGATGCATAGTTATAATACGTATGCTTTATTTATAGAAAAACATACAGGTTTGCCTGTTTACTGGTCTTATACCAATTCGGGAGATCAGGACGGCAGGAAAATTCCGGGAAACCGGAATACGGAATTTTTGGAAAATATGGAGCTGAAGGATATTCCGGACAGTTGTTTTTATCCTGCTCAGGCAGATAAAATTCGCTATGTCGCTTCTTTCGACGAGTTCGTGCAGGAGGTGAAGGTGGGTGATGAGGCTCCTGCTTATGAATTGACGGATGTCATGACCGGGAAAGTGTATTCCAACGCATCGCTGCAAGGTAAGATCGTGGTGATGCAATTTACTTCTACCGGGTGTGTCGGATGTGTATTGGCCCAGCCGTGGATGAATAAATTATATGATCGCTGGAAAGAGCAGCCGGAGCTGGTTTTTCTGTGTGCCGGTCTGCTCAGTGAAAAGGATGCTAAGATTCAGGTTGAAAAATATGAGTTCGCTTATCCGATGACCACTTGTAATCAGGCTTTTTTCTGGTCGTTCGGAGTGCAGGCCATACCTTCTTATTATGTGATCGGAAAAGATAATCAGGTGCTTGCCAGACCACAATCACACATCGATTTGAAGAATTTTTTAGACAGTTATTTTAATAAATAATTGCGGGGAGCCGGGTTTGTTATCAGGAAGAATGGTAGGCCACAGGAAATAGAACGGAAATTTTTGGTCAAGGGAGATTTCAAGTCACAGGCTTTTCAATCGGTACGGCTTATGATTTTGAAATGGAGAATAGGGTACTGAAGATTTTTAAAGATGGACAGGTCGCCTGGATTAACGAGCTGATGCAGAAATGCGGTGTCATTTCCTCCGAACAGCCGGTGCAGGAACATACCTGTATCGTTACGGATGCTAAGAAACGGGAATATCCGGATCGTCCGGGAACTATTCCGGAAAAGCTGCTTGAAGAGACTGTTTCTGGAGGGATATGGCACAACCGAGGATGTGGCCTGTGGTAGTGTCATTGAAAAAGTGAATATCGTCATTATTTCGTCATATTTTTTTTAATGTCGGCGTAACATTGGGTTCATAACTTTGTCACAGTTAAAGACAAGGCTATGAATTTTTCTTTTATCCGGGATCGTAGATCATTTTCAGATTTTATTTTTATTCTGTGGGCAGGAGGAGCGGCCCTGCTTTCTTATTCGTTAGTATATGCATTGCGTAAACCTTTTACGGCTGCTACATTTGATGGGCTGAGTATTTGGGGAATGGATTATAAGGTTGTAGTGACTATTACTCAGATTTTAGGTTATTTGTTGGCCAAGTTTATCGGCATTAAATTGATTTCTGAGTTAAAGGGACAACATCGTTTAAAATTTATTTTGGGGGCGATTGTTTTAGCTGAGTTGGCTTTAGTCGGTTTTGCTATCCTGCCGTCTCCGGGTAATATCTTTGCTATGTTTTTTAATGGGCTGGCTTTGGGATGTATGTGGGGAGTGATTTTCAGTTTTATAGAAGGGCGGCGGGTAACGGATATGCTAGCCAGTTTATTGGGGATTAGCATGGTGATTAGTTCAGGTGCAGCGAAATCCCTGGGATTGTTTGTGATGGACCATTGGCAGGTCAGTGAGTTTTGGATGCCTGCCCTGATCGGTGGTTGTGCTTTGCCATGCCTGGCTTTATTGGGATATGTGTTGCAATCTCTGCCAAAACCTTCCGAAGAAGACAGGGCTTTGAAAGCAGAGCGGATGACTTTGGATGGAAGGCAACGCTGGGCTTTATTCAAAAATTATATGCCTTTTCTCTCTATTATTTTAGTCGCTAATTTTTTGTTGGTGGCTTTACGGGATATAAAGGAAGATTTTCTGGTGAAAATATTTGATGTTGCGGGGAGTGGTTATTCTTCATGGATATTCGCTCAATTGGACAGTATCGTTACTTTGATTATCTTGATTATCTTCGGATTAATGGTTTTTGTCCGTAATAATATGCGGGTTTTATTGATTTTATTGAGTTTGGTGATTTTGGGCATGCTGACCATGTCTTTTATTTCGTTGAGATATGAGGCATTGCAACTAAGTCCGGTAGTTTGGTTATTTATTCAAAGTCTCTGTTTGTATCTTGCTTATTTGTGTTTTCAGACTATTTTCTTTGATCGTTTTATAGCTTGTTTCCGTATCCGGGGGAATGTCGGTTTTTTTATTGTATTGATTGATTTCATCGGTTATTTAGGAACGGTGATTGTCTTAGCCATAAAGGAATTTTTAAATCCGGATATCAATTGGTTATCGTTTTATAACCAATTGGCGGGTTATGTGGGTTTGGGATGCAGTGTATTATTTGTCGGTGCTTGGGTTTATCTGTACCGGCGGACAAAACGAAGAGCGTCTGAAAAGGTGATGCCTCTGGAAACTGCTCATGCTTATTGATTGGTTTTATTCTAATTACAGTAATATTTGATTTAAGGACATGAAAAAAGTTAGTTGTGTCATTATGGATTGGGCCGGAACGGCTGTCGATTTTGGGTGTTTTGCTCCATTGAATGCTTTTTTGAAGGTGTTTCAGGAGCAGGGAGTGACGATCACTTACCGGCAAGCCCGTGAACCGATGGGATTATTAAAGATTGAACATATAAAGGCTATTTTGAAAATGCCTGAAGTGAGTGAAAGGTTTCGTACAGCACATGGACGGGAATGGAATCAGAATGATGTCGCAATCATGTATCAGAGTTTTGAGAAACATTTGTTTGCTTCACTTCAGGATTTTACGACTCCTGTTCCGGGAGTTATAGAGACAATGGAACAATTACGTCGTGAAGGGATCCGTATTGGTTCAACGACAGGGTATACCGACGCTATGATGAAAATTGTACAACCCGGAGCTGCTGCTCAGGGATATACTGTAGATTGTCTGGTAACTCCGGATCATTTGCCTGCCGGACGCCCGGCTCCTTATATGATTTACCGGAACATGACAGAGCTGGCGATTCCTTCTGTTGACGAGGTGGTTAAAGTTGGAGATACTATCGCCGATATCCGGGAAGGATTGAATGCAAAAGTATGTTCTGTCGGAGTAATTACAGGTAGTAATGAGTTGGGGTTGACCGAGGAGGAATACAAAACTATGCCTGAACCGGAGTTATATACTTTGAAACAAGAGGTCAGAGAGCGGATGATGGCAGCCGGTGCACATTATGTGCTGGATAATATCCGTGAATTGCCGGACCTGATACATAATTTAATGAATAAAAAATAATAGGTGTATGAGAAATTATTTACTGTTGACCCCTGGACCGTTGAGTACTTCTGAGACGGTGAAAGAAGCCATGTTACAGGATTGGTGTACCTGGGATAAAGATTACAATGAAGGAATAGTTACTGTGATCCGGAAAGAATTGCTGGAGGTGGCAGGACTGGATGAGAAGGAATATACAACTGTGTTGCTACAAGGAAGTGGGACTTATGGCGTAGAGGCAACTTTGGGAGCTGTCGTGAAACCTACCGACAGGTTACTGATTATAGCGAATGGTGCTTATGGCAAACGGATGGCGGCCATTGCTGATTATTATAAACTGGATTATGTCATGGTGGCTTTGAAAGAAACGGAGCTGATTACCCCCGCAATCGTGGAGGAGGCTTTGAAAAATCATCCTGGAATCAGCCATTTGTCTTTGGTCCATAGTGAAACAACGACGGGTTTATTGAATCCGATTGAGGAAATTGCAGAGGTGTTGCGTGGACGCGGGATCACCTGGATCGTTGATGCCATGAGTAGTTTTGGAGGGATTCCTATCGATATGAAAAAACTGGGTATTGATTTTCTGGTTAGTAGTGCCAATAAGTGTATACAGGGAGTTCCGGGCTTTACCTTTGTTCTCGCTTCACGGGAAAAATTGCTGAAATGCAAAGGAGTTGCCCGTTCTTTGTCCCTGGATATTTATGCCCAATGGGAAGAAATGGAAAAAGGGCATGGAAAATGGCGGTTTACCTCACCGACTCACGTTGTACGGGCATTTTTTCAAGCTTTGAAAGAGTTGAAAGCAGAGGGAGGTATAGAAGCCCGTTACCGCCGTTATTGCCGGAATCATGAGGTATTAGTGGAAGGAATGCGGGCTATTGGTTTTTCCACCTTGCTGGAACCGGAAAAGCAGTCTCCGATTATTACTTCTTTTCTTTATCCGGAGCCGGGTTTTTCGTTTACAGAGTTTTATGGGTTGCTGAAACAACAGGGTTTTGTCATTTATCCCGGAAAGGTTTCGGATGCTGATACATTCCGGATTGGTACTATTGGAGATGTATTCCCGGAGGATTTTGAAAGATTGACACAAGCTGTTGCGGCTATCAGACAGGTAAATTAAACAGGGCTGCCCGGACAAGTTTGACTTTTTTTAGTTTTTTGGCTGTTTAAGTGTTTCTTTTGCTTTAATTTTGTTGTAAAAGAAATCAATATGCCACAAGAGATAGAAAGAAAGTTTTTGGTCCGGGGAGACTTTAAAGCATATGCTTACCAATCCTTTCGGATTGTACAGGGCTATTTGTCCTCCGTACCGGAAAGGACGGTCAGGATACGGGTGAAAGGTGAACAGGGCTATCTTACTGTAAAAGGTAAAAGTGATGTTCATGGAGTTACCCGCTATGAATGGGAAAAAGAGATTGCCAGGGAAGATGCAGAAGAACTCCTGAAATTGTGCGAGCCTGGGGTGGTTGACAAAATTCGTTATTTAGTGAAAGTAGGGGGGCATATTTTCGAGGTAGACGAGTTTCTGGGGGAGAATAAAGGGTTATTGCTGGCTGAAGTTGAATTAAAGCAGGAGGATGAGCTTTTTGAAAAGCCGGAATGGTTGGGAGAAGAAGTGACCGGAGATCTGCGTTATTATAATGTAAGGCTGGCACACCGGCCCTATCGGAGTTGGAAATAATTCTGAATTTATGCATGCTTAACAGTTTGAGAAGTTCGGTTGTTCCATTGTCTGAAACTCTGATTGAGACAATAGAGTAACCGAACGATTTGAATCTGTATTTATTTCATTTTTTCTTCTGATTCGGTACTGAGGGGCAGGTGGTCCTGGAAGTGGACCGTAACATGGGTTCCGTCGCAATAGGGTTTATTAGCGGATGCTCCGCAACGGCATAGGGTGACCCGGTTGCGTTGTTCGTATTCGGTGCCGTCAGGTCCATTCACAGGAATACCTCCTTTGACCCAGAGCGGGCCACTACATTCTTCCTGTGGGTCTTCGATCAGGCCTAAAGCCGGTTTTAAGGGAGGCTCATAAAATTTTTCCTCTTCTTTGTCCCAGAGTTTTAACCGGCCGGAGGGGCAGTACATGCTTTCGTGTACGGCCAGATCATGGGCTTCGGGGTTACCGGAATCTTCCGTCAACTGCCAAACCGTTCCTCTGGCCATACAAAAACGGGCATGTACACAATATTCGGTGTTGTCGGCCAACTGGACTCCGGGACCGTCATATAGATCGGCATTCTCTAAAAGGGGGATATTACCGGCGGTTAGTGTCGGATCCCAATCGGCATGGTGATGGGAACCGTCGCAATACGGATGATTTTTGGATTGACCACAACGGCATAAAGCGGTGGGTTCGTTGTCGGTTGGGTATTTATACCCTTGGGTATATTCCCAGGGGATTTGTTCTTTATTCAAAACGAAAATCTCTTGTTGAAGAGGGGGATTTCCGTATACCAGATAGGGGCCGTCTGCTGTAATTTCAAGGTGATATTTCGGGTCAGGAGTAGGTGTACCCGGTTCGATTTTACGAGTTTTTTTTTTCCATAATTAAATGTTTTGATGATACTTGTTATACTTAAATTTGGATGGAAAGTTCCGGGTTGGCTGAGAGAATTTTCATCGGTATAAGTTTTGGAATAGAATTTGTTATAAGTGTATTGTTTGGTTTATTAAAATATTTTACTTAATTTTACATAAAATATGAAATTCCTTTTGAAGGAATAAGTTGTGAGAGTTATGAAAATATTTAAATCGTTGTTATACAGTGTTTTAATTTTTGTTTTAATAGGTTCTTTGGGAGCTTGTTCGGAGGAGTGTGGCTACGATTCTCATGCAGGTTATCAGTTAGGTAAACAAAATTTCGATTATTTGGAAGGTAATATGGCTTCTATTTTGTCGTTTTGGGATCTTGCTTTGAGAATGAACACGTATTTGACGGCCTTGGATGAGGAAGGAGAAGACCGGGTAGAAGAACTTTTCCCGGACTATCGTCTTCAACAAGTGAATGAACACGAATGGATCGGATGGAAGGGACAGGATTCGGTTTTTAAGGTTGTAACAGACGATCTGGCATTGACCACTGAGACAGCTCATTGGGAAATTGTGGGCTGCCGGGCTCCGTATGAGGGACAGCTCACCGTTTTGTGTTCCGGTTTAAGGACCTGGGTGTTTCATGTTTCCGCTTTGCAAAACCGGAAATGGATATCCGATGCCAGTCTGAAAATTAATTATAACGGAGAACAAACGCCCCGGAATTTTAACGATGGGGATTGGATTGTTTCCGGTGTGGGGAAGAGTATGACCGATGAGGAAGAAATACTGAATTTTGAAATTGCAGAATCGCTGATCCGTTATGCGGAGAGTCATTATCTTTTCGATAAAGGACTATTGTATCTGCGGTTGAAAAATAGGTTTTCTCCGAAAGAAGAGATTGTTAAGGCTGAGATGAAGACACTTCCGGGAAGTGACCGCTCTTTGCAAATCACCTATAAAGGAGAGGTTTATTCTTATTGATGGTTACAGAGGTTTCCCCCCGGCAACATCGGTGGCCGGGGGAATAGGTAAAATCAGTATAGTTCCTGTAAAACAGCATCCAGGGCGGCTCCCCGCATTTCGGTTTTAAAGATACGGCCTTCTTTATCGAGGAGGATACAAGTGGGGACTCCTGTGATATTGTATTTTTGGGCGACAGGTCCGTTAAAACCGTTGGGATCACACAGTTGCTTCCAAACCATTTTTTCTTCTTTCATCGCCTTGTCCCAGTCGGTTTTCTTTTCGTCGATAGAAATACTGATGATTTCAAAGCCTTTGTCTTTATACTCCTGATATACATGACGAAGGTGTGGAATCTCGCCCCGGCAGGGACCACACCAGGATGCCCAGAATTCCAGCATCACATATTTTCCTTCGGGTACACAGGAAGAAAGCTTGACCATTTTCCCTTCCGGATTCATCAGTTCGATATCCTGATATTTTTCGCCGATAGCCATCGTTTTGGCTTTGTCAGCTATGGTTTTGAAGTTTTCGGCCATTGGGGGAATATTCGCCCAGGCTTTGGTGATGAGTGCAGTCAATTGTTCGAGCTGAGGGACGGTTAAATTGACGTACATGCCTTGTAGGAATTGAAGGGCTAAATCATATCCTACTATGCTTTCGGGATGTTCTTCGATAAATTTCCATTGGGCGATGTTTAATTTCTTGTTGATCTCGTTTTCTTGTTTGATTAACGCGATTCCCTCTTCTGTATTGAATATGCCGTCCATTGCCGGCCGATGATATACTTCCAGATACTTTTCATTTATGGTTCCGGATTGTTTTCTGAGATCGGCGATACTTTTCAAATACCGGTCGTACAGATCCTGGGAGGCGGAGCCCTTTACTACCGGATCTTTCCGGAAGGTTTCATCGCTCCAATAATAAGTACGCAGGCTGTCGACGTGACCGGAATAACTGATAACCGAATTTTCCAGGTAAAACCGGCTGGCTAACATTTGGGACGGGTCATCCTGGCCGGTTTTGTCGATGATTAATTGATACATACCGGGACGGTCGACTTTACCTTTCAATTGGAACCTGCCGTTTTTAATAACCGTGCTGTCGATGGTGACCGGAGGATAGACGGCTTCGTTTACTAACTGTACTTTCATGCCTTCACTGTTTCCCCCGATGTTACCGTTGAGGATATAACCGTCATATTTAGTTTGGCAAGCGACTAAACTACTGCTGCATAAAAAAGCTAAAAATATTTTTTTCATCGTATTAAGGAATTAATTGTTCTAATGCGGCGTCCAGGTATGCGCCCCGCATATTGGTTTTGAATATTTTACCTTCTTTGTCCAACAGAATACAATGGGGTACTCCGGTCACATTATATACTTGTATTGCCGGTCCGTTTTCTCCTTGCGGATCATTTAATTGTATCCAGGGCATCTTTTCTTCTTTCATGGCTTTTTGCCAATCTTTATTCTTTTGATCGATCGAGACACTGATGATCTCGAATCCTTTGTCTTTGTAATTCTGGTAGACGTGTTTCAGATGAGGAATTTCACCCCGGCAGGGGCCGCACCAGGATGCCCAGAATTCGAGCATCACATATTTTCCGGTTGGAAGGCATTCGGATAATTTTACTTTTTTCCCTTCCGGATCGGTGAGTTCGATGTCTTGAAACGGGGCTCCTATAGCGATTTTTTTGGCCATCTCTGCTTTTTCCTTGAATTCGGTCATACGGGGACAATTTCCCCAAACCCCGGAAAGTGTATTTTGCAGATCTTCGATCTGACCGGAGGTTAAGTCGATCTCTCCGAGCAGGAAATAACCGGCTTGATCGAGAGCCACTACAGAAGCCGGATTTTGTTTGATAAATCGGATCGTGGCCTGAATGATCTGCCGATCCAGTTCGGAGATCCGGCGGGCCAGGCGAATGCCCTCCTCGGTATTGAAGATGTTGTCTAATGCCGGACGGTGATATTGCTCGAGGTATTCGCCGTCTGCCTGATTTCTGGCTTTACTCAGTTCTTGGATAGAAGTTTTGAATGACTGATACAGATCTTCTGTCTCCGAACCCTGGATTATCATCTTACCTTTACGTTCCGGATTCCAGTAATAAGTGGGTAAAGTATGGATATCTCCCTGGAAAGTGATATCCGAATTTTCCAAATAGAAATTGCCGGCCAACCAGTTGGCTTCCGAGGATTTTTTCCCTACGGGAGTCGTATCGATGATCCAACGATAAAAGCCGGGTGCCGGAATTTCCCCGGTCAATTCGAAACAATGATCTTTAATGACCGTTGTTGCAATTGTTTGAGGAGGATAGCTATTATCCAACAGTTTGAAAACCATCCCTTCACATGGGCCTTGGATAGAGCCGGTGATGTGAAAAGATTTATTTTGTGCCTGGCAATACTGAATTGCCAGAACAAGGAATAGCACAGTTAACAGATTTTTCATTTTTGGGGATTTTAAGGGTTTTCGATGAGTAAGTTGTTACCTGCTTTGGCCGATTGCGGGATGGGTAGGATCAATTGTTTATCCGACTTTATATTCGGGCGTATGGTGGTGATGTCTAAATCGCCGTGTTTATAATACCTGATCATATCGTACCACTCTTCCTGGTTTTCAAAAAGCAGGTCGATCCATTTGTGCTGGCGGATCATTTCTAAAAGCTGGTTGTCAGGAATAGTACTCACGTCATATACTCCCGGGACATGGGCATCCAAAACGGTTTGCAGACTGGTACGGGCTGCCGCAAGATGATTGCCTCCCTGCCGGGCTTCCGCTTCTGCATGGATATAATATACTTCTCCCAAACGCAGGAAGTAGTAGGTATTGCTCTTGCCGTCATCATTGGTACTGTGAGGATATTTCCCGTTTTTGAAAGAAGTTGTGATGACGTCCGGTGTAAGAAACGGGGCGGCAAAACGGGGATCGTAACCTTCTCCTGTTTCTTTGTTCCCTGGAGTGGGATCCATCGCATCGGCTATTTTTTGAGAATAAGAACTATAAGTTGTCCGGTCTAAAATGAAACTACATTGTTCTTCATAGTTGGAGACATAAGGAGCGAACAGCACTTCAGGAGAATCGAACATATCGCTGAAGATACTCATAAAGTCAACCAGCCCGTATCCGTAGTTGCCGGCTGTTTGAATCACTTCATCGGCCAGTAGGGCTGCATTTACGTAATCTCCTTTACTTAGTAATACTTTTGCTTTCAGGGCTTGTGCGGTTGTTTTTCCGGCCTGCGCATGAGTGGGCGTATAATTACTCATAGGCATGTCCGGAGCATATAATATAGCTGAATCGAGATCCGATTCGATAAATTTATAGCTTTCAGCTACAGTCGAGCGGGCCTTTGCTAACGGTTCCCGGTAAGGTTTGTCGGACAGGACGATACCATATGGAGAATCGGTATCGTAAAATTGCCCGAAATAGCGTAACAACATAAAGTGAGCCATGGCCCGGTTGAAATAGCCTTCGCCTAATATTTCCATACGTCTCGCAGGGTCCAGGTCTTTTACCGTATTGTTTTCCAAAAATTCGATCATAAAGTTGGCCGCGTTGATTACATCATATAAATTATTATAGACATTTCCGATGATACTATTGTCTTCCAGTACATTGTTGTCGGTGAAACCGGTTTCTCCTGCCAATCCACCACTACCCGAGAGTGCTAATGAACCGGCGAGCAGGCCGATATGGCTTCGGAAGTTACAAAGACTCATGGCCCTCCATTGGGTATATACCCCGCGTAACACCTGTTCTGCACTCTGGGCATTCCGTATTGCGGTTTGGTCTTCCAGTTTATAATAAGGTTTTACTTTATCTACGTCTCCCATCAGGTCACATGTCCAAATCAATACAGAGAGAAATAAGGTAGAAATAATATATGTTGTTTTCATAGTATGAGATTTTATCGTTAAAATTCAACTTTAACACCTAAGGTAAATGTTTTACTCAATGGATAGGGATCTTCATTCAGGGTCATCTGTGAAGTAGTGAAACTACTGATCAGTTCCGGATCGATACCCGGCCATTGGGTCACGGTCCAGATATTAGAGCCGCTGACAAATAACATGGCCGATTGTACATTGATTTTCTTCAGGAAATTCTGTGGTAAATTATAAGAGAAAGTAATATTCTTTAAGCGTAAATACGATGTTTCGTAAATGTAACGATCGGAGAAACGAGAGTTTTTGGAAGGATCGGTATAAACCAGACGTGCATAACGAGCATCGGGATTTTCGGGACTCCAGGTTTTCCCATAGAGTTCGGGATAGATGTTATTTCCAATATACCCATACATATCGCTCATCATATTATAAACAGCAGCTTTAGCTCCTTGGGAGAATTGGAAAACGAACGACAAATTGAAATTTTTGTAATTGACCGAATTGAAAAATCCTCCGAAGAATTTAGGCTGAGGAGTAGCAATAACTTCCCGGTCTTTACTGTCGATATAACCGTTCCCATCCAGGTCCTTGTATTTGAAGTCACCCATACCGGTCGACTTTTCCTGGTAATAATTCGCTCCACGAGCTACGGCTGTTTTATTTAGAGTAACTACTTCATCGTCGTTTTGGAATATTTTTTCGACGATATATCCTTTTAAAACGCCGGCAGGCTGACCTTCTATATAGGTATCGACATCGTTACTGGAAAGCTCGGCTCCATTGAGTTTTTCGATTTTGTTCCGGTTCAGGGCTATATTGAATTTCGAGGTCCAGGTCCAGTCGGCTGTACGGATAATATCCCCGCCGATTTCAATCTCAACGCCTTTGTTGGAGAGGTCGATTAAGTTGGACGTATAGGAAGTGGAACCTGATTCGAGCGGATAGGGGGAAGGAGCCAATGCACCTTTGGTGTAACGATAGTATCCGTCGATGCTACCGAACAGGCGGTGGTTGAAGAAAGCGTAATCTAATCCACCGTTGAATTCGGATGTCCTTTCCCATTTGATATCCGGATTAGGTAATAAACCGGGAGTCAGAGTCGATTGTCCTATATAAGGATTGCCTTTTTCATAAAATTGTCTGTAGACGAAATCGTTGATGTTGGTAGAACCGGTTTGTCCCCAACTGAAACGTAATTTCAGATCGTCGACTTTTTCTGTATCGGCCATGAAATTTTCGCTGCTCATCCGCCATCCCAGGGATATAGAAGGGAAATAACCTCTTTGATTACCGGGGCCGAATTTGGAAGAGGCATCAGAACGGAAATTGATTTCTGCCAGATATTTGTCGAGATAATTATAGCTGGCACGGGCATAAATGGAATTGAGGGCACTTTTGGACTTTGCGTCTCCGATGCAGTGTGTTTCTGTTGCAGACCCCGCATTATTCAGGACTTCATCATCCGGGAAGCCCATGTAGTAATGCGAAGTATATTCACTAAAAGAACGGTCCCAACCATAGCCGACCATAAAACTGAAATAATGGTCTTCTATCTGGAAATTATAGTCGGCCCTGAAGTTGATCGAAGTATTGGCGGCTTTGCTGCGGTCGTCCTGAAGGGTGGACATGCCTCCGCCTCCCCAATCGTCTTGGGCGACCAGCGGGTTGTAATTACTATACTGATCCTGAAACATAGAGATATTGATATCTCCTCTGATTTTCAAACCGTTGAAGATTTTGTATTCCAGATAACTGTTTCCCAGGAATTGATAAGATTCTTTTTTGTTTTTATTTTGCCGGTTTGCGACTGGATTGGCTAAACCTACGGGGAAACCCCTGGTCGGAGTTCCGTCGATGCGGTATAATTCTCCCGTTTCATCGTATACGGGTACATCGGGTCTGACATTCCATTCTCGGGTAATACCCATTTCTTCGCCTGCAGCTCCGCTATGGCGTTTGGTCATTGTATAACCCAGGGCTGCTCCTACTTTGAAGCGTTTTGAGACATCCGAGTCAAAGGACAGACGACTGTTGTAACGTTGCATATCGTCGTTGATAAACAAACCTTCCTGGTCGATTGCATTGAAAGAAAAGGAGTAATTGGATAATTTTCCACCTCCGCGGATAGCCAGATTATACATGTGAGTCAGTGCATTCTTATTATTGGTCTCATCTACCCAATTGGTATTTTCTTCACCGAAAGCCTCGTCTTTTAATCCGTCGAATATCATATTTCCGTAATTATCATAGGAAGTATTGGCCATATAATCGATTGCAGGATAGATTTGGCCGTATATGATATTATCGTCTGTGATTTGTGCTTTGTTGATGGCTCCGAGTGTATTTTTAATGATTAATTCCTGGAGATTTTTAAATTTAGTTGTGTTTAATGGTTTGAATTTTTTAATTTGGTTACCGACACTCAAGGTATATCCCAGACTGATTTTCATTTGTTCGTTGCGGTGACCGTCCTTGGTTTTGATGATGACTACTCCGTTGGCTCCTCTGGAACCATAAATAGCTGTTGCGGCAGCGTCTTTCAATACGTCGATACTTTCGATGTCGTTGGGGGAAAGAGTTGAAAGCGGATTCAGCATATTCAGGCTGCGCTCGACAAAGAAAGGTACACCGTCGACGACATACAAGGGTTCATTATTGTTTTGCGATTTTAACGGGGAAGTGATTCCCCGGATGTTTAAAGTTGCTTTGGCACCTGGTTCTCCTGAGTTTTGATTGACCAATACCCCCTTCACTGCTCCACCTAGCATGTTGTCGAAAGTCGTGGCTCCGTTGGCATATTTTTCCAGGTCTTTCGCTTTGACCGACGATACGGAACTGGTCAGGTTTCTTGCCGACTTGCTTCCGTAACCGATAACTACAACGTCTTGCAATTCAACCTGATCTTCTTCCATGACGACATTATGACGGACATCTTCCGTTGCCGGAAAGTTATAGGTGACTTTTTTCATTCCGATAAAAGAATAGACGATTTCCACCGCATTACCTTTGAGGATGGCAAGCTGATAGTTACCATTGATATCGGAAGAAGTACCAATGTCCGAGTTACCGATGAAGACCGTTACTCCCGGTAAAACATTTCCGTTTTTGTCCTTGATATTACCGGAAAGTTTCACTCTTTCCTGTTTGACTTGAGGAAGATCGCCTACCGGACGAGGGGTGATATAAATAACGTCGCTTTCATAAGCACACTGATAAGGCGTGTTTTTGAAGATATGGTCTAAAATTTCGTCTACTTGCTTCTGTTGGGCGTTAACGTCAAAGCGTTTTAGTCGGGCGACATCCTGTTCGTTATAAACGAACCGCAACCCGGTTTGTTTCCAGATTTCCTGTAATAGCGTATTGACGTCACATTGCTTTAAATTCAAAGTGACGACTTGCTTTTGAGAGTATCCGGAAGTAAAACCTCCCAAGGTGAATACCAGCATAAAAATTGAGAATAACTTCATAATCCTGACAATTTTTAATCTTTTTAAGTTTGAAAGGACAAAGATTCGTTTACATTCCATAAATTTGTATTTTAAGGTAAAACAATCCGACAGCCTACAGTTAGCTTTGTCCGCTGTCTTTTTATCTGATTGCAGCTGGGAATGGTGGTACATTCCCGGCTGTTTATTTTGAATAAACGAACATTTATTTTACCGTCACGGTCCGGCCTTTGATGATGAAACGGGCGGTGGAAATTTTTTCAAAATAGTGGAAAAGTTCCGATACCTCTTTATATCTGGTCATCATACCTGACAGGTGAATATTTTTAGTTTGCTCGTTGAGGTAGAATACGTCCAGATCGTACCATCTGGCTAATTTATTCATGATCGATTCCAAGGACTCGTTTTGGAACATGAAATTTCCGTCTTTCCAGGTGATATAAGGTAAAACATCCACTTCTTCAATCGTTAGTTTCCCGGAGGAGGTATAGGCTGCCTTTTGGGAAGGGTTTAGGTGAGTCTCCTGGTCGTGGTGGCGGATACTGACGCTACCGCTGACCAGAACGGTTTCGATGTTGTCTTTATTTTGAGTACTGATATTGAATTGGGTACCATATACTTTGACTTCAATATCGCCGACTTCGACAATAAAAGGCTGTTTTTCATTTTTAGCAACTTTAAAATAGCCTTCTCCCTGAAGTTTTACTCTTCTTTCCAGGCTTGAGAAAACTGTTGGGTATCGGAGTTCTGTCTCTGCATTCAACCATACTTCGGTCCCGTCTGCCAGTTTGATTTTGAATTCTCCACCTCTGGGGATTTCGAGTCGGTTTATCAGGTTTGCAGTCGAAATGTTGGCTGATTCTGCGTAATTCAAGACTCCTTCATTGGAAATACGGATTAGTGTTCCATCTTTTTCCTTTAACTCCTGCGAAGTGGTGTTTACGGGAATCGCAGTTCCGGAAGAAAGATGCAGAATCGCCTTTGACGAACCCGGATGAATCGGAACTTCGGCTAAAGTCGGAATCAGTGAAGGGGTATGGATCAGGTAAAAGGAAAGTCCGCCTCCGAGCAGAATCAGGGCGATGGCTGCAACTCGGATAAAAAGACGGCGGATATGACGCCGTTTCAGACGGGATGCAAATTCAATATATTGACCTTGAATACGGCCGGATTGGATAGCAGCCTGAAGGTGAATGTGATGCCGACGGAATCTTTCGAAGTACCTTTGATGTTCAGGATCGTGTCCCAACCATTCTTTCAGAAGCTGTTCTTCCTCTACGGCGTTTTCCTGTAAGAGATGCTTTAAAAGTAATTGATCGATGTTGTCTTTATTTAGCATATCGGTTGCATTTATCCATAGTACGGGAAAATATTAATTTTCATTGAATGGAAAAGACAACTTTTTTGAAATAGTTGAAAAAATAATTATAATGAATTGGAATTTAATCTTTTGTGTTTTTGGTTTTTTATCTTTTTTTGTCGGATAAAAGCAAAAACAGGATGATATTTTGGGTTATATCGGGATAGGCCTGACGAATTTTTTTGAGGGCGTTGACTAAAAGCGTATTCACCGTAGCGATAGAAATGCCTAGTTTAGCTGCAGTTTCTTTATAATGTAATCCTTGTAAATAGATACATTGCATGATTTGACGGCTTCTTTCGGGAAGCTTATCGATTTCGTTTTTGACCCGGGCCAATACTTCTTCTTCCAGGGTATCGTATTCTTCCCAGGCTTTGTCGGAAGACTTCAGATCGGTAGCATGGCGCAGGGGATCTTTTTTTTCCATCCGGTCGAATGCCAGATTGCGTACAGAAGTGTAAAGAAAAGATTTAAAGGTGGTTGCTTGTAGTGAGGTTTGGGTCCTTTTTTCCCATAAACGGATAAAAAAGTCCTGTACCAGATCTTCCGACTGGGGAATGTTGTTCAGGAAAGAAGCCGCCCATAGTACCAAAGGCTTGTAATATCTGGTAAACAAATATTCCATGCCTTTCTCCTCGCCTTGATTGAGGAGTGAACATATGGTACTGTCCGGTATTTGCATTATCTGTATTTATCGTTTTACCAGCTTCCACTGGCCCCGCCACCGCCGAAACTCCCTCCGCCGAAACCTCCGAAGCTTCCGCTACCTCCGCTGAAAGAACCGAAATTGCTGCCGCCACCGCCGAAACCTCCGAAAAATATGGGAGGGATTCCTCCACTTCCATGGCTACCTGTGGTATACCCTTTTTTTCTTCGGAAAAACAGAGGCAGGAGAAATAGGATCAAGATAGGAATGATGATCACTTCGGCACTGCCATTTCCGTTTTTGCGGGCATATTGTTCGGCTGTAAATTCCCCACCGGCAAGCTGCATGAGTACATCTGTCGCTTTGTTAATTCCCCGGTAATAATTGTTTTGTTGAAATTCAGGTATAATTTCGTTCCGGATGATTCTCGAAGCGATGGCATCCGGAATGACTCCTTCCAATCCATATCCGACGGCAATGGCTACTTGTCCTTTTTCTGTCCTGCTCTTGGGCTTGATCAGAAGTAAGACTCCGTTGTCTTTTCCTTTTTGGCCGACTCCCCATTTTTCAGCTAAACGCTGGGCATAATCGCTGGGGGCGTAGCCTTGTAGGGTGGGTACGGTTACTATTGCGATCTGGGTGGAAGAAGTGTCGTTAAAATTTCTCAACTTTTGCTCCAATGCTTGTTGTTGCTGTGGACTGAACAGCTGAGTGAAATCATTGACTATCCGTTTGGGGCGCATCGGTTCGGGTAGATCCTGAGCCTGTAAAAAGGAAGTAATGCATATAAAGAAAATAAGGACTGATCGTTTCATGTTTAATTTTTAAATGAGATATCGTCCGACAGTTCGTTGACATCGTCTGCCTGATAGGGAAAAAAAGCTTTTAGCTGCTGTCCTGCAGTCAGGACAGCTTCGCAAACTCCCTCGCAAATCTGTCCTGATTTGAATTTTTCTATCATATTGTTTTTTATGTCATCCCAAAAATGGTCCGGCACTTTCGCATTGATCCCTGCATCTCCCAATATCGCCAATTGTTTATCTTCTAATGCGACGTAAATCAGTACACCGTTCCGCAAGGCTGTCTTATGCATTTTCAAGTCGGCAAAGACCTGGGCTGCACGGTCGAGTACATTCTTCCGGCAATGATTTTCGAAATGGATCCGGATTTCGCCGGAAGTATCTTTTTCTGCTTGCCGGATGGCGGCAACCATAGCGGTCTTCTGAGCCGGGGTGAAAAAATCGGATGGTTTCATTGCTCAAAATTCTACTTTAGGAGCATTTTCAGCTCCTGCATTGGCTTCAAAATAGGGTTTGGAGGTGAATCCGAACATTCCGGCTACCAGGTTTCTGGGGAATTGCAGGATGAAAGCATTGTAGCTGCGGGCGACATCGTTGAATTTCCGGCGTTCTACTGCTATCCGGTTTTCCGTTCCTTCGAGCTGGGCTTGCAAATCAAGAAAGTTTTGGTTAGCCTTCAGATCCGGATAATTTTCAGAAATAGCCATCAATCGGGATAAAGCGGAGGATAATTCCCCTTGTATGTTACTTAATTTTTTTAGGGCCGCTTCGTCGAGCTGGTCGATATTCAGCTGCATCTGAGTGGCTTTTGCCCGGGCATTGACTACTTCGGTCAGTGTATTTTCTTCGTGTGAAGCATACCCTTTCACTGTATTGACCAGATTGGGGATCAGATCCAGGCGCCGTTGATATTGGTTTTCCACATTCGACCATTGGGCCGATACGGCTTCGCGCATATTGACCATGCCGTTGTAAGCTCCTTTAAACCAAAAGAAAATACTCAATACAACTACAGCGATAACGATTAAAACAATGTATCCCTTTTTCATATGTTTATAAATTTTGTCAAAAAATTTGTGTTTTTTTAAAACAATTATTTCTCACAGATACAAAGTTAATGATTTCTGTGATTCGCCTGTGAAGATAGGACGAGAAATATTTCTATTGTTTTATAAAGAGGAGGATTTTAGATTTAAAACGACGATTACCGGATTAGCATCTTCGGTCAGGTTACGAAGGGCGGGGATAGCTGCAAGTTGTTCCGGTTGGATAAAATGAAAGAAAACCGGGGCCGGTAAAACCATCAAACCTTGATTTTGTACCATCTCCCGGGGAATGTAGGGAATCGTGTGATCGATATCGTTGACGAGGGTATCGCATACCGTGGCGGTCCGATGGGTTAAGTCCAGTTGAATCATGTATTGTTTCTGGCCGATAACGATGAGGTCCAGGACGGTTTTACCTAAGGAAATGAAATTGTGAAAATAAGGGAAGGTGATCGGTTTCGAAAGCGATTTTTTGAATTGTTCCGGGCTTTGATTATGACCGTAATCCAGGGATATTTTACGGGTAATACCGCTTTTACCCAAAAAATAGAGGGTGTCACTACCGGGACAACTGAATATAACCTCCTGGCTGGAGAAATCGGATAAATAATTGCTCGTACCGAAAGAGATAGAATCGAAAGGACTGATCCGAATTTCGTTTTCCAATTTCCCTTGTTTGTCATATAGGGAGACGGTTCGCCCATCCGAAATGATGATACCATTTTCCAGTACGTTAAATTCCATATTGAAGGATCGGTTTTGTATCAATGTTTTCAGGTAGTTTCCGTTCTTGTCGTAAGCCATGACGATGTGGCCTTTACCGTTATCGCCCGATACATAGATCACAGAATCACCGATGGAACTTTTTACTTTGAAGATACTGCTGTATTCGTTTGCTCCCCGTCCCCGGTTGTTATGCTGGGAGAGGTATTGCCCGTGGCGGTTGAAAACATAAAGGGTGTTTTCGGCGATAAGATAATAACGGCCGTTATGATAAGTGACCGATTGTACGTTGGCTATCAAAGCGGTATCTGGAGTTTCCAAAGGAATATAACGGATTCTGTCGAATAGTTCGGATAATTGTAATATCTTGTTATTGCTGAGATCGGTGTGAATATCGGCCGGGCTTTGGGGACGAGGTGAGCAAGACAGATACAGAACGATCATGAATAGGAGATATACGATAGGGGTTTTCATAACGGTATAAAAAAACATGCCGGTCTTTTATGATACGATCAATAAAGTCAGATAGGTGATATACAGGGTTAAAAATAAGGCACCCTCCCAGCGGTTGATCTGTCTTCCCTTGCCGGTGAAAACAAAAATAAACAGCAGGACGGAAACTCCGATATTGACCCATAAATCGGTTACACTATCCGTTGTTACCTTCAGAGGGGATATGCCGGCCGAAGCTCCCAGGATCAGGAAGGTATTGAAGATATTCGAACCCACGACATTTCCGATGGCTATATCTGCGTTTTTCTTGCGGGCAGCGATCAAGGAAGTGGCTAATTCCGGCAGGGAGGTTCCGATAGAGATAATGGTCAATCCGATGATTCGTTCCGAAATACCTGCCATCTGAGCCAGACTGACTGCTCCGTCAACCAATAAGCGTCCTCCTCCGACGAGGCCGGCTAGACCTAACAAAATAAAAAGTACGGATTTCTTCAGGCTGTAGGGTTTGATATTTACTTCTTCGGTTTCCTGACCACCCCGTTTGGCAATAAATAAGGTGTAGGCGATAAAAACGGCAAAAAAGCAAAGTAAACAAAATCCTTCTGCCCGGGTGATGATACCTGCCGGCTCACCGTTCGCCAATATCAGGATAAGAACTGCTGCCAGTACAGCCAGCGGAATTTCAATCCATGTTGTGGATCTTTTGATTCCGATAGGGACGAATAAGGCGGTTACTCCCAGGATTGCCATGATGTTGAATATGTTGCTTCCCAGAACATTACCTAATGCCAGCGCGGAACTTCCTTCGATCGATGAAATGATATTCACTACAAGTTCCGGAGTCGAGGTACCGAAGGCTACTACCGTCAGACCGATAACGATATTCGGTACTTTCAGCCGATGGGCCAGTGCTGCACCACCATCGACCAGCAAATTGGCTCCATACACTAAAATAATAAACCCTGCTAATAAGTAAATGATATTTAGTAACATAAATCAATAAAAAGTTAATCTTTGGTCCAAATACGCAGATTCAGGTTTAAATCATGAATAATTTGAAATAGATTGACCAAGGTCCCGAATTCCCGTTTCAGTTTATCCGTATTCAACTGGCATTCCCAAATGTTGGTTTCAAAATGATTCGTTTGATCGGGAATGGCGATAATGACAGAAGAATCCCTGAAACTTACCGTTATTTTCCCCGGAAACCTGGAATCGAGTTCGAGTAATCTTTCCATTAAATTAGGAGTGAGGATGTATCGGGCTTCTACCTGATCTGTAGAGAATACGTCGAACTGCTTTTCAAAGTTCGGATTTTCCAGTTTGACTCTCTGTTTGCCCAGGTTGAGTTTGAACCAGGAGTTACGGAAAACAACCGTTTGGCCCTGAAAGTTTTTGTTGAAGTCGGCTATAAAAAAGAAACCTCTGAAAATATCTATCCAGTGTTCCTGCCTGCGGCCTTTGGAATCGGTCGTGACCCGTTTTTCTTCGGCTATAATTTCCGAACAGATAAAACTGGTTTTATCGATTTTTCCGCAAATCAGATCTTCACTGCGATAACGGTCGGGTGAGGTATTGAATAACTGGCTGTTCATAAAGACCGATTCTGCGATTCCGCTTTCCGGCCGGTAACTTGCTTCCTGGCAAAGATAGGAAATAATGGATGAGATGATATTTTCTTTATAATAAGCACATAATTCTCCCGACTTGGACTGAATACAAGAAAATAGTACGATCAAGCCGAGAATACAGGCGATAAGGATACCCGGCCATCCCCCTCCGATAATTAGGCTGACGACAACTCCTGCGACAAGGGTAATACCTCCCGCTATCAGCCCGTTTTTCGTTCCTTTCGCTTTTAATTGCAGTCTCTTATCTTCTGCTTGTCGGATTCGGGATTGCAATTGTTCATAAATATCCTGAAAGTTTTGTTCCATAACTGTGGATTAAGATCGGAACAATTTTTTTACATCCGGATTCACTTTTTCCTCCTCCGGAATAGCGAATACTTCTTTTTTGGTAAAACTGAACAGGTTGGCAATGATGTTGGATGGAAAGGTCATCACCGAATTGTTGTAATCCGTAACAGCTGCATTATAGGTCCGGCGGGAAGCCGAAAGTTGTTCTTCTGTCTCGTTCAGTGTTTTTTGAAGTTGCATGAAATTTTCCGAAGACCGTAAGGCCGGATAGTTTTCAGCTACCATAAAGAAATTATTTTTAGCAGCAGTGAATGTTTTGTCAAAATCTGCTTTTTCTTCAGCTGTGAGGGAGTCGTAACTCTTCGTCCGTAAATTTGTGATTTTAGTAAATGTCTCTTCTTCGTGTTTCGCGTATTGCTGTACAGTAGCGACTAAATTGGGAATAAGGTCGAATCTTTTTTTCAGCATGACATCGATCGAACCGAAAGCGTTGTCGACATTGTTTCTTTTTCGGGTCAGCGTATTGTAAGATATAATGGCATACAGAAAAATAATACCCAGGATAATCAGTGAAATCATGATCGATGGATTTTAATGGTTATTGATTAAATTATTCTCACAAAATTAATTTTTTTTGATTATTAGCATTAATTTTAGCTGAAAATAATTAGAATCTGATTTATAGTTATGAACCTTTGGGGATTTATTAGTGCGGCAGTGCTGCTGACTTTGATGCCGGGACCGGATATACTTTTTGTGATTACACAGAGTATCACCCGGGGACGAAAGGCCGGGATGGTCTTTGCCGCCGGATTGTGTACCGGCTTGATCGCTCATGTAACGGCTGTCAGTCTGGGTGTTTCGATTTTGCTGATGAGTTCTCCTGTAGCTTTTACGATGTTGAAGTTTGCCGGTGCTGCTTATTTGTTGTATCTTGGAGTAAAAGCTTTTCTGGCCCGTCGGGAGAATCATTTCGAGTTGTCGGGAGACGCTGCTGTCAGTGGAAAACTATACCGGAAAGGGATACTGATGAATATATTGAATCCTAAGGTAATCTTGTTTTTTCTGGCTTTTTTTCCGCAATTTATAGATAAAGGGATAGAAAATCCCATTCCTCAGATGTTATTGTTAGGGCTTGTTTTTATGGTTCAGGCTTTCCTGATTTTTTCAATGGTAGCTGCTGTGGCGGATCGGTTAGCTCGTCGCTTGATGCAAAACCCTAAGGTGGCTTTGGCGGTGAATGTGGCAGAATCTTTGATTTATTGTGTCATCGGAGTCAGCATATTGTTTGTAAGATAAAAGGTTTTATTTTACATCGTGTCCGAAAGGAGTGAGTGCCAGTCCGGCTAATTTGAAATGTTGCATTCCGAATGGGATACCGATAATCGTGATGCAAAACAGGACTCCCCAAAAAATGTGCGATAGGAAAATCCAGATTCCGCCTATAAAAAACCAGATGATGTTCATCAGGGTAGAGAGGCATCCGTGGGGCGATTGTTTATGTACGATCTCGCTTCCGAAGGGCCATAATGCCAATATACCGAGTTTGACTGTCTGGAGCCCGAAGGGAATACCGATGATTGTGATAAATAATCCGATACTGGCGATGAAATATTCGACGGCGACGAAGATTCCTCCGAATAGTAACCAAATGATATTTCCTAAAATTTTCATGTTCCAAAGATAAGCATTGTTTTTTTTAATTTCAATCGGAAAAAAGTATAGCGATTGATCAAAACTATGAAAAATTTGTATATTTGAAGTGGTTAAATTTTAAATATGCACTAAAATGATGATCGTATCTCAATTTCGTCAGTTAAATCTTTCTGTTGTGAATGTCCGGACCTATTTGTTTGCGGTCCTTTTTGTCGGAGGAAATATGCTGCTTCCCCAATTGTGCCATTTAATGCCGGATGGAGGTAAAATATTTTTACCGATCTATTTTTTTACTTTGATCGCTTCTTATAAATTCGGTTTGAAAGTGGGTATACTGACTGCTGTATTGTCACCTTTGTGTAATCACCTCTTATTCGGGATGCCGCCGGCAGGGATGTTACCTGTTTTGTTGGTAAAATCTACGTTACTGGCTTTGGTGGGAGCTATTGTAGCCGACAGAAGTCAACGGGTTTCTTTATTGCATGTCGCTGCGGTGGTGGTGGCCTATCAGGTGCTCGGTGGTATAGCCGAATGGTTGATCGCTTCGGATTTGTCTGCTGCATTGCAAGATTTTAAAATCGGATTCCCGGGAATGTTGTTGCAAGTGGTGCTTGGCTGGGTAATCCTGAAAGGGTTGGCTAAATATGAATGTTAAGACTTTTGAGGAAGTAAGACAGCGTTTTCTGGAGATTACTTTCGAAGAACGATTCGATTTGATTGTTGCTGTTGCGAATGGAGGTATTATTCCGGCAGCGATGCTGAATCAGCGTTTGAATCTGGATATGCAGTTGCTGAAATTGCATTTAAGGGATGCCGATCAAAAACAATTGTACGACCGGCCCCGGTTGTTAGAGGAAATCCGGTTCGAGGTAAAAGGGAAAAAAATATTATTGGTAGAGGACCGGGTAAAAACCGGAACAACCTTGAATTATGCCCGACAGTTGTTGCTCGGTGCGGGGGCTGCTGTAGTGAAGACTTTTGCTGTCAATGGGAATGCCGACTATTGCCTGTATAATGAAATGTGTTTTCGTTTTCCATGGCGGACGGATTAAGGAGTTGTTCGTGCGTATGATGGGCCTTATAACTTTACGAACTTTATAAACAGACTTTATGGATCGTCGAGAATTTTTAAAGACACTAGCCTTGACAGGGGCTGCTGTGACAATGAAGTGGGATGGGGTGATGGATATCATGGCACAAAATACTTCTCAGGCCGGGGGATGCGATTTGGTCGCCGTAATGGGTGGTGAACCGGCAGAAATGTTCCGGAAAGCAATCGCTGAATTCGGAGGTATGGGGAAATTTGTCAAAGCCGGACAAAAAGTGGTTGTCAAACCGAATATCGGTTGGGATAAAGTGCCCGAATTGGCAGGAAATACCAATCCTGAATTGGTATCTGAAATTATTAAGCAATGTTTCGATGCCGGTGCAAAGGAGGTGGTTGTGTTCGATCATACTTGCGATGACTGGCGGAAATGTTATAAAAACAGCGGAATCGAAGAGGCTGCCAAAGCGGCCGGTGCTAAGGTGATGCCGGCACATGAGGAATCTTATTACCGGGAAGTGGAACTACCTAAGGCCAAAAGCCTGAAAACAGCTAAAATACATTCGGCTATTTTGGATTGTGATGTGTGGATCAATGTTCCTATTTTGAAAAATCACGGTGGGGCTAAAATGACCATTTCGATGAAAAATCATATGGGGATTGTCTGGGATCGCGGATTTTTCCATCGCAATGATTTGCAGCAATGTATCGCTGATATTTGCACAATCAGTAAGCCGGCGGTATTGAATGTCGTGGATGCTTACCGTCTGATGAAAACCAATGGACCGCGCGGAAAATCAGAAGCCGACGTGGTGCTGGCCAAGGGGTTGTTTATGTCGCCGGATATTGTCGCTGTAGATACGGCAGCTACTAAGTTTTTCAATCAGGTGGAAAAGATGCCTCTGGAGGTGGTTGGACATTTGGCTAAAGGAGAGGAGCTGAAAATCGGTACGATGGACATCAATCGCTTGAAAGTGAAGAGGATTAAGATTTGAAAAAAAGGTAAAAAAGCTAAAAGCAAAAAGCTAAAGGCTAAAAGCAAAAAGCTAAAGGCTAAAAGCAAAAGGCTAAAGGCAAAAGGCTAAAGGTGGGGGATGTTATGCTAAAAAAATTACGTGTTTTGTTTGCGGTAGTCATGGGGGCCGTGATTACCTTTTATTTCCTGGATTTTGCCGGTTTAACTACAGGATGGCCTAATCTGGCACGGATACAGTTTGTCCCGGCCTTATTGGCGGGGAGTTTCGGAATTGTATTGATCCTGCTGGTGGCGACACTATTATTCGGGCGTATTTATTGTTCGGTGATTTGCCCGATGGGTATTTTTCAGGATGTCGTAGCTTGGATAGCGAAGAGAATAAATCGTAAAAAGCATTATCATTATACCCGTGAAAAACGCGTTTTGCGTTATGGGGTGTTGGGAATAGTGGTGTTGGCTTTTTTACTCGGTGCTACTGTTTTGTTAAGCCTGCTCGATCCATATAGTGCATTTGGACGGATGGGGGTAAATGTTTTCCGGCCTGTTTATTTGGCTGTAAATAATTTGCTGGCCTGGGTATTCAATAGTTTCGGTAATTATACATTTTATCATACCGATATTTATGTATTGAGTATGGCCTCTCTTTTCATCGGGCTCCTGACTTTCTGCGGGATTGGCTGGTTGGCCTGGAAGTATGGCCGTACCTGGTGTAATACTGTCTGTCCGGTAGGAACATTATTGGGTTTCTTATCGCGTTATTCTTTTGGGCGGATACGGATAGAGGCCGATGCCTGTGTTTCATGTGGGCTTTGTGAGCGGCAATGTAAGGCGGGATGTATCGATAGCAAGGCCAAAAAGGTAGATCAGAGCCGTTGTGTGGACTGCTATAATTGTCTGTCGGTTTGCCATAAGCATAGTATAAAATACGGATTGGGGTGGAAGAAAGGGCGGAAGACGCCGGAAAAGCCGGTGGATACTTCTAAGCGGCAGTTTGTGGCTACCGTAGGGGCTTTGTCTTTACTTCTTCCCAACAAAGTGCTGGCTCAGGGAAAGGCTGTCGTTAAAGCCAATAAATCCTGGCAAAGAGAGCATCCGTTGAGCCCTCCCGGTTCTCAAAGTGCAGAGCATTTATTGAAACATTGTACGGCTTGTCATCTTTGTGTCACCAAATGTCCTTCGCGTGTGTTGAAACCTGCCTTTATGGATTATGGTTTAGGGGGGATGATGCAACCGAAAATGGATTTCGGTCATGGTTTTTGTAACTTCGATTGTACGGTATGTTCTGAAGTGTGTCCGAACGGGGCTTTATTGCCGCTTACCAAAGAGGAAAAGCATAAGCTGCAGATGGGACGGGTGGTTTTTGTCCGCGAAAATTGTATCGTCAATACCGACGAGACCAGTTGCGGGGCTTGCTCCGAACATTGTCCTACTCAGGCCGTGACTATGATTCCTTATAAAAATGGCTTGACGATCCCTTCCGTGAATCCCGATATTTGTGTCGGATGCGGGGGATGTGAATATGTCTGCCCGGTACGTCCGTTCCGCGCCATTTATATCGAAGGGAATCCGGTGCATCAGGAAGCTAAACCTTTTCAGGAAGCAGAGAAAAAAGAGGTAATACTCGATGATTTCGGATTCTGATGCAGACCGGGGTGTCTGAAAAGTCAGCGCTTTAACTTTTCAGACATACTTCCGCCCGTTTCAATGCTTCGTGAATGTTACTGCAAATATTTTCTTCGCCGATGGTTCGGGCAAAGGAAGATTTGACCAAAGTTGCACGAACCTGTTCGTTTACTCCGGAGAGGATGACCTGTATTTTTTCTTTCGTAGATAAACGGTAAAGGCTTTCCAGGTTGTGCAGCCCTGTCGTATCCATAAACGGTACTTTGCGCATCCGGATGATACGAATGCGGGGTTTGTCGCCGATGGTTTTCATACATTCGTCGAATTTATTGGCGACACCGAAAAAGAACGGGCCGTCGATTTCATATACTTCGACTCCTTGCGGTACGATCAGTTTTTCTTCTTCATGGTAGATTTCGCCCTCGTTCGACAGATCGAGCTGATCTTTGGCAACCGTGATATGCGTTACTTCGCTCATTCGTTTCATAAAGAGTACCAGGGCCAGTAACAGACCGATTTCTATGGCGATGGTCAGATCGAAAATGACGGTCAATAAGAAAGTAGTCAATAATACAGCGACATCCGATCTGGAGTTTTTCATCAGTGATTTGAATGTACGCCATTCGCTCATGTTGTAAGAAACGATAACCAAAACGCCGGCCAGGCAAGCCATCGGAATATGTTTGGTCAAGGGGCCGAGGAACAAGAGTATCAATAATAATACAACGGCATGGATCAAACCGGCTACAGGAGTTTTGCCGCCGTTATTGATATTGGTCATGGTCCGGGCAATTGCTCCGGTGGCTGGAATCCCTCCGAAGAAAGGAACTACGATATTGGCTGCTCCCTGGGCTATTAACTCTGTATTGGAATTGTGTTTATGTCCGGTGACTCCATCTGCTACGGTGGCCGATAATAAAGACTCGATGGCTCCCAGAATGGCGATGGTGAAAGCTGCCGGCAGAAGCTGATTGATGGTTTCGATATTAAACGCTAAGCCGTTGGGAGTCGGCAGGCTGGCATTGATCTCAAAACGGTCGCCGATGGTTTCCAGGCCGGTGATATTCAGGTGATGGCGTAACAGATAACTGATAACGGTCATGACAATGATGGCGATCAACGAACCCGGTATTTTTTTAGAAAACCGGGGAGTGACGATAATGAGCAGGATACTTCCGATTCCTACCCCTAGTGCAATCCAGTTCGTTGTGTCGAAACTGTGGAAATAAGCAATCCATTTGGAGATAAAATCGGCGGGCACTTTGTCCATGGTTAATCCGAACAGATCTTTGATCTGAGTCGTGAAAATGGTAAGTGCAATACCACTGGTAAATCCGACGACGATCGGATAAGGGATAAAGCGGATGATTGTGCCTAGTTTAAATACTCCCATCAAGACCAACATGATTCCGGCCATAACGGTAGCGATCGCCAGACCCTCGATACCGAATTGTTGAATAATACCATAAACGATAACGATAAAGGCCCCAGTCGGTCCTCCGATCTGTACGTTACTCCCTCCCAGGAAGGAAACGATAAATCCTGCGATTATGGCTGTGATCAGACCTTGTTCGGGACTTACCCCCGAAGCAATACCGAAAGCGATGGCTAATGGAAGAGCAACGATTCCGACAATAATTCCGGCCATCAGGTCGGTAAAGAATTTTTCTTTCGAATAATTTTTTAGGGTATCGAATAATACCGGTTGAAAATCAATCCGTTTCATGACTAGCACACTTTTTTTATAACAAGCTGCAAAATTATAAAATAAACTTTAAATAAAGAATGTCCGGCGCTAACAAAGTTGACTTTATGATGTAAAAGCCGTTTGATCGCCGGTCAAAGTGAATCATATCAGACGCTTCCCGGTTGTTATTGTGAAATAAAGAAACCCTATCTTCTCTGTATGAAGCGAATTGGCTTTCAGCAGGAAGATAGGGGAATGATTCCGATCGATGAAACGATAGAATCAGTTTGCGTCGATGTAGCTAATGGTGTGAATACGTTTACTGCTTACCTGGTGTTGGCCATCGTAAGTTGTAACAGTGATTTCCCGGATATAGCCTTCGTTGTCTGTCCGGTATTCGAAGACATGTTCGTCATTATTGTACCCGTCTTTTCTTTGCTCATCAGGTAAGCACTCCGTTTTCCGAAATAGCCGAAGGCTTTTATGCCTGATTCCCCGAATGCCAGGCAATCCAACCATGCCGTAGAATTATTCATAAATGATTTCACATTCCAGTTTTTCTTCTGCATCGGTCTTGCCCTGCGCGGACTCCCATTTGCTGTAGATTTGGACCACATATCCTTTAGAATCGGTTACATAGCGATAAGTAGTCGTGCCATTGTCTTTATTCCACCGGTCTCCCGAAGTAGTTACTTTTTTTATGAACCGGGCAGGAACATTACCGTTATAACCAAATAAAGTCAGATCTTCACCCGCCAGTTCTTCCGGGTAATATTGTAGTTTTATTACCGATGGTAATGGCCGGATTTCATCCAGGTCGTAATATTCGAATTCCGAGGTGATGATATCGTTGGAAACATTGTCTTCCGGATAGTAATGCATGGTTTTCACCACTCCGTTTTGCCAGATATAAGTGGTGACAGTCGAATCGAGAACTTCGACGGTTGCTCCTGTATTTCCTTCCTGATCGACACTTCCCATCGTAATCGTATATCTTTCGATATATTTGGTCATATTGCCTTCTGAGTCGTAGTACCAGGTGTCACAATCGAAATTGTCGGTTTCCGCCCTTGCTTTGCCGATACGGCCTTCGGATAGCGAATAGGTTGTTGTTCCTGTCGTATAACTGTCATTGTAAGCTTGGGTTTTCTTGACGATCCGGTCTTCTGAGTAAGTCAGAGTCGTCACGTATTCTGTTTTTTTCTGACCGGAGATTTCTTTATACAGTGAGTATTCTTGTACACGTCCTTGTTCATCGTAGGTAAATACGATGTGATTCGGTTCGCCGTCGGTGGAAGTAATGATTTCAGAGATTTTACGTACTCCATCGGCCGGAGAATCTTCATCCGGCACCTCTCCGTTTTCAGTTTCTCCTTTTTGTTCGATGATGACCGTGATCGTCGTACCTCCGCAAATGATGTGGATCGTCGCTTTTCGGTCAGTACCGGTGTAATTGGTGGATAAGGCGAGTTTAATGGTGATTTCGCCTGCTTCGCCACTGGCTGGATCGAGACTTACCCATTTTTCTACGGTTTCCGTTGCTTTTGTTGCTGTGTAGTCGACTTCGGTATGCCAGGCTTCTGTCGCTTCGAACCGGATGGTTTTTTCTGTATCGTCGGCGTAAGCTGTCTGGTTTTGCTGATCTTTGTCGATGACAATAGAAGAGGGACCTCCGTTATCGTCATGGCAAGCTGCCATAAATAATGAGGCCAGCAGAAATAAATGGAATAAAATTTTTTTCATGATGTTTGAGCTACTATCTAACTCCGGGATAGTGATTCGTTAATATAAAGAAAGTGTGGAGTTATCGGTTTATTGTGCTGAAGGTTCTGGTAAACCTGTAAACAAATAAACAATACCCCACACTTGACAGTATTACGTGATTTGACGCAATAACGTGCAAGTGATGAGTGTTTTGTATTGCTTCTCCTTGTTTACTTTAAATTTACCAGATTTTCAGCACAGGATAAAAGCGAAACACTTTCATCGAAATATGTAAGTCCCCGAAGAGACCCTACAAAAATAATGAAAAGTTTGCTAAACAAACACTTCCGGGGTATTGTTTTTATCTGAATGCTCAAGTGCGCGCTTGGCTAAAGCCTGTTTTTCCCGGAATTGTGAGATAAGACAGGTATAACGGTTCGTATTGATGCGGCTACCTGCTTCAAAAATAAATAATTGACCGATGACCTCTTCCAATGAAGCAATCATTTGTTGTAAAACAAGACGGGAGGCTTTAGGGTGATCGAGCGCCTGATCGATTCTGAATGAAGCGTAGCGTCCTTGTTCGACGGTCGCTTCCAGTTTAGAGGTTGCATTTTCTATTCGTTTCCGGTACATTCGGCTAATGGCTGCCAGGGCTGTATTGTCGAGCCATACTTTTCCGCGACATACCGAAGCGGCTAATTCATAACGACTTTTTGAATTCATAACATTTTGGATTTTATAGTTAAACATTTTATTTTGAAAAACACAACATGTCAAAGAACTGTTCGGACATACTTTACCCTCTTTAGCGGATAATCCGATTCAAAATGTTGTTTTTCAAATGTTTAACATTCCAAAATGTTACCTTCGTCGTTTCATAACTCTTTTTTTTGAATACACCCGATACAGGCAAAAAAATCTCCAGGCACTCCTTCTGTGCTTAGTAGATCGGCTTTTTACGCATATAGATGTGATTTTCGTTGCAAATGTAAGTATTATTTTGGAATTTTGAAAACAGATCTTGCTTTTTATTTTCTTATCGGATAACTTGCTTTATAAGAACCTGCTCTTGCGGGGAGAATTTGAACGCTTTCTACTTTCTACTTTTTACTTTTTTTGTAATTTTGTAGCCTTAAATCAATGACTACAATTATATGAGCGGATTTTTTGGTTGCGTATCACGCAAAGAGTGCGTTGCCGATGTTTTCTACGGCACCGATTACCATTCACATCTGGGAACGAAGAAAGCCGGTATGGCTTTTTATAACGGAGAGGATTTTGTCCGGTCGATTCACAGTATAGAAAGTGCTTATTTCCGGAATAAGTTCGAGCCGGAATTGGGACGTTTCATTGGTTCTTACCTGGGGATCGGGGTGATCAGTGATATGGAGTCGCAGCCGATAACGGTAACTTCGCATTTGGGGCGTTTTGCCGTAGTGACGGTAGGGCGAATCGATAATCTGGAAGAGATATCCGCTCAGTTGTTGAAGGAAAAGATTCACTTTGCCGAAATGTCCGGGTCGGCCATCAACCCGACCGAAGTAGTCAGTATTCTGATCAACAAAGGAGAGACATTCAAGGAAGGTATAGAGAACGTTTACCGTATGGTCAAGGGGTCTTGTTCTTTTTTAATTCTGACAGACAGTTGTATTTATGCTGCCCGTGATAAGTTCGGCCGTACTCCCATCATTATCGGTAAGAATGAATTCGGTTATGTTGTGGCCAGTGAAAGCTCTTCGTTTACCAATTTAGGCTATAATATAGTCCGTGATCTGGGACCGCATGAAGCGATACGGGTTTCGAAAGACGGGATTACACCGATTATTGCTGCCGGTTGCAGAAAACAGATATGTTCTTTTTTGTGGGTTTATTATGGCTATCCTTCTGCTTATTACGAAGGGATCAACGTCGAAGATGCCCGTTACCGTTGTGGGGCTGCTATGGCGAAACGTGATGAATTGACTCCTGATTTTGCTGCCGGAATTCCGGACTCGGGTGTGGGACATGCTATCGGATATTCCAACGAGAAGGGGATTCCTTATAAAAGACCTTTTGTGAAATATACACCGACCTGGCCGCGGAGTTTTATGCCGCAAAATCAAAATATGCGTGATTTGGTCGCTAAGATGAAGTTGTTACCGAACGAGGCGTTTACGCGGGATGCCCGGATCGTTTTTTTGGACGATTCTATCGTACGGGGTACCCAGTTGAAAGACAATGTCGTGAAATTGCGTGAATGCGGAGTGAAAGAGGTACATATCCGGATCGCCTGTCCTCCTTTGATCTACCCCTGTTGTTTTCTTAATTTCTCCACTTCCCGTTCGACCTTTGACTTATTTGCCCGCCGTGTCATCCGCGACCTGGAAGGAACTTCCGAACTGACGGACGAAATACTGAAACCTTACTCGGATCCGGATTCAGAGAAATATAAGGAGATGGTGAGGGTGATGTGCCAGCATCTCCAGTTGGATTCTCTGCAATTCCAGCGCTTGGACGATCTCGTGAAAGCGATCGGTTTACCTAAAGAACAGCTCTGTACACATTGCTGGGATAATTCCAGTTATATGGAATAAACTCGTCGTGGAGACGAAAGTTTTTATTATTTGAATAGATATCTATTTTATTTAATCTGTCTACTGAACCCCGAAAGTTTTTCATTTAACTTTCGGGGAAGTTTTTTTTCCTAAATTTTTCGTGATTTTCAGGGTATATTTTTTTTGTTTTCTTATTTTCAATATTTTTGTTTAGGTTAATTTAAGGTAAGATGCTAGAAAAACAGGCTGAGGATTTTCGGAAAATGCGTTCCGGTGACATGAAGGCTTTCGAACGTTTGTTTGTGAGTCTGTATCCGGGATTGTGTAATATTGCCAACCATTACCTTAATAATGAAATGTTGAGTAAGGATGTTGCTCAGGATGCTTTTATCAAATGGTGGAATAAACGGGAAGATTTCAGAGATTTTGCAGCTGTGAAATCTTTTTTATATATTACTATCAGAAATCAGTGCCTGAACTATATCCGGGACCATCGGAAAGAGGTGGATCTGGCCGGGAGGTTTTCGGAAGAAACAGATGCCGATTTCGATTTGATGGTGATTGAAGAGGAAGCTATTGAAGCGCTTTATTCGGCTATCGATCGTCTTCCGGCACAATCTGCCCGGATTATGCGTTTGGTTGTAAAAGGAGATAAAAATCAAGAGATCGCCGATCAGTTAGGAATTTCGGTCAATTCTGTAAAAACCCTGAAATACAATGCTTTGAATATCCTTCGGAAAGAATTGACAGGATCGTTATTGTTATTACTTGCCTGGTTTGAGGTACAAGGATAAACCATTTTTTTTCAAAAAAAATTATTTTTCATTCATCTTTTTTATCAGCTGTGTGTTTTATATACAAATTTGATAAGCGATGAAAGATTTGTCTGCGTATTATGAGATAGCACGCTTGATTACGGCTGAATTGTCAGAAACAATTACGCCGGAGGAAAAGGAGAGACTTAATGTGTGGTTGGCGGAGGATGAACGCCACTATATGAGATATTGCCGGATACGTGAGCGTTTGAAAAGAGGTGAGGGAGAGAATGTATTCCGGAATCCGGAACGTGTCCGGGAGGATATGGAAAAACTGAAAAAGAAATTGTCCGGAAATAAACGGCGTTTCCTTTTGTCCGGAAATTATTTTTGGCGGTATGCCGCTGTTGCGGTTTTTACGATCGGGATCGCTATAGGACTGATCGAAAGGCCGTGGGAAGATCGGAGTAGTGAAATATCGCCGATGGCGCAACAGCCGGCTGTCCTGCCTGGATCGTATAAGGCCGTGTTGACATTGGCTAGTGGCGAACAGGTGAACCTGGAGGAATGGGGCAGGGATTCGCTTTGGAAAGATGGGACATTGATCCGAAAGAGAAAAGGGGAGCTGACATATGAACAAAAGGCCGGGGATATGCAGCAGGAGGAAATGCTTTTCAATACGATTACTATTCCGCGGAGTGGAGAATATAAGCTGGTATTATCCGATGGTACGAAAGTGTGGTTGAATTCGGCTTCGAAATTGAAATATCCGGTAGCATTTACAGGCGGACAACGAAAGGTTTTTCTGGAGGGAGAAGCTTATTTTGAAGTAGCTGCCGATACAGTACATCCTTTTCTGGTGGAGACATCGGGAATGAGCGTGACCGTATTGGGAACCGGATTTAATGTGATGGCTTATCCGGAGGAGATGGAGACGGCAGTAACTTTAGTGCATGGAAAGGTCGGGGTGCAGACGGACCATCGGCAACAGATCTTACAACCTGATGAACAATATGTTTATCAGACGACTACCCGGCGGGGAACAGTTAGAAAGGTAGATGTGTCGCAGTATGTCGACTGGAAAGATGGCATCCTGAATTTTGATTCGATGCCTTTGGAAGAACTCACTCGCAGGCTGGGCCGTTGGTACGATGTGGATTTCTTTTTTGTTGCTGAAGAACTGAAAACTTTGAAATATTCCGGTGCTTTTAAGAAATATAATGATATACGTTATGTTTTGAATATTATAGAAGAGATTACGAATGTTCAATTTGTTTTGAACGAGAGGACTATTGTAGTAAATAGAAAATAAAAAATCGGTGCGTGTTGGAAGCGCGCACCGACAAATCTTCCCCTTGGGGAAATAAATTTAATAATTAATTTACAAATTTATGAAAAAAAGTGCGAATTGGTGGCTTGCTCTGCCAAAAAACAAGCCGCGTAAATTATTTTGGGTGATGAAATTACCCTTTTTGATGTGTGTCTTTTTTGCGACTTCAGTCTCGGCAGAGGTTTGGTCACAGCAACGGTTGACTATGCGGTTGGGTGAAACCGGACTAAAAGAGGTATTTAAAGAAATCCAGCGTCAGACAAATAAGGCGGTCGTGTATAATGACGATCAGTTGACTTTGAGTAAGAAAGTAAAAGCAAATTTTACCGATGTAGAACTGGAAGAGATATTGAAACAAGTGTTGCAAGGCCAGGGGATGTCGTATAAATTCATGGACGATTATATTATACTGGTAAAACAGCCAGCAACACCGCAGCATGTCGAAGAAGTAACGGTAAAAGGCAAGGTGACTGATAAGGAAGGGATGCCTTTACCGGGAGTAACTATCGTATTGAAAGGCACGACGATAGGTACCGCCTCCGATGTCGATGGGAATTTTTCCTTAAATATTCCGAAAGCGGGAATGGTGTTACAATTTTCTTATGTCGGAATGAAAAATAAAGAATTAACTGTTCAGGGGAACGGGGAGTTCAATATAGTTATGGAATATGATCAAAGCGATCTGGATGAGGTGGTGGTGATCGGTTACGGTACGGCTACGAAAAAAGATTTGACCGGAGCAGTAGCCCGTTTTGACTCTAAAATTATCGAGGAGTCTACTGCAACGAATATTGCCCATATGATGCAGGGACAGGTGGCCGGTTTGAGTATCCTGAATGGCGACGGTTCGCCGGGTAGCGCTGCCCGGCTGGAAATTCGGGGTGTACCTTCCCTGACAGGAGCTTTGGCTCCGTTGATTGTCGTGGACAATGTGCCTATGCCTTCGGATTTCGATATTAATGAATTGAATCCCGATGATGTACAGAGTATCGATATTTTGAAGGGGGCTTCTTCAGCAGCGATATATGGGTCCCGGGGAGCTGCCGGAGTCATTATGATTACGATGAAAGCCGGACAAAGAAATCAGAAACCGATTATTAATTATAGTTATGATTACAGTGCTACCCGTCTGGTATCGGATGTAAATACGCTGAATGCTGACGAGTACAAGATGTTGTTTTTGGAGGCGATCACAAATTCCGCTAAAGCCGATGGGTTTGAGGATGTAAATCTGTATCCGATGTATCAGAAGGTCACGGCTCCCGGATATTTCGGTGAAGAAGATACTCCCTGGATGAAACATATCATGCGTAATGGCTCTACTCAGCAACATCGGCTCTCCATCCGGGGTGGAAGCCAGGATTTCGGATATTATGCTTCTTTTGGATATGCTAACGAAGAAGGAATGGTAAAAGCTACTGATTTTCAGAGATATACTTATACATTGGGTTTTGATGCCGATATCAATAAATGGATAAAAGCGAATGCAAAATTCTCCGGTACTACTTCTGACCGGCATGTGAACGGCGCTTCTTTGTCAACAGCAGCTGCAGCACGACCGGATATACCGGCTTATAATGAAGATGGGTCCTTGTATTTGCATCCTTATATTTCCGGAGGGAAGGTGTATTATGTTAAGAATCCGATTATTGAGATGACGGAAAATACGACGACTTATAGTCAGGATAATTTCAGATTGACGGGGAACCTTGAATTTCAGATTCTGCCGGAATTGAAACTTTTGACCCAGTATACGTATCAACGCCGGAAAGGAGAAGAGAGTTCTTATGCTTCCAGTAATACCCAAGAGGGTAGTGGTTATTGGGGAGATCAGAAAGGTGTTGGACGCTGGGCATATTCTGCCGGGCAAACCATGGAGTTCGAAGGCCGGTTGACTTACAACAAGACTTTTAATGAGAAACACAGCCTGAACGCTTTAGGGGCCATCGTATATAATAAGGACCGGCAGAATAATACCTATTTTAAGTTACGGGATTTCCCGGACGATGAGGTACAGAATGGAATCTGGCAAGGCAGTGATTTGGTGGATTATGGAGGGAAAGGTGGTTCAGCTGTCGGTTCGGTGATGTTTTCTTATATTGCCCGTGCCGAGTATAAGTTTATGAACCGTTACTTGTTGACAGGTACTTTCCGTGCCGATGGTTCTTCCCGGTTTGCCCCTAAATATCGTTGGGGTAAATTCCCGTCAGTGGCTGCGGCCTGGATTGTGTCGGAAGAAGATTTTCTGCGGGAATCGAATATTTTCACTTTCCTGAAACTGAGAGGAGGATGGGGTAAAACCGGAAATGCTTATGTCGGTGAGTATGGCTGGAGAACACTTTATGAAAATGCGGACTATGAGAATCAGCCTGCCACCCGGCCTTCACAAATCGGGAATGACCGTTTGAAATGGGAAGCTACCGAACAGGTCGATCTGGCACTTGATTTTGGATTCTTACCCAACCAGCGGATTTCCGGAACTTTAGGTTTTTATAAAAAGAAAACGGATGGTTTGTTGTATGCTTATACTATGGCGTTGAGTACAGGCCTGGAGACTACACAGATTAATTTTGCCAATATCGAGAATAAAGGTATCGAATTTGAAATAAAAGCTAATATTATTGATAATAAGGATTGGAATTGGTTCGTTGGCTTTAATATCGGGAAGAATAAAAATAAAATTACGGATATCGATGCCGAATATGTTTCTTATCCTGGGAGCAGTTATCTGGGAAATACAGTGATTCAGGAAGGCAAGAGCTTGGGTTTGATCTACGGGTATAAGACAGATGGTATTTTTCAGACACAGGAGGAAGTGAACCGTTATGAGGCTTTGAATCCGGATCAACCTTACCAGGAGGCTTACGGACGGAAAACGATGCCCGGCGATTTGAAATATGTAGATTTGTCTGGAGATGGGTATGTAAATAAAGTCTCCGGTTCCACTGAAGATAAAACGGTGATCGGTTGTTCCCGGCCCGATTTTGAGGGAGGATTTGCTACCCGTTTGTCCTGGAAAGGATTGAAATTAAGTGTTCAGGGAACATTTAGCCATGGTGCGCAGAAAATCTGGATGGGAGAAGCCAATATGTTCAATATGGCGGAGAATCAAAATACACAGAGCACAGCGTTGAAAAGGTGGACACCCGAGAATCCTTCGAATAAATATCCGAGCATCAGGTATAATTTTTATTATAATGACTTTGGAGATAATGCGGTATACGATGCTTCTTATGTGAAAATACAGAATATAAATCTTGAATACAGCCTGCCGCGGCACTGGGTGGATAAAACCAGGATTTTCGGTAATGTCAGCATATTTGCCTCTGCAAATAATGTGTATACCTTTACTTCTTATCCGGGTCCTTCTCCGGAGTCTTTCAGTACGGATGCGATCGAAGGCGCTTCTGTCGATAACGATATGTATCCGACAACGCGAACATTTAATTTCGGAGTAAAAGTAACTATTAAATAAGCATGATTATGAATAAGATATATAGCAGTTTGTCGTTGATACTTTTGCTGCTGACGTTAGGAAGTTGTGACAGTATGTTCGATAATGAAATTCCGCCTCATGATTTGGTGGGAGATAATGCGATTACCAATGAATCTTCGGCAAAGGTCGCTTTGAATGGGGTATACTCCTACCTGGAGGGATGGGGAACATGGAGTGCCTATTACATTTGTGATAATGAATTCCGTACAGGATTGTTAGATCCTACAGCTTTTTATCGTTCAAAAACGGAAGGGGAACAATTACCCCGTTTGCAGGTATTGGATGATAATTCTGATGCGGAAAATCCCTGGAAGAGTGGTTATAAGATTGTGAATTCGGCCAATAATTTCATCTATTATACCGATCGTTTACCGGAAAGTGCTTTCGGGCCGAACCGTAAGACGGAAATGTTGGCCGAAGCCCGTTTCCTGAGGGGCTTTGCGCATGCTTTTTTGTTACGGAAATACGGATATTTCTGGGATCTCGACAGCCGGTTAGGGACGATTATACGCCTGGAACCTTCTTCGCTTTCCAACAACAATCAGGCAAGAGCTACAGTCAAAGAATCTTATGAAAAGATTTTTGAAGATTTGGACTATGCCATAAAATATGCTCCGGCATTTTATTCCAGGTACCGTGTGTGTGCTACTTTCGCGAAAGCTTTTAAAGCCGACTTACTGATGAACCGGGGGGCTGATGGCGATTATAGCGAAGCCATCCGTTTGGCAAATGAAGTGATCGGTAGTGCGGAGTTTGGAATGGAGGATACTTATGCTGATATTTTTCAGCATGGATATGACTCGAAAGAGTTATTGTTTACCCGTTTCATGAAGAATCCTCCTGCGATGGATGATAATGTGGGGAGTTTGTTTAAAATGTTCGGTGGCGGGACTTATCAACCGTCGAGTGCGTATCTTGCGGTTTTTCCGGAAGAGGATCCCCGGTATGAAGTGACTTTCGATTCTCTGGAATTTACTAATCTGAACGGGGAAAAATATAAAAGACAAATCTGGAAGAAGCATTATGTATCCACCGGCGACTGTCCGATGTATTATATGCGTGTAGCTCAGATGTACCTGATCAAGGCGGAAGCGATGTTACGGACCGACAGTCCTGTGAAAGACGTGGTGGATGTCCTGAATATTGTCCGTAACCGGGCAGGAGCTACGCCGTTGAAAGCATCGGATTATCCGGACCGGGAAAGTCTGATGAATGAAATCTTCAATGAAAATCTCCGGGAAATCGGTATGGAGAATGGAGCCTTGTACTATCTTGCCGTGCGGATGAGAGTCGGAGGCAAACGGCTGTTGAAAACCTGGAACGATAATTATGAAAAAGACGATCAGCTTTGTTTCCCGATACCGCGTGCTGAGTTTGAGCATAATACCAGTGTAGAACAAAAACCACTTTAATCGATTAAAGTATAGAATTATGAAAAAGATATATTTATTATTGTTACCGGTTTTGTTTTTATGGGGAAGCTGTTCTATGGATGATGTATTGGAATCCAATGGGGAGCTGAACCTTACCGTCATAGAAACCAATAATCCTATTAAAGCCGAACCGGGAGAAACAGTTGTATTTCAGTTTGTCGCTTCAACCAGTAAAGGAGAATTGAGCCGGATCGAGATTACCTCGGAAGATGGAATCCGGCCTATCGTGGAAGACGTTACTTTTGCTATGGTGGATGAAGATAAAGCATTATCCTTGGATAGTGAAGGCTATTTTTCCCGGGAGATATCTACCGTATTGGTGAAATATCCGTTGATTATGCCGGATGACGAATCGCTGCGTGGTAAAAGTCTGGGCATAAAACTGAAAGTTACCCGGAATGACGGAACCACAAAAGTGTTGGATCAAAAATTTGAGATGATCAGGTACATCAATAACCGCCATGGCATAACAATGACTGGAAAGAACGTGGCATGGCTGTATAATCCGACAGAAGATGTGGTTTATGATATGGCCGATTATAAAGCTCATTTGAGTGAGATCGATGTCATATTGTATGTTGACAACGATTCTAAATATTATTGTTTGAATCCGGCAGCATCAGAGACAGAAGATATTATGCACGGGCTGGGATATACCGATTATAAAGCTTCTGAAATGAATACAACGAAGTTTATGGGAGGAATAACTTTGAACTTTATGTTGATAACGGAAAAAGAGTTATCCGGGCTGGTGATATCGGACGGAGTAGATAAGTTGACTATGGCGAATAATGCTACGTGTGGATTTGTGACAGAAAGTGGCCGTAAAGGTTTTGCCAAACATTTGTATAAAAACCCGAGTCGTGTATTCCTAACGAAAATACAGATCGGCAATAATGAATGACAAGCATGTTATGAAACCTTCATGTACATTTGTACACCAGAGAAAATGACGCTGGAATGAGGGTTTCATACAACCACTTTCAGACTATTCGTATATTTTTCTTCCTTTTTTAATTCTTTTTCTACCTCGATAGGTGTAATATTGACTATTTTTGAGCAGAATAAATTGGCATTTAATATTATAATTTATGAAAAAACTGTTATTGTGTTTAGGCTTATGCCTTTCTGTGACAACGTTTGCTCAAAAGAAGGAATGGCTCGATCCGGAGTTGAATGCGATCAACCGTGCACCGGCAAGGGCGGATTATTTTGCTTATCCTTCCAGGGAAATGGCTGAGCAAGGAGTAAGAGAAGAATCATCCAATTTTCTATCGTTGAACGGGATGTGGAAGTTTAACTGGGTAAAGGATCAAACCGAACGGCCTGTAAACTTTTATCGGTTGGATTTCGAGGATCAATATTGGGTGGACTTTCCGGTGCCCGGAATCTGGGAAATGAATGGATACGGAGATCCCTTATACCGTAATTCGGGTTATGCCTGGTCGAATCAGTTTACACCTGATCCTCCGAAAATAGAAACGGTGAATAATCATGTGGGCTCTTATCGAAAAACCGTTGAAATTCCTGCTTCATGGAAAGGACAGCAGGTGTTTCTGCATGTAGGCTCTGCCACTTCGAACTTATATGTATGGGTGAATGGAAAATTTGTCGGTTATAGCGAAGATAGTAAGCTGGCAGCCGAATTCGATATAACCGGTTATGTACGGCCGGGAAAGAACCTGATCGCGATGCAGGTATATCGTTGGTGTGACGGGAGTTATCTTGAAGATCAGGACTTTTGGCGTTTATCCGGAATTGCCCGGGGAGCTTGGTTGTATGCCCGGAATCCGTTACATCTGAAGGATATTTTTATCACTCCCGATTTGGATGAGGCGTATCGTGACGGGTCTTTGAATGTCGTGGCCCAAGTGTCCCGGAACAGCGGGACAGTGGAACTCGAATTGAAAGATAAAGCAGGAAATATCGTAGAAAAAACGAGTGTCAAGCCCGATGGAAAAGGAATTGTGCGTACTGAAATGGCAGTGAAAAATCCGGCAAAATGGAGTGCTGAAGAGCCTAATCTGTATACTTTGTTGCTGACTTTAAAAAATAATGCCGGAAAAGTGCTGGAAGTTGTTCCGCAACGGGTCGGATTCCGGAAAATCGAACTGAAGAAAGAATTGGGGCAGGTATGGGTCAATGGGCAGCCGGTCTTGTTTAAAGGAGCCGACCGCCATGAATTGGATCCTTTGACCGGATATCAGGTATCCCGGGAGAGAATGATCGAGGATATACGGGTGATGAAGGAGAATAATCTGAATGCCGTGCGGACGTGTCATTATCCGGACGATCCCGAATGGTATAACCTTTGTGACGAATATGGGTTGTATGTCGTGTGTGAAGCCAATATCGAATCTCATGGAATGGGGTATGGCGAACGGACACTGGCCAAGGAACCGGCTTATGCCAAGGCTCACCTCGAAAGAAATCAGCGGATGGTGGAGACTTTTAAAAATCATCCTTCGATTATTTTCTGGTCGTTGGGAAATGAAGCCGGTGACGGACCGAACTTTGTGGCTTGTTACGACTGGATCAAACAGAGAGATGGCAGCCGTCCTGTACAATATGAACAGGCAGGACGCAGAGCCCATACGGATATTGTTTGCCCGATGTATGCCGACCTGAATTGGATGGAAAATTTCGCTAAGAGTGGGGATTCACGACCACTGATTCAGTGTGAATATGCGCATGCCATGGGAAATTCTTTGGGCGGTTTTAAAGAATATTGGGATTTGATCCGGAAATACCCGAATTTGCAGGGCGGTTTTATCTGGGATTTTGTAGATCAGGGACTTCGGAAGTATACGGCAGACGGCGCAATGATTTATGCTTACGGGGGAGATTACAACCGCTACGATGCTTCGGATAAGAATTTTAACTGCAACGGTTTGATCAGTCCGGACCGGGTGCCGAATCCCCATATGTATGAAGTGCGGAAGATGTATCAGTCGATATGGACTACGCCGGCAGCTCTTAGGAAAGGAATCGTAAATGTGTATAATGAGAATTTCTTTACCGATCTTTCGGATTATTACCTGGAGTGGCAATTGTTACAGAATGGAGAGCCGGTGAGACAGGGTGTTGTGATGGATTTGCAGATCGCCCCGCAACAAACACAACCGGTCGTATTGGGGTATAAAGAAACGGATCTTCCTGCTGAAGGTGAAATTCTGCTGAATGTGACCTATCGCCTGAAACAAGCCCGGCAATTACTTCCGGCAGGTTATGCGGTTGCGGAAGAACAATTGGAGATTACCCCTTATCCTTTGTTTCAGGTTGAATTGGCCGAAACCGGGCAAAAGGCTTCTCTGTATGAAGATTTGGTACATGCTGTCGTGAGTGCCGGAGAAGTACAGGTAACTTTTGGAAAATGGTCCGGCTGGATAGAGGGGATCAGTCTGAATGGGTATGAGATGATCGAATATGGATATGCTTTACGGCCCAATTTCTGGCGGGCTCCGACAGATAATGATTTCGGGGCGAATCTTCACCGCCGCTTTGTGGATTGGAAGAATCCCGGATTGAAATTGAAGAGCTTTGAGGCAGAGGAACAAGGCAATCGGGTTCAGGTGGTGACAACTTATGAATTACCCCGATTGGCAGCTGTATTGACCATGACTTATCTTATCGGTGGAAACGGGGAGATTCGGATCAGTGAACAGCTTGCTGTCGACAAGGAGAAGAAAGATATGCCCCACCTGTTCCGTTTCGGTATGCAACTGGTGATGCCGGGCAGATTCGACCGGATCGATTATTATGGCCGGGGACCTGTTGAGAATTATGACGACCGGAATGAGAGTCAGCGTCTGGGCCGTTACCGTCAGTTGGTGAAAGATCAGTATTATCCTTATATCCGTCCGCAGGAATCCGGTACGAAATCGGATATCCGTTGGTGGAAACTGACCGATATCGATGGGCGTGGTTTGGCTATTCGTTCGGATGTTCCTTTCTCAGCCTCTGCTTTGAATTATTTGCCGGAAGACCTGGATGATGGTTGGGACAAAGATCAGCGGCATTCCGGAGAATTGAAACCACGTGGATTGACCACCTTGTCTTTTGACCTGAAACAAATGGGATTGGGATGTATCAATAGCTGGGGTGCCTGGCCGTTACAACCTTATCTGTTGCCTTATCAGGACTATACTTTCCAGGTGGTGATTACGCCGATTCGGAAATACTGAACTCAAAAATAGGATTTTGTTGTTTAGGAACTTTCAGTTTGCCCGACTGTCGGGCAAACTGAAAGTTCTGTTAAAAGAATCCTTAAGCCTTGATTCGAATTTAGGCAGTGATATACATATTACAGGTATAAATCTGCGATTTTATTCCGGATACCTAAGGTTATTTTCCTTTTACTTCCGGTTTTCTTTGACGACGACGATGAAGACTGCTATAATAATGAGTAGCATGCCTAAAATACCGCTTATCGTGGAGGTTTCATGGAAAACAACTATACCGATAAAAACAGCGGTCAACGGTTCCATCGCTCCGAAGATCGAAGTTAATGTGGGACCGATATGCTTGATTGCTTTGACTAAGGCCATATTGGAAATAGCGGTTGCCGGTAAAGCCAGGCCTAGAATATAAAGCCATACCTTTCCTTGGGTTTCTAACCGGATGCCTTCTGTAAGGCACCCGCCGATAATGAAAAACAATGCCCCTAATCCCATGACATAACAAGTGAGTACGGTGGAGTTGATCGCTACAGCCCGTGTTTTCCGGACTCCGATGATATAACCTCCGTAAGAGAAAATAGAGATGCAGGCGCAAATAATACCTACCGTCACGTTGGCGTTATAACCTGCTATATTGCCTGAAGATAAGAGGATTGCTCCGAGAATGGATAGGAGTACTGCCGAAATGACCCAGCCGGATTTTTTCTCATGGTAGAAAAAAATCATGGCCAGCGCTACAGCTAAAGGATACATAAAATGAATTGTCGAAGCTACACCGCTGGCAATATTCTGATAGGCGATCACCAGGCTGAATGAGGTCGTTGCCCGAAACAGGCTTAACAAAAAGACGACCCCGAAATCCTTTTTACTTAACCGGAAATTACACCCGGCCAATAGACCGAATCCGATCAGGCAAAGGGAAGCGATCCCCCAACGGTAGGTCAATACTTCAAAAGATGAATAGCCGAAGCTTAGTAGGGTCAGCGTAAAAAAGGGGCCAGTCCGAAAGTCGAAGAGGAGACGATAGCATATAGGATACCTTTAATTCTGTTCATGAACGTATGAATTTTTCAGTTGCGCAAAGATAAGGCTTTGAGTGAAAATCAGAAAAGGGTGAGATCGGTTTTCAGACTTTTCATTTCCCGTTCTTTGATGGTATCATCGGTACTGAATTATCCGGTTAGTTAGGGGAACGAGGATCGTGGCACCGGATATGGTTTAAAAGTTTTTGCATTGCCTGTGCGGCATAATGCCGATCCCTCCCTGGGAGGGATCGGTGGATTAATATTTATTTTCACTTTCTTCTAATTCCTGCTTGTCGATGGCTTTCCGGGTCATCGTCCGCCAGGCATACCAGATATAGGCGATTACTACAGGTATGATAATAGATACGTAGGACATCGCTTTCAGGGTATATAAGGACGAAGAAGCGTTGTAAATAGTCAGTGAGGAATCAGGATCGACATATGAGGGATAAAAGGCGGTTTGGTTGAAACCTGCCAGAATCAGCAGAGCGATAACGGTCAATATCGTTCCGGCTCCTGCAAACCAGATTCCTTTCGTCCATCGGGGAAATATCCAGTTTCGGATGATGCCGTAGAGTACTCCTGCTACTCCGATAATGAATATCAAGGCATTCAGCGGCATTTCTATCAGGTTATAAAAATATTTATAGGGTACTAATGCAATGTTTCCTTCCGGGGTGATTGCATACCCTTCACCGGCAAAAATAAAACCGATAAACAACAGGAAAAAGAGAACGAACGGTACGGCATTGAATTTCACTTGCCGGTGGCTGCGTATGCGGATGTTCGGATCATCGATAGTAAGAATAAAATAAAGGGCTGCTAATGTCCGTGCCAGGAAGAAAACGGCTAGAGCCAGGAAATAGTTGGTGATGACGAACAAGGCATCCAGACCGCGCCAGGGTGTCATCCATTCGACATCATGCATTACACCCAGACGGAAAGGGGAACCTGTAAAGAAAGTAGCTACAGCGGCTCCCAACAAAAGAGGCGCAGCGAATCCGTTGATCATCAGGAATACTTCGTAAGTCCGACTGCCCAGAAAATTGTTTTTTTTATTCCGGTATTCATAAGATACCGCTTGCAAGACAAAACAAAAGAGGATCAGCATCCAAACGACATAGGCTCCTCCGAAACTGGTTGAGTAGAATAGGGGAAAACTGGCGAAGAAAGCTCCGCCGAATACCACTAATGTGGTAAACGTATATTCCCATTTATGTCCCAGGGTATTGACGATCAAATCCCGTTCGTCTTTATTTTTTCCTATGGCATAAAGAAGACTTTGTCCTCCTTGTACAAACAATAAGAATACCAGTAAACCTCCTAATATACAGATCAAGATCCACCAGTAATGTTGTAATATATTTAAATCCATAATCCATTATTATTTATCGTTTGTGAGGACTATAACTTTTCAGGCCGTTATGGTTTCCTCATTTTTCATTTTTTACTCTTTTACCCCTTTCCTGATCTGGGTGAACATGATTCCGATCTCGGCAATCAATAATAAGGTGAACAAAATGGCGAACATCCAGAAGGTGGTGACAACCCAACCCGAAGCGATGCGGGTGATGGCCACATTCGTGGGCATCAGGTTTTGTACCACCCAAGGTTGACGTCCTACTTCAGCTACGATCCATCCGCATTGCGAAGCGATATATGCCAACGGAACACACGCGATAGCCAGATAGGGGATGAACTTGAATTTTTCGAATTTTCTTTTCTTGGCATACCACCAGGAGCAGATAAACAACAAAACGAATAGCATGCCCAGACCTACCATCAGCCGGAAACTATAGAATACCAGAGGAACAGGAGGGATCGTGTCGTAAGGCGAACTGAGATAGCCGTAACCGAAATCCCGGAAGTTGGCCCGTAGTGTCTGTAAAGATTGGCTAGCCAGCGCATCGTTTTTGTCTTTAACAGCTTGTTTGTACGTTTTCAGTGCATCTATCGCCAGACGGCCGTTGGCCATGCGTTGCTCTATAGAAGGATATACTTTTCCGTCTTCGGAGGTGTAGCCGTCCATGATATTTTGGATACCGGGCACATAGGCATCGAAGTCATGATACCCCAGGAAGGATAAAAGTTTAGGAATGGTAATACCGTATTTTACCGTTTTCATACGTTCGGACGGTAATTGAGGATCGGTGCAAGTCAAGCCGATCAAGGTAAACGGGGCTCCTTTCCCTCCTTCGTTGAGTCCCTCCATAGCAGCTAGTTTCATCGGTTGGGTACGGGTAACATCCTGGGCACTGATGTCGCCCGTGAAGATCGTAGCGATGATACTCAGGAAGCCGAAAACGGAGGCCAGCAGGATACTCTTCCGGGCAAATTCGAAATGTCTTTTTTTCAGAATAAACCAGGCGCTTACTCCAACGACAAAACAAGCCGAAAGCGTATAAGCCGAGGTGACGGTATGGAAGAATTTACTCATGGCTGTCGGTGAGAGTAGTACCGCCCAGAAATCCGACATTTCGTTGCGGGCTGTCATCGGGTTGAATTCCATGCCTACCGGGTTTTGCATCCACGCATTCGCTACCAGGATCCACAAAGCGGAAATGTTGGAACCGATGAATACCATCCAGGTGGAAACCAGATGAAAACGACGGCTTACCCTGTTCCAGCCGAAGAACATGACGGCGAAGAAAGTGGCTTCGAGAAAGAAAGCGAACAAACCTTCGATGGCCAGAGGAGCTCCGAAAATATCCCCGACAAACCAGGAATAATTCGACCAGTTGGAACCGAATTGGAATTCCAATATCAGTCCCGTAGCTATACCGATGGCGAAGTTGATTGCAAAAAGCTTCATCCAGAATTTGGTGGCATTCAACCACTCGGCCTTACCGGTCCTGACCCACATGGTTTCCATAATAGCCAGTAGAAAGGATAACCCCAGAGTGAGAGGTACGAACATGTAATGGTAAATGGCGGTCATCGCAAATTGCCAGCGTGACCATTCGACCAAAGTTGTAGTGGTTAATTCTGATATCATAAGCTAAGGTTTGGTAATTAATTCGTTGAGTACATGATTACTTTTTTCCTGTTCCGTCGTATAGGTCGTATTGAGATAATTCGGCATGAGCAGGAATTTAAATACCACAAACAGGACCAATAGTTTGGCCACAACTATTGCGATCAATATTTTTCCCCATTTGGGTAAATGGCTGAAACCATCATAATAGATATGCCAAAGGCGTATGAACATGTTTTTAAACGGTTTGTTTCGATCTAAAATTAACGTATTAAAGATATAAAGGTTTTTAAAAATAACCTGATCTTCTTCGCTCTTTTTCTGAATCTTTAAAAAAAATCGGTTTAGAGGGGGCAGAGGCTTATAAAGTTTATCGTGTTCAAGGAGTTTTTGGGTGTTTAAAGTTGGTGGATCCGTGGAGATATCTTTCTGGCGGAACTTCCGGTTCCTGTCAGTCACCTTGGAGGACTGCCGTTTATATGCGTTTACTTTTTACTTTTATTACCGTATATGGAATACAGACAGGATAAACCCCTTCATTTCCGGTTTTGATCGATCTTTTTAAAAATTGAGGTATTTAAGAAAATAATCAAAGGTTTTTATTTATTTTTGGAAAATTAAGAGAGGAGAAAAGCAATTGAAAAAAGGGAGCGGAATGAATTCAGTCACCAAATATGTGTTAGGAATTGTCGCATTAGCTGGGGCAATTTTCTTTTCCTGGTATTTTTTTTCTGTCATCGTTTATATTTTAGTGGCAGCTGTCATTTCTTTTATCGGCAGGCCGATTATCGATTTATTAGGCCGGGTGAAGATCCGGGGCTATCGTTTGCCTGATGGTTTGAAAGCCGGAATCACGGTGATTTGCCTTTGGGGATTATTTATTCTTTTTTTTAGTACCATTATCCCGCTCGCTATCCGTGAATTTCAGTCGTTGGGCAATGTAAGTGTGTCTAATATCGTTTCCGAATTGGAAAGCCCGATCGAGGATGCCGGACATTTTATGAAGCATTACGGTTTGATGGATGAGGATCAGGATGTGGATGCTTATGTGACGGATTTATTGAGTAAAGTGTTTAATGTCGGTCAGCTGAAAACCTGGTTCGGGACGGTAGCCGGAACGATGACGGATATTTTTGTCGCTCTCTTTTCCATTACGTTTATTTTATTTTTCTTTCTGAAGGATAGCCGCTTGTTTTCAGGGATGGTGATGGCGGTGCTTCCTTCCCGCTTCGAAGAACAGGCCCGGAATGCTTTGGATTCCATACAAAAATTACTGGTCCGTTATTTTGTCGGATTATTGCTCGAAGTTTTGGGGGTTATGGCTTTGAATACGATCGGACTGACGATTGTCGGTTTGGGCTTTAGTAATGCGGTTGTCATCGGTTTGGTGACCGGAGTTTTGAATGTGATACCGTATATCGGGCCTATGATCGGGGTATTTTTCGGATTGGCTGTGGGAGTCGTGTTGAATTTGGGGCTGGATTTTTACGATCAGATGCTGCCGCTGTTGATCTATATGACTATAGCGATGTTGTTGACTCAATTGATCGATAATGTTGTTTTTCAGCCTTTTATTTATGGGAGTAGTGTACACGCCCATCCTTTGGAAATATTTTTGGTGATTTTGATGGCCGGTAGTATGGCCGGTATTTTGGGAATGATTCTGGCGATTCCGTCCTATACGGTTCTGCGGGTTGTGTTGAAGGAATTTTTTAATAAGTATAAGCTGGTGAAGAAGTTGACGCAGAGCTTGAATGAATAGCTTGTGCAGGTAAATAAAACAGATCATGAAGAAAATACTGTTCTTCGGTTTATTTTTATGCTTGGGTATGACCCTCAAAGCACAATATGGAGGCGAAATGACGATCGGAGCCCGGTTGAATTACACCGGAGGCGGGAAATTAGTGACCTATGACGGGAAGATTGTCAATCTGGGATATACCATCAAAGGCATTGTTTCGCCAGGTTATTTTGTGACGAATAATATCGCTTTGGGAGCCGATCTGGCTTACGAATATATGATGGATGACGAGGGACACCAGTATACACTGGAGACAGGTGGATTTTTCCGGCTGTATGCTCCTCGTGGGGGAGTCCGGTTATACCTGCAGGGAACCAGTGGATATGGCTGGGGAAAAAGCTTTCTGAAAAAAGGACACGATGGAAAACACGAATTATGGGTGTCTACCTTGAAACCGGGCTTATGGGCGCGGCTCAAAGAGTATCTGGCTTTGGATATTAGCTTGATGAGCCTGGAATATAAAGAAGTGTATATGAGGGATAAAGTTTCCAACAAACGGGTGACCGATAGCCGGTGGCGCTATAATTGGTTGGATATCAGCTTCGGAGTGGTTTTTATTATCGGACTTTAATCACTGGAAAATTTTTATTTTCGGGCATTATTGATAAATTATTTAGAAATAGTTGTTTTTATTAATATAAATTAATATATTGCAATTATTAATCTAAACCCTTTGTATTATGAAAACAGCATTGAAAAAATCATTCGTTTTGATAGGAATAGCCTTGTTTTTTGTTTTGACGGCCTGGGCCGAACAAAAAATATGGGCTTGGGATAAAAATGTACCTGAAGAAGAGTATTGTATCTCCGGATATTTTGAAAAAAACGGTGAAAATGCAACGACAGTATATGGTTATTGCGTTTGTTTCCAAGGTTTTTGGGGGCCTCAGTGTCAATTCATAGCAGAATAATCCTATGTTGTATCGTTTTTCGATTGTTTTTCTTATAGGGCTTTGTTTGGTGGCATGTTCTTCCGGGAGTATGCAGGAAGAGTCGGTACCGGTTATTCGTTTTAAGCCTGATGAAGCCCGGACATTGAAGATGTCCGAGCTTTTCAATGGATATGAAGTGCTGACTTTTAAAGGGATCGTATGTAATAGAATCGGAGACTTTGTAAAAATGGGGGATCGGATTGTTGCGACTTCCATAGTGACCGAGGGCATGACTGATGTGGTAACCTTGAGCGTATTCGATTCTGCCGGTGAGTTTCAGCACACTCTTGGCCGGTTTGGCCGTGGACCGGATGAATATCTTTATTTGCCGCATGAAATTGTATTGACCCCTGATTCGAATGTATTAGCCGGGGATGTATTGGGTTTTCATTGCTATGCTTTGGACGGAACGTTGCTTTGGCAGAAGAAATCCGAGTATCCCTCTTATGAATATGGAGTGGGGTATTTTACGTGGATGCTGAATGATAGTTGTGCAGTATATTTAAACACACCTATTTGTGGATCGACATATCGGTCTGAGGAATGTTTGGTGAATCTGGTAAACTGGAAGAGCGGACAGTTAAAAATTTCTTATTTCCCAGGTCAGAAAGTAGGGAAATATGCTGTAAGGAATAAGTCGTATGTAGTGAATGATACCTTTTGTTATTATTCTGATATCGACAATAGTATTTATCAGGTTTCGGAAGATACGGTTACCTTACGTTATTATTTAGATAAAGGTTCTTTTAAAAACTTTCGTCTATGCGGAAAGGCTGGGTATTCAGATAATTGTTTGACTGTAATTGAGATGTCGGAAAATAATAAATATGTTTTGATTGTAGTTTTAGTGAATCAAAAATATTATTTATTGGTTTATGATAAGTTGAAAAAAGTAACCTGTAATTATGATTTAGTGGACGATGATTTGTTGTCGGTGGGAAATTTCAGATATAAACCGAATGCAGTGTTGCGATTATACCATAACTGGAACCCGGGCATGCGTCAGTGCGACGATTATATGTATTTTTATTTTCCCTCTTCTGATTACTGTATGATGCTGGACCGCTTGAAAGCCTCCTTGAATGAGGAACAATGGGAGGCCTACCGACGGGCTCATCCCGATCTCATGAAAATCTACCGGGAGCAGGGGGAGGAAGGAAATACGGTAGTTGTAGGATATCGGTTCAAATAATGATATTAAAACCGGAGATCTTAATATCATTATTTGAATTTAAGTGTGTCTACATATTGCTTAAGAGTAGTCCGCCGATGGCTCCCCAAAACAGGATCACCAATACAAATCCGATCAGCATAAAGATAAGAGTAGCTTTTGCCCAATTGGCTTTACTGACAGGAGTACCGGCACTGAAAGCCCAGACTAATAACATAATAAAATTCACAAAAGGAATACACATCAGGATCATCGTAATGATCCAATCACCGATTGTAACGATCGATTGATTCCGGGTGGTTTGCAGTTCTTGATTTTCCATGAGTTTTTTTTAGGTAGTTATATATATTTATATGTTGTAAACATACTTTTAAATAGTTACAACGGTTCAGAAGTCAAGTCGGACTGCTATCGCCGTTGTAACTAAAAACCATAGGTCTCACAGGAGATTCCTTTATGCTTTTAGAAGCGCTGTTTCCAGCACTTCTTTGATATGATCCACATAGTGGAATTTCAGCCCTTTCAGGTATTCTTTTTTGATATCGTCGATATCTTTTTTGTTTTCACAGCAAAGGATGATCTCTTTTATTCCGGCTCGTTTGGCGGCCAGGATTTTTTCGCGGATTCCCCCTACCGGTAATACTTTGCCACGGAGAGTGATTTCTCCGGTCATGGCGATGGCTTTTTTCACTTTCCGGCCGGTGAGGGCGGATACTAGTGCAGTAACCATGGTGATCCCTGCCGAAGGTCCGTCTTTGGGAACAGCTCCAGCCGGAACATGGACGTGGATGTCGTTTTCTTCGAACATCTTTTCGTCGATCCCGATTTCTTTTGCATGCGATTTGATGTATTCGAGTGCTAAAGTAGCGGATTCTTTCATTACTTCTCCCAGGTTACCGGTCAGGCTAAGATGCCCTTTGCCTTTGCTGTAGCTCGATTCTATATAGAGAATTTCTCCTCCTACGGCTGTCCAGGCTAATCCGGTCACGACACCGGGTAGTTCGTTCCCTTGATATTCCTCCCGGGAGAAAATCGGGCTTCCCAGATATTCTTTCACCTTATTTTCGTCGAGCGTAATCGTGAATTTTTTATTCATAGCGACCTTCCGGGCCACATGGCGCATAATTTTAGCTATGGTCATGTCCAGACTACGAACGCCCGATTCGCGGGTATATTTCTCGATGATCAGGTCGATGATCTCGTCTGGGATCGTTACATGCCCGGCCGTAATTCCGTGGTTTTCCAATTGCTTCGGAATCAGGTGCCGCTTAGCGATTTCCCGTTTTTCCTCCATGAGGTAACCCGTCACTTCGATGATTTCCATCCGGTCGCGCAAAGGACCTGCAATCGTGCTGAGGTCATTGGCTGTGGCGATGAACATCACTTTCGACAGATCATAGTCGATGTCCAGAAAATTATCGTGAAAACTGCCGTTTTGTTCCGGGTCGAGCACTTCCAACAGGGCAGATTGAGGATCCCCCCGGAAATCGTTACCCACTTTATCGATCTCATCCAGAATGAAAACAGGATTAGAAGTTCCTGCTTTTTTGATACTCTGAAGGATTCGTCCCGGCATAGCTCCGATATAGGTCTTCCGGTGTCCCCGGATTTCCGATTCATCGTGCAATCCACCTAAAGACATCCGTACAAATTCGCGGTTCAAGGCCCGGGCTACAGATTTTCCCAGGGAGGTTTTACCTACTCCCGGAGGGCCGTAGAGGCACACAATCGGCGATTTCATATCGGCTTTTAACTTTAAAACCGCTAAGTATTCTAAAATTCTTTCTTTTACTTTCTCCAGTCCGAAATGATCGGCATCCAGTACCTGGCGTGCATGTTCCAGATCCAGGTTGTCCTCCGAGAGGTGATTCCAGGGCAGGTCCAGCATTTCCCTCAAATAATTGGATTGTACCGAGTAATCGGGGGAAGAAGGATTCAACCGTTTCAGCTTGTTCAGCTCTTTGTTGAAAATTTCCCGGACATTCCCGTTCCATTCTTTCGTCTCGGCCAGTTCCTCCAGTTCTTTGATTTCCTCGTCGGTCGGATTACCTCCCAGTTCGTCCTGTATGGTCTTCATCTGTTGATGCAGGAAATATTCGCGCTGTTGTTTGTCGATATCCATTTTTACTTTCTTCTGAATATCGTTTTTCAATTCCAGTAAACTCACCTGCTTACTCAGGATTTCCAGTAGTTTGATCGCCCGTTGTTTCAGGTTGTCGATTTCCAGCAACTCTTGTTTATTCTGATAGTCTACATCTGTATTCGAAGAGATGAAGTTGATCAGAAAAAGCATACTCTCGATATTTTTTAGCGCAAAACCTGCTTCATTAGGGATATGGCTGGAATATTTGACGATCTTGGAAGCCATATCTTTCAACGATTCTGCTATCGCATTGTATTCCGGATCGTTTTCAGGTACCCCTTCTTCTTTTTTCAAACTGATCTTCCCAACATGGTAAGGATCGTCGTAAAGGATATCTTCCAATAAAAACCTTCTCTTGCCTTGAATGATGGCTGTGGTGGTTCCGTCCGGCATTTCCAGTATTTTCAGGATAGAAGCTACTGTTCCGATCTGGTAAAGATCGTTTATATCCGGATTTTCAGTATTGGTATCTTTTTGTGCAACTACTCCGATCAGGGCACTCTGCCGGTAGGAATCTTTGATCAACTTTAAAGATTTATCCCGTCCGATGTTGATCGGAATGATTACGCCCGGAAATAATACCGTATTCCGTAGCGGTAAAATTGGCAGTGTGTCAGGAATCTGCATATTATCATTCAGCAGTTCTTTCTCGTCCCCCATGATGGGTAGGAAATCTGCCGAATCTTCTCCCATGTTCTGTAATAACACTGCTTTCAGATTTATTTTATCCATTTATTCGTCCTCTCTTGTTTTATGGTTATAAATTTTTATACGAGTAACAACTGACATTTTGTCAATGTTTTGTGTAAAAATAGAATTCATTACCTATAGCACAAATCCTGTGCCACAATCGAGTAGGGAGTATTATATAAACACCTCTTATTATTATAGAAGGAATGGCTCTTAGTGTAAATATAGCACAACTATTTGCAAATAACACAGTAGATAGCAGATTTCTTATCCTATATATTTGTACAATTAAATTCGCTCCATTTTTTATAAACTAACGATATGATCAAACAAGAAGTGATCAAGTGCGTCCTCGGCGGTGAAAAGCCGCCTTACGTTCCTTGGTCTTTCAAATTCACCAAAAAGCCGAAAGAGGCGTTTATGCAGTACTACGACACAGATGATCCGGTCATGATGGACCTGATGGTCGAAGCAGAAGCTTTCGGCGTACACCTCGTCTTTTCGAAGAATGAAGTTCCGTGCATCACCGATGCTTCGGTGCACGACCTTACGGAGATCGGAGCTCTGAAAATTCCGGCGTACGAAACGCACCACACCGATACCGAAACCTTCTACAAAGTGTTGTCCGAATACAATAAGATTTCAAACTGAGACTGATGAAAAAGACTATTATCCAATTTGCAGCCCTACTGGCGGCCCTGACGATCCATACTACCAGTGTAAATGCTTCGGAACGCTGGACCAAAGCGCAGGCACAGGCATGGAGCGAAGCCAATCCGTGGTTCTGCGGTTTCAACTACATTCCCGCTAATGCCGTTAATTATACGGCTATGTGGGACAAGACGAATTTTTCGCCTGAAGTGATAGAGCGCGAACTCGCACTGGCCGAGGAGGTCGGGTTGAACTGCGCCCGCGTCGTACTCCAATATGCCGTCTATGCCGAGAATCCGAAGCATTTTATCAAGGCGTTCGACAAATTCCTGTCGATTTGCGACAAATACCATATCAAGGTAATGCCAATCTTCTTCGATGACTGCGTTTTCGGGGCCAACACCGATCCTGTGACCGGACCACAACCCGAACCGCTTAAAGGTTGGTATGCATGGGCGTGGTCGCCCTCGCCCGGCCATACGATGGTCATCGACGAGCGCACGCATTCCTTGCTTGAAATTTATGTCAAGGATATCATGACCCGCTTCGGCCAAGACGATCGCATTTTCGTTTGGGACCTTTACAACGAACCCACTAACAGTGGATTGGGCGACCGCAGCCTGCCATTGTTGAAGAGTGTCGTGAAGTGGGCGCGCGAGGTCGATGTCAGGCAGCCGATCACCGTCGGTGTATGGTGCGGCAACGAAGGGCTGAACCGCTTCTGTCTCGATAACTCGGACATTGTTACTTTCCACTGTTACGCCGATGCGAACCATACGCGCAACACGTGCCGCGAGCTGAAAAAAGAGGGGCGTCCGGTGATCTGCACCGAATGGATGAACCGGCCCGCCGCATCGACGATTCCGGGCGTGCTACCCGTCTTCGCCGAAGAGAAGGTTGGTTGCATGATCTGGGGATTGGTGAACGGTAAGACGCAAACCGACCTCCCATGGGGCCACCGTCCCGAACACGGCGAGTATAAAGGGCCGTGGCAGCACGACATTTTTCACGGCGATTTCACACCTTACGATCAGGTTGAAATAGACCTGCTGAAAAAATATTGTAAATAATATTCAACCCATAAGACAATGAGAACAAAATTATTAGCACTGCTTTCTTTAGGAATCACAGGGCTTATCCCGGCTGCAACGGCGCAGGAAATTCCCCTGACTCGTATCGATATTGATGTTGCGCAGGAAAAAGCCGAAATCTCCCCGATGATGTATGGTGTATTCTTCGAAGATATCAACCGTTCGGCTGACGGTGGCATCTATGCCGAACTGATCTTTAACCGCGGGTTTGAAGAGGCGAACCTCCCGTCGGGTTGTACCTATAATCCGAACGACAAGCGAGTTTATGCACCTCACAAATCAGTCTACTCCTCGCCCGAACAACTGCGAAGCTGGAGTATTCCGTGGAACATCGAGGATACTCATCCGGGCTGGACGGTAGAATGTCCGGCTAATGGCAAATATTCGGTACGTATCGACGATACCGACCATCTGGGCGTCGAGGCATCGAAGGCCATGTATCTGAACATCGATCGTTGTGCGGCCCCGTTCCGTTTGGTAAATAGCGGGTTCTACGGGCTGGCCGTCCAAGCAGGCAAAAAATATGATCTCCGTTTCTACATCAAGGCTGCGTCCGGCTACAAGGGTAGTGTGACGGCGGAAATACTCACGGCACAGAATGAGGTTATCGCCTCGAAGCGTTTTACGCTCAAAGGTGACGGAGAATGGAAATATTTCGAAGCTGTCATGAAACCGTCACAAACCATGAACGACGGCCGGTTTGCTTTGCGCTTCGACTCGGAGGGTGCATTGGAGATCGACTATGTATCGCTCTTCCCGCAAGAGACCTTTCACAACCGGCCCAACGGCCTGCGTAAGGACGTCGCCCAGTTTGTCGCCGACCTTAAGCCGGCCTTTATGCGTTGGCCCGGAGGTTGTATCGTTGAGGGATTAACAATGGAAAATCGGGTGAATTGGAAAAATACCATCGGTAAACCCGAGCTCCGCAAAGGTGAATACAACCTCTGGGGCTACCATTCGACCAACGGCTTCGGCTACCACGAATTCTTACAATATTGTGAAGATATGGGTGCGAAGGCGATGTTTGTCTGCAATGCCGGTATGTCCTGCGACGGCCGTAACGGCGATTATTACGATGACGAGGAGGTTGAGGTACTTATACAGGATGCGCTTGATGCCATCGAATACGCTACGGGCGATGCGAAGACTACTAAGTGGGGCGCTGAGCGTGCAAAGAACGGACACCCTGAACCTTTTACGCTCGATTATATCGAAGTGGGTAATGAGAATCATAGTGCCATGTACGCCAAATATTACAACCGTTTCTACAAACGTATCCGCGAAGCGTACCCCGACATAACGATCATTACTTGCCTGCCGATGAGCGACCAGCTCTCATGGCTCGACGGTTACGACATGAATGACCCCCATTTCTACAACTTCCCCAGTTGGTTTTACTCCAATACTGACTATTTCGACAAGTTCCCGCGTGAAGAGGGGCACAAAACCTATGTCGGCGAATACGCCTGTAACATGGGTGTAGGGGCGGGCAACATGGAGGGGGCACTGAGTGAAGGGGCCTTCGTCATGGGTATGGAACGTAATTCGGATCTGGTTACGATGACTTCCTATGCTCCGCTGATGGAGAATACCAAATGCCGTATGGGTGTCAACCTGATTCTGGTGAAGAACGATGACGTGATCGGTCGTAGTTCCTATTGGGTCGAACGTATGTTCACTGACAACCGGCCGGACGTAAACCTCGCCATCGACACGCAGCTGGGCCTGCTACCCGATAAAACCACTCCGGTCGGTGGCATCGGTCTGGGAACCTATCAGACAGCGGCCGAATACTCGAACATCCGTATCTCGGTCGATGGAGAGGAGGTTTACTCCTCGGACCTGGAGAGTAATCCCGGAGAATGGGCAGTTGCTTCGGGTAACTGGAAAATTGAAAATGGCAAACTGATTCAGCCTGACGAAAACGGCACCGGTTCGATCATGCTCCGCGATCAGTGGCTCGACGCCGTCAAGTCGAAGATCGTATCCGTGGAGTTTGATGCCAAAAAACTGGGCGGTAAAGAAGGATTTGTCCTTAAGTTCGGTGCCAAAGATCCGGCGAACTGCTACCAGATGACACTGGGTAGCTTCGGTAACGCATGGACGATTTTCCAGAGCGTTGCCGATGACAACGCCTTCGTACTGAACACCGACCGCCCGACGACACGCATCGAAACGGGCCGTACCTATCACGTGAAACTCGTCATCAAGAACAAGGATATCTTGGAGTGCTGGATCGATGGCCGGAAGGATCTGACCTATGATAACAGTTACGTACAACGCCAGTATGCCATCGCGGGCCTGGACCGGACCAACGGCGAAGTGATCGTCAAGGTGATTAATGCCGAGGACGTGCCGATGCGCACAAAACTTAATTTCCATAACGCCGAATTCGAACCGCAGGGCAAGCGTATCTCCCTCTGGGCAAATTCTAAACATGAGGAAAACACTTTCGAAGAGCGGAACCGGATTATGCCCGTAGAGGATGTTGTCAATAACGTAAGTTCTTCAATGGACGTCACGTTCCGCCCCCAGTCGATGACTGTATTACGATTCAAACTCAAAAAATAGCACACTCCACAGTCTGTAAACCTGAATGAATATGAAAAATATCAGACACCGTATATTTCCGTTCCTGACGGCAGCCGTAATACTTATCGGCTGCAAAGTTTCAGCTGCGCCGCAGTCAGGACAGTTCTACAAAACCAAAATGTACAAAGGCACGATTACCGTTGCCGATATCCGCAAGGACCACGGGCCGGCCCGCATGGTCTCCACAGCTTTTCAGGGACTCATAAACCAGGACACGGCACAGTGTTATCTTTATCTGGCCGATCACCATGTGCGCCAGCTCAACGATACGAAACGTCCTTTCGAAGTACTTCCGCTTGAGGAAGGAGCAGACCCCGGGTTGCGCTCTATGTTCCGTGCCTATGCCGATCGTGTGCGTAACATTTACATTTGGAGTCCGGAGGAAGACTGGTCGTGGAATATGGCCGTCATGCTCTCGGCTCAACACCGGGGATTGCCGCTGACTGAGGAACTCTATGCCCGCCTGACGGCCGAGACCCCGTGGAAAGGTAACGTCGTGCGTCTATATGGCCGTTGGGCATCCAAACGCGACGCTTATGAATGGGCCATGAAAACTATTCAGCCGGCATGCCATCCGAACATACTCTTCTCGCTGGGACTACGTAGTGACTGGATGGGTAATCCATGGACGCTCTACGATTACGCCGTGGCGTCGCGCGGATTCGCATTCTGGCTCGACGATGCCGATCCCGAGGAACGTTCGATCATCGAGGAAATCTGCCGGAAGGGTGACTTCAAGCCGGGAGCTATTGTCATGGGCTATGCCAAGAGCGGCGATGACCTGCTATATGTCACCAACCGTTACAATATAGGTTATGTCGTGAGCGATTACTACGCCAACGGCAGTTTCTGGTGCAGTTATCCCAACAAATCTTTCAAACAGCGACCGGGTAGGGCCGTCAAGGCTGAGAACGGTAAAATTTACGTCAGTGTCGTGTTCAGTGACGGTGACAATGTGCAGTTCGACCAAAATGCACTCTACGCCATCTGGACCGATGACACCGACCGCGGGGCTTTCCCCGTCGGAACTACCTTATGTGCCGGTATGCAAGAGCTGAATCCCTTCCTGTTGGAATGGTACTACGATCATATGAGTCCCAATGACGAACTGATGGCCGGTCCCTCGGGTTACCAATTCATCTACGGCCGCGATTACAGCGAAGAGGGGTATGAGAAGTGGCTCGAACTGAACCGCCAGTGGCTTGCGTCGGCCGGATTCAAGACGGCCTGTTTTTGGCACACCTCTTACGGCACAGACCGTTTCTATCGCTATGTGGAAACGGCGGGGCTTGAAGGCGTCTTCAATGGCGATGACGACGTGATACTGGACTACCATGATGGGGTAATCATTATGAACCAGGGAGACCATTTGGTTGCCGAAGGCGATCTTTACAATAACCTCGCGCACCGGCAGGCACAGCTAGATCCTTCGCGTCCGCACTTTCTGAACGTTTACCCCACGGCGGCCACTTATGGTTATCACGGCATAGCGCGCCTGAAACGCGAAGCCGAACGCTTGGAAAAGGATTTCCCCGGACGTTTCGTATTTCTAATGCCCAAGGATAACGTTGCTACGGCCCGTAAGTATTACGAGGCACACCCCGAGCATATTCCGTGGAAAAATAAACCCCAGAACAAGTAATCCGGCCATGCTCAGACGCACGATTATTCCGTTGCTGGTTCTCGCCGGTATAGCCGCACAAGCCCGGACTTCTAATCTGTCGCTTACACGGCAGGAAGGCGTCATGCAATGGGTGAACACACGGATCGGCATGTCGGGACACGGCTGTTCCTTTATGGGTGTCGCAGTACCGTTCGGAGTCCTACCGTTCGTTCCCGACAATTTCAACAAGGGGTGGGGCTGGTGTTCGGGCTATCACGATCCGGTCCGTCGTATTCTCTATTCGGGGCTTTACCATGTTTTTCTCCAACCCAATCTCTTCAACGATTGTTACGGAACCTACCGCGGTGCCGACGGTAAAAACTACGAGGCCCTTGGTCGCGATACCTGCACTATATTTTCATTATGTGACACCTATCGTACTGCGTATCCGCTCTACACGCTGTTGCAAACCGAATGCGCGCCCGATCCGGTCAATACGATGCTCGAATTTATACCCAACAAAGCATTCGGAGCTACCCCGGAATACTGTTCCGTCGAATGTTAAAAATCTATCAACCCAAATGAAACCGACCATGAAAACCCTACACCAGATTCTCGTCCTGCCGGCGTTCGCCCTGTTGCTTGCGGCCTGCTCGCAGCCCCAAGCGGAGATAACCATCGATGTTGCACAACACGGTGCGGATATTCCCTCATCCATGTACGGCATCTTCTTCGAAGAGATTAACCATGCGGGTGACGGCGGACTGTATGCCGAGCTGGTTCAAAACCGCGGTTTTGAGGACACTTCGGTCCCCGAAGGCTACCGTGTCAAGGACGGTAAACTCTACCCGCCGGCCAACAGTTGTAACCATCTCACCTGCGCCAAGCCCCATCCCGATATGTGTTATCGCTGGCCCACAGAGGAGATTCCGGCCTGGTCACTGACACAGCTCGAAGGCGAGGGGGCTTCGATGAAGCTCACGACCGAATACCCGCTCAACAGCGCTACTCCCACGGCGCTCAAAGTCACGCTTCCCGCTGAGGGACGGGTGGCGATCGGCAACACCGGATTCTGGGGCATGAATATCGAGGAAGGTAAAGATTATTACCTGCGTTTGTACACCTCGAACGGTAAACGCTTCGACGGTAAAGCTGTCATCAGGCTCGTCGGAGAAGATGGTCAGGAACTCTGTAACTGTCCACTGGCCATCGACATGGCCAAAGCATGGAGCGAATACACCGGACACCTGACTGCCACGGGCAGTGATTCCCGCGCTCATCTCGTTATCGAACTTGAAGGTAAAGGCACGCTGCTGCTGGATTATGTTTCGTTGTTCCCCTTCGAAACGTTTCGTAACCGCGCAAACGGACTGCGTAAAGATATCGCCGAAACGCTCGAAGCCATGCGGCCGGCATTCGTCCGTTGGCCGGGCGGTTGTGTAGTCGAGGGTATTACCCTTTCGAATCGCATCAAATGGAAGGAAACCATTGGCGATCCGGTGACCCGTCCGGGTGTTTACGACACTTGGGGGTATCGTACCACGATGGGCTTCGGCTATCATGAATTTCTGCAGTTCTGCGAGGATATCGGTGCCGGGGGCATGTTCGTCTGCAATGTCGGTTTGGGCTGTCAAGGCCGTGTAGGCGACGCTTGCAAGGAAGATGAGGTCGATTCCTTCATCGAGGATGTACTCGATGCCATCGACTATGCGCTGGGCGACGGCACGACCGAATGGAGCCGCAAGCGCGTCGAAAACGGGCATCCGGCACCTTTCCCGCTGAAATATGTCGAGATCGGCAACGAAAACTGGGGTCCTGTCTATGAAAAGCGTTACGATAAATTCTATAAAGCCATCAAGGAAAAATATCCGCAGTTGAAACTCATCTCGACACTCGGACTGGGTGGTCAGCACCGTCATGAAAGGGTCGATATGATAGATCCCCACTGGTACGTATCGCCCGAATTCTTCTTCGCCAGCGACAAGCTCTTTGATCAGCAGGAACGCGGTGATTACGAAATCTACATCGGCGAATATGCCGTCAACCAGAACGTCGGTGGCGGCAATTTGCTCGGAGCGTTGGCTGAAGCGGCTTTCTTGACGGGCGTGGAACGTAACTCCGATTTAGTGAAAATGGCTTCGTATGCACCTCTTTTCGAGAATGTTAACGATCGCGTATGGCCTACAAATCTCATTTGGTTCGACTCGTACCGCGTTATGGGACGCTCGTCGTATCAGGTGCAGAAGATGTATGCCGAGAACCGCCCGTCGTTTAACGTTGCTACGTCGTTCGAACAGCCCGTCATCCCCGTCGGGGTCAAAGGACAGATCGCTGTGGGCGGTTGGAACACCGATAACGAATACAAGGACCTGAAGGTCACCCTGGCCGACGGACGCACCGTCGAGGCCGACATGTCGCAGGGGTGGACACCCCAAGAGGGTACATGGAACGCAGAGGGCGGAACACTGAAAGGCTCCGGGCCCGGAGTGATGCGTTGGAACCTCTGGAGTGTTCCGGAAGCATTCGGCGATTGCTCGATCTCGCTCAAAGCCCGCAAGATTGCCGGAGCGGAAGGATTTCTCATTTACTTCGGTATGCACGACGGAAAGAACGGCTACGTACTTAATATCGGCGGCTGGGGAAACCAGACTACGGCTTTCCAGCGCATCAACGGCAACGACATGCCGCAGATTCCCAACAACATCTCGCAGTATGTGGAGGAGGGGAGCTGGTATGACATTCGCATTGACATCAAGGACGGCAAATTCACCTACAGCCTCGACGGTAAACAGATGCTCGAAACAGCGATCGAGAACATACAACGTTATGTTGTTTCGGGGTATGATGAGAACACGGGCGAACTGATCGTCAAATTCGTAAATGCCACTAAAGAGCCGTTCAGCACATCGGTCAACCTGCAAAACGTGACCTCTGTGAAACGTAAGGGCAAAGTCGTCACTCTGACGTCGGCCGATCCTAAGGATGAGAACACGCTCGACGATCCGAAGCGGGTATTCCCCAGAGAAAGTACCTTCAATAAATTCTCCGGGCAATTCGATTATACGTTCGAACCGTGGTCGTTCACCGTACTACGCATCAAGGCCGAGATATAATAACCCTGCATAAAGAAGGATAATCTACCGTATGACCGGCGGGTTATCCCTTTCAACAACAAAACATGAAAAAGATACTCACCATACTGTCGGTCGTCTTGACGGCGTGCGCTACGGGGAATCCCGGAGAAGGTGACACGGGCCGTATCCAGATCGACCTTGCTGAACGGGGACACGCTGTGCCTGAATCGATGTACGGCATTTTTTTCGAAGAGATAAACCATGCTGGTGACGGTGGATTGTATGCCGAGCTGATCCAGAATCGCGGTTTCGAGGATTCGACTGTTCCCGAAGGTTACCGGCTTGAAGGAGGGGAACTCCGGCCGCCGGCCCTTCCCAACCACCTGACGGGAGCCCTGCCTTCCCCGGATATGAAATTACGCTGGAATACGGCGGAGATTCCCGCTTGGACTCTGCAACAGACTGCAGGTTCAGGTGCATCCATGTACTTGAACCGGGAATATCCGCTAGATCCGGCAACCCCTACGGCTCTCTGCGTCGCATTGCCGACCCAAAGCCGAACGACAGTCACTAATTCCGGTTACTGGGGTATACATATTGAAAAGGGTAAAAACTACCGTCTCGTTTTATACACTTCGAACATTGGCCGATTCAAGGGCGACGTAACTGTCCGGCTGATCAGTGAAAACGGATCGGAATTGTGTTCCCACCGAATCGACGCAGGGACCGGCAAGGCCTGGAAACGCCACGACGCGACGCTGACCCCGACGGATTCGGACAGCCGTGCACGGTTTGTCATCGAACTCGACGGACAGGGTACACTCCTGCTGGATTACGTTTCGCTTTTCCCACAGGAGACTTTCCGCAACCGGGAAAACGGCCTGCGGCGTGACGTTGCCGAGACACTCGAAGCGCTGCATCCGGCTTTTATCCGCTGGCCGGGCGGCGGCATCGTCGAGGGCATCACGCTCTCCAACCGTGTTAAATGGAAAGAGACCATAGGTGATCCCGTAAAGCGGCCCGGACAATACAACCTTTGGGGTTACCGGAGTACCTACGGATTCGGATACCACGAATTTCTCCAGTTCTGCGAAGACATCGGGGCCGATGCCATGTTCGTCTGCAACGCCGGACTGGGTGGCCAGGCTGCCGTGGGCGATGCGTGTCCGGAAGAAGAACTGGATCTCTTCATCGCCGATGCGCTCGACGCCATCGATTATGCATTGGGCGATGGCACGACCGACTGGAGCCGCAGGCGTGTTGAAAACGGACACCCGGGGCCTTTTCCGCTGAAATACGTCGAAATCGGCAACGAAAACTGGGGCCCCGTCTATGAAAAGCGTTACGACAGGTTTTACAAAGCTATCAAAACAAAATACCCGCAACTGACGATTATTTCGACGCTCGGATTCGGTGAGCAGCACCGCCATGAAAAGGTAGACCTCATCGATCCCCACATGTACGTATCGCCCGAATTCTTTTTCGAAGGGGCCCGCATGTTCGACGGAATGGAGCGTGGCCAGTACGGGATTTATGTCGGCGAATACGCCGTTACACAAAACGTCGGCGACGGTAACCTGCTTGGTGCGCTGGCCGAAGCGGCTTTTCTTACGGGGGCGGAACGTAATTGCGACCTTGTGCGGATGACATCCTATGCGCCGCTGTTGACCCATGTCGACGACCGGGCCTGGTCACCGACGCTGATTCAGCTGGATGCACACCGCATAACCGGACGTTCGTCGTATTACGTGCAGCAGTTGTTCGCCCATAACCGTCCGTCCTACAATGTAAAAAACGTGTTCGGGCAGCCCTCTGTATCCGTCGAGGTCAGAGGACGGATTGCGTTGGGCGGCTGGAACACGGACAACGAATACAGAGACCTGAAAATCACCCTTGCCGACGGACGGACCGTCGAAGCCGACATGTCGCAGGGCTGGAAACCGCAGTCGGGCACCTGGACCACCTCGGATGGTTCGCTGAAGGGGAGCGGTCCCGACGTGGTGCGCCGCAACCTGTGGAATACGGCGGAACCGTTCGGTGACTGTACCATCACGCTCAAAGCCCGTAAGACCGCCGGGGCCGAGGGTTTCCTCGTCTACTTCGGGATGCAGGACGAACAGCACGGCTATGTACTCAACATCGGCGGCTGGAATAACCGTTCCACCGCATTCCAGCGTGTATCGGACAACGACACGCCGATCATAGCCAATTACACTGCACAGCAGATCGAAACCGGACGCTGGTACGACATCCGCATCGATATCGAGGGCGGGCATTTCACTTATTACCTCGACGGCAAGAAATCGCTCGAAGTCTATGCTGATACCACCCGGCGCTTTATCGCCACGGGTTACGACGACCGCACGGGCGAACTGATCGTCAAATTCGTGAACGCCGCTCCGGACAGATTCTCTGCAACCATCGATCTTGCTCATGTGTCGAACGTGGAACGGTTGGGCCGGGTCGTCACCCTGTCGTCACAGAACCCGACCGACGAGAACTCGCTCGACGACCCGCGCAAAGTATTCCCCGTAGAGAACTGTTATGACGGCTTCGCCGAAAAGTTCAACTATGTGTTCGAGCCGTGGTCGCTTACCGTACTGCGAATCAGGACGAAGATAAAGCAGCCGTTCACTCCTGAAAACAATAAAACTCAGCAATAAACCTGTATGAAGAAGATTCTCTTTACACCGCTGTCCGCACCCACCGCATTGACGGTCTCAGCCGGGAATAAAAACAACCTTCGGTATGTGGACCCGTATATCGGGGTTTGCGTGCCTTTCGGTACGGTGCAGACCGGATTACAAAACATCTTCAAAGGGTGGGGGTGGTATTCCGGCTACAACTATTCGGACAACGTGCTGATCGGGTTTTTGCACACCCACCTCAGCAGCACAGGCTGTACCGACCTGGGTGATATCCGGCTCATGCCCTTCCCTGATGCTCCACCATGACAATTTCCTGTCGTCGGTGTTGCGTTCGGGTACCCCACACAACACATGTTTTATGCATTCGAAACAAACAAACGATAACCGCACCACTGCCAATGGTATCAGACGGTACGGACTCTAAGTCTCATTATAACACAATACAATACGATGAAAAATATTTTTTTTATTGCTGCGGTGCTGTGGACATATTGTCTCTCGGCGGCAACGAAACAGCCGGAACAAATTATCCCTGTTCCATTCAATGAAGTGACGCTGACCGGAGGATTCTGGGGAGAGCGGATGCAGACCGAACTCGATGTTACCTTACCGTTTTCGCTGGTTCAGGCCGGTCCGGCTATCGAACAGCTTCAAGGCGGTGCGGATTTTCTGGAAGGCCGCGGTGGACAGTCCATATCCAATAACGGCCCGCTTAGTTCGGATCTCTACAAAATCATGGAAGGAGCGGCCTATTCGTTGATGCTCAGGCCTGATCCGGAACTGGAAGCCAAAATGGATTCATTGATTGATATCATCGGCCGGGCTCAGCAGAAAGACGGGTACCTCTTCGTATGCCACACCTGTGGTTGTTTCGATCCATTCTGGGTAGGCGACAAGCCCTATTCGAAGGTCGTATATAGCCATGAACTTTACAACGTTGGGCACCTTTACGAGGCTGCGGCAGCTTATTATCAGGCCACGGGCAAACGAACTCTCCTGGATATAGCCATTAAAAACGCCCGACACGTCAATAGGGTCTTTTTCGAAGGCGATCCGGCCTATAACGACGGCAAACCGGTCATGCAGGCGCCGGGACATGAGGAGATCGAACTGGCACTCTGTAAACTCTACCGCGTAACGGGTGACCGACTCTATTTGGATATGGCGAAAAAATTCCTCGACATCCGGGGGGTAACCTATCGTCCTGAAGGCGACGGTTTTATGTCGCCGTTTTATGCCCAGCAACACGCTCCTGTCGCCGAGCAAACCGAACCCGTAGGGCACGCCGTACGTGCTGTCTATCTCTACACTGCCATGGCAATGGTGGATGCCCTGACCGGTGAGCGGCATTATGCTAAAGCACTCGACGCGATCTGGAACAACCTCGTTTCTACCCGCATTTACATCACGGGTGGATTGGGTGCGCAGGCTTCAATCGAAGGCTTCGGGCCTGCATACGAATTGCCGAACAAAACCGCCTACAGTGAGACCTGTGCTGCCGTAGGTAACGTTTTCTTCAATCAGGGCATGTTTCTCGGTAGCGGTGACGCCCGATATCTCGATATCGCCGAAATTTCACTGTTCAACAACGCACTGGCCGGAATCAGCCTTACAGGCGACCGTTTTTTTTATGTCAATCCGCTGGAGGCCGACGGCGAGCATCGTTTCAACCACGGTCTGGGCGGTCGTGCTCCATGGTTCGGTTGTGCTTGTTGTCCGCCCAATATATCGCGTATGATCCTGCAAGTCCCGGGTTACATGTATGCTTACAGTAAAAATCGTCTCTATCTGACACTCTACGGCAATAGCCGGACAACCGTATCTATGGACGGTATCCGTGTCGGTATAGACCAGACCTCGGATTATCCGTTCGACGGGAAAGTCCGTATGACGCTTACGCCTGAAAAACGCACGACATTCGGCCTTTGCCTGCGTATCCCGACTTGGAGCACAGGCCGGGAATTTATGCCCGGCGGGCTGTACCCATACCGCAATACAGAGAAATATTCCGTAACGATCCGGGTAAACGGCAAGACTGTGGATTACGACATGGACAATGGCTTTGCTGTCGTCAAACGCATGTGGAAAAACGGGGATATCGTGGAATTGGAACTTCCTATGCCGGTTCGCCGGACCTCCTGTGATCCTCGTGTAAAGGAAAATGTGGGAACAACGGCCGTCACCCGCGGACCGCTGGTCTATTGCGCAGAAGGAACCGATAACGGTGTCGTGCAGCAGCTGAACCTGATTTCGGATGAGACACGCACACAACTTATCACGGAAGGTCCTCTCGAAAACATAACGCAGATCAAGATTCGGGGTGTTCGCACCGATGCGGGCGACCGGACTCCGACTGAAATCACGCTGATCCCCTATTATACATGGAATAACCGCGGTGACAACCAGACTATGCGTGTATGGATACCCGACCTGGGGGAAAAATCTGAATACTGAAAAGTGATAGTTGACCAGCGCGTTGCAAATAGACATAGATTTTGCAGGAATCCACTTAAGAGGAGGAATTATGGCATATTCTATCGTTTCGGCAAGAACCAAGGGCAGGAACGGTCCTTGGTTCCGACGGAAAGGGGTACACAACGGGCTGGAACATGTGGTACTCAGGAGGAGACTTAGGGCAATGTGTCAAAAGAGGGTACCACGTATAAAATGTGTTCCTGAAAAGGATGTTCGATCTTACGGGAGGAGTAGATATTGTTCAGATAGATAATGAATCAATCTGAAATCTAAAAGGCTTTCTTGCTGAAAAATCAGTTCGAAAGCCTTATTTCTTTTTGATAAAAAAAAGAACTGTCTAAATATTCAGACAGTCCCTTTATCTTTTATTTCTTAGAAAGAAACGATTATTTTTTTCTTTTTTCCATGTGGTCCTTGTAACGGTTCATGAATTTATCTACACGACCGGCAGTATCCACCAATTTCACTTTACCGGTATAGAACGGGTGTGAAGTGTTGGAGATTTCCATTTTTACCAACGGATATTCTACACCATCGATCTCGATGGTTTCTTTTGTTGCTGCAGTTGATTTAGTAATGGTAGTCGTGCCATTAGACATATCTTTAAATACTACCAGTCTGTAATTTTCAGGATGTATGCCCTTTTTCATTGTATGTAAAATTTTATAATTATTCTTTCTATTATCGGACGGCAAAGATAGCTCATCTATTATTAATTACAAAGAAAAATGAAGACTTTTTTTCGATGCTGGTTTTGAATGAGTTACTTTTAAATTTCCCTATTGAAGAATTTAATCTGTTCATGCAGGATAAATGCTTCGAGGGTTTCCGGTGTCTCACTGATTTTTCCCCGTTTCAGGGCATTGAGTAATTCTGCCCGGTCGTCGGCAAACAGGATGAGCAGGGGATGCTCTTCTTTCAGTTCCAAAAAGTTGATGAGCAGGATACCGGTTTCCAGATTGCAATAACCGAATGGCTTGATATGCATAAAATCGTACATGAAGTTGGCCACAATTTTAATGTTCTCGCTTACACCGGCTTCGGTTAGTTGTACATCGGTAGTCCGGCACAGATTGTCGAGCAGGAGGGGGATTTTACGGAAATCAGCCAAAGGGTATACTTCGTCATAATCCTCGCCGAGGCGGAAATCTCCTAACGAAGTATCGTAACGTCCCACAGAAGTAGTCGTTTCGCCACCGGTATGCTTCATGATACGGGCAGAAACCGTTCTGACAAACGAAAGGTCTAAAGGCTGGCGAAGGGCTGCTTGTTTTTCACAATATTGCCAGGCTTGCCAAAGATCGTAGGCTTGACGGGTTGTCTCTGTCGATTGAGGTTTACCGGTACTGACGATGTTCTCGAATATTGTCGGTGGAAGGTTGTGTCCGCCCAACCGGAAAGTTTCGTATAAAAACAAATTCCGGACATAATTTTGATGTATCTGAGTCCGGGTGTCGGGTCGGGTGAGGTATGCTTGCCTTAATGTCAAATAGTCCTGTAACATATTTTTTTCTTAAACATACGTTGGAATCGGCTGAAAGTTTACTTTTATGACGGTTTGGAGCTTAAACTTTGGGGATTATCCGAACTTGGGCTAATTTTGTCGATCTAAAATGAATGGATATGGAGAAACTGCTTAGCGGGGATTTCCCTTTTTATCGGTTCCGGAATTTATCCGCTTATCCGGAATTGATGCATTTTGTCTCTTCGGGAGTTAAAAATATCGGATTTTCCGATCGGGAAAATCCTGAGATCATACAGCATAATCGCAGGAGCCTGGCGGAAGCTGCAGGATTTGAGGTAGAGCGGCTGATTACCGCCCGGCAGGTACATTCGGCGACAGTGCGGATCGTTACGGCTGAGGAAGCCGGGAGAGGGGCTTTGGATAGGGAAAGCCGTATTCCGGCAACGGATGCTTTGGTGACGAATCAGCCGGGGATATGTCTGATGGTGTTGTCTGCCGATTGTGTCCCGGTACTCCTGTTCGAACCGGAGAAAAGGGTGGTTGCCGCAGTACATGCCGGATGGAGAGGAACAGCGGCAGAAATAGTCGGGGTAACCGTGCGGGTAATGCAGGAGCATTTCGGATGTGATCCCCAACGGGTAGTGGCGGCTATTGGCCCCTCGATCGGGAAATGTTGTTTCGAAGTCGGAGAGGAAGTGGCCCGGGTGTTTCAACAGTTATTTCCCGGTAATCAGGCGATCGTTGGTCTGGGAAAGCAACCGGGAAAATACCAGGTGGATTTGTGGGAAGCTAACCGTAAAGAATTGCTGGCATGTGGGGTGAAAAATGAAAATATAGAAGTGGCCGGTATGTGCTCGGTCTGTCATCCGGACCTTTTCTTCTCCTATCGGAGAGAAGGGGAGAAAGCGGGGAGGTTCGGGGCAGGGATCGGGATGAAAAGCTAGAGGTTAAAAAGCTGAAAGCAATAAGCTAGAGGCTAAAAGCTAAAGGCTAGAGGCTAGAGGCTAAAAGCTAAAGGCTGGAGGGTGAAAGCGATTAAGGAGGACGAACGTTTTCGTAAATTGCTGGGACAAAAATAATCGGATGGAGCATAACTTTGGGCTGAATATTATATTTTTGTATCGGTTTTCGAAGCTAATCCGCTCATTGCTTTTAGTTTATTGCTTTTAGCCTTTAGCTTATAGCCTTTTACCTTTTACTTTAACTATGTTACCAGGTATTTTTATTGTACTTTTCTTTTTTGCGCTCGGCGAGTTGGTGGGATGGCTGGTGAACGGTTTTATTCCCGGGAGTGTGATCGGGATGATGTTGTTGTTTACCGCTTTATGCCTGAAGTGGGTCAAGCCTGAACGTATCAAGCCTGTTGCCCGGTTTCTTTGTGATAACATGGCTTTGTTTTTTGTTCCTGCCGGGGTTGGGATTGTGAATGCCTTAGATATATTATCTCAGTATTGGCAGGCGGTATTGGTGGCCTGTGCCGTCAGTACGGTGGTGGTGATCGTCGTCGTGGCTTCGATACAACAATGGTTTGAGAAACATCGGAAAGGGGCGGAAGACCGTTGATTTAGAAATGTAAATGCTGTTTGGCTTATGACTGTTTTATTAAATTCCGAAATATTCATATTAACCTTGGTGATCGGGGTGTATCTCGCTGCTGTATGGTTGTTCAGAAAAACAAGACTGAGTATCCTGAATCCGTTGTTGGTATCTATACCCGTATTGGCGCTGATCACTCATTTCCTGGGGATTTCCTACGAGTCGTTTGAAAAAGGAAGCCGGATAATTAGTTTTATGCTTGGACCGACAGTTGTCGTATTAGGGTATTTACTCTACGAACAGATCGCCCAATTGAAAGAAAATGCTGTTTCTATCATTACTTCGGTATTTGTCGGTTGTATAACCGGGGTATTGAGCGTGATTTTTATTGCCCGGTATTTCGGTGCCGATCATGCTTTGATCGCTTCGTTAGAGCCGAAGTCTGTGACTACTCCGATCGCGATGAGTATTGCTGAACGGTCGGGAGGGATACCGGCCATTGCGGCCGTGGTGGTGATTGTCGTCGGTATTTTCGGTGGCTTGGTCGGTCCTTTTATTCTGGAGCGTTTAGGAATCAAAAGCCGGATTGCGCGTGGGTTGGCTTTAGGTTCTGCAGCCCATGGTCTGGGGACTGCCAAGGCCATGGAACTGGGAGCGGTAGAAGGAGCGATCAGCGGATTAGCCATCGGTGTGATGGGCATTATGACCGCCATTTTAGTGCCCGTGATCGAGTTGTTTATCGCCTGAACTATTTCAGATTCTCCAGTATTTCTTGTAAGGATTTGCCAGTTCCCTTTCAGGTCCGACAATTGACATTTTTCTCCCCGTACATTTTCAAGGATCGTTTCCGGTAGAGGGGCGCCAGGGGGGATGTGTTTTTTATTGTTCATTTCCCGAAGGTATTTTTCCCCTTTATCCGGTAAGATCTCTGCCATTTTCTTTACACGTGCCAGTTCCTTTTCGAAACGGTCGCTATAGGTGTAACTCATCACGTAGCGGGCGATGATGTTGTCGGTTGTCGACCGGATCAGCGCTAGCACGGTGAAGTGGGTTTTGAGCTTTTCTATTTTTTCTTTGGGAGTCCGGGCAGGACATACATATATGAAAAGAGTTAATGAGTTATAGAGTTGAATTAACTTGATATCCTTATAACTTACTAACTCTACAACTCTTTAAACTCAGTAACTCTTTAAACTCATCAACTCTCTTTCAGCTCTGCAATAATCTCGCGGAAGAGAGCGGTCATGCGGGGTTGGGCTGTATTGCCGATGTCCTGAACTTCGGTGTGGTTGGTTTTGATCAGTTCCGGTGAAACCGTGCTATTGGTGATTACCGACATACCGAAACATTCCATACCCATATGGCGGGCTACAATGATTTCGGGTACGGTGGACATGCCTACAGCATCTCCTCCGATAACCCGGATCCAGTTGTATTCTGCCGGTGTCTCGAAAGAGGGACCTTGCAGGCCGGCATATACACCGTGCTGTAACGGAATACCTAATTTTTTTCCGCATTCTTCTGCCAGCCGGATGATTCTGGGACTATAAGCATCGGTCATGCCGGGGAAGCGGGGCCCGAGCTCGTCGATGTTTTTCCCTCGCAGCGGATGTTCCGGGAAGAGATTGATATGGTCGGTGATGATCATCAGGTCGCCCACCAGAAATTGAGTGTTGACACCACCGGCAGCATTGGAAACGAAGAGATACTTCACGCCTAATTCATGTAATACCCGGATAGGAAAAGTGACTTCTTGCATCGGATAACCTTCATAAAAATGAAAACGTCCCTGCATTGCGATTACGTTTTTCCCGCCGAATTTCCCGATTAATAGATTTCCTTTGTGTCCTTGGACGGTGGATACCGGGAAATGAGGAATTCCGGCATAGGGAATCGTATGTTTTATTTCTATCGATTTGCCTAATTCTCCTAATCCTGTACCCAGGATGATACCGATCCGATATTTTTCCCCTTCCAGAAAACGGGAAATATAAGCTGCACTATCTTTGATTTTTCCTAACATATTCTGATATTTCGTTTAATAGTAAATCGTCTTGGTCGATAAATACGGGTTCCACCGGAATATAATAAATCACCCTTTGCAATTCTTCGGGTAAGGGACAAGCTTTCAGCCGCACCGCATCTTTTTCGGTGGTGAATATATATTTCTTCGGATTTTCGATGGATTCGAAAGCCCGGGCAATCTGCTGAAAATCTTTTTTGGAGAAATGATGATGATCCGGATACCGGATTCCGGTGATATCCGAGGTGAAAGTTTTCAAATGATCGATATAAGGACCGGGTTGTGCTATGCCTGTCAGGCACAGGATACTGCTACTTCGGTCCGGTACGATAGATTCGTATTGCGGGAAAAGAGGCTTGATCTTACCGTATTCCAGGGTGGTGAAGAAGAGTTGTTGATAAGGCTTTATCTTTAAGTGTTTGGATAAAATCCTCTTTTCTATCGGTTGGATACTTTTAGGACATTTAGTGACGATAATATAGTCAGCTCGCTTCAGTGCTTGTGTGCTTTCCCTTAACCGGCCTGCCGGAAGCAGACAATCTTCGTGTACCGGACGGTTATAATCGATCAGAACGATATTTTTGTCGGCTTGTACATATCGGTGTTGGAAAGCATCGTCCAGCAGGATCACTTCGGGAGGTTCCGGTAAGGCAAGAAGTTTTTGGATTCCTCTCACTCGGTTACCATCACAAGCTACCAGAATATCCGGGTATTTACTTTTGATCTGCATCGGTTCGTCACCGATTTCAGCGGCGGTAGAATGTTCGTTGGCCAGGATAAAGCCTCTGGTCTTGCGTTTATACCCTCGGCTGAGACAGGCTACCCGGAATTTCTTTTTTAGCTCCGAGATGATCAGTTCTGTATGAGGCGTTTTTCCGGTACCTCCTACAGTAATATTGCCGACACAAATAACAGGTACCCTGAAAGTTTGTGATTTCAGTACTCCGATATGAAAAAGAAAATTGCGTGCTCCGGTGACAACACCATAAATAACACTGAGTGGCAACAATATTATTTTGACAAATGCCATGGCCGTGGTTTTTGTTGGTAAATAGCTTGTGAACTTGCTAGTGGAATGCAATATCATAGGGAATACGTGCCAGTAATCCCTGGTTTTCTACCTTATTTTTCATCTGTTCCCAAGTCGTATAGAAAGTGCCTAGTTCTTCTTTCAACAGGCGTGCTTTTACTTCTGTCGTAAACTCGGCGAATAATTCCTCTATCGGACTTTTTACTACCGGATATTCCGTCAGGTTGTATTTTTCGATACCGGCTTTTTGAGCCGCAATCCGAATCGCATCTTCTAATCCTCCCAACACATCTACTAAACCGATTTTCAGGGCATCTTCTCCGGTCCATACCCGTCCCTGAGCGATAGCATGAAGTTCGTCATGGGTTAAACCGCGGCCGGACATAACACGGCTCAGAAAGGTTTCATACCCCTGATTGACATAGTTTTGCAGTACATTCCTTTCGTAGGGAGTTAAAGCCCGGTTACTGACCGGTAAAGGGAGGGGATAGCTTCCGCCGAAATCACTGTGATCGTTGGTTTTGACTACATCGGTATGGATTCCCATCTTATCTTCGATCAGTTTTTCGCCACTGAAAAACATACCGAAGATTCCGATCGAACCGGTCAAAGTCGTCGGTTCGGCGACGATGGTGTCGGCTGCACACGAAATATAGTATCCTCCTGAAGCTGCTACATTACCCATAGAAACGATCACCGGTTTGGTTTGTGTGGCTAGTTCGACTTCCCGCCAGATAATGTCGGAAGTCAGGGCACTGCCTCCCGGTGAGTTTACGCGCAGGACGATGGCTTTCACAGTATTGTCTTCCCGGATTTTGCGGATTGTTTTTGCGAGCTCCGGCCCTATGGTATTATTTTTTTGCTCCAGTCCGATTTCTCCGGAAGCATATACGACGGCAATTTTGTCTTTATTAAATTCGATCGGTACTTCCGGAACCGAGGCATTCTGATAATCGGTCAGAGCAATCTGGTTCAATGGATCCGAACTTCCTACCCCACATTTCTCCTTCAATAAGGCCAGCATCTGATCTTCGTAGAGAACACCGTCGAAGAAACCGAAATCCTGAAATTGGCGGGTGGTGTAGAAATCGAAACGATTCGCCAGGGCATTGATCGAATCGACGGGGATGTTCCGGCTTTCTGCAATTCCTTGCACAATCGTCCCCCAGGAAGAATCGAGGTATTTCTGTACCTGTTCCCGGTTGGCGGGACTCATTTCGTCGGAGATAAAAGGCTCTACGGCTGATTTAAATTTACCGACTTTCACTACTTCGGGTTGTATGCCCAGTTTGGCCAGAGTCTCTTTGTAAAAAGAGATGCTACTGCTCATTCCGGTTAACAACAAAGGTGTTTCGGGGTTTACAAAGATTTTGTCGGCAACGGTAGCCAGATAATAACTTTTTTGGGAATATCCCAGGTTCGAATAACTGTAAATAAACTTTCCGCTTTCCTTGAATTTTTGTAAAGCGTTCCGGATTTCCTGAGTAAAGGCCAGGGCTCCGAAATTTCCCTGAATTTCGGTCAGGTCCAGATAAATTCCCTGGATACGCGAATCCTTGGCTGCTTTTTGTATACTGGCTAATATTTTATTTAATCCCAGATTTTTCTTTGGAGTGAATGAGAGAAAATCAATATTGTCGAGGGGATTGTCGGAAGTCCGGTCCAGAATTTCTCCTTCCAGTTTAATAGTTAAAATGCTATTATTTTTTACAGTAACTGTTTTTTCTGAAAAAGAAGCGATAGCTCCGATAAACCCGATAAAAATAAAAAACAGAATAACATGGACAATCATTATACCCACAATAGTCGCCAGGGTATATTTCAAAAAGTTCTTCATCTCCGAATATTTTGAATATTTATTACAATACCTACAAATGTAATCATATAATTGATTTAAGACAATATAAAATTGAAGTTATTTTTGTTTTACGCCTTTTTTGATAACTTTGAATGATTGAATCGGATTTTAAATTGATGGGCGGTTTAGGAATGACGATTGGCGATTAGAAGTTGATACAGAGCTTGTTGATATGGATAGTTTGTTTTTCGGCAGTCGTTTGCCGTTCTTTTAAATAAGCGATATGAGTAAATTTGCAATTACCGGAGGAAGAAGACTGAAAGGGGAATTATGTCCTCAGGGAGCTAAAAATGAGGCATTACAAGTGATCTGTGCCTGTTTACTGACCAAAGAAGAGGTAACCTTATCCAATGTCCCTGAGATTCTGGATGTTTTGAAGCTGATCGAATTATTGCAGGGGATGGGCGTACAGGTCGGACACCCTGCACATGGAGAATTTGTCTTCAAGGCTTCGGATATCAATTTTGATTATTTCGAAACGGAAGATTTTTATAATAAAGCGGTCAGTCTGAGGGGGTCTATCATGATTCTCGGGCCACTATTGGCAGTCTACGGGTGTGGATTGATCCCTAAGCCCGGTGGAGATAAAATCGGCCGGAGGCGGTTGGATACTCATTTCCTGGGTTTTGAGAAATTAGGGGCTACTTTCGATTATAATAGTTCGGAGGGTTGCTTCCGGGCTTCGGCTGAGAAATTACGGGGGTGTTATATGTTGCTCGACGAAGCTTCGGTGACAGGTACGGCTAATATTATTATGGCTGCGGTATTGGCAGAGGGAATGACTACGATCTATAATGCGGCTTGTGAGCCATATATCCAGCAATTATGTCTGATGCTGAATGCGATGGGTGCCCGGATTTCGGGGATAGCTTCGAATCTTCTGACCATAGAGGGAGTGAAGGAGCTGAAAGGTTGTCATCATCGTTGTTTGCCCGATATGATCGAAGTGGGAAGTTATATCGGATTGGCTGCCATGACCCGTTCGGAGATTACGATCCGGAATGTGAATATACGCCAATTGGGAATCATTCCCGATTCTTTCCGCCGTCTCGGTATCCGGATCGAGGAACGCGGAGACGATCTGTATATTCCGCGTCAGGAGCATTATATGATCGAGGATTTTATCGATGGCTCGATTCTAACGGTTGCGGATGCGCCCTGGCCCGGTTTGACACCCGACTTACTGAGTGTGTTCCTGGTGGTCGCAACCCAGGCTAAAGGAAGTGTGTTGATTCATCAGAAAATGTTCGAGAGTCGCTTGTTCTTTGTTGATAAGCTGATCGATATGGGAGCTAAGATCATCCTTTGCGATCCCCACCGGGCGACAGTCATCGGACAGAATCACGAATCACAGTTAAGGGCTACCAAAATGACCTCTCCCGATATTCGGGCCGGTATTGCTCTGTTGATCGCCGCTCTATCGGCTCAGGGAGTCAGTACAATTCATAATATCGACCAGATCGACCGGGGGTATGAGCATATCGATGAAAAATTGAATGCGATCGGTGCAGAGATCCGAAGAATCGGATGATACTTGGTTTAAAGGTACTTTTAAAATAGTTAGATAGGTTTCAACGGTTACAAAAGTTTTAAAAGTCAAGTCTAACCGTTGAAACCATGGTAACTTATGTAATCGCTGTAACTAAAAAAGTTTTATTCATCCAGTTTATTTTCTTGCTTGCTGAAGCTTCAGAAGCAAGATTGGTCCGGAAGTTTTCGGGCTTCTAGCTTATCCGGACATTCCTGTAGTAAGGTGGCGATTGTTTTCTGAAATACCGGATGGACAAAATCCGGTAAGATTTCTGCCAGAGGAGTCAGTACAAAATTGCGTTCCTGCATACGGGGATGAGGAAGTATTAAATCCGGCGTATTCAGAATGACAGAATCATAAAATAACAGGTCGATATCGATCGGACGGGAAGAATAGCGGGGTCCGCCGGCAAGTCTGATCCGTCCTAAGCGTTTTTCTGTTTCGAGACAACGTTGTAAAAAATCGAAGGCCGATAACCGGGTTTGAAAAACAACGACCTGGTTGAGAAAGTTTTCATCACATTCGAAGCCCCAGGGGGCTGTTTCGTAAAACGACGAAGCCATTACCCATTGCTCTGTCGATGACAATATTCGAATGGCTTCTGTTATAAGCTGGCGTTTATTGCCGGAATTGCTTCCCAGTATGGTGACTACCTGCATCTTTTACCCGTTCTTTTTGTAATATTGCCGGTTATTGTTGCCTTTATTATTGTTGTTATTGTTATTCTTCTGGTAGTTTTTGTTCATCGGCTTATTGGAACTGGGCTTGCTCTTTTTCTGTAGCAGATCTTTCGGATTGGAAAGAGTCATACCCTCCGGTAAGATAACGGTACAGCCGCATAAGGTGTTGATGTCGTTATAGATTTGTTCGTCTTCGACGCTATCTTTATTCCAGGTGAGGAATGATTTCTTCATGTGGTTGGCGGTCAGAACGATCAGTGCTCTTTTTTGTTCCGGATCTTCCAGCTCTTTGATTTTGTCTATGAGTTTTTCAACTAATTTGCCGTAGTGCTTGTATTTGATGTGATTCGAACTGTAAGGCAGTCTTTCCGGTTTCTCCTGTAGTTTGGAGAGAGAAGGGAGAGGATAGGGAGTATCTATATCCAATTTAAATTCAGACATGATGGCCAGATGATCCCAAAGTTTATGCCGGAAATCGGGAACGTCCCGTAAGTGAGGATAAAGATTTCCCATCACGTCGATTACTGTCTTTGCGGCTCTGGTTCTTTCTTCCCGGTCTTCAATGGTCAATAGGTAATCTACCATTTTTTGTATGTTACGTCCATATTCAGGAAGTAATAATTTTTTCTTTTGGGTATTATATTCCATAAAAATACTATGTGTTTCTTAATCGCAGTACGTTGTTTTTACCAGATATAAAGAAAATATTTATTTATTTGCAGACTTTAACCGGATTTCTCCGGGTTGAAGGCAATCCGAAAATCGTTATTCTGTAAAATAGCGATTTCAAGGTATCTCTTTCAGATTATGAGGCAAATATACGCTTTTTAGTGTTCTGACGGAAGTTTTTAGTCTGCTTGAATGTATAATTTTGCAAATTTTAACAAAAGAGTCCGGCTTCCCCCTTCACGGAAGACCACTTTTGCCTTTTTTTGTACGCCTAAACCTTCCAGGTTGATCACTTTTCCGGCTCCGAAGGTAGGATGAAAAATGATCATACCAGGAACGACCTGATTGGAGTCGATCGGTTTGAGTTTCGATCGGTCGATGGCCGGAATATCTATTGTTGCGGGTTTATTCAAAGTGATCGCCGGCTTATGTAAACCGGACATAGCTGTCGTAGTTTTTAATTTGAAACCTGAGGGTTCTTCCCGCATCGCGATATATCCTTCGAGGAATTCCTGATCGATCTCACCGATAAAACGGGAAGGCCGGGAGGATACCACTTGGCCGTTTTTGTAACGGGAAGTGGCGAACGACATGAAAGCCCGTTTTTCTGCCCGGGTGAGAGCGACATAGAAAAGCCGCCGTTCTTCTTCCAGGGCGGCAGGAGTGGTCACACATTGCTGGGCCGGGAAAAGTTCTTCTTCCAGACCGGTGATAAAGACATTGCTGAATTCCAGTCCTTTCGATGCATGGATGGTCATGAGGGTCACTTTGTTTTGATCCCCTTCTTTATCTCCGTCCTGATCTGTCAACAACGCTACTCCTTCGAGGAAGGCCGGTAATTTATCGTCTTTCCCCTCTTTATAGGCGGTTTCACTGAAATCTTTGATACCGTTCAGGAGCTCCTGGATATTTTCTTTCCGGGATACGCCCTCCGGTGTTTCGTCATTGGAAAGGTCGTCGATGATACCGGAAGAACGGGCGATGATAACAGCTGCGTCATACGCATTTTCATTCGCTATCTGTTCCCGGAAACGTTCGATCAGACTACCGAATTTCTGTAATTTGGAAAGGGTACCGCTGTTGAAAGCGCCGGCCACCTTATCGAGGTTACAGAGTACGGTCCACAGGCTGACATGATATTTTCCGGCGATTTCCCGGATTTTGTCTACGGTCGAATCTCCGATTCCCCGACGGGGATAGTTGATGATCCGTTTGAAAGCTTCTTCATCGTTCTGATTCACGGTCAACCGGAAATAAGCCAGCAAATCCTTGATTTCTTTCCGTTGGTAGAAAGATTGGCCGCCGTAAATTTTATAAGGAATATTCCGTTTACGGAGGGCTTCTTCTAAGATACGCGACTGGGCATTCGTACGGTAGAGAATAGCAAAATCGCTGTATTCCTGCTGCTCGTAATTGGCTAGCCGGAAGATTTCATTCGTGACCTGGAAACCTTCTTCCTTATCGGATAAGGCCCGCAATACCTTGATCTTTTCACCTTCTTCGTTTTGAGAAAAGGTCTTTTTGGGAATTTGTTCTTTGTTCTTACTGATCACACAATTCGCTGCATCTACGATCGTGGTCGTCGACCGGTAATTTTGCTCCAGTTTGTATAGCTTGTATTCCGGATAATCGTTTTTAAAATTAAGGATGTTCTCGATCCGGGCTCCCCGGAAAGAATAAATACTTTGTGCATCATCCCCGACTACACAGATGTTATGATGCCGGTCCGAAAGTTTTTTTACGATCAGGTATTGGGCGTAATTGGTATCCTGATATTCGTCGACCAGGATATAATTGAATTTCTGTTGATATTTGGCCAGAATGTCCGGGAAATCACGGAACAGGATATTGGTTTGCAACAAAAGATCGTCGAAATCCATGGTATCCGATTGTTTGCAACGTTGCTGGTATTGTTTGTAGATTTCTCCCAATAACGGGCGTTTGCTGGCTGTATCTTCGGATAAAATGCGGGAAGATTGGGCATAACTCTGAGCGACGATCAGGTTGTTTTTTGCCATCGAAATCCGTCCGAGGATCGTGCTCGGTTTGTAAATCTTATCGTCCAGTTTCATGTCTTTGACGATGGCCTTGATCATATTTTTAGAATCCTGGGTATCGTAGATGGTATAGCTTGATGTATAGCCTAATTTCTCGGCTTCGAATCGCAGGATTTTTGAAAAAATCGAGTGGAAAGTTCCCATCCACAGGTTGGCAGCGATTTCCTGGCCCACTAACTCTGCGATTCGTTTTTGCATTTCACGGGCAGCTTTATTGGTAAAGGTCAGGGCCAGAATTTTATAGGCCGGCACTCCCTGACTGAGCAATTGGGCTATCCGGTAGGTCAATACACGTGTTTTGCCTGAACCGGCACCTGCAATGACCAATGAAGGACCTTCTGTGTTGATGACCGCCTCCTGCTGACTGCTGTTTAATTCATTGATAAAATCCACCCTGAATAAATTTTTGATCGACGATAATGATTGATTATTTCCCGTAGCAAAATTAAAAATTAATCTCCAGCCTCACAAAATACCGGGGATTTTTAGTAATATTGCAAGGATAATCGTCAAAGTGTGTGGAGATGTAAGTATTGTAAAACTCTTCTGTATGTTATGGTTGAGACATAAATGTTGATCATATGCGGTATGTATTGTTGTTGTTTTTCGTGTTCCTGACCGGACTTGGATTTTCCCAGCGGATTCAGATAGAGGGGGTGGAAGTGAACTATTCTTCCCATTATCCGGACGGACCGCTGTATGTTATCCGTCAGACCCAGGCCGGAGCGGTTCCGGAAGGGCAGGTGAGTTTTGTGCCGGGAGGAGATCATTGGGAATTCGGCTGGACTTACGAGGGTTCCCCTCAGGCCGTTGTTCCGTATGAGGATTCTACCCGCTTGACCGTCCCTTTGCTGGGGAACGGACTCTATACTTTTACTGCCCGAAAGGACGGGGTGAATACGGTTCAGGAACGGTTTTATGTGTTTTATGATTTTATGGATTTTAAAATTACTTTGACCGATGTACTGGATTGTGAATATATTACGATTCATATCGATTATCTTTATATTCCCGATTTTGCCGGTTTTCCCGGTGGAGAGAATGTGGATTACTGGGTCGATTGGGATGGCAAAGAACGGCAATTGTCTTCTATGAATGACTATCGGTATGAAGATCTAAGTCAGGCTGTCGCCGGCTGTGCCGAAGATGTGTCTTGCCGCATTAGGATCAAGGATCGTTTCGGATTCGTATGGGAAAGTAACGAAGTGACTTACGAATCGATGATCCCGGAGGCTGTCCCTGAACTGACTCTGGGAAATACGGTGGATGTGGTCGGGGAAGTCGGCGATGAAATGGGACAGGCGCCTTTAGAAGTAGAATTCGATGCTTCCGGTTCTAAAAATGCTTCTTCTTATGAATGGTATTTGTATAAAGATACGACCGATTTGGTCGGAATGGTCTTATCGCCCGAGGATAGCCTGATTGGAAATCAGATCCGGACGCCGGAAGATTTTGTTTATACTTACGAGCATTCCGGACGGTATAAGGTAATGCTCGTAGCCATCCATGGAAAAGGAAATTTTTGCCGGGATACTTCGGATATACAATATGTAAATGTCGTCGAATCTTTGCTGGATGTCCCGAATGTCTTTACACCCAATGGAGACGGTAAGAATGATATTTTTAAGGTGAAAGCCTTGTCCCTGGAATCTTTCCAAGGGGTGATTCTGAACCGTTGGGGACGTAAAATCTACGAATGGAACGACCCTTCGGAAGGCTGGGACGGACGTATCGGGGGTAAATATGCAAGCCCGGGAACTTATTTTTATGTGATTACTGCCAAAGGAAGAGAGAAGGTGAATCCTCCGAAATATGTTAAAAAAGGAGCTTTGTTGTTAGTCCGTTAAGGGAAATATTTTTGCAACTAAGTTTTTAGTTGAAACGTTTGTTTTATCGTTGAAATCTTTCTTTATTTGTGATGGAATATCAAAACTATTGAAATAAAGATATATTTCGTTCTTGGAATCCTGTTTTGTATTATAGGAAATTATGCTCAGGACATCGGTCGGCAAATTTTAGAAAGAGAGTTGGACCGGAATCATTACGATGAGGTTTTAAGAGGTGTCGATTCTTTATACCGGATAGAAGGTGAATCTTCCGATTTGCTTTTTTTGAAGGTAAAGCCAATGAAGGGATGTTGCGTTATAAGGCAACTTTCCGCTGTTATTCGGAGTGGTTGGAGCGGGATTCTTCCGATTGGGATACCCGGCTTGCTTTAGCGCGGGTAGCAGCCTTGGCGGGGCGGACGATGAAAGCGGTCGATATCTATGAACAATTGGCCGGAGAAGATTCTCTGGATTTTTTTGTCAATTATCAGCTGGCCCGTTTGTATCAGCAGATAGGTAAAACTGTTCGGGCGATCGGAATCTATGATCGTTTATATCAGACAGACACGACAAATGTCATTTTATTAAAACGGATCGGAGATTGTTACAACCGGATAGGCTGGAGTATGAATGCCGTAGATCATTATTTACGTGCTGTCTGTTTGGACCCGGAAGATGGAGAGACTGTCGTGAAGGCTGTCAATCTGATGATGGCGAATACAGTTTTGTTTCAGGCTTATAAAAAACTGACCGGGAAACAGCAGCAAGAGGTGATGGCTGCCATTCGGGACACCAACAGGGTGGCTGATTTATGCGAGAACAATTCCGGTCTGAAAGCTGTCTGCTTGAAGAAGTTCCCGGCAGCCTTCCAGCAGCCTTTGAAGAATCTGTTTGTTCATTTATGGGAAAATGCATTGCGTTCCCCAAAATTTAATGATCATTTTTTCGACCGGGTTGGAAGATTTTATTGATAAATTTATTGCTGAAAATAAAAGTATTGAAGTATGTCCGTTTTGTGCTTTGGAAAGTTTTTATGATTTGCAGGGGCAATCCAGACGAGAAATAGGTCATTGGTTGTGTAAAGAACAATATCCCTATCTTGTGGTTAATTTTGATAATCTTGTACCGATTGGGCATGATTGTACTCTGGTTAAACATTGATGTGTTTATTATCCTGAATATCGGTTACATTTAACTTTTAAACGAACCGGCACTAACAAATGATATTAAAAAAGGGGATTAGGAGTTAGTGATATAAACCCAATGATCCCAAAGATGATGATTTAGTGGAAAGTTGGAAAAAACTTTTTAATATTCAACAAAGGTATGAGTCTGCAATTAATGATAAGGTATTCTGATGGTGACGGGGGGATTTCATCTGCTCGTGGCGGTGGCAGGTGGATGGGACATGTGGCGGGACATCATCATGGACGGATTTGCCGCTTCCATTGGGAATGATGCGGAAAGGGCATACGCTTTTGTTTTTTTTGTGGGCGGGATACTGCTCCTTTTGGGGGGTACATTGCAGTATTATATCCGTAAGGAGCAGAAGCCTGTGCCCTTGTTCCTGGGGTATAGCTTGTTGCTGGTGTCGGTCGTAGGGTATATTCTATTGCCTTTGTCGAGTTTCTGGCTGTTGATTCCGCAGGCATTGATTATGATCGGGGGTACTTCGATGGGGGTAAAAGGCTATTAGCACCCGAGGACGTGTCTTGCGGGCTATTTCCTTTTTGGCATGCGGAATGGAATTAACTTAAAAGGGGGAGGAAGTACTAAGTTGGTGCCATGAGAAAAATAGAAGAGGGAATCGTGCAAGTGTTGACAGAGACGGGAACCGCTTTTATTTGTTTAGCGGACGTGACGGAGTTAGCGCCGGAGTAGAACAGGGGATGCCCCGGGTATAACAGGTACTTTTTCATTGCGGATATAAGCGGGATAAAAATGACGTCCACGATGTGTGCTTGCTGTGCGGACATTCCGGTATTCCTGTGCCGGAGGAATACAGGGAATCGCAGGGGGGAGAGTACCGGGTAAGCGTCCGTTTGTGATAGGGTTCCCTCCGGATAGCCCGAAATACACATCACTGCGGGCTATCCGGAGATTAGCAATTTTGGAAAAGTGATTGTATCCGGTTTGGTATAATTTTGTCCGCAGAGATGAAAAAGAAATTGACAACAGAAGAAGATTACAGGCAGCGGGTGGACTGGGTGTGTATGTATATCCGGGAGCACCTCGACAAGGAGATTGATATGCGTCGTCTTGCCGTCTTGTCGGCATTCTCGCCGTTTCATTTTCACCGCATTATGCGCGCTTATCTGAAAGAACCGATCGGAGCGTTCATTATACGCACAAGGGTGGAAACGGCGGCGAAGCTGTTGCGTTATACTGATCTCCCCGTCGCGGATATTGCCTACCGGGTGGGGTACGACACCCCGTCATCGCTGACCAAATCTTTCTGTAAATTTTTCGGCATCTCTCCTAAAATGTATCGTTTAACAAAAAATTATCAGATGATGACAACACAGGAACCGAAGGCCGAAGTGAAGCTCAGCCGTGCCAAAGTCGTGGAACAGGAACCTAAGACGGTTCTGTACATCAGTGCCACGGGAGATTATAAAAAGGTGGATTACAGTGCGATGTATATGCGGATGTGGGAAGAGATCAAGCGGCAGGGACTTTTCTCGGCAGGTATTGAACATTTGGCTTTATACCACGATAATCCCGAAATCACGGCCGAAGAAAACCTGAAATGCGATGTATGTATCCGCATTTGCAAACCTGCCAGACCCAACGGGGATATCGGCGTAAAAACCATCGGCGGCGGACGTTTCGTCGCGTTTACGTATATTGGTGAGTACTGTAAAATAGGGGCGGCCTATGATAAAATTTACGGGGAGTTACTGGCAAAAGGAGGTTTCGAGGCCCGGGGCAACTACTGTTTTGAAAAATATGTGAGCGATCCCCGTCGCACGGTTCCGGAAAAGCTGAAAACGGAGATTTATATTCCGATAGAGTAAATTTGCAGGAACACGTCCGGGGAACCATCCATACCGTGCCTGTCGGGAATGGTTCCGGATAGCTCCCAAGACGCGTCCCCGTGGGCTATATTTTTGAGTTGTGTATCGACAGATTTTATCCTTTGCAAACTGTCGGCTTCGATTTTGGCAAAGACCCAATTTTCTCCTTCTATCGGTGATGTTTCTCAAGGCTATGGGGTCGCCTTACTTTCTTGCTTCAAAACCGCATGATTTTCCTGTATAACACCAGGCAATATTCCAGGCACACGTACCGGGGTTATAGGCCGGGTGGGTGTGGCTGGAATCGGCGGGAGGCCTGGGGCTATTCTATTGGCAGGTATTCGATGGGTTGTTGCCGGGTTTTATCCAGGGGAAACGATTGGTATCGGACTGTGTTGAAATTGATATTTTTCAGGTCGATGCAGCGAATGGTTGAGTTGTAGGCTGTTTTGTAATATATTTTGCGGTTGGTGAGGTCGATGGCCGAGGTCCACTGGGTGGCACTTGGAATGTCGGGGGATTCGCCAACGGGATGTTCTATGCCGATGGGAATATCGAAATTATTGAGGATGTGGAAGCATTGGAGGACGGTTTCAAAGCCTGTAGGCTGTTGGGGGGCTGTTGCTTTGTAAAAGCTGATTCGGACGAAACGGGAAGGCGGAGTGACATCTCCGGGCAGACCTAAAAATCCCGATCCTGCACCAAAAGCAGTCAGCGTGAGGTTACTCAGGGCGTGGGGGGGCTACTCCTCCTGGAAAAAGATTTATGTAATTGCTCAGGTTGGTGAGCTGCCATCCGAATCCGGGGGAATTGGTCAATACTCCAACGGGGTTATCGTAAAAATGGGGGATGCCGTCTACAATTTCCAGTACTGCCTGTTTGCCGGTAGAGTCGCCTATGCGCCAGTGGACGGTGGAAGTGGAACCGGGTTTGTCCAGTCCGATAATCCGGATGGAAGGAAGGGCTGTTCTAACTTCGTCGACAGAAGAAAATTGTGCAAGCATCCAGGTTACCAGTTGCAGGTCGTTGACAGTGTGGGCGTTTTTTGCCGGGTCGTAGGCGGAGTAGCTTCCGTACCGGGGAAAATAGAAAAGGCCCGCAGAAAGCCCTGCTTCATTGAGTCCTTCGGCTATGAATTCTTTTTGTATGATGGCCAGTCCGGCCATGCCGTATTTCGTTTGGAAGGTAGCTCCGTTGAGTCCTTCCGGCGTATAGGTTTTGATTTGCCTGCCTCTGGGGATAATAACGTATTCGCTGGGCAGGTCGCTTTCTCCCCATTCAATGGTGCGGGCCTGGATGTAAGCTCCGTCTTTTGCCTGTAGGGAGAGCCCGGTGCAGGCTTGTAAGGAAAAATGGGCACTCAGGAAGAAAATGAGCAGACTGAGGATAAGGTGTTTCATAAATGATAGGATTAAAGTTAGGTGAAATCTGCAACAGTAGGATTGTGAATGGTCAGGCCTCCGTCTGCTACGAGGGTTTGGCCGGTGAGGTATTGGGCATCCTCAGAGGCTAGAAAGGCTACCACGGAAGCGATGTCCTGGGGTTGGCCGAGGTAAGGCAGGGCATTGTGGCGGGCAAATATTTTCCGGGTTTCTTCCGGGAGATTGTTCAGGGCTGCGGGGGTCAACACCAGACCGGGTGCAATGGCATTACAGCGGATGTTGTATTTCCCCATTTGGGTAGCCGTATAGCGGGTTAAGTTGATGATTCCTGCTTTGGCGGCTCCGTAATACGTGCCCCTGAAATCGCCGGTGAGCCCTCCGACGGAAGCTATATTTACGATATTTCCTCCTTTCTGCCGGATCATTACCGGGATGACAAGTTGGCTTAAATAGATTGCGCAACGTAGATTAATATGGAAAGCCTGGTCGAAATAGCTGATATCCAGATCTTCGATGTTTTTATCTTTTTGCAGGTCGGTGCCTCCGACATTATTGACCAGAACGTCGATCCTGTGGTATTTTTCCAGTGCCGTCCCGATCAGCGTCCGGCAGCTTTCGAGGTTTTCGGCAGAGAAATAAACCGGGTATACTTCGGCTTTTTCTGCTTTTAAATCCTGGGCCAGAAGGGCCGTTTTTTCTTTTGCAAAATCTGCCATGACAACCATTCCGCCCTCAGACACGATGCGCCGCGTGGTAGCTTCTCCTATTCCCGAAGCTGCGCCGGTGACGATCACCACTTTATCTTTAAATCTGTCCATTTCCATCTCCTGTTTTCTTTTATAACGGTTGTGAGGGGGAAATGGTTGGCAGTGGGGATGATTTTTGCTGTTTATACAAGGCTACAAAAAACTTACTCCAATACAAACGGCAATACATTTGCTTTGCCGTGGACAGCTTCGGGCTGGTAGTTGAATTCCTCGCACGAAGAAGCAGTTAGCTCTGCTGGAGTGCATGGCGGCCGGCTTCTTCCAGAAATCTCGGCTTTGTCAGGAGAGGGGGCGAAAGATCCGGTCTTGTGGTCATATTTTGGGTGCAAGCTAGTAATATCTGCATAATTGTGTTTTAAAGTTTGTGCAAAAGTAATGAATAATCGGGGTAAACAAGGAGGACGGAATTACAGCTAATCATGGGGACGGGGCAACCGTCTAGTTTAAGGTAAAATAAGAGGTCATTTATCCTTCCGGCAAATGCATCCTGTCAGGTGGTCGTTGATAAATCCTGAAGCTTGCAGGTGGGCATAACCAATCGTAGTACCGAAGAATTTGAAACCCCGCTTTTTCATATCCTTGCTCATGTCATCGGATTCGGGAGATGAGGCCGGAATTTCACTTCATGACCGGGCGGTGTTGACAATCGGTTTTCTGTCGGGGAAGAACGATAGGGTGTAATTATAAAAACTTCCGAACTCCTTGGGTATACCGAGGAGTAGGTTTGTATAGGTGATTGTCGATTTTATTTTCAAACGATTCCTCACAATGCCGCCGAACTGCATGAGGCGTTCGACATTTTCGTCGGTCCTGTACCAACCACAGCGTCTGTTTATAATATCCAGCGTAATCCTAACATTTGTAGTACATTACAAGAATAGGGATTAAATTGAAAGAGGGGTGGAGGGAAATATTACAGGATAGTTGTTTCTCTGTTATATTTATGGAATAAAGTTGTATATTTGAGGTATCCGGGGGATGAATCGTAGTTTGGCCGGCTGAACCGAAAGGTGTATATTTGAATTCGTTTTGTTTTATGCATGTACAAATCGAAGAAAGCTGGCGACTGCGGTTACAGGAAGAATTTGACAAGCCTTATTTCGAACGGCTGGTTAGGTTTGTAAAAGAGAAGTATGCCCGGTATTCGGTGTTTCCTCCGGGAAGCCGGATTTTCATGCTTATAATACCTGTCCGTTTGAGAAGGTGAAAGTGGTGATTCTGGGGAAGATCTTTACCAGGAGCCCGGACAGTATTATGGGTTGTATTTTTCCGGTGATGGACGAAGTGCCTTTCCTGTCTTCACTGGTGAATATATTCAGGTAGATACAGGATGACCAGGGGAAACCGGTACTGGAGTCGGGGAGGTTGGGTGGAACAAGGTGTCTTGTTGTGGAATGTTGTTCTGACGGTGCGGGCGTATTAGGCAGGATCGCATCGGGGGAAGGAGTTACGGATGTGGTGATCGGGTATCTGAATGATGAGCGCGAGCATATCGTGTTTATGCTTTGGGGGGATACGCAGAAGAAAGGAGCTTTTTTCGACCGGCAACGGCACTGTGTACTGACGGCTTCCCATCCTGCGCCTTTATCGGCTGACCGGAGATTTTTCGGTTGCCAGCATTTCAGTAAAGCTAATGAATATTTCCGAAGCCGGGGATTAAAGGAAATCGAGTGATAGGATTCAGTGTGAAGCCGGCAAATAGCTGTTTCCTTCTTGGCCGGAATAGGTTTGGAAAAAATATATAGATTTATTCGAAATGACAATTACTCAAATTACTGAAAATAAGAAACAATACCTGGATTTGCTCTTGCTTGCCGACGAGCAGGAGTCGATGATTGACCGTTATCTGGAACGTGGCGAACTGTTCGTACTGGAGGATGAGGGGTGAAAGCGGTTGGGGTGGTCACTGATGAAGGGGATGGGGTTTGTGAACTCAAAAATATAGCTGTTGCTCCCGGATTCCAACGGCAGGGATATGGCCGGAGGCTGATCGGTTACCTGTGCATCCATTATTCGGGAAAATACACGCAAATGACGGTGGGAACAGGCGATGTGCCGGGAACACTCGGATTTTACAGAAATTGCGGGTTTAAATATTCTCATCGTATCAAGAATTTTTTTACGGACAACTACGACCATCCGATCGTGGAGGAAGGAATATTGCTGGAAGATATGGTTTATTTGAAACGAAGATTGGAATGATGGTTCACGGGGACGGGGCAGTGGACTAAGTTGTGTTACCGGAGGTTACTGTATGTCGTTTGATACAGGAAGGGGTAAATTTTGTTTTAAAGAATGCTGAATTATTGATTTAAGGGAACCTCGGGAAACTGAAAATTTTATCGATTTGAATGCGGATGATTTACCTTTTTGAAAGTAGTAGTTGTTTATAGATTTCAATGAGTTAAATTTTCTTTAATCTTTAATATAATTGAGTGTTGTCTTGTTGATGGAACAAAAATAGTTTGTATTTGTTCTATCGACAAAACAAATATAACGAATAGATAAAATATTTTAAATCAAGGTGTCTATATACATGTTTATACTAAATGTACGTTTATAAGTGTATATATATAATTGCCTAAATAAAATATACTTTACTCATTATGTATTTTTAAAGCAGGCGGAGAAGTCAGAAGTTTGTTTTGATTTTTGTAAAAATAATCGATCCAAATATTTTCTGTAAGTTTGTTTAAGCTTGTCTTGTATAGATGATATTCCGGGGCACTGGGCGAAATATTTTGTTTAAGGATGGAATCGACTTGCTGATTGACTTCCCGAACCAGGTTATTGTATTCTTTTAACCAAAGAGATAATGAATCTTGCGTTGTAATGGAGTCATACCAATCGTATAATTTTTGACAACGAAGTTCTGTTATATGCTGAGCTTGTTGGACGATTTGGTTATAAATATTGGTTGATTGGGAATATCGATTGACGTTTTGTTTTAATCCCCAGTGATATCCGAGTAGTAAACCACCCGTAGTTAGAATTGTAATTAAAAGAACGGATAAATAGGGTAAATATTTATTCTTTGAATGGAGCAAATGAATGATTTCGTCTGTGCTTGTGTAACGTTGGGCTGGAAGTTCAGAGGTACAACGTCTGATTATCTTGTGTACGTGTGGAAGTTTTACATGAGTCGTTTGTATGATTTCTTCTAAGATTACCCCGAGAGAATATATATCCGCTTTATTGTCTATGGTAGTTTGAGGAACTTGCTGTTCCGGGGAGGCATATTTTAAGGTACCCGCGGGATGTTTTAAAATGGAATAGGAGTCTGTATCCGATAAGCCGAAATCAATTAATTTGACATTTGAACCATTGCGTGTGATAAGGATATTTTCCGGTTTTAAATCACGGTGTATGATTTGTAAAGAATGGATATAGCTTAAGGCTTGGCAGAGTTCGTCCAATATTTTTAGTATGACATGGCTGTTATAGTTTTTAGAATTCAGATATTCACGTAAATGGATTCCGTCGATATATTCCATGATAATACTTGATCCGATACCGGGGATTTCTTCGAATCCGATCGTTTGTACAATATGAGGATGAGATAATGGGTATGAGATCTGAAATTCCTTTTGTAATAATCCTTGATAAACGGGATTGTCTTTGTATATAGGTTTCAGTGTTTTCAGTATGTGGTATTTTCCTGATTTTTGTGCTTTGTATAGACAACAATAGCCGTTGTTGGATTCATACCATAGCGTAATGTTGGTAAAAGATGAGGTAATCACCGGTTTTATATCGGTAATGATACCTGAATTTGAATTTAGTAAGGTCATATTGTTATTATTCCAGGAGTTGAATTGATGTTAAGCCGGTTTGATAACCTATAGCGTAATTTATCGGTTCGGAAAAAGAAGTTGGTGTAATTCTTCTGCATAAATTTGTTAGGATCAAAGGTTGGTGTAAATAGAAATGTTCAACTTGGAAAGAGTCTCCTTTATTTATTTGTGTGTTAAAAGATTCGATGACAGAGAATGTTGAATTCCCTTGATATTCTATCGTACATTGGCGATCCGGGTTCCATGCTATTTTCAATCTTTTTCCCGGTTGCAGATTTGCAGAATGGATCGTTTCGCTTGTAAAAAAGTAAGATTCGGTTATCGTGGGTGAAGATTGGCAAAATGCATCCCAATCGGGGTAACCTATGTAACGAGCCAAGGTGGATAGAGACGAATACCGGGGCATGTGAGAGGAGGATACGTATCCCCAAAGTCGTTTTAGGGTGGAAGGACTGATTTGTTCGCGGATGTTTTCGTGAATCAAATAAGATAGCCGATCGAAATCGACGGGAGATCTCATGGTACGTCCTGCCTTTTTTTCGATTGCCTGCTTCAGTTTTTCTATATCTTTCAAAGTGTCCATAGATATATTGAATTTTGCCCAAAAATACTATAAAAAGAAGTCTTGTCCGCAAATGAAACAAATTGAATTGTTTTGAATCAATTTGAACTTTTGAAATGATAAAGTTACCCTGTTATTTTGTCAATGTTTAAAGTTCTTTTGAAGAAGGGAAAGGGGTAGAAGGGAAAAAGTCGGAAAAAGGACAATTAAAAATGATAGATAATTCGTTGATATGGTTAAGATTGTATTTTGCCCGTTGGTTGGGATTTTCAACATCCCCGATAAATCCCCGGGAAACTCCCAGACAATATGCCAAAGTAGCCTGGGACATTTTCTGCGCCAATCTTTTTTCTCTGACTTTATCGATTACATATTGCTCAATAGGAGTCTTCATTTTGTATAATTTAAGTTTCAAGATTAACAAAATGACAAAACACTTTGCACATATATGTATGTGTATTATATTTGCGAAAAAAATAGAAGTAAAATGGACGGTTTAAATTGTTTCAAGCAACTATTTCCCAATGATGATGAATTAGTTGATTACGTGATACGAAATACCCTTTTCTTTAAAAAAGATATTGTATTTCAGCAAGCTAGAGTGTACAGACAGGCTATTCGAATGGGGGAAGCAATTCCGGTTCGTTATACTTCGAAAGGAGCTTTTTTCCGACAACATGAAGTGAAAACGACGACACCTCGTTTCCGAAACAAGAAAGAAGCTGTTTTATTCACGAAAGATTCGGCTAATGCTGTTTTTCACAAGGATACGAAAATCCGGGTTTGTTTTGATCCGGATGGTAATTATTATCCCAAAAAAGAAATTTTGAAATATACGGGACATCGTGTCAGTTGGGGGAGTACAAGTTCTGTTGTGAATTATAATATCGCTCATATTTGGGGTAAAACGGATAATCCGCTTTTCTTTTCCCTGTTGTGGAATTATGCCTTAATTCCTTGTCATTGTACATTTTTGACAGATAAGAAGGAGGAGAACGACGTTGTAATGAAAAATATCAAAAATTTACTGAAAGCTATTAGTATAGAATTGTATGATCCTAACCGGATTATGGATTGGAATCAAGATGTATTATCTATCGATGACTATCCGGTTATGGAATACTTGCAAAAAGGTAGGAAATGGATAATTAATAAAAATATAAATTTTTTAGAATCAATAATTTGATTGAAATGGAAGATGGTAAGATTAATGTGAAAAATATAGAGCAGGTATTAGAAGTTATTTGTAGAATCATATATAAATTGCTGAAAGTCTTGTTTCAAGGCGTGACGTTCACAATCGAAAAGTTGTGGGAAACATTTAATGAAAAAAAATCTCTTAAAGACGAGAATTAAGGATATATAGAACAAAGTTGTATTATAATGAAGTCGATTGGAGCTATTTCAAGTTTGTTCACACTTCCTTCGAAAGAGGTTTGGAACATTGAAAATGGATTGAATTGGGCGTATAACCAAACCTTACGGACGGATATGCCTTGCGGATTATGTAATGCATTGGAATTGGCTGATGAGTATCGTATGAATTATTCTTCCATCATGGAAGCAAGCGATAAATTAATAAAAGACCAGTTATTGAAGATCGGAGGAACAGGACTTCTCATTTCATTGGGAACGTTATTTAACCCTGTGGGTATTCCTGTGAGTATGGGTATTTCCTGGATGTTGCAATTACGGTTGATTAACTCTCTTGCTTACTTGGGCGGTTACGATTTAAACAGTGAAAATGTTCGTACCCTTGCTTTTGTTCTTTTATTGGGTAAAAGAGCAGAGGACTTTTTTCTTGAAAAGATTATAGGAGCTGGAGCGCTCGGCGTTATGAAAGAAGGTTCCAAGAGCATTATGAAAAAGCTTATTCCGCAGTTCACTTCCCAAATAACAATAAAAGGAGGGATTAAGGTCGTTCCGATCCTTAGCGGAATTGTCGGGACATCCGTGGATGTGTTGATGACGCATGCTATAGCTAAAGTGGCAAAACAAACCTTTTTAAAAACGACGATAGAATGTGAGAGTTTCGTCAGGATGGAAGAGGAACGGATAAAACTTCTAATCAACATGGGGATAGTGGATATGTATTTTTGTAACGAAGAGAAGACATTGATACTTGAGATAATAAAAAATTCAAGCATTCCGGATAGTAAAAAGGATGTGTTCTGCAGGGACATTGAAAACAGTCCTTCGAAACTGTATTCTATCGATTATACACTTTTCAGGAAAGAAAAGTTTTATGGGGTAAATTTAATGACCGGTTTACTCTCTATTGCCTTGGCAGATGGTTTTATTCATCCTGCCGAGAAGATATATTTAGAGGAAATTGCAAAAGAATTGCATATTTCAACGGATGAGTTTTCATCAATCCTGGAGACGTGTCACATAAAACAAGACTGATATAGTTTAATAGATATACACCGATTTAATGTTTAATTCTTAAGTTTTTAAAATTATGCCGACTTATAAATTGATAGCTTCGCGTAACATGGGAAAAATTACAAAAGGTTATGTGTTACAAGTAGTTTCGCACTGTTCTTCCAATCCTGCTCCAGAGGAAATAAGAAATATTTTGAAAACCTTAGGATTTACGGATAGGACTACATTAAGTTATGCTTCTTCGGGTAATTGGATAGTCGAAAAGATTGGTTGATACCGTTTATAATTTGAATCAAATAAAATGAATGAAAAAACAGAGATAGGCGCAGAGGAAAAATGAGAGAATAGGATTCTACAAGAAGAGCCGGAGGTTATAGTTCATGAATTGGAATACACGAAGTCTTTGAAATTGAAAGAGATAATGGCGAATGATAATGAAAAATTAATTCCTTTATTTTTTCCTTGTTATTTAGTAGCGATTGGCATTATTACTTTAACCGGAATCAGTTTGATCGATCCTGCTTTGTTAGAGAGTGCCAATTGGAAGCAAAATACCATTTGGAGTGCCTTGCTTTTTTTCGGCTTATTGCCTCCGTATATGCGTTCAACGAAAGGTGTATGGTTGATCATGGGGTATATATTGGCTTTTTTCCTTTTTGGTGGAGGGAATGTTTTCGGAACGGTTCAGTTGATCCTATCCATATTTAAAATCTTTTTGCCTGTATTTATTCTTTTTCAAATGGTCAGACTTTGGGGAGAAGTGAGGAAATATGGAAAATGGGTGTTGCTGTTTCCGGTCATTGCTTTGATATTTACATTGTTGCTTCTGTCGATAGAAGACCGCAATATATTCCAAAGTACTTGGACTTCATTGACTAATTGGTCTTGGGATATGTATCGGAGTGACGATGGTTTCCACATTTATTTGGGATGTATAGGGATATTGGCAGGAATTACGGAATTTTTGATCGTTAGAAAATACATGGAAAATTAATCATCTTGTTTATGTTACTAAGACTTGGAATTGTAGTTGTAGCTGTTTTACTTGCTATTTTTTTCCTCAATTCGTTGTTGGAGATAATTATTTCAATCCTGATGATTGGAATTGGTATATTGGTTTTGGCTGTATTGGGGGGATCATCTTTTCATCTACTGAGCAACTGGATGACTACCGGAAATATTTTCAGATGAAAATAAAAGAACTTAAACTGAAATTAAGAATAAAATCAATGGAATAATTATGGAACTTCTTAAGAAGATAGTGTATAGCTTGAATTTAAGTTTATATGTTTTAATTGCTTTTATGGTTGGAATATTTCTTAAATAGTGGTTGTTGGGAGGTATTATTCTTTTGAGTTCCGGGGTGTTTATTATCGGGTATAAATTGAGTGAATCTATGATGGTTTCTCGCCGGGATCGTTATCGTAATAGCGAGTGGGGACTGTTTTGTAGAAAATTGATGTGGGCTAATAATGGAGTTTTAATGACTGCCGCTCTCCTTGTGATTATTGTAGTGTGGTCAGGTAATGAACAGATTGCAGGTCTTTTTACAGGAGAATAGTTTACGTGAATGTGTTAGGATTAAAGAGAATAAATAACTAATTATTATTAATTATGAGGAAATTATTGTTTTTATTTACGATGTTGGCTTTTTTTATAGCTTGTAGTGATGATGACGACAAAGATAATGAGTTACCCATTAAAGGACTTGAGATTCCCAAGTTCGAGAATCCTGTAAAACCGGGCGAATCAATCACGATTAAAGGTGCGGGTTTTACTGATGCTAGTGAAATTTGGTTTAGACAAATCATTTCTAAAACAGCAGGGAACGGTGATGTTAAAGCTGTCGTTACTGATGTCAATTCAACTGGTATTACTTTTACAACTCCGGAAGTTTATGGTAATCAATCCGTGCTTTTGAAAGAAAATAGTAAAGAATATGAACTTGGGGAAATGACTTTTGAGGAAAAAAGTAGTGATGTTGAAATCCTGCCGAAAAAAATCAGTAAAATAATTGAATCTTTTGAAGATGAGGATGCACTTAAGGGTATAGGAAAAAATATCTATGAATTTTCTTATGATGACAAAGGACGAATTGTATCTTTAAAGGTGACCGAAGACGGAGAAACAGAACCTTATATGTCAACATGTACCTATTCTTCTAACCAATTGATAATTAAAGAAATTGGAGGTAATAAACAGACCGAAACATATACGTTAGAAAACGGGAAAGCCAAGCATTACAAAAAGACCTATCCCATTTATGAAGAATTCGATGAATTTGCCTTCGAATATGGGGGAGATTATTTAAGTCAAATAAAAGGTATTATTGAAAGTGAATATCCGACCACGGAAAATTTTATTTACGTTGGAGGCAAATTGACTCAATATAAATGGATAGATGAGGAATTTGATAATGTATATGCGTTGCTTGATTTTACATATGATCAACAACTTAACAATTTGAATTTAGACTTGTTTGGAATAATTCTTGCGGATTACTTTGAAAATATTGAAGACCTTTTCCTTTATGATATTACCGGAAAACGTTCTGTTTATCTGCCAGAGAAAGTAAAAGTAAGTGGGATGGATGATGAAGATGGAAAATACGAATATTCAGTTTCTTTTAAATATGAAGTAAAAGATAATTACATTACCAAAGTCATTATAGATGAAGATGGGGAAAAATATGAATATGAAATTTTCTATGAAAATTGATTCTTGACCAAACAACCCTCTGGAAACTGATCATCTGTCTTTATTGTGTGTATAAGCGGCTGGTTAGAGCCGCTTATTTTCGTTTCATGTTTCACAAATATGTATAATTAAAAATCCAATCATCTGATTTTTAGATGATTGGATTTTATTTTTGTGGTCCCACTTGGGCTTGAACCAAGGACTCCCTGATTATGAGTCAGGTGCTCTAACCAACTGAGCTATGGGACCTGCATTTTTCATGCACCAAAAAACCGCGAATCTTTTGACGGGTGCAAATATAGGGATAAATTTCTGTTTTATACAAAAGATGTAGGAAAAAAATGTTATTTTCGTTGGATGGAAATGGCTTGGTCGGTGGGTTGGAATGTTTTATCGGGTAGATTTAGAGAACTATGAAAATTTGTTTGCTGGTTATTGGGAAAACAGATGCGGATTATATTCGGGCGGGAATTGAAGAATACGAAAAACGGTTGAGGAAATATGTGGGGTATGAGATGAAAGTCTTGCCGGATGTCAAGAATACCAAACATATGAGTGAGGCATTGCAAAAGGAGAAAGAAGGTTTGTTGCTATTGGAACAATTCTTGCCGACCGATTATGTGATTTTGCTGGATGAACGGGGAAAACAGTACGGTTCCGGCGAATTTTCTGCTTTTTTGGCACAAAAGATGCTGAATGGGATAAAGCGGTTGGTTTTTGTGATCGGAGGACCTTATGGTTTTTCGGAAGCGGTCTACCGAAAGGCTGATGAGCTGTTGTCTTTATCGAAAATGACTTTCTCGCATCAGATGGTCCGGATGATTTTTGCCGAGCAGATTTATCGGGCGATGACCATTATGAAGGGAGAGCCTTATCATCATGAATAAAACCGGGAAGTAGAATAAATGAGCATATGAAGCGGAAGGCGTTTATCGTTTTGTTTGGTGCTGTGTTGTTGCTGATGGCGACAGCGCTGACGGAATATCTTTTCTATCGGCAGGATGAGAATACCTGGGTGGAACGCTTCGAAAGCCGTTTGCATGAACAGGAACGCAAAGCGGATCATTTATTGGCGACTTTTAGAGACAGCGTAGATATCGACTCCGAGGAATGGGAGGAGGATCTTATCTTTGTCGGGATTCGGGAGGGCAGGGTTTTCTTTTGGACGAACGAAATTATCGGAGATCGGCATTTATCCGAATTGCTGACCAGTGGGAGAAATTTTACGAAGATCGGAAATACCTATTACGAAATCCGGAGGAAAAGATATAAAGATATCGATTATTATGCCTTATTGCGGATCAAAGACGACTATCCCTATACCGGTAAATACATCAAAAACAATTTCGGAAAGTTTCTGAATATTAGTGAAGAGAATATCGGGCAGGTAGAAATCTCTACAGTCACCGTTGAACAGGGACATTTGATCACTGATAAGGACGGTATGGGCTTGTTTTTTATCGTTTATGGCGATCATTACAAAGAACGGGCTTCCAATTATCTGTTGCTTTCTTTCTATCTGCTGTTTTTCCTGAGTTTGTTTTATGTGTATGATCTGGTATTGAAACATACGGATTGCTGGAAAAGACAACTCCTTTATTTTGCCGGATTTATATTATTTCTGGCCGGTTTGCGCTATTTTATGCAAGCCTTTCGTCTGCCTCCTACTATTTATCGTCTGCCGATTTTCGATGAGACTTTTTCTAAAAAAATATTTATTACTTCTATCGGTGATTTATTATTGACTACCTTCTGTATTTTTCAGGTTTGTTATATCACTTTGTCGAATATCCGGATTAATTACCAGGATGAGAAACTGTTGCATTATCGTTACCTTTTCACTGGTGGGATTATTTTTCTGATTTTTCTATATGTCGATTTCTTCAATTTTTCCATCGATCTGGTGGTGGAAAATATGGATATTCATTTGAATATCGCGCAGTTGGTACATGTGGGGCTCTCTTCTATTCTTTCGTTTGTCGCGATTATTATGGGAGGATTGGTGATCGTGATCACTATCTATGGTGCTGTTTCTGTTTTCTGGCACATGATGTCGTTCATAACGGTGATTAAAGTCGTCACTTACATGTGTGTTCTGTTGAGTCTGGTCAGTTATATGTTCAGTTTATATACGAACTTCTGGGATTGTTTTTTTATCTGGATCGTTACGGTTTTACTGGCTGTTAACAGGTATTTATTGAAGCGGGATATACAAAGAAGTATTTATATCCTTGTCATATTTTTATTATCCATCTACGTGGTGATGGTGACTAAAAAATATGAAAGCTATAAAGAGCAACGCCAGCGTATGAACTATGCCACCGAGCTGATAGAAGAAAGGGATTATAATTTCGAAAAGCGGTTGGTGGAGATCGATCGGGTCATACGTGGTTCGGAGGAACTGAAAGGATGGATCGAGGTTGGTGAGGAACAGGAGGCGGAAGCTTTGTTGAGTGGGGAGCTATTAGATTTGAGAGGATATAATTATTCTTGCGAAATCACTTTTTGCCGTGCCGGTGACAGTCTTTGGCTGACCGATACCCGCGAACAATGGGGATGCCGGGAGTATTTCGAATGGATTATACGTAAAAACGGGCACCGGATCGACGACTCCGGTTTCTATTCCATCGGTGTTTTTGATGGATATGTCACTTATATCGGGCGATATCGTTTCGGGGAAGTAAATCTTTATCTTCGTTTCGATGCAGTCAAGGACGACGAAGGCATAGGGTATCCGCAAATCCTGTCCCGTAAATCTGCCGATGGGAAAGAGGACGGTTATTTTTACTCCTATGCTAAATATAGCTACGGGGAGTTGGTGTCTTCTTCGGGAAATTTTGTGTATTATAAAAAATTATCGGCATTCGGTAAAGATGCCCGTAATTTCGACCTGTTCAATAAAGACAAATATTCGCATATGCTGATCCCTGTGGACAACAACAGTACCCTGGTCATCAGTTTGCATGAGAATACTTTCGCTCTTTATTACATGAATGTGTTGTATGCTTTCTTCGTTTGTATATTGATTTCTTCCTATGGTTTGTTTTTTAATGTTAACCGGAATATCAATTTCAGGCGAGGTACATTGAGGGCCCGGATAAAAAACAGTATTATATCTTTGATTTTTATCCTTTTTGTTATCCTGACAGCCTTGAGTATTTATATGAATACCGTGAGTTTTAAAGGGCGGCATAATGCTAAAGCGATCGAATTGCTGAAATATGTCAATAAAGAATTAGAGCGTTTGCCTTGTGTGGATGCCCGTAAATGTCCCGAAGTTACGGGCCGGCTATCCGATATGTCCGAATTACTGCTGATCGATATCAATATTTACTCCAGACAAGGGAAATTGATAGCTACTTCGCGCCCGGAAATTTTTGAATATGGATTCGAGGGTACTTTGGTCGATCCTGAAGCCTTGAAACAGATCGAAAAGCTCGGGGTGACCAGTTATATCGCAAACGGGAAAGTGGGCGAACTGACTTATATGTCGGCTTATATGCCGCTGGTATTGGACAATGGAAAATCTTATATACTGAATATCCCTTATTTCGCTCAAAATGACGAACTGAATCTGGATATTATTATTATGGTAGTCATCACGGTGAATATCGCTATTGTGATGATGGTCCTGGCTTTTATTTTATCCGGTTTGGTGGCGGAACGTGTTACCCGGCCTTTGCAGATGCTGAACGATAAATTGAAGAAAATGCATGTCGGAGGGAAAAATGAGAAAATTGTTTATAACCATGCCGATGAAGTCGGCCGCTTGGTGGAAGAATACAACAATATGGTGGATAAGCTGGATGAAAGTATTGTGCAGCTGGCAAAATCGGAAAGAGAGAGTGCCTGGCGTGAAATGGCGCGGCAGATTGCTCATGAAATTAAAAATCCGCTGACTCCGATGAAGTTGAATATCCAGTTTATGCTGCGTTCTTTGCAGATGGAAGATACGGAGAAATTTAAGGAACGTTTCAGAGCCGTTTCCGGCATGTTGATCGAGCAAATCGATAATATGGCTGCCATTGCTTCTGCTTTCTCTGATTTTGCCAAGATGTCCGAGGCACATAATGAGACTTTCGAAGTAGATGAGTTAGTACGCAACTGCTCGTTGCTTTTCAAAAATAATACAGAAGAATTGGAATGTGATGTGGAGGAAGGGATCCGGATATTGGCCGACAGGGAACAGATGAGGCGGGTGTTGATCAATCTGTTGAAAAATGCAGAACAGAGTATCCCCGAAGGCCGGCAGGGAGTTATCAGGATCACAGTCCGTAAAAAAGAGGGGAAAGTGGAAATCCGTATCCGCGATAATGGGCAAGGCATACCGGAAAATCTTCGGGAGAAAATCTTTCAGCCGAATTTTACCACCAAATCCAGTGGCATGGGATTGGGGTTGGCTATCTGTAAACGGATTATCGAAAGTATGGGCGGGGAGATCGGTTTTGTGAGCGAAGTAGGGGGCGGTACGGAATTTTTCATTATATTGGATATTGTAAGAGCATAATTTCAAATTGGTGTCGTCTATGATTTGGGTGTGGATTTTGATTGGATTTGTCGTGGGGGAAGGGAGTATGGCCGGAGTGTGGTATTGGATGGAGAAAAAACGGAAACGGCAAAAGGAAGTTCAGGATAAAGGCAGGGTAGTGATTCCGCTCCGGGATATGGTACAGTTGGCTAATATCAATACGGCGATGGATGTCGGTTATCTGATGCTGGAGTATAAAATAAATCTGAAAATTCCTGAGTTTTATGACAAGTATATGAATCTGGTCAAGAAGCAGAAAGAATTGTATTTTAGGGAACTGATCGAGATTTTTAGTCACAATAAAAAAGAATATGTCCGGGATTTATTGGATAAATACGCCGGATTTTCTACTCAGGATGTGTTGTTATTACTGATGTGTGAAATGCAGTTGGATAATAAAACCATGGCCCGGATTATGGGGCTGACTTTGGAAACCCTGAAAAAACGCAAGACCCGGATGCGGATAAAAATGCGGACGGCTTCTCCTGTCACTTTATAGGCAGGAGTTGCCGGATACGGGTTGCGATGGTTTCCGGGCGGATATCTACCATACATTGCTGGTAAACACCTTTTTTACATTTCCCGCTTCCATCTTTCGTACATGGCCGGCACGACAAGGCGGTCTCGAATATCTCGGCGGTCGGACCGGTGGGAAAACCGAAAGCGGTCGGGCCGATAAGGGCCAGAGTCGGGATTCGGAAGAGATCGGCGGCATGCATGAAACCGGTGTCGGCACTGACGACGATATGGGAACGGTGAATTAGGTAGCAGGATTCCAATAAGGTTGTTTTACCTGCCAGGTTTTCTACCCGTTCAGGAGCTTCGGTCCTGATTTCTTCGCAGAAGGTATCGCCCGGACCCGCCAGGATCAGAAAGTGGTATTCCGATAGTAAGGTGATCAGCTTTTTCCAATGTTCGACCGGCCATCTTTTCTTTATCCAGTTGGCAGAAGGGACAAGGGTAATCGTATGGGCCTGTATACGGGAATTCAGCTTTTCCGGGAAATTTTCCGGGAAATACCAGTCGTCGTAAGTATCCGGGAAACGGTCGATCCCCCATTTTAAAAGTGGTTTCCGGTAAGAAACGACACCCCGGAAAGGCCAGGGAAACCGATTGATACCCCAATTGAAAAGTAAAAACCTTTTCCAGCGTTCTTTGCTACGCAGGGTGAAATGCGGACCTTTGCTCCACCAGGGTAATAATTTTAGTCTTAAGATATTAGACCGGATATTACTATGGGCGTCATAAATATAATCGTAATGCTCCTCCCGGAGTTGCCGGGCGATTTTTAACAGGCCTTTAAGGCCGAGTGCTTTATCGAAAGCCCATATTTTACCGATGCGCTTGTCCATGGCCAGGAAAGAAGACATATCTTTTCGGGCGATCCAATGGATTTCTGCATCGGGAAAATGTTCCCGGATACCGTCGATGATTCCCATACATTGAATGATATCGCCTATCGAGCTAAAACGGATGATCAGAAATTTGGGCATAGTTAATCGTTATTAAGAATGAGCGAACATAAGGCACGGATACCGGTTTCCAGAGCGGCTAGGTCCGGGAAAAATTCGGGGGTATGCAGTTTCCCCGCAGAGTGGGTAGTCGAACTTACGCCCAAGCGGATGAATGTTGCAGGGAGGATTTGGCTGTAACGAGCGAAATCTTCCGTGGTCATGCGCCGGCTCAACCGGATCACTTGTTTTTCTCCGAATTCTGTTTTTAATGTTTCGATCGCTTGTTTTGCTTTTTCCGGCTGATTACAGAGACAGGGGTACCCTTCGATTATTTCTATCGCCGGGCGGGCTCCCATACTTTCGGCAATCGCTGTGGCTATCCGGCGGATACGGGTTTTAGCCTCTTGGCGCCAGGTTTCGTCGAAAGTGCGGAAAGTCCCTTCTAACCGGACTTCTTTGGGGATAATGTTCATCATGCTGTGGCATCTGAAATGACCGAAAGTCAGGACGGAAGGAATGAAGGGAGAGGCGTTCCGGCTGGTAATCTGCTGCAGAGCCACGACGATATGGGAAGCGATCAGGATCAGGTCTGCCGATTGGTCGGGTAAGGCGGCATGTCCTCCCGGGCCGTGCAGGGTGATGGATATCTCGTCTCCCGAGGCCATATATTGACCCGGACAGATGCCGAGCTGGCCGACCGGAAGGTCCGGTTCTGCATGTAAAGCGATGATCCACTCCGGAAGATGGGTTTGGAAAAAAACATTTCCGATGATATCCCGGGCTCCGCCGGGCAAAACCTCTTCTCCGTGTTGGAAGATGAACATCAGGTTAAAGGGCAGTGACCGGGTGGCCAGTATTTCTGCCGTTCCCAATAAGACGGCCGTGTGCAGATCGTGCCCACAGGCATGCATAATGCCCGGGTTACGGGAAATAAGAGGATGATCTTCCTTTTCGGAGATCGGCAGGGCGTCGAAGTCTGCCCGTAAGGCAATTGTCCGGGAAGTGTCTCTACCGGGCAGAAAACCGATGATCCCTGTCGGGCCTGCGTTGGTATACTGAATTTGCAGGCAGTCAAGAGTACGGCGGATATAGGCTGCGGTCTGTTCTTCTGCAAAGCTTAGTTCCGGATGTTCGTGCAAATAGGTATAATGCATTCGGGCATTCGTGAGCAGCTCAGGGGGTATATTTATCATAAAGCTTTATTTACAATTCAAACTATATTTTCAGGTGGTTTTGAGCTAACGAAGTTAAAATTTATTCTTGAATCATCGAAATCCTCGGTAAAAAGAATTATTTTCGTATTCCGAATTCATAAAAGAAAAGAGAATTTGATGTATGTATATTTTTGAGTGAGTGTATGTTGTTTTATGCTAATTTTTGTGATATGAAAGTGCTTTTATCGATTGTTTTTCTGTTTGCCTCTTTGGCAACTTTTTCGCAAGCAGTGATCAACTTCAGTAACCGGGCACATGATTTCGGGACGATTAAGGAAGTGAATGGAGCTGTTTCTTATGATTTTGAGTTTGTGAATGCCGGGACTGCTCCGATATTGATCAAAAATGTAGAATCTTCGTGTGGCTGTACTTCTCCGCAGTGGAGTAGACAACCGGTTTTACCCGGACAGAAAGGGTTTGTGAAGGCTACTTTCGATCCGAAAGACCGGCCGGGATTTTTCGATAAGACAATAACGGTATATTCGAATGCTAAACCAACCGTAGTGGAACTGAAGATTAAAGGTACAGTCGAGGGGAAAGCCCGGACAGTGCTCGATGATTATCCTTATGAGCTGGCTTCCGGTTTACGTTTGCCTTTGGAGCATATCTCTTTGATGAAAGTACACAAAGGAGAGGTGAAAAGTATGTCTGTGGGAGTTTTCAACAATGCCGGTAAATCAGTTGCCGTTTCTTTTACGGACTTACCGGCTTATATTAAAATGGCTATCGAGCCTCAGCCTATTCCCGATAAAGGGAAAGCGACGATCAAGGCGGCCTATAATACGGCGATGAACGGTGAATATGGATTGAATAAAGAGCAGGTGACGATGGTGGTCGAGGGGAAAAAATACACCTTGCCGGTTTCGGTCTTCATCGAAGAAGACTTTAAAAATATCGATCCGGCGACAGCCCCTCGGATTGAAGCGGACAAACGATATCATAACTTCGGGCATACTCCTGCTGCTCAAGTGGTTTCCTGTACTTATCAGATAAAAAATACCGGCCAAACTCCTTTGACGATTCATCGTATATATTCCAACGATGAGCGGGTAACTGTCGAAATGACCCGGAAGGAACTGAAACCGGGAGAAGCGGCTGCTTTGAAGGTGAATACGAAATCAGGAGCCGATGCCGGGAAGGTGACTTGTTTAATCAGTGTGATTAGTAATGCACCTGCCAATCCTGAGTTGACTTTACGTTTTTACGGAAATATCGATTGAAATTATTAATATATTAGTTATGAGAAAACAAATCCCCAACCTGATCACTTGTATGAATGTTATTTCCGGTACGCTGGCTATCTTTCTGGCTATGTACGGACTGTTGACCGCTGCTGCTATCCTGATCCTGGTGGGGATGGTTTTCGATTTTTTCGACGGGATGACCGCCCGTCTGTTGCATGTCAAGTCGGAGATAGGGAAAGAACTCGATTCGCTGGCCGATATGGTCAGTTTCGGGGTTGCTCCTGCTATTCTGGCGTATTTTCTGATCGTTAGAGAATTACCGGGAGGTGATTTCCTGCATTTTGCCACCTGGACGCTGGGACAGCAGATTACAGCTGTCATGCCGGTCGTGATCGCTCCTTTCTCGGCTTACCGCTTGGCTAAATTTAATCTCGATGTACGTCAGGCCACTTCGTTTATCGGTATGCCTACGCCTGCTAATGCATTGTTTTGGGTATGCCTGGTTTTCGGAAGTTATTATACTCCGGAACTCTATATGACCTTGTTCGGAAAGCCGGGGGTATTGGCAAGCAGTGCCCTTATCCTGTCTATTCTTTTGATCAGTGAATTACCGATGTTTTCGTTGAAGATTTCGGGATTCGGCTGGCGGGAGAATAAGATTCGTTATTGCTATTTTATATGTTTGATTATATCGGCAGGTATTTGGGGAAAGGGGATTCTCATTTTTATCATCCCCCTATATATCCTTTTTTCTGTCGTAGAGGCTTTGATAAAAATTACCACTTCAAATCGTTGACCGGATCGTAGTCAACGTAGTCTTGCGAAGGGGAAATTACTTTGTTACAAGTGATTTTTCCGGATGCAGATGACTGAATAGCAGGAATGACCGGTTGTACGCCGGAACTATTCACATCCCGGTTCGGATCGGAAGCCGTGTGGAAGAAATCCAGTTGGGTAATGATGACGATACCTGCGATAGCTGTCGCTCCTAGAGCATATTTCAAAAGACGGTGCAGAATATTACCGGAAGATTCTAAATTGATATATTTGGGAATATCCGGGGTTTGGGTTGACCTGCTGGTACCCGATACGGCGGGTTTTATTTTATCGGATAAACCGACCTTCACCACTGGAAGTGGCTCCATTCCTAAGGTTTCTGCAAAAAAATTATGTTTTCCGGGTTCGAAAATGATATTAAAACGGCGGTCTGTAAAAAATACACCGATGTCTCCGAAAGCGATCCGTTGTCGTTGGTTTAGCCGAATTTTCAGGTCTTCGCAGAAAAGCATCAGCTGGGAAGTAGCCTTCTCATAGCTGATATTTTCTTTGCCGGCAATCCAACTGACCAACAATCCGTCATTGTGGGTCAGGTTACGGTTGAATAAAATATCCTTAGAGGGTGGGCAAATCAAACCACTCTCGTCGTCGATATAAGCACTTTTATAGTTGCAGATAAATCCCCCGAAGTCCGGAATGATTACGCAATCGTGTAAAAATAGCAAATCGGATATGTATTCAATAAATTTATGCATAGTACAAAAGTAAGAAAAAAACGGATATCCGCCAATAACCCGAAAAAATTAATTTCACCCTGTTGAAGCGACCAATTTTAATATTTTATTACTTACTTTGCATGAAATACAGAATAAAACAATAAATTTTTAGCCTTATGAAGATTTTTGTAACAGGGGGGACCGGCTATATCGGTTCGCATACCGTGGTGGAGTTGCAACAGAATGGATATGATGTCGTTATTGTGGATAATTTGTGTAATTCCAATATCGGCGTATTAGACGGAATTGAAAAGATTACAGGCATCCGGCCTGAGTTTGAACAGATCGATCTGACAGAAGGAGAACAGGTGCGCGATTTCTTTCGCCGGCATCAGGATATAAAAGCGGTTATCCATTTTGCCGCTTTGAAGGCTGTGGGCGAATCGGTGCAGAAACCTTTGGAATATTACCGGAATAACCTGAATTCATTAATGAACGTCATTGCCGGAATGCGTGAGTTCGGAGTAAAGAATCTCGTCTTCTCCTCTTCCTGTACGGTGTATGGACAAGCCGATGTTTTGCCGGTTACCGAACAAACACCCCGTAAACAAGCCGAATCTCCTTATGGAAATACAAAAGCGATGTGTGAAGATATTATGCGGGACTTTGCGAAAGTAGAGTCTGGCATGAACTTATTGGCACTGCGTTATTTCAATCCGATCGGTGCTCATCCTTCTGCTCTGATCGGGGAATTGCCTAACGGTGTACCGAATAACCTGATTCCTTTCCTGACCCAGACGGTGGCAGGTATCCGTCCGCAATTGAGTGTCTTCGGGGATGATTACAATACGCCTGACGGTTCTCCGATCCGGGATTATATCGATGTGGTCGATTTGGCGAAGGCTCACGTTGTGGCTATCCGGCGTTTACTCGACGGAAAAAATAAAGCCAATTACGAATATTTCAATATCGGAACAGGAAACGGGCTTTCGGTATTGGGTTTGATCAAAGCTTTTGAAAAAGCTACCGGCGAAAAAGTAAACTACAAAATCGTAGGACGACGGGCCGGAGATATCGAGAAAGTATGGGCAGATACTACCCTGGCTAATCAGGAATTGGGATGGAAAGCCGAAGTTCCTATCGAAGAAACTCTGGCCAATGCCTGGAAATGGCAACAAGCGTTGATGAAGAAATAAAAAGAAGATAAAAATAGGGAAACGATCGTTTCCCTATTTTTATAACTGATAAAATTATTTTTTTGCCGGACTTTCCAGAATCTGATCGAAGAAGGTGGCGTAATTTTCGATGTATTCTTCCGGAGTGGTGTATTCTGTCACCGGTTTGCCGCTTTGTGTCGCATAAGCCTTTAGTTCCGGGTCGACATTAGAGCTATTGAAAATAATCCCATCCGAATAATCGAAAGCCAGTTTATTGACGTTCGTATGGGTCGGTTCGCTCAGGATACGTACGTCTTCCGAAGTAATATTTTCACTCAATACTTTCTTTTGAAAATCCTGGTCTAAGGTGCCACCGAACTGGTCATTATAGGTAGAATATACTACTTTAGAATGAGCGAATATCGGATCTTCGTTGTATTCCTTTTTCAGATACAGAGGCACTAAAGCGGTGAACCAGCCCTGGCAATAGATCAGGTCCGGAGCCCATCTTAATTTTTTTACCGTTTCGAATACTCCTCTGGTAAAAAAGATCGCCCGTTCGTCATTGTCCGGGAAGAAAGACCCTTTTTCATCGGTAATCACATGTTTCCGTTGAAAATAGTCTTCATTGTCGATAAAATATACCTGCATCCGGGCAGATTGGATAGAGGCTACCTTGATAATCAACGGGTGGTCTGTGTCATTGATGATCAAATTCATTCCCGACAGGCGAATCACTTCGTGAAGCTGGTTACGTCTTTCGTTAATACATCCATAACGCGGCATGAATGTCCTGATTTCTTTGCCTTTTTCCTGAATCCCCTGAGGTAAGTAACGGCCGATATGGGCCATTTCCGATTCAGGTAAATAAGGCATGATCTCTTGAGATATAAAAAGAATCTTTTTCTTCGCCATAACTACTTTTTCCCAAAAACCTTACAAAGGTAGTCATTTTTGTTCACAAATCAAAAAGCGTTTGGCTAAATTTGAATTTGTACTCTTTTGTAAATGAAAGAGAAGACGGTATTGTTTTTTTGTTTATATTTGGAAAAAGTAAAATAAATCATGGCAGCTCATAATGATTTGGGGCGGAAGGGAGAGGAGAAGGCGGTTGAATATTTGGTGCGGGAGGGATATGTTGTTTTAGAACGCAACTGGAGGTTAAAACACCGGGAATTGGATGTTATTTGCCTGAAAGGGGATCTGTTGGTGGTTGTAGAGGTGAAAACCCGTGATTTGCCGGAAGAACATCCCGAGGAACTGTTGGATTACCGCAAGAGAAGAAATATCCGTATAGCGACGGATGCCTATATTAAAGCGAAAGGGATTCGGGCTGAGGTGCGCTTCGATTTGATTTTGGTGATCGGGCCTGATTTAAAGATTGAACATGTAAAGGAAGCGATTCAGGTGTTTGAATAGAAAGAATAACGATTTAATGAAGGATTCGTTAAAAAGATAAGGATTGGATTAGACTAATTTCAGTAATAATATAAAAAGAATGTGTTATGGCGACAATGAAAGCAAAATATTTGGGACAACTCCGCGTGGAGTGTGAACATGTGGCGAGCGGTACGAAGATGATGACCGACGCTCCGGTCGATAATTGTGGTAAAGGGGAAGCTTTTTCACCCACCGATTTGTGTGCTGCTGCTTTAGGTTCTTGTATATTGACTACCATGGGGATTTATGCCGGTCTGCATAACATCGATCTGGAAGGTACAGAGATGGAGATAACGAAGACTATGGGGACAGAGCCCCGGCGTATTGTAAGAATCGGAATCGATATTTTTATGCCTGCGAAAGCTTATTCTGCCAAAGACCGGATTGTTTTGGAGCGGGTGGCACAGACTTGTCCCGTTTATTATAGTCTGAACGAACATTTGGAAAAGTCGGTTCGTTTTCATTGGTCGGTATAGTTGTTGAGTCGTCGACTCGATTATTCAAATAAGTAAACGTATGGTTTTTGTGACAGGTGCAACCGGATTATTGGGTAGCCATTTATTGTATTTTTTGGCTGTTTCAGGCCATTCGGTTTCGGCATTGCGTAGAAAACAGAGCCGGCTGGAAGATTCCCGGGCTGTATTTTTACAGTATCCTGACGGTGAAAAATATTGGAACACGATCAATTGGGTCGAAGGGGATGTGGTGCAAAAGGAGGGGCTGGCCGAATATGTCCGGCGGGCTGACTATGTTTATCACTGTGCTGCTGTGGTGTCTTTTTCGGGGACGGATCGGATGCATCTGATGAATACCAACCTGCAAGGGACTGAAAACGTGGCGGCTCTGTGTCTGGAATATCAGGTGAGGCTTTGTTATGTCAGTTCGATCGCAGCCCTTGGTGATGCCCGGCAACCGGAAGATTTGATCGACGAGGATACACCTGTTATCGCCGGTAGAGAGCATTCGGTTTATTCTCAAAGTAAAACGGCTGCTGAAAAACTGATCCGGAAATATATCGGTTATGGATTGAATGCAGTTATCGTATGTCCGTCGGTGATTCTGGGGGCGGGTATGTGGCATCGCAGTAGTGCACGATTGTTTTTTACCGCTGCTAAAGGAATTCCTTTTTATACGCGGGGCATGACCGGATATGTGGATGTCCGGGATGTGTGCGAATTGATGATCCGGTTGTGTGAAGATCCTTTGGTGAGTGGGGAACGTTTTGTGTTGAATGGAGGAAATTATACTTATCAGGAACTTTTTACAGCTATAGCCCGGGTGAATGGAGTACAGCCTCCCTGGTGGAATCTTGCACCCTGGATGACCGAACTGGTATGGAGGATGCTGGCCTGTTGGGGATACCTTTCCGGATCTAAGCCTGCTTTTACCCGTGAGACTGCCCGGTCGTCTCAACATTGTTCACGATATTCGAACGCCAGGATACTCAGCCTTTATCCGGATTTTCATTTCTATCCTCTGGTAGAGACGGTAGATCATATGCGGCTGATGTGGATTTCAGCATCTGCAGATCCGAAGCATAAATGAAAAATCGGGTTGGCTTTCTAAACTTTATGAACTTTCTAAACTATTTCTTACTTTTGTGCCAAATCATAAAAAAGGGTAAATGAATCATCCATTATTAGAAAAATTAGAGACTTATTATATCCGTTTTAAGGAGATCGGACAGTTGATCACCGATCCTGAAGTGATTCAGGACATGGAGCGCTATGTGAGGTTGACCAAGGAGTATAAGGAGTTGGAGACAATCACCCGAACTGCCGATAAGTTTAAGGCGGCCCTGCTTAGTGTCGAGGAATCGAAAGATATTCTGCTGCACGAAGAGGATAAAGAACTTCGCGAAATGGCTGAAATGGAGATCGAAGAGCTGGAAGATAAATTGCCGGGTATGGAGCAGGAATTGAAGTTGTTGCTGGTACCCGCAGATCCGGACGATAGTAAGAATGTTATACTCGAGATCCGGGGAGGAACGGGAGGAGATGAAGCCTGTCTGTTTGCCGGCGACCTGTTCCGGATGTATGCGAAATTTTGTGAGCGTAAGGGGTGGAAAGTCGAGGTGACCAATGCCAATGAAGGAACTGCCGGAGGATACAAAGAAATCGTGGCCAGTGTTACCGGTAAAGGTGTGTACGGCATTATGAAATATGAATCGGGAGTGCACCGGGTGCAACGGGTTCCTGCTACGGAGACACAGGGACGGGTGCATACTTCGGCAGCTACCGTGGCGGTATTGCCTGAAGCCGAGGCTTTTGAAGTGGAAATCAACGAGGGGGCGATCAAATGGGATACTTTCCGTTCGGGAGGAGCAGGAGGACAGAATGTGAATAAAGTGGAATCCGGTGTCCGGCTGCGGTATGTCTGGCAAAATCCCAATACCGGTGTGGCCGAAGAAATCCTGATCGAATGTACCGAAACCCGGGATCAACCGAAGAATAAAGAAAGGGCACTTTCCCGTTTGCGTACTTTTATCTATGATAAAGAACATCAGAAATACATCGACGACATTTCGGCTAAACGCAAGACGATGGTCAGTACAGGTGACCGTTCTGCTAAAATCCGTACCTATAATTATCCGCAAGGACGGGTAACCGATCACCGGATCAACTTTACACTTTATAATTTACAGGCTGTGATGGACGGCGAAATCGACGAGATTATCGAAAAACTGCAGATCGAAGAAAATACCGAGCGTTTGAAAGAAAGCGGACTGTAGAAATGTACGATTTATCATTTACAATTAAATCATATGGATTATAATCAATTATTTGAACAGATAAAGGCAAAGAAATCCTTCCTTTGTGTCGGCTTAGACTCGGATATCGCTAAGATTCCCCCGCATTTGCTACAGTTGGAAGATCCTGTTTTTGAATTTAATAAAGCCGTTATCGATGCGACGGCCGAGGTGGCTATCGCCTATAAACCCAATATCGCTTTTTATGAAAGCCGGGGTGTCGAAGGATGGAAAAGTCTGGAGAAGACTATACACTATATCCGGACGAGTTACCCGGATATTTTTACTATTGCGGATGCTAAGCGGGGGGATATCGGAAATACTTCGCAGATGTATGCCAAAGCTTTTCTGGAAACTCTTGCTTTCGATTCGATCACGGTGGCTCCCTATATGGGAGAAGATTCGGTGACTCCTTTCCTGCAATATGAGGGAAAGTGGGTTGTACTTCTGGCCTTGACTTCCAATAAAGGAGCTTATGACTTCCAGTTTTTTGAAAGCGAAGGGATGAAATTGTATGAAAAGGTACTCGAAAAATCACAGGACTGGGGGAATGCCCGGAATATGATGTACGTTGTCGGAGCGACAAAAGCCGAGATGCTGGCCGGAATCCGCCGGATCGTGCCCGATCATTTTCTGTTGGTGCCGGGAGTCGGAGCTCAGGGCGGAAGTCTCGAAGAAGTGGCAAAATATGGAATGAATGCACATTGTGGCTTGATAGTCAATTCTTCCCGGGGCATTATTTTTGCCGACCGTACAGAAAATTTTGCCGTACGTGCACGGGAAGAAGCGTTTAAACTGCAAAAAGATATGGAGCGGTTGTTAGTGGAAGGGAAAGTATTATAGGCTGGCTTCTTTTGTCATAGTCGGGTGAACCTTGAGTTCGGTCTGGCAAAAAAAACTCCGGATTCTCGGCAGAGAAGCTGAATCGGAAAACTAAAGTTTTACCGGTAGAACTGAAAGTTCGTTCGGCTATGATAAAGTGAATTTTTTCTGACAAAAAGTTTCGGGAATGTTTCTGGAATTATAATACTTTGGATATAAATTCTGTAAATCCTTCTTCTTTGTCCGATCTTACTAATTTATAGTGTCTTTGTAAATTAACCGGGGCATTGGCTACCAAATAGGCTTCGGCACAAATATCCAGAAAATCGATATCATTATAATCATTGCCTAGTCCGGCAACCTCTTTACAATTGATATTCAGTTTTTTTAAAAGAGTTTGACAGCTATTGCCTTTATGGATACCGCCGGCAAAAATTTCCAGCCAGATCGCCCGGTTGTCTAAAGGCGAAGTGGAGCGTACTACGGAATAACCGGCTAAATCCGAACGGATTTTTTCTAGTAACCGTAATTGCAGGGCATCGAGAATCATCACGAATTGGGTGGCTTTACCCTGTATGCCGGCCGGTGATTCTATCGGGCTTCCGAAAGGCCGGTAGGTGGCCAGGCGTTTTTGGTAATCGGGATGTATCGGGTAAAGGGTTGTGTAATAAAAATAATGGTTATCCGGGATTTCCCGTTGGATGGTGAAATTGATATTATATTCCCAAAGATAAGAGGCTATTTCCCGGGTCTCGGACATACTGAGGTGATGAGCCGACAGCAATCGGCGATCGCTCCAACGTAGTGTACCGGCACCGGAAGAGAAAACCAGATAATCTATCGGAAAACCGGCAGGTAATATTTTGAGGGCGGAATACAGGTTGCGGCCTGTGGCAATGATCCGGATACATCCTTTATTCCCGGCTAGCCGGAAGGCTTCCAGGGTATCGGCACTGATGCTCCCGCCTCTGGGAAGAAGTGTACCGTCCAGATCGGTAATAATCGCTTTGATCATCCGGGCAATAGTTCGTAAGTGAAATAGGGCAGGGATTCATTCAGGTAGTGAAGCACTTTTTCCTGGTTCATCCCGTCTAAAGGATTGTGGGCATACCCGAAAGTAGCCTTGATTCCCATGTTGATGAAGTGTACAGCCCGTTCGATCGCTTCAGGTAAACTGTCGCCGTTGAGCAGACAACCGGTGATGACACTTGCAAAAGCATCACCGGTACCCGGATAACTGGCTGCAACGTAATCGCTGCTCACCCGCCACAGGCGTTCGTCGTTCTTATTATAAGCGAGCGTAGCCACTTTTTTTTCATTTCCCGACGGAGCCGAAGTGATGATAACATATTCCGGCCCGAGTTTACTGAGGGCTTTACACCATTCGATCGCTTCGGCCGGGGGGGTGTGAGGAGATGGCGCCGTATCTAAAAGAAAGGCCGCTTCCGTCAGGTTGGGTGTGATCACATTCGCTTTTTTACACAGTTCGCGCATCCCTGTTATCATGCCGGTATCCATCCCCGGATAGAGTTTACCGTGGTCTCCTAAAACAGGATCGACTAAGATGAAATTGTCGTCCTGACTGAAATCATCGAAAAATCCGGATACGATATTCATTTGTTTTTCCGATGCCAGATAACCCGAATACAAAGCATCGAAATGTAAGTCCAGTTCTTTCCAATGATCGATGATCCCCTGCATCTGGTCGGTCAGATCGAAGCTACGGAAATCTTTGTATTCGCTGTGGGCGGATAAAATAGCCGTGGGGAGAGGGCAAACCTGATACCCCATATAAGAAAGAATGGGGATGGCGACTGTCAGGGAGGCCCGGCCATAACCTGACAAATCGTGTATTGCGGCAATTTTTTTCATAGTCGAGAATATCTGTTTGTGCAAAAGTAGGATAAATAAGTCGAAAGTCCATAAGGTTTATGAACTCCCTGAACCTTGTGGGCTTTTTTTAAACTTTATAAACTAAGTATATCCGGGATTTTGGCTCCACCGGACTGAAGATCCGTTCCGCAATTTTGTGTAGACTCTCGATAATTGAAGTGTTTGTGTGTAATTTTGAGGGGTATGTGTAAAAATATAGTATTATTTTCTATTTTTGCCCCTGAAAAATAATGGTGTTATATAAAAAATTAATCTTTTATCGATTGTATGGCAAAAATAAGATTCTCGGCATTAGAAGAGCTGGCTCATCGGAAACCTTTAGAAGTCCCAAAACGGCGACGGGTATCTGAAATTTTCGGATGTGATGTACTTACCATAGAGAAAATGCGTCAGTATTTGTCTATAGAAGCTTTCAAGAAATTGGAAAAGGTGATGATAGAAGGTGGGACGATAGACAGGGGACTGGCCGATCAGGTTGCTGCAGCGATGAAAGCCTGGGCTGTAGAAAAGGGAGCAACCCATTACACTCACTGGTTTCATCCCCTGAACGGAGCTACGGCAGAAAAACACGATGGGTTTATTGATTTGCAAAAAAACGGAAGTATGATAGAAGCCTTCGACGGCCGGATGCTGGTACAGCAAGAGCCCGATGCATCGAGTTTTCCGAACGGCGGTATCCGGAATACTTTTGAAGCCAGAGGATATACCGCCTGGGATCCGGGATCTCCTGCTTTCATCAACAACAACACCTTGTGTATACCGACGGTATTCGTGGCTTATACGGGCGAAGCCCTGGATTATAAAACGCCGATGTTGAAGGCCTTGGCGTTGATCGACAAGGCAGCTGTCGGCATTTGCCAGTATTTCGATAAAGATGTGGAAAAAGTGACGGCAACCTTGGGATGGGAACAGGAATATTTTCTGGTCGACGAAGCCTTGTTCAATGCCCGGCCTGACCTGAAATTGTGCGGCCGTACTTTGATGGGCCATTCGGCAGCTAAAGATCAGCAGCTGGAAGATCATTATTTCGGGGCTATTCCCGAGCGGGTAAATGCTTTTATGGATGAACTCGAATACGAGTGCCATCGGCTGGGCATTCCGGCAAAAACCCGTCACAATGAATGTGCTCCGAATCAGTTTGAACTGGCACCGATTTTCGAGGAAGCGAACCTGGCTGTGGATCATAATCAGTTATTGATGTCTACGATGAAGCGGATTGCCAAACATCATAAGTTCCGGGTATTGTTGCATGAAAAACCTTATAAAGGAATCAACGGTTCGGGTAAACACAACAATTGGTCTTTACTGACGGATACCGGAGTGAATTTGTTGTCTCCGGGGAAGAACCCGAAGTCCAATATGCAATTCCTCGTTTTCTTGGTCGCTACTACAAAAGCTGTATTGGAACAGGAGGCCTTGTTTAAAGCTTGTATCGTTTCTTTGGGAAATGAGCGCCGTTTGGGAGGGGATGAGGCACCACCGGTGATTATGTCCGTATTCCTGGGACAGCAGCTCGATTCTATTCTGGACGAAATCGAACAGAAAGTGAGCAGTAAGAAGATGAGTCCTGATGAAAAGACCGAATTGAAGTTGAATGTCGGTAAAATTCCTGAAATCATGCGGGACAATACCGACCGCAACCGTACTTCTCCTTTTGCTTTTACCGGTAACCGTTTCGAATTCAGAGCGGTAGGTGCTTCTGCCAATTGTGGTGCAGCGATGATCGTACTCAATACCGCTGTGGCTGAACAATTGATTGCTTTTAAGAAAGAAGCCGATGCATTGATCGATAGAGGGGTGAAAAAAGACGAAGCGATTTTTCAGGTCTTGAGAAAGTATATCATTGCTTGTAAAAAAATCCGTTTTGAAGGTAACGGATATAGTAAAGAATGGCAGGAAGAAGCTCAAAGGAGAGGGTTGTCGGTCGATAGTGATTGCGTGGGGGCGCTCAAAGCTTACTTGGCTCCGAAAGCCAGAAAATTGTTCGTAGAGAACGGGATCTTTACCGAACGTGAACTGGAAGCCCGTTTTGAAATCAAGAACGAGATCTATCTGAAAAAACTACAGATCGAATCCCGGGTATTGGGGGATCTGGCCTTGAATCATATTATCCCGACAGCGATTACTTATCAAAATACCCTGATCGAGAATGTGAAAGGGTTGAAAGAGATCCTGCCGGATGTATATAATGAAGTGGGCGAAGTGCAGTTGAAAGCGATTAAAGAGATTTCTACCCATATCAAAGAGATCCGTACTTTGGTCGACGAAATGACCGAAGCCCGTAAAGTGGCTAACAATTCTATTTCGAATGAAGTGGAAAGGGCTCAGGTTTATTCTGCTACGGTTTTACCGTATCTGGATAAAATCCGTTATCACATCGATAAGCTGGAACTACTCGTCGACGATGAGATCTGGCCCTTACCGAAATACCGGGAATTACTTTTCTTTAAATAGAAAAAGGGATCGGGTACGGTATCATTCGTCTGACCGATGGAATAAACCGCCGATTTGTCCAAAACTTCGGGCAAGTCAGCGGTTTTCTCTATATTCTGGTGTAGTTGAGCGATATTATTTTTCCCACCAGACTTTGGTGTTGATATCGTCAGGTCCTCCCAGCGATTTTACTGCGGCCTCGTAATTGGTTTTATTGGTTTGTTGGAGGGTGGCCGGATAGTTGAACCGTACGGGGACCATTTTGTTGTTATCCATGCCTGCTCCGGGTTTCATTTCCGGGAGACCTGTACGGCGGTATTCGAACCAGGCCTGATAATCACAGAAGAAAGCGGCCAGGTGTTTTTGAAGTAGTATCCGTTCGAGTGTCCCGTCGTATGTGGCTTTGGGGTTGTCGAAATAGTCTCCGGGGACTACCCCTCCCCATTGTTCGATTATCGCTTCTACGGCTTTCCGGTAGTGGGGGGCTGCCTGGTCTGTGATCAGTCCCCGCCAGGCCATTTCAGCTTTGATGAATTCAACTTCGGCATAAGTCATAAAAAGCACTTTCATCGGTGCCGTACCTAATGTTGCATTAATATTGGAAGCATTGTAATCGAATCGTTCGGTGGCAGCAAATCCGCTCGGATAACCTTTATAACCGATCTTCTCCTGGCTACCGTCGTTTTTGGTGGCTTCATCCATAAAAATAGGAAGACGCGGATCGTTCAACTCCACCAGTGTATTTACAAAAAAGGAAGCCATCGCTTTATTGGAACGAAAATCTTCGAGCCGGCTAATGGGTGAGTCGTACGGCGAGATGCCGGATATCGGCAATAAAGCTCCGTCTGCATTGTTTTCAAATACCGGATACTTTACCGGATTTCCGATCATCTCCGCTAATTTGGCCAGACTGTTCATCTCCGAACGTTTCGAAAGCCTCAGTAAACTTCGCATGTGCAGCGAATTGGCGAATTTTCTCCATTTCCTGACATCCCCGTCGTATAATAAATCGGTAGAAGATAAACTTTCGGATTCATCGAAAAGTGAATTTGCCGTTTCCAGATCACTTAATACCTGTTCGTAGACTTTTTGCTGGGTATCGAACTTCGGAGTTAAGATTCCTTCGTCTCCCCGGCAAGCTTCAGTCATCGGAACATCTCCGAAGCAGTCGGTCAGATTGGCATATACCCAGGCTCTCAAGGTCAAGGCTACCGCCTGATAATTTTTACTTTCTGCACCGACGGCCAATTCATACATTTCTTTGATATTGGTCAGCTGGAGATAATAAGTATTCCAGGTAGAATTTCCGGCATTCTGTAAATCCGCATAACGATGTACTCCGCCGGTAGTACTGGTGGTGACCATAAACTGCATCAAATGATGGGTAAAACTATGGGCCCGGTTATAATTGAAATTGGCTAAATCGTAAAGGGTGGGCGTCATCAGAGTCGAAGGGTCGATTTTTTCCAGTCGGTTGGGATCGGTATTGATCTCGTCGAAGTTTTGGGTACAAGCAGTCCATCCGGTTGCCAATAGCAATAGGCCTATTATTTTTTTTCGTAACATAAATCTATTTTTAAAATATTAACGAACGATGATCAGAATTTCAGTGTCAGATTAAAGCCCATGGTTCGGGTAGAAGGTAATTGCCCCATTTCCGAACCCGGAACGATGGTACCGTTATTCAGGGTTGCGACTTCCGGATCGTATACCGGGAAATCTTTTGTCCACATGGCCAGATTACGCCCGTACAAGGCGAGGGTCAGGCGTTCGATACCGATCTTATTCAACCCCGCCGAGGGAATCGTATATTCGATACGGGCTTCCCGGAGCTTCAGGAAAGAAGCGTCGAAAGAGTTGGTCTCTACATTGGCACGCCTCCAATAATCGGCGTAGTATTTGGATACAGAGATCGGTACATTGTTGGGTACATACTGCCCCGTTCATCGAGCATCATACCTTCACCGACGACTTCAAAATTGGGGTTTTCCCGGTATTTCAGGGTATGTTTCAATGTTCCGTGTTCGGTCATTTTATGGTGAGTCTGGGAATAAACGATACCTCCCCATTGACCGTCGAACAATATGCTTACCCGGAAATTTTTGTAAGAAAACTCGTTCGAGAAACCGGCTTTCCAGGCGGGATAGGCATTCCCTACATATTCGAATTCGGTTGTCCGGGCCGTGATCCCGTCTTTCCAAACAACTTGTCCGTCAGGGGCCCGTTTTAGTTTATAACCGTAAATATCACCGATAGAACCACCTACTTTTGCAATCAGGGCACAATTAGTACCTCCTGTATAAGCAATGGTCTGTCCATCGGTCAAACCGGCTGCCAGGGACAATACCTTGTTGTAATTTTTCGCCCAGGTAAAAGTTGAATTCCAGGTGAAATTTTTTGTTTTTACCGGGGTTCCGTCCAGTTGTAGTTCGATACCGCGGTTGCGCACTTTCCCGGAGTTCATCGTTGCTTTGGTATAACCGGTCGTTTGATCCATCGGTACGTCGAGAATCTGATTCCGGGTGATATTGTTATAAAAGGCCAGATCTAGTCCGAAACGCTGCTTGAACATCCGCCAATCCAATCCGACCTCTATGCTATTGGAGATTTCGGGTTTGAATCTGGCGTTGTAAAGCGTGGAAGATACGGAAGCCGATCCCGGAAAGGCAGAGGTATTATAATATTTGGCTGTTTTATAGGGGTCGGTATCATTTCCTACCTGTGCCCAGGAAGCTCTCAACTTGGCAAACGATATTTGTTCGGGTAGGCGGAATAGGTCTGAAAGTATAAAACTCGTACTCACAGAAGGATAGAAAAAAGAGTTGTTGCCGGAGGGGAGCGTACTCGACCAGTCGTTACGTCCGGTTACATCCAGAAAGATCTTATTGGCATACGATAAGGTGGCTGTGCCGTACACACTATTTACCCGTTTGTTTCTTTCCGTAAAGGTGGTGATTGGGGCAGCGACTCCGTTACTCAGTTTATAAACTCCCGGAGTGATCAGGTCTTTTACGTAAGCCTGTTGCATTTTGTATTTATTGTCCATCCGGTTGGCTCCTACCGATACACTCAGATTGAAACTGTTACTCAATTGGTTCCGGTAGGTAAGTAGAACGTCCGTATTGTTTTCGTAGCCGAATACATCTTGTTGCTGGTAATATCCTTTTGGGAAATTCTTCAGACCATAAGGACGGATCATTTCGCGGGTATCGAAACTCAGGTCGATACCGGAACGGATCATCAATTCCCATTTCGGTGAAAATTCATAGATGATCGAACCGGTTGCGACAACACCGTGTTTTTCCATCGGATTCAAACATTCGTAGGCGATAACGTAAGGATTGTCCAACCAGGGACTGAACGGACGCAATATTTCCCGTCCTTCTTTCCCTTTTACCCAGCGTTGTTGGTACCAGCGGACATCGACGCTCGGATTGGTCAGGATCATAAAATAAGGGATGGAGGAGTTGTTATATCCCGTTGCCGGCAGATTGTCGCTTTGCCGTTTGACATAATTGACCTTGGCAGAAACTCTTAACTTATTGGTTACCTGGTTTTGGAAAGAACCCGATACGGCGATCCGGTTAAAACCCGTGTTCGGCATGATCCACTCATTTTGGGTATAAGTAAGCGATAGGCGAACGGCACTTTTTTCCGACGAACCGTCGATCGCAATACTGTTGACGAGTGTATAACCTGTTTGCCAGAATGCTTTACGATGATTTCTCTTCACCCATGGGGTACGGACCGTACCCATCTGTTGGGTTTCGGGGTCGTATTGATAATAGAGCGAACCGTCCAGTTTAGGCCCGAACGAAAGAGCTACATTGCCTGAAGCGGCTCCGTCTTCAGAATCTCCGTAAGAGTAATACAGTTTGCCCGAAGCATTGGTCTTTAAATCACCTTGACCGTATTCTTCCTGAAATTCAGGCCAGTGTAATACCCGGTCGAAACTGGAGTTGGAATTAAAAGTCACTCCCAGGTATTTTTTCTTTTTATTCACGCCTGATTTCGTCGTCACGAGCATCACCCCATTGGCTGCCCGGCTTCCGTATAAAGCAGCTGCGGTAGCTCCTTTCAGCACCTGGATACTGGCGATATCATCCGGATTGATGTCGGCTATGCCATTCCCGTAATCTACCGGTACGTCACCACCACCTCCGGCTCCGTAGGAGTTCGAACCATCACCTGTCATCTGACTGTTTAAAGGCACTCCGTCCAATACGATCAAGGCATTGTTGCCGTCGATATTTAAAGAAGCATCCCCGCGTAAAGTAATCCGGGCGGAGGAGATCGGACCGGAAGAAGTCGACAGGATATTTGCTCCGGCTACTTTTCCGACCAATGCAGAAGCCCAGTTGGTCGGTGTCGCATCGGACATCATCTTTTCAGTAACGGTTTGGGTGGAATAGCCCAGGCCTTTTTCTTCTCTCTTAATCCCTAAAGCTGTGACTACTACGCCTTCCAATTCTTGCCGTTCTTCTTCCAGGGTAACATCGATCACTGTTTTGCCGTTCCATTTCAATTCCTGTGTTTTAAAGCCTAAAAAGCTGAAAACGAGCACAGCGTCTTTATCTGCTTGCCCCATAGATAAAGAATAAGTCCCGTCATTTTGTGTTACCACTCCCAGCGTTGTTCCTTTTATCAGGACGGCCACCCCGGGCATCGGACTTCCCTGCACATCTTTGACGGTGCCCGATAACACCATATCTTGCCCGAAACCTAACTTACAGGTAAGACATAAGACCCATAAAGTCGTAAAAATTCGTTTTGTCATACTGATTTTACACCTACTTTTCATAGTAATTTTAATTATTTTTTACAGGTGTAAAAGTATATTCAAGAAAAAACGGAATCATTACAAAAAAGTGAAGATTCCGTTAACCCGTCACGACTCAACTATTTTTTATCCTCTCATTGATCAGATCGCGGTATTCCCAGTAAGCTTGTTCCAATAACGGCATTTTTTCAGCGAAGAAAGCATATATTTTATCCCAGTCCGCGGGATGGTATAGATTGACATCTTTCAATTCGAAATAAATCACACTTAACGGGCGTTCGCCCATGCCGAGGTAATCTTCGTCCCAATGCAGATCCTCCCCGCAATCCGCTGCCATGAGTTTCCGGTAAGACTGAAAACATTCGTAGATTTCGTATCTTCTCAAATCGTTTTTATGGTCGATTTGGAACAATACCAGAGCTTTTTGTTCATCGGCATAAAATTTGAGTTGGGTAGACTTGATTTTAACTCCTGTCAACACCCATTTCCGGTAAATCTTATGTTTGGAACAATAGCGTTTAAATCCGTTCCAAAAATTGATTTTAAGCTCTTTTGCTTCCTCCTTCGACCACATAATCGTTGAAAATTGAATATAAAAAAATGAAAATAATTATCTTTGCAAAGATAGAATTAATTGGGCGAAAGTTTATAACGTCTATGCCTTAGTTTAATTGCTTATGTTAGAACTAAAATACGATTATCACAGTATAGAGGCCGGATGTGACGAAGCCGGGAGGGGATGTCTGGCAGGTCCTGTTTTTGCTGCTGCCGTAATCCTGCCGGATAATTTTTCCGACGAATTGCTCAATGACTCTAAGCAGCTTTCGGAAAAACAACGGGCCGGGCTCCGTCCGGTCATCGAACGGGAAGCTTTGGCTTGGGCTGTGGCTAGTGTCGATAATCACGAAATCGACAAGATCAATATTCTGAATGCTTCTATTCTGGCGATGCACCGGGCTTTAGACCAATTGAAAGTACGCCCCGGACACATCATTGTCGACGGTAACCGTTTTAAAAAATACAGAGATATTCCTCACCTTTGTATTGTTAAAGGTGACGGTAAATATATGTCCATAGCAGCGGCTTCCGTGCTTGCAAAAACTCACCGGGACGAATATATGGAAAACCTTCATGCTCTTTTTCCCGTTTACAATTGGAAAAAAAACAAGGGGTATCCGACACAGGAACACCGGAAAGGAATCGAACAGGCTGGAGTTACGGAATTTCATCGTATCAGTTTTACTTTATTGGACCCACAGTTAAAAATTCAATTTTAAAATAAGAACCTATGCATTAAAACTTGCTCCCTTCTTTTGTATTTAGTTTATTGCTTTTAGCCTTTACCTTTTAAACTTTTACTTTTTATATGGCTTTCATCAATTCGATATTAAGTATTTTCACCCAGAAACGGTTGGCACAGATTGACTTTTTCAAAGCCAATCCGATAAAAGTACAACGGGATACGTTACAGGAATTATTAACTCTGGCAGCAAACACCGAATATGGTCGGAAATATCACTTCAACACTATTTTGACTGCCGAACAATACCGGGAGCGTTTACCGATCGTCCATTATGAAGACATCCGGGATCTGGTCCTGCGGACTATGGAAGGGCAGAATAATTTGCTTTGGCCCGAAGAGATCAAATGGTTCGCCAAATCGTCGGGGACTACCGATGCCAAAAGTAAGTTCATCCCGGTAAGTCCTTCTGTACTTGAAAATTGTCATTTCAGAGGGGGAAAAGATGTCATCGCTATTTTTAACAGGCTCTATCCGGAAGCACAGGTATTTAGTGGAAAGACTCTGGCTTTGGGGGGGAGTAGCGAGGTTTCTAAAAGTAATAGCCATTGCCAGTACGGTGATTTGTCGGCCATTATGATTTCTAATACCCCTTTTTGGGCCAATATGATGAAAACCCCCGATTCATCTATCATGCTGATGAGTAATTGGGAGGAGAAAATCGAGAAGATATGTGAGACGACGATCAAAGAAGATGTCCGTTGCCTGGCAGGAGTTCCTTCCTGGTTTCTGACGGTCATTCATAAAATTTTAGAAAAAACAGGAAAAAGCAACCTGCATGAAGTGTGGCCTAACCTGGAGTTGTTTATTCATGGTGGGATTAGTTTTATTCCTTACCGGGAACAATACAAACGTCTTCTGCCCGATCCTAAGATGAAGTATCTGGAAACCTACAACGCTTCGGAAGGTTTCTTCGGTTTACAGGATGATCCGGAAGATGCTTCTATGTTGCTGATGTTGGACTATGGGGTTTACTATGAATTTCTCCCTATGAGTGAGCTCGGTAAAACCAAACCCCGGACTTTATTATTGGAAGAAGTGGAAACCGGGGTCAATTATGCGCTTATCATTACGACCAATGGAGGGTTATGGCGTTATATGATCGGAGATACCATTCAATTTACTTCGGTTAAACCGTATAAGTTCAGGATTACCGGTCGCACAAAATTGTTTATCAATGCTTTTGGAGAGGAACTGATCATCGATAATGCAACAGAGGCGCTCAAACGGGCATGTGCAGAGACCGGCGCAGATGTTTACGAATTTACTGCGGCTCCTGTCTTTATGGAAGAAGGGAAAAAAGGCGCTCACGAATGGTTGATCGAGTTCAATACACCTCCTGCCGATCCGGAGTATTTTGCCGGTATCCTGGATCAGGAACTTCAAAAATTAAATTCCGATTATGAAGCCAAACGGTTGTTATCTCTGGAGCGTTTACGCCTGCATATCGCCCGTCCCGGACTTTTCAACGACTGGCTTAAAGAGAAAGGTAAACTGGGAGGACAACACAAAGTGCCCCGGCTTTGGAATGACCGGACACATCTTGAAGAGTTATTGCTGCTGGACCGGAAATAAAATTCGGACAGGGACAGGGCCTCCGGAGGGGCTTATAGATTGTAGGCCTGCAGCTTTTAAAGCCGGACCGGTAGCTTTGTTGTGAAAATTGGAGGGGAAGTGATAGCTTCCCCAAACTGTATCCGGTGGCTTTGTGCCGGTCAGACAACGGTTTTTCCAGACCATCCCCTGTGCTGTTTTCCGGCTGTTTTATTGTTGAATGAGTTATACCGGAGGCTGTGGGAGTATACCGGTTTCATGTCCGGAAGGTTTATTTATCGGGGAGGAGTACCACTTTTTGCCGGGGGAAAATATGTCCGAAACGGTCGGTGACTTCGATCTCGATTTCCCGGGCTTTTTCAGATGGAGTAGCTTCAAAATAAAAGAAAGATTCCTGGGGTTGGGTATATTTCTCGGTCTTCAATCGGCCGACATATTCCAGATAATCGGGATCATAGCCGTTAAAACGTTGCATTGCCCCTTTAGCGGCTCCGTCTTCATACCATTTCACCTGCCATTTTTTATCCCAGTTCCAGACCTTGGCAATGACGCTGTTCGGTTTTTCTTTCACAGTTCCCCGGGGAAATACTTTAAATTGCCAGTTGCGCTCATGGCCTACGGATTTATAAAACCATTCTATTTCCGAGCCTGTAATTTCGAAAACATCATAACCGTTAGGGGTACCGTCACGATTTTCATCGGCTGTCCACCAGGTTCCGCAGATGGCTCCTATATTGTGTTCGATAATACCGGGTTTGATTTCATGGTTGGAATTCAGGTGGGTATGCCCTGAGATCAGACTGACAGGGTGGTTTTTCAAAATACCGAACAATTCTTCTCCGCCGGGGATGATACCCCGGTCAGCATAATAAAAAGGGGAATGGGTGGCGATGAGGATTGGAGCATTTTCCGGAAGGTACTTTAAAAGTTGGTCTACCCATTGAATTTGTTCCTCCGTCAGGGCTTCGGTATATTTTTTATTTCCCTCGTAGAGGATGTTGTCGAGTACAATGCAATAGACTTTTCCTAACTGAAAAGCATAATAAGTCGGACCGAAATATTTTTCGTAGGTGTGGGCAGAAGCTTTGTCCGACAAGATTTCCTTATCATGGTCGTGATTACCGATAACGGGATAGAAAGGTATCTTTAGTCGGGCCATTTCTTTTTTGTAGACCGGGAAGTGTTCGAAATGATCCCAGACGATATCTCCCAGACTGATTCCGGTGACCGGTGTCGCCGGGGGATAACTTGCAATCATCTCTTTCAGGTCTGGAATACTTTGGGCCTGGAAACGCTGGAACTGTTCATCCGTTTTGGTTTGTACGTCCGCGATGGCTAGCAGGGTATGATGACTCCTTTTTCCTGTCTCGGTCAGCTGGAAGATATAATCTTCTTTTTCCGGATCTAAAGGCAGATAAAATTCAGGAGTTCCCGATTGGTAATCGGCCACATATCCATCCGGGGTCAGGAGGTAAACGAAACGGGCTTCCTGGTCGGTGTCGAGTAGGAAATTCCCTTTTGTGTCTGTCTGGGTGAAATTTATTCCGTCGGTGATGACGACATGGGATAATCCTTTATTTCCTGCTTTTACCTGTCCACGGATAGGCATACAGAAAGCAGCATGACTGAGAATCAGAAATGCTGCCGATAAACAAATTGTCAGGTTCATGATTTATTCTTTGATTAAGATAGAATTGAAAACAGTTAATATCTCTTCAGGAGATTTGGCCTTTTTCAGGGCTTTTTCGAGCTCTCCGGTTTCTTCCTCATAGTAAGCGACAAAGGCTGCATCCAGGCATTTCGACAGTTCTGCCGTAGCTGTTTGTTCGTTGATTTCCTGCCGGCGGACTGCTTTTTTGAAATAACTGTCCAGCTTCATAACCGAGTTATAAATCGCGGGTTTATAGATTTCCATCGTGTTATCGGTGAATCCTACCGTTGCTGTATGCCGGCGGACATATACTTTCTGAGTAGCATACAGTTTGCGGGCAATCCGATCCCCGAGGAAGTGCTGGGGATATTCTTTCAGGTCTGCATGATTCAGGTCGATCCCATAATTGGTGAATACAAATTGAGGAGTTTTCGCCGGTATAGGAGTACTGGTTGAAGCTGCAGTCGTTCCATGTGTCTTGTTATCGGCCAGAGCCATCCGTTGAGCTTTTACCGAGAACCCTAATGCGATAAGTGCTAAAAATAAAATTGTAATTTTCATATTCTTTTTTTATTCAATGTGATTTTCCTTATTTTTCAATGCAAAGTAAGAACAGAGAAATTACAGCCTGGTGAATAAATTATTTCGATTCGGTTAAATTTGGGGTACCGTAGGTTTGGATAAGAAAGTTAGTTACATGTTTGTTTTTTCCCTTCGGTTTCCTATTTTTGTTTCGGAAACATGGACTTTTTTTCCCGACATATTATTATTATATTTGTTCAGGTATTTTCAGTAATTCTATGACAGAGGAAGCGATGTTATTCCGGCGGGTGCAGGAGGGATGTTGGGAGGCTTTCGATGTGCTGTTTCATACTTATGCGGAACAGCTGTTTTTTTATGCGATGGGGTTTGTGAATAACCGGGAGGAAGCCAGGGATATTGTGCAGGGAACGTTTATTACTTTGTGGGAACAGCGGGGGAAGATTCAGTGTACGGGGGCTATTTATCCTTATTTGTTACGTTTGGTGAAAAATGCTTGTCTTAATTATCAGGTGCATGAGAAAGTGAAGGAACGTTATTTGTTGGAAAAACGAATGACGGAGGAGGAAGGGGAAGAAGTGCCGGCAGATGAGGAGGAGGAGTTTGAGGTGCAATATGCCCGTTTGCGGAAAGTGGTGGATGGTTTGCCGGAGAAATGCAGGGAAATTTTTATTTTGGGATGCGTAGATGGGTTGAGTTATAAAGAAGTGTCGGAGAAAATGGGAGTGTCGGTGAATACGGTGAAGACACAGATTAAGTTGGCGTACAGGAAGTTGAAATTAGAATTAGGAGGGCAAAATTTTGTGTGGGAGTGGACTGCTGGGGGAGTATTGTTTATATTGATGCAAAAATAATTTTCAAAAAAAGTATTTTTCTTTTCACCCTGATCGGCTATCTTCTTGTTTAGAAGATGGGAAAAGATAGTTAAAGCCTTTATAAAAAATAGACTTATGGTAGAACAAGAGGAAAAGAGATGGTTGCGTGCTTTGTTGGAGGGAGAGGTTGAGCCGGGAAGTGAGGAGTGGGAGCAAGTCTGTACGGATTCTGCTTTTACGCGGGTGAGGGAGAAGGTCGGTGCTGTTGCCAGACTGGATTTTACACAGCAGGAAGATGAGGTGGAGGGGATGTGGAGAGTGTTGGTGGACCGGAGGAAGAAGGGGTTGGAGCGGCGGGCCCGGGGGCGGAAACGTTTATTGCGGTGGATATCCGGGACGGCTGCGGTGGTGGCGTTGGGAATCGGAGGATGGTTATCGATCCGGGGAGTGGAAAGAGAACAGGTGGTTGTGGTAGGCGGAAGAACGGTAGAGGGTAGGACAGAGTTGGTGTTGCCGAATGGAGAGAGGCGGGTATTGGGGGACGATAAGGTAAGGGTGGTGTCGGACAGTTGCGGAGAGATGCGGACGGAGAATAGAACGCTGATTGTAGAGTTGGGAGGGCAGGAGACGAAGAAAGCGGAGTATTATACGCTGAATGTTCCTTATGGGGAAAAATATAGTATTGTATTGCCGGACGGGACCAAGGTATTTTTGAATGCGGGGACGACGTTGAGGTATCCGGATCATTTTGAAGGAGGGAGCCGGGAAGTGTATTTGAATGGGGAAGCTTATCTGGAAGTGACAAAGGATGCGGAACATCCCTTTGTGGTGAAAACGGAGGAGGTGGAGGTGAAGGTATTGGGGACTGTATTCAATGTGAATGCTTACCCGGAAGGGGAGTGGGTCAGGACAACTTTGGTAGAGGGGAAGGTAGAAGCGGTTTGCGGAGGTCGGTTGTTTGTGATGGAACCGGGAATGCAGGTGGCTTATTCGAAGGGAACGGGTGAGACTGAGTATAAAAAGGTGGACACACATTTGTTTACCTCGTGGAAAGACGGGTATTATGAATTTGAGGAGATGGAGTTGGGGGAATTGATGCCGTTGCTGGGACGGTGGTATGCTGTAGGAGTGGATTTTGAAGAACCGGAATTGAAACGGTTAAAGTTCAGTGGGCGCTTGCAGCGCTATGAGACGGTGGCGGATTTGGTGAAAATGTTGGAATACACGGGGGATGTCGTGTTTGAGGTGAAAAATGACCGGATTTTGGTCCGGAAGAGATAAAAGAAAAAGCAGGCAGTGGATCTGATCAATCCTCTGCCTGCCGGAGTTCAAGATACCTCCGGAAATCCTTGCAAGAAACGGAGGTATTCAATTTTAATTTAAACACAGCAAATTTATGAAAAAAATGCAGGACACAGCATCGCCAGGGCATTTTGTGTGCAGGCGGATGTTAATCTTAAAAACTTTTCTGGTAATCCTGTTGTGGAGTACCTGTCTCGTTTCTGGTTACAGGGGACATGCTCAGGAGAGAACGACGGTTACGGTGAACATGACGGATGTCACGCTGAATGAGGTGATAACCGAGTTGAAAAAGCAAACGAAGTATGATTTTTTTTATAACAGCGAGCTGGTGAAATCGAAGGGTAGAGTGAGTGTGCGGGCACGTAATTTAGATCTGCGGGAGGTGTTGGAACAGGTATTGACGCCGGTAGGGCTGGAATATGCTATTCAGCAGGATTTGATTACGATTCGTGAGAGACGGGTACAGCAGGAGGTGGCGAAGATAGAGATGATTACGGTGAGTGGCAAGGTGACGGATAAGGATGGTAATCCAGTGGTTGGGGCTACAGTTGTGATTCATGGAACGACACAAGGTGTGGCGACGGATGTCGACGGTAAATATTCTTTGATGACCCGTCCGGACGATGTGTTGACGATATCTTTTATCGGTTATAAAACAGAAGTGGTGCCGGTGAAGGAGAATAAACATTTGAACGTGATTTTGAGTCCGGCGTCGGAGGATTTGGAAGAGGTGACGGTGGTGGCTTTCGGACAACAGAAAAAAGAGAGTGTCGTGTCGGCAATTACGACAGTACGTCCGATGGACCTGAAGTCGTCAAACAGTGACTTGACAAGCAGTTTTGCCGGTAAGATCGCCGGTATGGTAGGCTGGCAGACAGGGGGATTGCCGGCGGCTTTAACGGAAGATGAAATGAATACGAAATTTTATATCCGTGGTATTACGTCGTTTCAGACAGGGGCGAATGTGGACCCCTTGATTTTGTTGGATGGCGTAGAATCGTCGAAGCTGGATTTGGCACGTATAGCTCCGGAAGATATCGAAACATTCAGTGTGATGAAGGATGCTTCGGCTACGGCGATGTACGGTGCACGTGGTGCGAACGGAGTGATTTTGGTGACGACGAAAAAAGGACAGGAGGGGAGTGTGTATGCGACAGCACGTTACGAGACGGTGTTTTCAATGCCGACAAAGCGTATCGATGTGGTGGATCCGGTGGATTATATGAAAATGTATAACCGGGCGCTTTTGACCCGGGATCCGTTGGCAACGCCGAAATATAGTGTGGAACGTATCAACCGGACCCGCTCGGGAAAGTATCCGTCTTGGGTTTATCCGGCGAATGACTGGTATAAGATTTTATTCAAAAACTATAATGTGAACCACCATGCGGGTTTGAATATCCGGGGAGGTTCGAAGGTAATTCAGTACTATGCTTCGGTGAATTACAACCGTGATCAGGGGATGTTGAAGACAGATAAGTTGAATGACTTCGATTGTAATATTACGAATAATCAAACGGCTTTTCGTGTGAATTTGACGATTGATTTGAAAGCCGGTATTAAATTATTGATTAATTCGTCGACAACTATAGATAAATACCATGGTCCTTTGACTAGTGTCAATCAGGCGTATGAGTTAGCGTTTAATGCTTCGCCGGTAGATTTTGCACCTTTATATCCGGGAGATGAAAATTATGGGTGGCCGCATCTGCGTTTCGGTACGACAGAGGCAAATCAGGAGAATCCTTATATGATGATTCAGAAAGGATATCTGGAACGGACTCGCTATTCTACGACCAATCGGGCGGAGTATATCCATAACTTATCGAGCCTGGTAAAGGGGTTGGAGTTGCGGGGGAGTGTGGCTGTGTCACAGGCAGGATATTATACGACTGGTTTTACAACCAATCCTTTCAAATATTCTTTGTTGAATTATGATTTTGAAACAGGCAAACACCGGTTGCAGGATTTGTCTCCTTTTGGTGCCAGTTATGCCTTGTCTATAGATCCCACAGCCAAGGCTTCGACGACAGAGACGCGTGTTACGTATGAGGCACGTGCTTTGCATACGGCAGCATGGAAAGAGCATCAGACCTCACTGACAGGGGTGTTCCAGGCTCAGGATTATACGTTTACGCCAGTGTCTAATGTCTTGACAGGTATGCCACAACGGAACATGATGTTTTCAATGCGTGGAACGTATGGGTTTAAAGACCGTTATTTTGTAGAGGCAAGTTTTGGTTATAACGCATCGGAACGTTTTGCAAAGAGTAACCGTTGGGGGTTATTCCCGGCAGGTGGCCTGGCGTATGTGATATCGAGCGAACCCTTTATGAACGGGACAGCCCATTGGCTGAACTTTTTGAAGCTGCGGGTTTCGTATGGCAAGGTAGGCAACGACGGAGTGATTAAGGTTCCCCGCTTTTTGTTTTTGCAGACGATGGGTACCTTGACGAATGTATTGAATCCGGAACCGGGAGGCAGACCAACGATTTACAGGATTGTACAGGGATATGCGAATCCGAATTTGAAGTGGGAAGTGGCGGAGCAGGTGAATTTCGGTTTGGAGACCAAGTTGTTCAAAGGGGTTGTTGAGTTTAATCTGGATGCTTACCAGGAGATCCGTCACAATATCATTGGCTACCGTGCCTCTGTTCCGGCACATGCGGGTATTGCTCTTCCACAATTGGATAATATGGGTAAGGCCCGGTCGAGGGGTATAGACTTTTCGGGTAAGATCCAGCATGCTTTTAACAAAGATTTGTGGGTGATTCTGAACGGTACTTTGACTTATAATAAGGTAGTGTATAAAGAAATCGAGGAAGCGATGAATAAGCCGGCATGGCAAAGAATGGTGGGGAAAGAGATTTCGCAGAAAATCGGTTATATTTCGGACGGACTCTTCCAGGATCAGGCGGAAATCGAAAATGCTCCGGTACAGGCAGGATCGCCCCAGCCAGGAGATATCCGTTACCGGGATTTGAATAACGACGGAAAGATTGATGTGAATGATGTGACTTATATCGGTTTTCCGGAGACTCCGCGTGTGACCTATGGCTTTTCAGGTTTTGTCAATTACAGTAATTTTGAGTTCAGTTTTGCTTTTCAGGGGTCGGGGAAACGTTCTTTCTTTATGGACCCGAGCGAATTGTCTCCTTTTGTGGATGACCATGCGATGTTGACAGCTATTTATAAGGATCACTGGTCGGAAGATAATATGATCCGGAAACCTTTCTGGCCTCGTTTATCGACCCAAAATTTGATTGAACATTCGCCGGAGGAGGATTGGTATAATAAAAATGCAACAGAGGTTCGCAAGAGTACTTATTTCATGCGGGAATGCCGTTTCCTGAGATGTACTTCGTTGGAGTTGGCGTACAATATGCCAAAGAAATTGATGGAACGTTGGGGACTGCAAAATATGAAGTTTTTTGTGCGGGCGAACAATCCTTTCCTGATTTCCAATTTCAAGCTTTGGGATGTCGAGTTGGGTGAGGATGCGTTTAACTATCCGATACAAAAGACTTATACCGTTGGGTTAAACTTTAGTTTCTAATATAAATATAAGGTGGTTATCTATGAAATATGTAAATATATTATTGATTGGTTTGGTCTTGTTATTTCCGGGGTGTACATTTTTGGATGTTGTACCGGAGGGAAATATTGAAAGTATCGAGAGTAACTTTGAGAAACGGGACCAAACGGAGAATTGGTTCAAGTATTGTCATTTCTGGGTCAGTCCGTTTACCACTTCCGTAATTTCGAATCCGGCTTATATGGGGACGGATGAAGTGGTTGCGGGAACTTATTTGCGGGAGAGCGGTTTTAACTGGAGTGGTTTGTATATCGCGGATGGTCTGCAGCGTACGTTCGATCCATACTGTAATATGTGGCGTCGGGATGCTGTGTATAACAGTATCCGTTATTGTAATACTTTTCTTGAAAAAGTGTGGGGAGTTTATAATATGACGGATGCTGAAAAGAAGTTGTGGGTAGCTGAAATCAAGGCTTTGAAAGCCTATTATTATTTTGAGCTTTTGCGTCATTACGGACCTTTTGTTGTGATGGACGAGAATATCGATCCGGGTGTTCCGGTCGAGGATATGAAAAAGGAAAGAAGTCCGGTGGATGTTTGTGTTGAAGAGATTGTAAGCCTTTTGGATGAAGCGATGAAAGATTTGCCTTTGATGAAAGATAAAGAGAGAAGCCGGTGGGCTTACCATAGCCTGGAGTCGGCTGCAGCCTTGAAGGCGATGACCTTGTTTTATGCAGCTTCGCCTTTGTTCAACGGTAACCCGGCTTATAGCGGTTTTGTGAATAGTAAGGGCGAGAAGTTGTTCAGCCAGCAGAAAGATCCGGAAAAGTGGAGATATGCAGCGGAGGCTGTCGATTCGGCCTTACTTATTTGTAACCGGGGAGGAAAATATCTGATTTCGAGTGAGAGCGACAAGATTACAGACCGGATAAAAGATATTGAAGCATCGGCTATAGCCTTGAATTTTGAGAATGCAGAGGCGATTTATATGTTCCGCTATGAGTCTTTTGTAAATGGAGGCTGGCCGAAATGGACCCGTCCTTATTTCAATAGTACGGATGAGGATTATAATATGGAAATGAAAGGATGTGTGGCTCCGAGTCTGAAAATGGTGGAAATGTATTATACGGAACACGGTTTGCCGATAGAAGAGGATAAGGCGTGGTGGAAGTATGAAGAGCGTTATACGATGGGAACGGAAGACGACAAGAGGTATAAGGATGTGGTGGCTATGGACGAGAAAGTACTGAAATTGCATTTAAAAAGAGAACCGCGGTTTTATGCGCATATTGCTGCCGACCGTTGTTATTACCAGCTCGGTAAAAAGAATGTACTGGTAGAGGCTTACCGTGGTGAGCGTTTTGGTACGCGGGAGGCTTCCATTACAAATTCTGTTCCGCAAAATTTGACCGGCTATTGGATGAAGAAGGGTTCGGATTCCGAAGTTTCTAATGTAGGTTATAATAATGCTTTTACGAATGATTATCCTTGTGTATTGATTCGCTTGGCAGATCTTTATTTGATGAAAGCGGAGGCATGGAATGAATATCTGGCGGTTCCGGATGAAGAACATGTATATGCGCCTTTGAACGAAGTGCGTCGGCGTGCCGGTATTCCGGATGTGAAAGAAGCTTGGGAAACTTATGCCAAGAACCCTGGAAAAGTGGCGACGAAGGAAGGAATGCGTAAGATTATCCACCGGGAGTGGGATATTGAGTTTGCTTTTGAAGGAAGACGTTTTTGGAATCTGCGTCGCTGGTTGACCGCAGTGGATGAATTGAATGAGGAACAATACGGATGGAATATTGTCGGGCAGAATGCCAGAGAGTTTTATAATAACTTTAGAGAACCTGTCAGGGTTTGGGCAAAACGGAAGTTTATCTCGCCACGCGATTATCTGTTTCCGCTTCAGAGCGAAGAGGTGATGATATCCGGTTGTGTACAGAATCCGGGATGGTAATATTAATGATTTAATAGGAATAATTATGAAAAGATTGGTTTATATATGGCTTGTTGCCTGGGTCTTGTGGGGTTGTCAGAAAGAAGAAGCATATTTCGATGTTTTGGTTCCGGCAGATGGCTTGACGTTTTCTCCGGTGGAGGGCGGTGCAGTGATGCACTATCGTTTACCGGCGGATGAGAAGGTGTACAGTATCCGGGTACGCTACCAGGACGGGTTTGGGAAGGATATGATCCGGACCGGTAGTTATGCCTGCGATTCATTGCTTATCACAGGTTTTAATGAGGCGCGGAAAGGGGTGAAGGCTTATGTGACTTTGTGCGATAGGAACGATGTGGAGTCGGAGGCGTTAGAAGTCACCTTTGATACCCGGGATTCCGGACCGGTTGCTTTTATCAACAACTTAGAGGTCGTTCCGGGTTGGGGTAATGGTTTTGTTTTGTCTTATGACTTGGAAGAGGATTTGAAAGGTATGGCTCACCTGTTTTATGTGGGGGAAGATCCGAATACCAAACTGCCGGACACCCTTTTATTTAAAAGTTTTGTGCCGAAAAAAGGTAATACGGTGATACGGGATACTTTCAAACAGCAACGGGACAGTTATGATTTTGTGGTACGTGTAGAGGATTTCCGGGGGAATATGGTAAAAGAAAGGGTATGGAAAGACATTGTGCCTTTGGCGATAGAACAGTTGCCTGTCAGTCTGAATAATCTTTCTGATCCGGAGGAACTTTCCCAGGAAGATCCCACTGCGAAGTTAGGCAAGCAATATTTGTTGGACGGGGATAAAAAAGGAGATCAAAGCTTTGGTATTGAATCGTGGACGAGTTTTTATACCTACTTGGCCGGTCCGATGGCGGTATCTACACCGGAGAAACCCGGGAAAGCCCTGTTTATTATTGATATGATGGAAGAAAAGTTACCGGCAGAGGTCCGCCTGTACGGAATGTTGGCAGTCCGGACCAGTTGGCCCTATGGCCCCGGCCAATATGAAACTTTTCCGAAATGGGGAGATGTGTGGACGTTGTGTTATGCGAGCAAGTTACCGAGCAGTGTGACTCTTTACGCATCCCAAACGAAAGATGACGATGCCTCGTGGGTAGAGATTTCACATTTCGAACAAGACCGGAGAATTGATAATAAGGAACGTTGGTGTGAACGTTGTAACGAGAATGGGGATTATCTCATTGTTTCTCGGGATGCCTTGGATTTGGCTTCACCTTGTTTTATTACCTTGACTTGCCCGGCAGAAGGAGAGAAATACCGCTATCTGAAAGTGGTGGTGAACGAGGTCTTTTTTGCGCCTATAGGTTTTGAGAATGCTTTTATGGGTGGAAATGACCAGAAATATGTGACGGTGCATGAATTGGAAGTTTATACAGCAAAAGATTGATATTATGAAGAAAATATATTTATGGCTCTTGCTCCCTTTGTTGATTTTCGGGGGCTGTGAAAGTTTGGAAGATACGTATAAAGATTATGCAGGTGATGGCCCGATTCGCTATTTGGTGAAATGTGACGACCTGGATGTCAAAGCCGGTTGGAATCGTTTGGTAGTTTCGTGGAAATCTGTGGATGACCCGATTATCGATAAAGTAAAAGTTTCTTGGACGGTAGATGGGATCGGACGGGATACTTTGTTGGAAAGAGGTACGTTTGCGTGCAGCCTGCCTTGTGACGGAAATCTTACTTACCAGGTGTCGGTAGCCAATATGGATAAAAACGGTAATACTTCTTTAGCTGTAACCCAGGTAGGAAGACCTTATTCGCCTGAACATGAGCAAGTATTGATTTTCCCGACTATGGTGAACAAACATTTTTATGTACAAGATCGTTTGGCGCTGGTCCTGGATGAGTGGGGAAATCAGATAGATAGCATTGCCTTCGTATATACTTCTGCCGGACAGGGCAAGAGAACGGTTATGAAAAGCGCACCGGAGAGTCTTTATTATTTACTGAAAGATAAAATTGATGCAGAGACAACATTAACAGTACACAGTTACGGCCACCTGGAAGGATGTGTAGATGCGATTGTAGTATCGACTGAATTGGAACGTGCTAAAGTGTATACAGATGGCTTTAAAGCGCTGATGTTAACAAGATACGGTATTGCTGAGCTGACGGAAGAGGCTGTTGCCGGTTTGGAAACCCTTGAAATTGATTACGACATCGATAGCTTTGAGGATATTATGAATATGCCGGGATTGAAGAAGTTGGTATTGGGCAAGAACCGCTATTTGAGTGAGGAAGTATTGGGAGAGGAGGTTAGTGCCAGTAAAATCACTGACCTTGAAATAAGTAAATTTGCGATGGAAGTGATGGCGGAACTTGTTTCTGACTTTAAGGTAGAACGCTACAATAAGCATTATTTCCCGGAAACTTATGATTTTGTTGAAGAAAAAGGAAATCCGGTACTGCCTGATTTGACTTATCTGAATAACGAGACATGGACTTATGAGTGTGTTGTAACTCCGAAAGAAGGGGATTATTATTCCAAAGGCTATGAGAAATTGTTTGACTTAAATGCGACAGCCTGGGCAACATTTAATCATTATGATTTTTTAAAATATGAAATAACAGTTGATATGCAAGAGACAAAGCGGGTAAATGGTTTTGCAATAGAACAAGTTGCCTCTGATATTGCAACTTCTGCAAGAAAACGGGCTTTTATGGCACGAAAAGTACAGGTCCAGTTTTCTGTTGATGGAAGTGTCTGGACTGAGGCAATAGATTATACGTTGGGTACAACCCTTGGAGAAATCGACCTTTTGTCAATAGCTGCTCCTACAAATGCACGGTATTTGAAATTCGTGTTGACCGACCAAAATTACAGAAACGTATATTCAATTTCACTACAAAAAATCAGAATTTTCTAACTGGGATACTCTAAAAGTATTCTAAGACTTTTGCAAGTCTTTTCATGATTATTTGCGGCAGATCTTCGAACAACCGTTATTAGTAATAGATATATTCTGCGCTCAAAGGGGCTGAACGCCCCTTTGAGCGCGGCTTTCCCTGAGAAGTCTTTCATAGATAGCCATAAGTAAGCGCACGGTCCCCCAAAGATCGTGTACTTTTTAATGACTATTTGTTTGCTGGCGATGTCGACTTACTGATACTTTTGATGGACACAGGGTCTATTATTTTAATTTGTCAACAGTCGACGCTATCGGTACTATAAATAAGTGTAGCGAGTTCCGCTGGTCAGTAAAGGAAGCCTTAACGGACCATTCCAGGCGAACCGGTCTGACGGTATAAAACCCGGAATCGGAATAGAAAGAAAAAAATAAACGTATATTTCCTTGTATAAATGATGATATACTTTCGCTTTCTTTTCATTTAAATATTTTAGAAATAATGCATCATCCATGCCTAAACATTTATCAAGATCCTGCACTCTTTTGGAAAATATCTCCAATCTCTCACGGAAGCCATTGCGGGGGATATAAATTGTAAATCGTCCGATTGAAAAGCAAGAACAAACATCAGTCCGCCGAGTTTAAACGTTTGATTGCCGGTCTGAATGTCCGGAGACGGTAATCTGGTTTTGAAGATTAGGGATGTAAATGTTTCCCGGAAACAGACAAAGTATTTGGTGGTGATGGCCGGATGAGTCGTTCCGGCTCTTTTGTATTCATACATTGACAATCAAAGAAAAAGTACTATTTTTGTGAAATTGGAATTTATGCCAAAGTAATATTCGTGTCAGAAGAGTTGTCATTATTCAGGAACATGCAGCAAGGAGATGTTTCTGCCTTGGAATACTTTTTTCAGGAGTATGCGGATTTGCTGTATTATAGGGCCTCGGGATATGTGCATCACTCGCAGGTGGCTGAAGATGTCGTGCAGGAGGTGTTTATCCGGTTTTGGGACAATCGGGCGAAGTTGGATATTTCTGTTTCTGTTGCCGCCTATCTTACCCGTTCGGTGGTAAATGGTTGTAAAAATTATTTAGAACACAGGAGTGTCCGAAATCGGTATGAACAGGAATTTCAGTCGGAGAACTCTGAAATTGACGAAGGAGAGGAGTTTGATTCCGAGGAATTGGAGAGCCTGCGGAAGAGACTCCGGGCTTTTGTGGACAGTTTGCCGGAAAAATGCCGGGAGATTTTTATATTGGCTTGTGTGGAGGGATTGAAATATCGTGAGGTGGCAGAGCGGCTGGATGTTTCGGTGAATACGGTAAAAACCCAGGTTAAAAGTGCATACGCAAAGTTGCGGTTCGATTTTGATTTGAAAGAGCGGGAATACATCGTGATTCTCTTGTTTTTCGAACAATTGTTATAGAAATCGCTGTTTTTTTTTATTTTCTTTTCATTTTTTTCTTATTCTTTTCACCCTGTTTTGGGTTTCACCTGTCTTCTCTTTTGAAAGACCAAAAAAAACATCCGTTTTTTTTGTCAAAAGTTTTTAAAGTTTATAAAGTCAGTTGTCCCTACGGGGTTTTTGTTTTTTGTCCACTTGTGGACAAATTCTTTTCTTTTATTTTTTTCTTTTGAAAATCAACCATTTCCTTTTTTTATTTCTTCAGCCATTCTTCATCACTCTCATCATTTATCGTGATATTTTCATCGCTTACCACGTCCGATAATATTTGTGAAAAAACCACAAATATTATCGGACGTTTTCTCAATGTTAATGACATGAAAGATAGTGATTTACATAGACGGTTAATTGGATTTTTAGAAGGTAAGACTTCCTCCGGAGATTGGGATAAAATAAATAAGTTGGCTGAAAATGAGGAGTTTGTGACTGTTTTACGTCAGATGGATAAATTGAGCCGAGAGTCTTGCCGACCCGATAAAGGACGTATGTGGACGGAAATTTACAGATATGTGCGCATTTCCCGGCGGCGGAATTTTATCCGGCTCTGGGAGCGTGTGGCCGTTGTTTTATTGCCTGCCCTTATAGGTATTGTTTTGTTTTTTTATTTTCAGTATTCCCGCCCGGAACAGCATTTCATACCGGGTCCGGTTGCCCGGAATCAGGTGCGGTTGTTCCTGAATGACGGTCGGGTGGTTCATGTGCAGCAACTGGCCCAGGATTCCGTGCTGCGGGAAAATGGTGTTGGGATTCTGATAGATACAGGACGTTCTGTCGTTTATCAGCCTCAAAACGTATCGCATGCCGATTTGGTTTACAATACACTGACGGTTCCCCGTTGTTGTGAATACCGTATGGTATTGGCCGACGGTACGCAGGTGTGGTTGAACTCAGAGTCAGAATTGCGTTTTCCCGTGAATTTTACGGGCAACGAAAGACGGGTATTTTTAAAAGGTGAGGCGTATTTTCAAGTGGCTAAAGACGAAACGAAACCTTTCCGGGTGGAAACCGGTGCTTTAGAGATTGAAGCCTTGGGAACTCAATTTGATGTCAACGCTTACCGGGATAACGGGCAATGGATGACAACCCTCGTCGAGGGACGGGTGAGGGTATCCGTCGGGGGAACTAAGCAGACTTGTGTATTGGAGCCGGGAAAACAGGCGTTGTTGCACAACAATGTGTTGACCGTATCCGATGCGAATGTGGAAGAAATAACCGGCTGGAAAGAGGGGCGTTTTGTATTCCGCAATATGACGATGGAGAATATAGCCCGGCAATTGGAGAGATGGTACGATGTGGAGATCGGTTTTCCGGATGTGGTGGTGCGTTATTATCGCTTTACGGGTGTGATGAAACGCTATCATCAATTGAGTCAGTTAATTGAAATGATAGAGGAGACGACAGATGTGAAATTTCAGGTGAATGGCCGGGAAGTGAAGATTTGCCGACGTTAAGAAAAAACGGCAACTGTTGCAGCAGGCGCCGTCCATAGAGTTTTTTATCTACCGGACACAAATTGCAGTGGAGGTCCGGATTTGTTAAACCTATCAAATACAAAATTATGATTTTTTTTATTAAAACCTTGCGGCTTATGAAATTAACCGTGTTTTTAATTTTGTTGGGGCTGTTACGGGTGAGTGCGGTCACCAATGCGCAAGTTTATCGTATCAATCTGGAACTGGAAAATGTGGCGTGTGAGGAGGCTATTGAGTCTCTAAAAGGACAGACCAATCTGGACTTTTTTTTCAGTAACCGGGAAGTGAACGTGAACCGGAAAGTGTCTGTATCATGCAAGAACGCTAGCTTGGAAGAGGCTTTAAAGCAGATACTGGGAGAAGGGTACAGTTTCCGTCTGATTGACAATACGGTGGTTATCCGGCCTGTCAAAAATCAGTTGCCTCAACCGAAACAGGTTACGGTAAAAGGTACGGTGAAGGATGTGAAAGGAAATCCGTTGCCGGGAGTGACTGTTTTGTTGAAAGGTTCCGCCTTGGGCATTTCTACAGACAATGACGGAAAATTTACGGTTTCATTTCCGGAGATGAAAGATGTTGTACTTCTTTTTTCCTTTATTGGTATGAAATCACAAGAGGTGAAATATACCGGTCAGATGGATATCAAAGTGGTACTGGAAGAAGATGTCAAGGAAATGGATGAGGTGGTTGTAACCGGTATTATGGAACGAAAAGCCGAAAGTTTTACCGGTTCTGCCACCGTGGTTAAAGGGGATGATTTGAAACGAGTAGGCAACACGAACATTTTTCAAAGTTTAAAGAATTTAGATCCGACTGTTTTCGTCATGGACAATTTAGACATGGGTTCCAATCCGAATGCCCTACCGGAAATGAATATGCGTGGAGGAACCTCATTCCCCGGAGGGGAGGTCAACAGCGACCTGAAAGGAAATTACGAAAACAAACCGAACCAGCCCCTGTTCGTTCTGGACGGTTTCGAGGTATCCGCCGAAACGATATTCGACCTCGACATGCAGCGGGTGGAAAGTCTGACCATTTTAAAAGATGCCGCAGCCAAAGCCATTTATGGGTCGAAGGCTGCCAACGGTGTGGTGGTCATCGAAACCAAACGGTTGGATGCCACCAAGCCGCGCATCAGCTATACAGGCAGTTTGGACTTGAATATGCCGGACCTGTCGAGTTATGACCTGTGTAACGCTTTGGAGAAATTGGATGTGGAATTTGCGGAAGGGGTGTATGATGTGAACGATCCAAACGATATGGAGAAATATTATGCCCTCCGCAAAAAAGTGTTGGAAGGTCAGGACACTTACTGGCTTTCCAAACCGCTACAATTCGGCTACGGTCACAAGCATTCCCTTATGATTGAGTTGGGGAAAGACGAACTGCGAACCAGTCTGAACTTTTCTTATTCAAACAACGTTGGTATCATGAAGAAATCCGGACGTGAGAATTTGAGCGGTACTTTCAATCTGCAGTACAATTATAAAAACAAACTGAGATTCCAAAACAATGCCTCTTTTACACAAAACAAGTCGGAGGACACCCCTTACGGCAGTTTCAGCACTTACGCCGTACTGAATCCTTACGAGAGCATGTACGACGAAGACGGGTTACTTGCCGTTCAGATCGGAGACCGTCCCAATCCTTTCCGCGATGGAGAAATCGGCACGTCTTTGACTTCCAGTTACCGCCAATTCATCAACAATACCTCTTTGGAATGGACCATTATCGAAGGGTTAAGGTTGCGCGGAAAATTGGGCATTACCGTAAAGAATAACGATGCTGACCAATTCTATCCGGCCTCCCATTCCAAATTTGCCAACTATAAAGGAGAAAACGCAGCCCGCAAAGGTTCCTATCAGGTGAACAACGGAAAAAGCTCGACCCTCTCCGGCGAATTGTTGTTGAACTGGTATAAACAATTCAATGAGAAACACAATCTGTTCATCAACTTGGGCTATAACCTGTCCGAGACCATCTCTTCGGAGGTCATCAACTATGCGGAGGGGTTCCCGTCCGATAACATGAACGACATTATGTTCGCCACCCAATACATGAAGGACATGCGTCCGTCGGGCATTACCCAAACCAAACGTGATATCGGTATCCTGGGTACCCTATCCTATACCTATTTAGACAAGTACCTGCTTGATTTTACCCTCCGTTCTAACGGTTCCTCCATGTTCGGTAACGACAAGCGTTGGGCGACTTTCTGGAGTGTGGGTATCGGCTGGAACCTCCACAAGGAGCTTTTCCTGAGCGATGTGGAATGGTTGAACACGTTGAAACTGCGCGCTTCCATCGGAACCACGGGTAACCAGAATTTCCAAAACAACAAATCCATCGCCATCAACGGTTACTATACCGCCGACCGCTACCGTGGCGCTATCGGTTCCTATTTGCAAAACATGCAGAATCCCGAATTGAAATGGGAACAGAAGATGGACTACAACATCGGATTGGATGCTGTATTTATGGGTGTGGATATCCGCATGGATTTCTATAAATCCATTACAAAAGACTTGGTTTCCAGTGTAGGAATTGCTCCCTCGACCGGTTTCACCACAGTTTCCGAAAACTTGGGAAAAGTGGAAAATAAAGGATTCGAAATACTGGCATCGTACACTCCCTGGCAATCACGCGACGGATTTGTACGCATCAACGGTTCTATCGCCTACAACAAAGACAAAATCCTGAAGATTTCCGATGCCATGCGGCAGTTCAACGAAAACCAGGCAGCCCTTGCCGCCATGGAGGACCAGGCTTTGCCCGTCGCCCAATATCAGGATGGCTTGAGCATGAACACCATCTTTGCCGTTCCTTCATTGGGTATCGACCCTGCCATCGGTCTGGAAATGTACCGCAAGCAAGACGGGAGCAGCACTTACATCTGGCGGGACACTGACCGGGTTCCCTGCGGCGTAAGTGTGCCTCTCTACCGTGGAACAGTCGGTATCACCGGAGAATATAAGGGCATCGGTATCTCCATTACCGGCCGTTATTTGGGAGGCGGACAGATGTATAACTCTACTTTGGTCAACATGGTGGAAAATGCAGATATCAGCCAGAACTTCGACCGTCGGGTCCTGACGGAACGGTGGAACCACGTCGGACATCATGCCTTTTTCAAACGCTATAAAAGCAATACTCCCTACGACTTGAGGAACGGGATTTACTGGTACTCGAAAGACGGATGGCGCCAACCCCCAACGCAGTCAACCAGCCGATTCGTACAGGATCAGAAAGAATTCGACATTTCCTCGATTTCCGTTTACTATGATTTCAAACGGGAATGGATTGCAAAAATCGGTTTCGAGCGTCTGAGGTTGACCGCTCTGATGAACGAGGTAACCAAGATTTCCTCCATCAAAATCGAACGGGGTACAACCTATCCGTTCTCTCGAACCCTGACGTTCCAATTATCCGCTACTTTTTAAGGCAACATGAAAAAAACAAAAACAGAAGTTATGAAATCGATGAAAAAAACAATATGGATTTTGGCGTTGCTTATCCCGGCATTCACCGGCTGCAACGACTGGCTGGACGTCTCTTCCAAAACGGAAATTCCGAGCGATGAGCACTTCAGCAGCGAAACGGGGTTCAAAGATGCCGTCATCGGCGTATATGTCAAAATGTCGAAACCCGAGCTCTATGGCAAGGCTTTGACCTGGCATGTGAATGAGTTCGTTTCGCAGAACTATGCCCGGGTTTCCGCTGCACCGGATTTGAACGTATTGGATTTACTGTACGATAGAGCTCCTTTTATCTCTTACGGCAACAGCATTTGGAAGAATTGTTACGAAACAATTGCCAACATCAACAATGTCCTGAATTACGAAGAGAAAAACCGCTCGGTCATCGCCCCTGTGGTGGATTCTTTGGTACGGGGCGAGATGCTGGGATTAAGAGCTTTGTTACATTTCGATCTGTTGCGCATGTTCGGCAAAGGGAATTTAGGTAACCGTCGGGAATTATTGAATACATTTACTATTCCTTATTCGCTGGATTTCAATAAATATGCTCCGGCACAGGTTACTTACGAACAATTCCTGTATTATCTGAAAAAGGATATCGAAGAAGCCATCGAGTATCTGTATGTAGACCCCATTACAAGGCGTGAACCCTTGAGCTATTACCAGCCTTACGTGGACCAGGCTTTCCTGGCAACAGACGAGTACAACAGAGGCATTATCGATCGGAATTTCCGTATGAACTACTATGCGGCACAAGCGTTGTATGCCCGTATCCTGATGTGGGAGGGTACCCCGGAAGCCAAAGGAAAAGCCTTGACGGTTGCCGAAGATTTGATTGAAAACGCCTATTACAGCTGGGCGTATGAAAATTCCGTGATGGTCAAAAACAACGAATGGTGGAAATCCGACCTGCTGTTCAAAAACGAGCATCTTTTCACGATGGCTGTAGAAAAATTGGAAGAATACCAGACCCATACTCAAGGTACCCGTAACTGGTTCGATGCCAGCAGTCCGGGAAACACCTATCAGGTAGTTTACCTGAATCAAAGCAAAGCGGAAGAGATTTACGAATCGCCCGGAATCGGCGACTCGGATTGGCGGTTCATCTACTGCTTGCTCCCGCAAGGTCAAAGTCGGAGCTACTACGGGTTGGTTAAGCTGCGCCAGCATCCCGAGCATACCGCAGATTACAGCCGTATGATTCCCATGATTCGCATCACGGAAATGTATTACATCGCTGCAGAATGCCGGATGGAAGCCGGACCCGACTATGACAAATCAAAAGCCTTGGATTATTTGAATACGGTCCGTCGGCACCGCGGAATCGCCCAAGCTGAAGAATTGCCTGCCAGCCTGACGGATGCCGAGGTGAAAGAGGAAATTTATAAAGAATACCGGAAAGAATTTGTCGGCGAAGGCCAAATTTTCTTCTACTACAAGCGGAAAGGGATGGAGACCATTCCGGGATACAACGGAGAAATGACGGATTTGCAATACCAATATCCGATGCCGGACGACGAAATCGCTTTGGGCGGACGGATATAAGAGGAATAAGAAATTTTTGATCAAAATAAAAAGACTATGTTAAACAAGATATATATTAAAATCATGCTGTTGCTGGTTGGAGCCGCTTTAGTGACAGGGTGCGAAAAATCCGGTCTGCAGCCTTATACCGGCGGAAATACCGTCGGGTTTTGGGTACACTCCATCAACCACTCGTTTTACGGGGAAGGGGTGGAAACCCTGCCGAAAGATACTATTGTGCTGGACCTGGCCATCACAGGGGATGTTGTGGATTACGACCGCCATGTGGACGGGACTTTCATTCTGGACGCTGCAGGGACGGAAGAGAAAGATTTGAAGAATACCGCCGTGGAGGGGAAAGACTACAAAATTCTTGGGGGAGTTGTGAAAGCCAATGAAGAGTACGGGGAATTCATGGTCGAGGTGTACAACACCGATGAGTTAAAGGAGAAGGAATTGAAATTGAACTTGGCCATCAAGGAGAATGAGGATTTTTCCGTGGGATTGGGTGAAAACCGTTCCATTACCATCACTTGGAGCCAAAAAATCATGCAACCCACCACTTGGAGAGCCATGCGTTTCTTCTTCTGTAGCACCTACAGTACCCAAGTGTATAAAATCTTTATGCAAGTAACCGGCTTGAAAGAGTTCTACTATTATGAAGGAATTGTTTCCGTAGATGAAGCCTACGTCATGGGGCGTAATTTCGGAAACGTCCTCCGTGCTTATGAAAAAGAACACGGTACCCCCATGCTGCACGATGACGGTACAGCCGCCGGAACTCCAATTGTACCACTTCACTAAAAACGAATGATCATGAAAAAATCAAGCAGTATATACAGCGTCCTCACCTTGCTATTGTGCTTGTTGTATGCCTGTTCCTATGAGGATAAAACAACCTATGCCGGCGACCCGCTGCCGGACATTGTCATCGATACGACAAATATTCCCGCCAATCTTTTGATTACACGCGAAGATACGCTGATTGTCAAACCAAAAGTTTCCAAAGCGGGCGTATCCAAAGACCAGCTCGAATTCGAATGGCGTATCACCTTAAAACCGGGCAGAGACTTCACTATGTCTAAAATCATCGGTACGGAGGAAGAATTGAGATACTATGTCGAAGAAGTTCCTGACGCTTCATCCTACGGTTTGTGGTATAAAGTGACAGATAATACGACCGGACTGATGGAAAGCATCCTTTGGGATGTGCAAGTGGATGCCAGCTCGGGACAAGGATTGGTCGTTGCCTACACGAAAGACGGTAAAACCACCGATTTCAGCATTGTGCAGGACTCCTTGTTTACCTACCAATACAAAGATAGTGAAACGAATCAAACCAAGGCCACCTCTTACCGGCACGGCATGTACGCCAAACAGAACGGCAAAACGTTCGACGGACTCGTAGAATGGATGTTTGCCCAGGCACGCTATATGGACGGACGCCTGACCTATATGCTTCACGGAGCCTCCAAACACAACCTTTTCCGTATCAATACCCTGGATTACAGTATTCTGATGGAAGGAAAGGAAAATTTCTATGACCCGTTTATAGAATTGGACATCGACTATTACGGTTTGGTCGGAAGTTATTATGCTGTCCTATCCAACCAAGGACGCATCTATGGTCTGCAAACAGAACGTAACACGGCGACGGTATTCAATAAATTCGCCTTAGATGTTCCGGGAGACTATACCAGTAATGGTTGTATTTCGGAATATTCCAATTTTGCCTTTTTCGACCCGGAAAGAGGTCAGTTCTTCACCACAAGCGGATATATTAGTTCTTATTCAGAAATGTACAAATTCACAAATCCCATGGACGGGGAGGAAGAGAATCCCATCGAGGGATTCGACTTGAACAACATGAAAGGCTATACGCTGTTGGCAGGCGGAGCAACCCGACAAGACCATTGTTTCGTATTGGAAAAAGAGGGTAAAATCGGTCTGTATAACTTGACAAAGAGCTACAGGACACCTTATAATCCGCGCATTTACGTCGATGTAACGGATGCCCCCGGCATTGAAAAGGCCACTGCATTCGCTTTCAACTCCTACGAAGATGTCGTGTACTATGTGGCAGACAACACGGTTCGGGCGATTATCTTCTCGGGACGCCAACCCCAGTATAAAGAGGTGTATTCCCCGGGGAAACCCATCGAGTTCATCAAGATATTGACAAAGACAGGCAGCAAGGCTGTTCCATTCAATAACCGATGCCTATTGGTGGTGACGAAAGGCGATATCAGTGAAATTCATGCCCTGAAGTTAGGTTCGACTAATACGGCAGAATATTCAGAAGTCACTGTATTTGATAAATTCCAGGGACGCATCACCGCCGTTGCTGTACAAGATTAAAGCATTTCGGTGAAATGCCTGTATACCGTGGAGAGGTTTTCCTTTTCACGGTATTTTTGTTCGCCCAGCATGGGCATGTTCTGACGGGTGTAAATTCCGAATGCACCCAGAAAACGGGAAGTATATCCAATAGCGATCTGGCTGCGATAATATGCAGTGCGGGCAGGTCTTCTTTGAAAAAACGGAGTACCATAATCGCTTCGGGACATGGCTGTATTTCGTCTAAAAACAAAAGTGTTTACCCGGAATTGATAGGTTTGCCGTACATGGCTGCCATTTGTGATATGATTGACTTCTAAATTACCTTTGAATAAGATTTTGTATTCCGGTTGCTTTTCAAAGTTTATTTCCACACAATTTGTGAATCATTCTCCTAAATGGCTTTGAGGTTATTCTTTTTCTCTTCGAATCATTCTAAATAATAGAATACAGAAAAAAATCTGTATAAAATATGTCATATTTGATTTTAAATTCTATAAATTTGACATGCTAGATCGAATTAGTTTAATTTTAAACAAAACCATATACTTATGAAGAAGCTTATTTCAGTGGAAGAGGCAGTAGCAAAGGTAAAAGATGGGATGACGGTTATGATTGGCGGGTTTCTTTCTAACGGGACACCTAACGCAATCGTTAACGCTTTGGCTCAATCGGAAGTGAAAAATCTGATTCTCATCGTGAACGACACCGCCTATCCGGATAAAGGATGCGGACAGTTGATCGCTAACAAGCAGGTGAAGAAAGTGATCGTGTCGCATATCGGTACGAATCCATGTACGAGTGAACAAATGAACAGTGGTGAACTGGAGATCGAATTCAGTCCGCAGGGTACTTTAGCCGAACGGATCCGTTCCGGTGGTGCCGGTTTGGGGGGAGTATTGACTCCGACAGGTATCGGAACCCTGGTAGCAGAAGGTAAACAAGTACTGAATATCGACGGTAAAGATTATTTGCTGGAAAAACCGTTGCGGGCGGATGTGGCTTTGATCGGTGCTAGTGTAGGGGATGAGTCCGGAAATTTAGTCTATAAAGGTACGACTCAGAATTTCAATCCACTGATGGCGACGGCTGCCGATTTGGTTATTGCGGAAGTGCAGGAGTTGGTAGAAACCGGAGATTTGTATCCCGAGCTGATAAAGACTCCCGGAATATTCGTGGATTTTTTAGTGAAAGGGTAGGGGGATAAGCTAAAGGCGAAGAGGCAAAAAGCGGGGAAGGTAAAAAAGAGGTGTAATCGAAAGGGATGGGTGTAGATCTGTTCCGGTTAATTTAAAAATATGGAAAAATCAATGATAAGACTTCGGATGAGCGCTAAAGATGCTCATTATGGCGGAAATTTGGTGGATGGAGCTCATATGGTGCATTTATTCGGCGATGTTGCGACCGAACTACTGATTATGCATGACGGAGATGAAGGTCTTTTTGTGGCCTATGACAATGTGGAGTTTTTGGCTCCGGTATATGCCGGCGACTATATCGAAGCTGTCGGTGAAATCGTGAAAGTAGGAAATACTTCCCGCAAAATGGTTTTCGAAGCCCGTAAGGTGGTCGCTGCCCGTCCGGATATTTCAGCTTCGGCTGCGGATGTCCTGGCTGAACCGATTGTGGTTTGCCGGGCCAGTGGAACCTGTGTGGTGAAAAAAGAGGATCAGCGGAAAGGATAATGTAAGTTAATAGTCTTGATAATTATGGAAAAATTGATTATAACAGCTGCGATCTGCGGGGCAGAGGTAACGAAAGAACAAAATCCCGCCGTTCCTTATACTGTAGAAGAAATCGTCAGAGAAGCAAAATCTGCTGTAGATGCAGGTGCTGCTATCGTTCATCTTCACGTACGTGAAGACGACGGTACGCCGACTCAGAGCAAAGCACGTTTCAAAACGTGTATAGACGCTATATATGAAGTATGCCCGGATGTGATTCTGATCCCTTCGACCGGAGGGGCTGTAGGAATGACAGCGGAAGAACGTCTGCAGCCGACCGAACTTTTCCCGGAAATGGCTACCCTGGATTGTGGCACCTGTAATTTCGGAGATGAGGTATTTGAAAATACCATGCCTATGATGAGGGATTTCGGTAAAAGAATGCTGGAAAACCAGATCAAACCGGAATACGAATGTTTCGAGATGGGACATCTCGAAACCGTATTGAATATGGCAAAGAAAGGTCAGGTACCGGGAGCTCCCATGCAGTTTAATTTTGTACTCGGTGTCCCCGGGTGTACGCCTGCAACAGTTCCTAATCTTTGCTGGCTTGTAAATGCTATTCCGGCAGGTTCTACCTGGACTGCAACCGGTATCGGACGCCATGCCTTTACTTTGGCTGCTCCTGCTATCGCTATGGGAGGAAATGTCAGAGTGGGGTTCGAAGATAATCTGTATCTCGAAAAAGGGGTGTTGGCAAAATCCAATGGCGAGTTGGTAGCTAAGGTCGTTCGTATCGCTAAGGAATTGGGACGCGAAATCGCTACCTCGGCCGAAGCACGGAAGATATTGAATTTGAAAGCTAAAGGCTGAAAAGCTATAGGCTATAAGTCGAAAGGTATAAAGTGAAAAAATTAAAGTAAATATTAAAAAATAAAACGTTATGAAAAAAGGAAATAAATACGGAACGCATAGAGTAATTTCACCGAAAGGAGTATTACCACAACCGGCTGACAAACTGGATAACAATATGGACGAAATCTATGATAACGAGATTTTGATCGATGTGCAAACTCTGAATATCGATTCGGCTAGTTTTACTCAGATTGAAGAACAAGCCGGAGGGGATAAAGCTAAAATTGCCGAGATCATGCTGGGAATTGTAGAGAAACAAGGAAAACACCGTAATCCGGTGACCGGTTCCGGTGGTATGTTACTGGGAACGGTGGAAAAAATCGGAGATGCTTTAGTTGGAAAGACCGATCTGAAAGTGGGAGATAAAATCGCAACTTTGGTGTCTTTGTCGCTGACTCCGCTTCGTATCGATAAAATTAAAGAAATCCGGGCAGATGTCGACCAGGTGGATATCGATGGTAAAGCTATTTTGTTTGAAAGCGGTATTTATGCGAAGATTCCGGCAGATCTGCCGGAAAAGTTGGCTTTGTCGGCTCTCGATGTAGCCGGTGCTCCGGCTCAGACTGCTAAATTGGTGAAACCGGGAGATACGGTATTGATTATCGGTGCCGGTGGTAAATCGGGTATGTTGTGTTGCTATGAAGCAAAGAAACGTGCTGGTGTTACCGGTAAAGTAATCGGTTTGTGCCATAGCCAGAGAAGTACCGAACGGCTTCAGAAATTAGGCTTCTGTGATTATGTATTCTCGGCCGATGCAACTCAGCCGGTTCCGGTTATGGAGAAAATTGCCGAACTGACGAATGGTGAAATGTGTGATATTACGATCAATAATGTGAATATTACGGATACTGAGATGACCAGCATCTTGTGTACTAAAAATGACGGATTGGTCTATTTCTTCTCTATGGCGACCAGTTTTACGAAGGCTGCTTTGGGAGCGGAAGGTGTCGGCAGCGATGTGACTATGATCGTTGGAAATGGGTATACCAAAGGACATGCTGAGATTACACTGCAGGAACTTCGTGAAAGCGAGGCATTACGGAAGATATTTACAGAGTTGTATGCCTGAATGGTCGGGATTTTATAATCCCGACGAATTAAAAATATGTTTTTATGGCTAGCAGAAGAAAAGAGTTTTTCCCTGAAGTGACCGATGAACAATGGAACGATTGGCATTGGCAGGTGAAGAACAGGATTGAAACTTTGGATCAGCTGAAGAAATACATCCGGCTGACACCAGATGAGGAAGAGGGTATCCGTGAGTCGCTGAAGACATTACGGATGGCGATCACACCTTATTATCTGAGTCTGATCGATCCCGATAATCCTTATTGTCCGATCCGTAAACAATCGGTGCCGACCATTGAAGAATTACACCGGTCACCGGCTGATCTGGAAGATCCCTTGCATGAAGACGGTGATTCACCCGTACCGGGACTGACCCACCGTTATCCTGACCGGGTGTTGTTCCTGATCACCGATATGTGTTCGATGTATTGCCGGCATTGTACCCGGCGCCGCTTTGCCGGACATCACGATTGTGCCACTCCATTGGAAAGAATCGATAAATGTATCGAATATATCGCTAATACCCCCCAGGTGAGAGATGTCCTCCTATCGGGAGGGGATGCCTTATTGGTCAGTGACGAACGATTGGAATATATCATCAAACGGCTGCGTGGAATCCCTCATGTCGAGATTATCCGTATCGGGTCGAGAACACCGGTGGTGTTACCCCAGCGCATTACGCCGGAATTGGTAAATATGCTCCGGAAATATCATCCGATTTGGCTGAATACTCATTTCAACCATCCGAACGAAATTACCGAAGAGTCGGCGGCTGCTTGTGCCCGGCTGGCTGATGCGGGTATACCTCTGGGAAATCAGTCTGTCCTGCTCCGCGGGATCAACGATTGTACACATGTCATGAAAAAATTGGTGCACGAGTTGGTCAAGATCCGGGTACGTCCCTATTACATCTATATCTGTGATCTTTCTGTGGGGATCGGTCATTTCCGTACCCCTGTATCGAAGGGAATCGAGATTATCGAGAACCTGCGGGGACATACTTCCGGTTATGCCGTGCCTACTTTCGTCGTGGATGCTCCCGGTGGAGGCGGAAAAATTCCGGTGATGCCGACCTATCTGATTTCTCAGGGCCCCAATCGGGTGGTGTTGCGTAATTTTGAAGGCGTGGTGACTACGTATACCGAACCGACGGATTACAGAGACGAATGCCACTGTGAAGAGTGTGAGAAGCGCCGTAAAACAGAAGGAGTGGCTGAGTTGCTGAGCGGAGAACGCTTGTCTCTCGAACCGGCGAATCTGGATCGTAAGACACGTAATCTATTGGCGAAAGGATAAATTATTTGTGATTTTGGATTTACCGTTTCATTCGATTGAAAGGATAAATCCGGAATCATAAATGAAAATGCTGAACAGATGGGTTTTGTTGATGACATATCCGATTACAGGAGTCTGGCAATTGTCGGATTGGAGAAAAATACAGGGAAAACAGAATGCCTGAATTACATCCTTCGCAGGATAAAAGATTCGGCAGATCGGTTCGCTCTGACTTCGATCGGAATTGACGGAGAAAACCGGGATCAGGTATGTCAAACCCCGAAACCCGAGATTATCGTGCCGGAAGGAATGATATTCGTTACTTCGGAGAAACATTACCGGGAAAGGAGGTTGGTGGCTGAAATCATGGAAATCGATGATCATCGGACTGCTTTGGGACGGTTGGTTATCGCCAGGGCTAAAACTTCGGGAAAAGTATTGCTTTCAGGGCCTGCGGATACTGCCGGGTTGAAAAGTCTGATCCGGCATATGAAAGATTTCGGGGTACGAACGACCTTGGTCGACGGGGCTTTGTCCCGTTTAAGCCTGGCGTCTCCCACCGTTACGGAGGCGATGGTCTTAGCGACGGGGGCTGCTGTTTCCGGGAATATTCGGGAATTGGTGAGACGTACCCGTTATGTTTGTGATTTGATCGATCTGGAAGAGGTGGACGAAGTTTTACAAGAGAGGTTGGATGCCATTCAACAAGGTGTATGGGCGGTCGGGCCGGAGGGAGAATGTATCGATCTGAAATTGCCTTCTGTGTTTATGCTGGAGAAAAGTGGAACCGATCTGCTGCAATATGGGCATCGGATCTTTATTGCCGGTGCTGTGAGTGATAAAGTATTTCAGTTTTTACGCGTACAGAAACAGACCGTAGAATTGATCGTCCGTGATTTTACCCGTGTTTTTGCCGCACCTGAGTCTTTTTATGCCTTTTTACGTAAGGGCGGAAGAGTACAGGTGCTTCATCGTAGCCGGCTTTTGGCCGTTACGATCAATCCTCAGTCTCCGGGAGGATTACTTTTGGATTCGTTGCGTTTGCAGCAAGCATTGGAAGAAAGCTTGCAAATTCCGGTGTATGATGTGAAAAAAATAGAAAAAGTCGGTAAAAACCGTTGAGGATATGATTTTAAGGGAAGCGATAAGACAAGTCAGGGGATTCCGTTATATGATCGAACAATTGGATATCTGTTCGGCTGTAGGCCGGAGGGTATTGTATGATCTGCCCTGGCTCGATTCGAAATCTCGGTTGGAGGCCGAATTTGAACGTATTCAAAAGATCATGGTACTTTTTGAACAACCTGAAAATGAATCCCGGCTGGAACGTTTGACTGGTAAGCTGATGCAGGTGAGAGATATCCGGGGGACGATCGGGCGGATGGCGATGGAGCAAGTGTTGGATGATCTTGAATTGTTCGAATTGAAAACTTTTGCTTTGTGCTCGGAAGAAATCAGGGGACTTGTCGAAGAATGGCGGATTGTTTTACTCCCGGAACTGGAGCCGGTTGTACGTTTGTTGGATCCGGAAGGGAATCGGATTCCTCATTTTTATATTTATGATACTTATTCGGCTGAGCTGGCCAGGCTGAGAGCTGAAATAAAACAAAAGAGCCTTCAAGGGGCAGAAGAACGGGAATTAGAAGCGTTGTATGTACAAAGTGTGGTTTTGGAAGACAAGGTACGCGAAGAGTTGTCTGTGCAGTTGAGACCTTATCACGACGATTTGAAACAGGCTTTGGAAGCGGTCGGATTGCTGGATGTCGTATTGGCAAAAGCCAGACAAGCAATAAGAGGACAATTGACTTTGCCGCAAATTCCGGAAGAGGGGGAAATGGTGTTCGAAGGTCTTTTCCATCCTCAGATCCGGGAGATTTTAGAACAGGAAGGAAGAGCGTTTCAGGCTGTAGATTTGAAATTGGAAAAGGGAACGACGGTGATTACCGGAGCCAATATGGCCGGAAAGACAGTGTTGTTGAAAAGTGTGCAATTGGCGCAATACCTGATGCAGTTCGGTTTTTATGTACCTGCCCGGCGGGCGGGTATGCCGCTCGTGGAACAAGTCTTGACCAGTATCGGGGATGATCAGGATGAATTGAACGGTCTCTCTTCTTATGCGGCTGAGATGTTGCGGGTGGATGAAATGATCCGGCAAGTCAGGCAGCGAAGTAAAATTTTGGTGCTGATAGACGAATTGGCCCGGACGACCAATCCCGTCGAGGGACGGGCAATTGTGAATGGGGTAGTGGATTTTTTGACTACTCACCGGGTGATGGCTATGGTTACTACCCATTATAGCGGAATAACGGCCGAATGCCGTAAATTGAGAGTGCGGGGATTTGTAGAGAATCGGGTTGAAGGGAATATGACCCTGAAAAATATCAATGAGTTTATCGATTATTCACTCGAAGAAGACAGCGGAGAAGAAGTTCCCCAGGAGGCGATGCGTATTGCCTGGATGCTGGGGATCGACCGTGGAGTGTTGGAACGGGTGGAAAATTATTTGCAGGAAGAAAATCCTGATTGGAAAAAGACAGTACAGTAGAAAGAAAATATATATGAAAAGTAAATTAGGAATAGATTTTGATAAAGTCGGACATGCCCGTGAAATGGCCCGTAAGATTGCTGACCAGGTGCAGGATTTTGTGGATGGCTATACGACAGTGGCTGTCGAAAGGACATTGTGTCGTTTGCTGGGTATCGACGGAGTGGATGTTCATGCTGTCCCTCTGCCGAACATTTTGGTAGACGAGCTGAAAGAAAAGAACGTGTTGGGAGAAGGAATTTTATTCTTTCTGGGTAATGTAATGGTGGAAACCGGAATGACTCCGCAGGAAATAGCCGAACAAGTGGCTGCCGGGAAAGTAGATGTCACCCGGGTACCGGTATGTACTCCCGGCCAGCGGGAAAAAGCGTTGCAACCCTATATCGAGGCCAGTATCCGTCGGATTTCCGACAACCGGAAACGGCGTGAGAATTATATCGCAACGATCGGAGAGGGAGCAAAGCCTTATCTTTATGTCATTGTCGCTACCGGTAATATTTACGAAGACGTGGTACAGGCACAGGCGGCTGCCCGGCAAGGGGCGGATGTCATTGCTGTGATCCGTACAACGGGGCAAAGTTTGTTGGACTATGTACCCTATGGGGCTACGACAGAAGGATTCGGCGGAACTTTTGCCACCCAGGAAAATTTTCGGATTATGCGGAAAGCTTTGGATGAGGTAGGAGAAGAAGTCGGTCGTTATATTCGGCTGTGTAATTATTGTTCCGGTTTATGTATGCCGGAGATTGCTGTGATGGGAGCTTTGGAAGGGCTGGATGTGATGTTGAACGATGCATTGTATGGAATTTTATTCCGGGATATCAATATGCAGCGGACGTTGGTCGACCAGTTTATGTCGCGGGTGATCAACGGCTTTGCCGGAGTGATAATCAACACAGGCGAAGATAACTACCTGACTACTGCCGACGCTGTCGAAGAAGCACATACTGTTTTGGCTTCCGATCTGATCAATGAACAATTGGCTTTATTGGCCGGGCTGCCGGAAGAACAAATGGGCCTGGGACATGCTTTTGAAATGGATCCCATGCTGGAAAACGGCTTTTTGTACGAATTGGCTCAGGCCCAGATGACCCGGGAAATTTTTCCGAAGGCTACTTTGAAATATATGCCTCCGACGAAATTTATGACCGGAAATATTTTCCGCGGACATATTCAGGATGCTCTTTTCAATATGATCGGAATCTGGACTTCACAAGGTATTCAACTGTTGGGAATGCCGACCGAAGCCATACATACTCCATTTATGTCGGATCGTTATCTGTCGATCGAGAATGCCCGTTATATTTTTAATAATATGAAAAATATCGGAGATGAAGTGGTCTTTAAAGAAAACGGGATTATACAAAACAGGGCGAAAGAAGTGTTGGATAAAGCTACCGTTCTCTTGGAAAAGATTGAACGGGAAGGACTTTTTACAGCCTTGGAAAAAGGAATTTTTGCCGATATCAAGCGTCCTAAAAACGGAGGAAAAGGATTGGACGGCGTTTGTGCCAAGGGAAAGAACTATAGCAATCCTTTTGTAGAGATCATGATGAACAGATAACAAAAATCGTAAATCAAATAAAGATTATGAGCGGAGGTTTATATTCAACAGAAGGGAGAGATTTCGATCAAACCCTCGATCTGAAAAAGATAAAACCCTACGGGGATACGATGAACGACGGAAAGACACAGCTGAGTTTCACTTTACCTGTACCTGCCGGAGATGAAGCGATAGAGGCTGCTAAACAGTTGATGAAAAAAATGGGATTTGAAAATCCTCAGGTGGTGTTTCATCAGGAACTGACGAAAGGATATACTTTTTTTAATTGTTATGGAAATTGTGTACACACGGTAGATTATAGCAATATCTATGTGCCGAAAGTGGAATCGACCAAGTGGGATATGGGAGAGACCGATCAGTTTGTCCGGGAACATATCGGTCGGAAAATTGTGGTGATCGGAGCTAGTACCGGAACAGATGCCCATACGGTGGGAATCGACGCTATTATGAATATGAAAGGTTTTGCCGGACATTATGGTTTGGAGCGGTATGAAATGTTCGAAGCCTTGAATATGGGTAGCCAGGTGACCAACGAGGAATTTATCGCTAAGGCTATCGAGTTGAAAGCTGATGCTTTATTGGTTTCGCAGACCGTGACTCAGAAAGATATTCATATTAAAAATCTGACGGAACTCGTGGAGATGTTGGAAGCCGAAGGATTACGGGACAAAGTGATCCTGGCTTGTGGTGGTCCCCGGATTTCACACGAGTTGGCGAAAGAATTGGGGTACGATGCCGGCTTCGGGATGAATACCTATGCCGACGATGTCGCCTCGTTTATTGCGCAGGAATTGGATCGAAGAATGAATCATTGAAAATATACAAGCTATGGAAAAAGAACAAATCAGGGAAGTGATTGCCAGGAGAGTGGCAATGGAACTCCACGATGGAGACGTGGTGAATCTGGGTATCGGTTTGCCGACTTTAGTACCGAATTATCTGCCTGAAGGTGTCGAGGTCATCTTACAAACGGAGAATGGATTGATCGGTATGGGGCCGACTCCTGCTCCGGGAGAAGAAGATCCGGACTTGATCAATGCCGGCGGTGGAGCGATAACGGCTCTGCCCGGAGCGGCCAGCTTCGATAGTGCTACTTCGTTCGGTATTATCCGGGGCGGACACGTAGATGTCAGTATCCTGGGGGCCTTGCAAGTAGATGAAAAAGGAGATTTAGCCAACTGGATGATACCGGGGAAAAAAACACCGGGAATGGGAGGAGCGATGGACCTGCTGATGGGAGCCGGTAAGGTGATCCTGGCCATGGAACATACGGCAAAAGGAAATCCGAAAATCCTGAAAAAATGTACTTTACCTTTGACAGCCAAGGGGCAGGTGAATATGATCGTTACAGAAATGGGAGTTATGGAGATCACACCCGGGGGAATTGTACTGAAAGAGATACATCCTGAGTTTACGGTAGAACAGGTGCAGGCAGCTACAGAAGCAACTCTGATCGTTGCCCCGGATTTAAAAAAGATGTGCTGAACGACGAAAGCGTATTGAAGGAAATCACGATGGAGGATGGATGGTGGATACCTCTAGCCCGAATCGTAAACTATAAATTAAAAAAGGTATGGATTTTTCATTATCAAAAAAAGAGATATTGTTTCAGCAGATGATCAGAGCATTTGCTGAGAAAGAAGTAAAACCGCTGGCGGCAGAAGTGGACGAAGAAGAGAGATTCCCTGTCGAAACGGTAGAAAAAATGGCGAAACTGGGGATTATGGGTATCCCTTTCCCGGTGGAATATGGCGGAGCCGGTGGTGATAACGTATTGTATTCTATGGCTGTAGAGGAATTGTCCCGGGTATGTGCAACGACCGGGGTTATTGTTTCTGCCCATACCTCTTTGTGTGCTTCTCCGATCTATGAATTCGGAAATGAAGAACAACGGAAAAAATATTTACCCAAATTATGTTCGGGAGAATGGATCGGAGCTTTTGGTCTGACCGAACCGAATGCAGGTACCGATGCCTCTGCCCAGCAGACAATGGCTGTTGCTGAAGAGGATCATTATGTGCTCAACGGGTCCAAAATATTTATTACGAATGCAGCTTATGCACACGTTTACATCGTTATGGCGATGACCGATAAGTCGCAGGGTACACGAGGAATCTCTGCTTTTATCGTTGAACGGGATTTTCCGGGATTTTCCATCGGTAAAAAAGAGAAAAAGATGGGGATCCGGGGATCCGCAACCTGTGAGTTGATTTTTGAAAATTGTATTGTGCCTAAAGGAAATATGCTGGGTAAACCGGGTGAAGGATTTAAAATTGCGATGAAGACGCTCGATGGCGGACGTATGGGAATTGCTTCACAGGCCTTGGGAATTGCTCAGGGAGCCATGGATGAGACAATAAAATATGTGAAAGAACGGAAACAGTTCGGACGCTCTATCGGACAATTTCAGAATACCCAATTTCAGTTGGCCGATTTAAATGCCAAGATCGAAGCTGCCCGTTTGTTGGTGCGGACGGCTGCCTGGAAGAAAGACAGGAAAATCCCTTACTCTGTCGATTCGGCACGGGCTAAGTTATTTGCTGCTGAAACAGCGATGGAAGTGACGACAAAAGCCGTACAGTTCCACGGAGGGTATGGATATACCCGTGAGTATCCGGTCGAACGGATGATGAGAGATGCCAAGATTACGGAGATTTATGAGGGAACCTCTGAAGTACAGCGGATGGTGATTGCTGCTGCTCTATTGAAATAATAATGTTTTCCGCATTGAACTTATAAAAAGAGAATACATGAAAATAGTAGTTTGTATAAAACAAGTACCTGATACGACAGAGATCAAACTCGATCCGGTAACAGGAACAATGATACGGGATGGTGTACCTAGCATTATGAATCCCGACGATAAAGGTGGATTGGAAATGGCTTTGGCCTTGAAAGATAAATATGGTGCGCAGGTAACCGTTATTACGATGGGACCGCCTCAGGCCGATGATATTTTGCGTGAAGCTTTTGCCATGGGAGCCGACCGGGCGATTCATTTGAGCGACCGTAAGTTTGCCGGTGCAGATACATTGGCTACGTCGAATGCTATTGCCGGTGCTTTACGGATGCTGGATTTCGACCTGGTCATTACCGGCCGGCAGGCGATCGATGGAGATACGGCGCAGGTAGGACCTCAGATTGCCGAGCATCTCGATTTGCCACAAGTGACGTATGTCGAGAATTTGGAATTCGATGGTGACAAGTTGTTTACGATCCGTAAATCTACCGAAGAAGGATATCAAACCGTACAGGTGGAATCTCCCTGTGTCGTTACTGTTCTGGCTACGGCAAACAAAGCGCGCTATATGTCTGTGCGGGGAATCGTAGAGGCATACGATCGGGAAGTGGAAATCTGGAATTTTAATAATATCAGTGTGGATGAAGCTAAATTGGGATTGAACGGTTCGCCGACGCGGGTATGGAAGTCTTTTACCAAAGGAGCTAAAGCAGCCGGAAAAGTTTTCGAAGTGGAACCGGCCGAAGCTGTAGATGTTATTATCGAAAAATTGAAAGAGAAATTTATTATTTAATACATGATTTTAGAGGAAAACCGGGAATAATCCGGTGAAATCTAAAGTTTAAAATCTGATGAAGATGGATAAATCTCAATATAAAGACGTTTATGTATTCGTAGAGCAACGGGAAGGAGTTATTCAGAAAGTTGCCATCGAATTATTGGGGAAAGCCCGGGAGTTGGCCGATAGCCTGAATGAAAAAGTGGTGGCGATGTTGTTGGGTTATGAAGTGGCGGGTCAGGCACAGGAATTGATCGCTTATGGGGCCGATGTCGTATTGTGTGCTGACGAACGGGAGCTGGTACAATATAATACCGAGCCTTACGCTCAGGCGATTACACAGATTGTACATGAGCGTAAACCCAGTATCGTACTGATTGGAGCGACGACGATCGGCCGGGATTTGGGCCCTCGTTTATCCGCCCGTTTAGAGACCGGGTTGACAGCCGATTGTACGGGCCTCGCTATCTCGGATGAACGGGATTTGCTGATGACCCGTCCTGCATTCGGAGGAAATCTGATGGCGACGATTATTTGTAAAGAACACCGGCCGCAAATGTCGACCGTACGTCCGGGAGTGATGCGCACGAAACCGAAAGATGAACAACGTGCCGGAACGGTAGAGAAGGTGAATATTCATTTCGATAAGTCGAAATTTAAAGTGCGGATTCTCGAGACGGTGAAAGAACAAAAGAACCGTATCGATATAACAGAAGCGAAGATTCTTGTATCCGGAGGCCGTGGTGTAGGTAATACGGAGGGATTTGAGATGCTCGGAAAATTAGCGGAAACGCTGAATGCCGAGGTTTCTTCTTCACGTGCCATGGTGGATGCCGGGGTTATGCCTCATGACCGTCAGGTTGGCCAAACCGGGAAAACCGTTCGTCCCGATCTGTATTTCGCTATGGGTATTTCCGGAGCTATTCAGCATTTGGCCGGAATGGAGGAATCGGAATTTATCGTTGCCGTGAACAAGGATAAATATGCTCCGATTTTTAACGTTGCCGACCTGGGAATTGTCGGGGATGTGAAACAGATCGTTCCGTTGCTGACCGAGAGGTTGGCAAACATCCGGAAAACTGACAAATAAAAGCCCGGACATGGAGTATCAAAAATTAATGCTGGAAAAACAAGATCGTGTTTGTCTGGTAAAGATCAATCATCCGGAGGCATTGAATGCCTTGAATACGGTGATCTTGCAGGAATTGGACCGGGCATTCGATGAAATTGCAGCCGATCCGGAAACCGATGTGGTTATTCTGACAGGCGAAGGACGTTCGTTTGTTGCGGGAGCCGATATTGCTGAAATGAGTGTGATGAAGGCCGAAGAAGGCCGGCGTTTCGGTGAGTTAGGGGCTGCTGTTTTCCGGAAAATCGAACTGATGGCTAAGCCGGTTATTGCTGCCGTGAATGGATTTGCTTTAGGAGGAGGATGTGAACTGGCGATGGCTTGTGATATCCGTATCGCCTCGGCTAAGGCGAAGTTCGGTCAGCCGGAAGTGGGACTTGGGATCACGCCGGGATTTTCCGGTACCCAGCGTTTACCGCGTTTAGTCGGATTAGGTAAAGCCAAAGAGTTGATTTATACGGCTGCGGTTATCCATGCCGAGGAAGCTTGCCGGATCGGACTGGTGAACAAAGTGGTGGAATCGGAAGAATTGATGAATGAGTGTATGGCTATGGCAAAGACTATTGCTGCTAAAGCGCCATTGGCGGTTCGTTATGCCAAAGAAGCTATCAACCGGGGAGTGGAAACGGATATGGATACCGGTATCGTCATCGAAAACGGTTTGTTCGGGTTGTGTTTCGCAACGACCGACCAGAAGGAAGGCATGGAAGCTTTTTTATGGAAACGTAAACCCGAATTTGAAGGGAATTAAAATCTTTGTAATTTAAATTTATCGATTATGAAAATATGCATTGTTGGAACAGGGACTATGGGACATGGTATTGCCCAGGTATTTGCCCAGGCCGGACATGAGGTATTGTTAAAAGGCCGTTCTGAAGCTTCTTTGGCAAAAGCCCACAAAGCTATGGATAAAAATCTTTCCAGAATGGTGGAAAAAGGTAAATTGGAAGCCGGGGTTAAAGATCAGGTATTGGCCAGGATTAAAGATTCGATGAAATATGAGGATTGTGCCGATGCTGATTTGGTGATCGAGGCGATAGCTGAAGATATGGCTACCAAGCATGAGATATTCAAATTGTTGGACGGAATTTGTAAACCGGAAGCGATATTGGCAACCAATACTTCTTCGCTTTCTATAACGGAAGTGGCCGCTGTGACTAACCGTCCGGAAAAGGTGATCGGTATGCATTTCTTCAATCCTGTTCCGGCTATGAAACTGGTGGAAGTGATCAAAGGCCGGCTGACTTCGGCAGAGGTGCATGATCAGGTATTTGCTTTATCGCAGGAAATCGGGAAAGTGCCCGTCAGTGTCGAGGAAGCTCCTGGATTTATAGTCAACCGGATTCTGATCCCTCTGGTGAACGAAGGCATCGGTATATTAGCTGACGGAGTGGCGAAAAAAGAGGAAATCGATGCCGCGATGAAATTAGGGGCTAACCATCCTATGGGACCATTGGAACTGGGTGATTTGATCGGATTGGATGTTTGTCTGGCTATTATGGAAGTGTTGTACCGGGAATTCGGTGACTCTAAATACCGGCCTCATCCTTTGTTGCGGAAAATGGTTCGCGCTAACTTATTGGGACGGAAGACCGGAGTCGGGTTTTATGACTATCGGAAATAATGAGGAGAGTCTTCTTTACCGGGATACGATGCTGGGGAATATTTCCCCAGCATTTTTACTTTTTCCCCACTTTCTACAAGCTGCGATTCTTAATCTGTTGTATGTAATATATTGATAATTAGTATATTTTGTTGATTTTGTGCTTGTGGCATCGGATTTGTCCTGTTTAAGGACAGAATCTAACTCTAAAAAATAATAGTATGAAAAAGATCGTCATTTTAGGAATCGGAGCTTCTATGTTCTTCTTGGGTAGTTGCGTAGAGAGTTCTCAGAAATATAAGTCTTTACAAGCCCGTCTGGATTCTTTGAGTACAGTACATATTATGCAGAATTCCGAAATGGAGAGTATGCTGGCCGATTTGAACGATATTTCTGCCGGAATGCAATCGTTGCGGGATGCCGAACGTTTATTGACTTTGGAAACAATTAATGAAAATAAAGCCAATAGTAAATCCAAACAGCAATTGAATCAGCTGAAAAAAGACGTACAGGCTATTACCGAGGCGATCGCTTCTTATAAAGAACAGATTTCCAAACTCGAAGGTAAGAATAAAAGCCAGTCGGCCGAGTTTAAAAGATTGATTGCCGGCTTAAATGCGGAATTGGATCAACGTACACAGAAACTGAATGAAATTACTAAACAATTGGCTGAGAAGAATCAGCAATTGGCAGTGAAGACCGAGGAAGTCGCTAATCTGACCGAGAATGTGGAAGCTTTGGATAAAGCCAATAAAAGTCAGCAAATGACGATCAATGAACAGGATATGGCGATTCATCAGGGACACTATTTGATTGGAAACCGCAAAGAGCTGAAAGAAGCTGAGGTAATTTCCAGACAAGGGATTTTCTGTCCGCCGATCGTATCGTCACAAGCACAAAAAGCCAACTTTACCGATTTGGATATCCGTGAGATGAAGGTGATCCCGTTGAATAGTAAAAAAGCGAAATTACTTTCTGTCCATCCGGCTGATTCCTATACTTTGGAGACCGGTGAAGATGGTAATATGACCCTGAAAATCAATGACGAAAATAATTTCTGGAAACAAACAAAATACTTGGTTGTGATGATTGGATAAAAGCGGGAATAATTTTAACTGAGAGAGGCATACCCAAAAAGTATGTCTCTTTTCTTTTTTCACAACGATTATTCTTGTCGAGAGAGAAAATAAAGAAGTTTTTTTTGATTTAAAGACAGTTCGTTTAGAAAACTAGCCGAAGATCATCAGGATTTTTAAAAGTGTATCCGATGAGAAAATCGCTTTCAATTTGTCGATGCTTTTGTATTTCAGTGTTTTAACACTGTTTACTGAGATGTTCATTTCCTGTGCTATTTGCTGATTGTCGAGGCCTTGAAAAGCGAGCTGCATGACTTGTTTACTACGGGGAGGTAATTTTTCGATTTCCTTGATGATCTGTAAAGCGACATCTGTTTCGACTATAACATTGAAAATGTTCACTTCTTTGAGCGAACGGCTATTCACGAATTTTTCCTGTAATTTCAGTTTTCTTAACCATTCGAGAGAGAGGTTATGTACCAACATATACATATAATTATCGATGCTTTCGATTTCCTTCTCTTTGGACACTAATTCCCAAAGCCGTGCAAAAGCTTCCTGGACAATGTCCTCTGATGCCGATTTATCGTTCAGAAACCGGTTGGCTGCAAAACATAAAGGAGCATACAACCGATTCATTGTACTGGCAAATTCATTTGGAGAAGAATTTTTAATCCCTTGTTTTGCTGTTGATTTCATCTTTATTTAACCTGAAAGTCGAAAACAAAGGTAAAAAATTGTAAGAATCATTCATCTTTTTGGAAGACTTATTAGTCTTTAATATAAAGTGTAATTCGATATAAAACAAATTATGTGTCTTGTACAAGATCGTCAAAAATTGATTTTGTTGTTGCAAAAAGCTTATTTCGGGCAACTCTCTGAAGAAGAAGCCGGGCTGTTGGCTGAGTGGCGTAGTCGGTCTTCGGAACATGAGGCATTGTATCGGCGGATCATGAGCGGAGAAAGCCTGGCCGAACTGCTTGAGTGGCAAAATCATTTCGATCCGGAACAAGCGAATCGGTCGATTTTGCATCGGGTTGAAAAACGTAGATCTATTCGGATGAGGAAAATAGGTTTGCGGGTAGCTGCTATAGTTCTCCTGTTGCTGGGAATAGGAACGATATGGATTATAAATCGTCAGGGCGATTATAGACGGCAACAGGAATTGGCTTTTACATTGATTCACCCAGGAACTCCCCAAGCTATTCTTACTTTGGCGGATGGAAGGCAAGTGGTATTGGATAAGAAACCGGTAACCTTGAAATTAAATGAAAAACAATTTTTGACCGGAGATAGTGCTATATTGAATTATGCGGTTAATCTACCGAATGGTTTGGAAAATAATGAACAGCAAACATTAATGCATAAGGTGGAAGTTCCGGTTGGTGGTGAATATCGGTTAGTGCTTGCCGATGGTACTAAAGTCTGGATCAATGCTGAAAGTTCTTTGCAATATCCGGTAGAGTTTACTGCTGAACAGCGAACAGTAATTTTACAAGGTGAAGCCTATTTCGAAGTCGTTTCGGATACGCTGAAACCTTTTACGGTGAAAACGCCTGCCGGTTTGGAAGTGAAAGTTACCGGTACGCATTTCAATGTAGAGGCATATGCCGATCGTAGAACATGGAAAACCACTTTAGTAGAAGGAGGGGTGGAAGTCCGGCTTGGAAAATATCAAACCTATCTGCGACCGAATGAACAATTTAGTTTTGATCAGGAAACCAATCAGGGAAGCTTGAAAAAAGTAAATGTCAGGGAGGTCATCGCCTGGAAAAATGGCTGGTTCGTTTTTGATAATACTCCTTTGGAAGAAATCATGGAGACAATACGACGATGGTATAATATCGAAGTAGAATATCGGGATGCTGAGACGAAACAATTGTGTTTTACGGGTGACCTTAGTAAATATGATTCTTTTGAATCTGTGATTCGTATGTTCGAAGATACACAGAAAGTTAAGTTAAAAGTTCGGGCCAATCGGCTGATCGTAGAAAGACATTAATTCATAGAAATAGATGATAGAATATACCTAAAAATGGGGATTTCTCTTAAATAGAGCTCCCATTATCTTTGGACCTGCTAAAATGGTCGATTCATTTTGCGGATTTCCGCGAAAACAATGGACAGGTGGTGATTGAAAATAGGTAATTATTAATTAAAACAGTAAACATGAAAGTAATGTGTTATTTCAAACAAGGAACAATATCCCGGATGTTATTCAGAGGGATGTTGTTTGCATTGTTGGCTGTATGTTACCCGGAATATTCCCGGGCTGTTATTGCTGAGGATTATCAGGCGAATCGGTTGATTACGCTTTCTATGAAGAATATCTCTGTGGCTGACATTATCGGGCAAATCCGGAAAACGACAGATTATCGTTTCTTATTTCAGGTCGATGACCTGAAGGGAGTCCGGAAAGAGGTTTTCGAGGTTTCTGAAGCGACTATCCGGGAAGCGATGGATAAATTGGTGGCAGGAACATCACTGACTTATACTTTGCGGCAGGACGGAGTAGTCGTTTTATCTCAAACACAACCTCAATCCAGGGAATTTACCGTTTCAGGGTTTGTACTCGAGGCTGAAACCCGGAAACCGATACCCTATGCCACTGTTTTTATACCGGATTTACTGATCGGTACTTCTGCCCGGGAAGACGGGGCATTCACACTTAATCATGTACGTCCCGGAAAATTGAAACTTGAAGTTCGTTTTATGGGACGGATCAGTCTGGATACGGTTATTCAGGTGAATGCGAATGTGACGAATCTCCGTTTTTATTTGCAGGAAGAAAATTTCAGGTTGAATGAAGTACATATTACGGCCGAGAACAGCAAAGCCGGACAAGCTACTTCCTCCAAGATTTCCCGTTTGGCCATGGATCATATGCAGGCAACCAGCCTGGGAGATGTGATGCAGTTATTGCCGGGTGGGTTAGCAACCAATCCGAATCTGGGATACGCCTCCCAATTGAATCTCCGTATGATTTCCGAGAATGCTTCCGGCATACCGGGGGTGACGGATGGAGAAGAGGAAGCTGCCAATATGAATAGTTTAGGGACTCTGATTATCCGGGATGGGGCTCCCGTTTCCAATAATGCCAATCTGCAGACTGTAAGTCCTGCTATCACAGGTGCCGGGACTGCTTTGGGCGGAACATCTTCACCGGCCGGAGGTGTCGATGTCCGGGCTATCTCGACAGACAATATCGAGTCCATCGAAGTGATTCGGGGAATACCTTCTGTCGAATACGGAGATTTGACTTCAGGGGCTGTCATTATCAATTCGAAAGCAGGCCGGGAACCGTTCCGCTTACGTTTTAAAACCAACGAAAACATTTATCAGGTATCGGCTGGTAAAGGATTTAATCTGGGAGGGAAGAAAGGAAGCCTGAATATCAGTGGGGATTACGCTTATAATGTGACGGATCCTATGCAATCTTATGTATACTATCAACGGGCTGCTGCAAAAGTGATGTATTCGAATATATTCTTACATGATGTTCTCCGTTCCAATACTTCGGTAGAGGTGATATATGGGGATAATAAACGGAAACAAAATCCGGATGATGAACGGCTCCAACTGAAGAGCAACGGACGGGATCTCGGTATTGCGTTTAATACGAACGGAATTTTTGACCTGGATTACGGCTGGCTGAAAAATCTCCGTTATACGTTGGCAGTAAATTATATGAATAAGAAGAGTTATGAACAAAGATTATTGACAAATGCAACATATCAATATTCGATGACGACGACCGACGGTGCAATTCTGAGTAATCGGCCCGGTGTCGATTTGTATGACGATCAGGGAAATAAGCTGACCAATATTCCTGCCGGCGAAGAGACACTTTATGCCAATATGTTACCCAACGATTATCTTACCCGTTATGATATCGAAGGAAAAGAGCTGAATGTGTTTGCTAAAGTGATGGCTAATTTTGTCAAGCAAGGCAACCGGATCAATAACCGGATTTTAGTCGGGGCGGATTTTAAAAGCGATGGAAACAATGGAGATGGAAAGACTTTCGATCCGGCGACGCCTCCATACCGGGTAAATACCAGTCTGTATTCTTCTTTCCGCCCGCGGAAATACAGTGATATTCCGTTTGTAAACCAACTGGGAGTATATGCGGAGGAAAATTTCAGCCTGAATTTTGCCAGACGGAACCTGAATTTACAGCTCGGTATACGGTATGATAAATTGTTCGGACACCAGGATATCTGGACGCCCCGTTTGAATGCTTCTTTAGATGTATTGCCAAAAACATTTACGTTGAGAGGGGGATACGGGGAAACGGCTAAAATGCCCACAGTCCTTTATTTGCATCCGGAGAAGGCTTATTTCGAGATGGTCAACTTTGTGAGTCTGACAGATGATAAGATTCCCGAAGCTCAACGGTTGATGATGACGACGACCCGGGTTTTCGATACGGAAAACAAAGACCTGGAAATTGCTAAAAACCGGAAAGCAGAAGTCGGGTTCGATTTGAATATCAAAGGAGTGAGGCTGGCAGTCACCGCTTTTCAGGAACGCATGAATAACGGTTATTCGATGGCTTACTTGCCGACTACTTTTAAATCCGTCGAAAACAAACAATACAAAAGCGGGGAATTACCTGCCGATGGAGTGACTGCTCCTGCGCTGACCGAAAAGGGGACTTACCGGGTATTGATGAAATATATGACTCCTCAGAATAACATTACAATCAATACGCGGGGACTGGAATTCGATCTGAATCTCGGACGGTTCGATGCGATTCGTACCGCTTTTTCGGTCAATGGCGCCTGGTTACGGACAGAACGGTTCAATAACGGTTATACCTATTATGAAAAAGGCTCCGAAGATCCGGCCAAAGCTCCTCATGTGGGGATTTATGAAGCCGCTATGCGGAAAAATTATTCAGAAAGAATGGCGACGACTTTCCGGGTGACCCACAATATTCCCGATATCGGGTTTGTGGTGACATTGTCTGCTCAGGTGTTGTGGAAAGAGGCCAACTGGAGCCGTTTCGGAAATGATTCGATCCCAGTTAGTTATATCTCGAAAGAAGACGGGCAGGTATATCCTTTCGATCCGGCTAAAAAAGAGGATGCTGAGTTTACCGCTATCATGCGGACAGTCAACCAGAAAGACCGAATCCGGGAATCCATGCCTCCGACACTCTGTATGAATTTGTATCTGACGAAGGAAATTAAAGACTACCTAAGGGTATCGTTTTTTGCGAACAACATGTTCAGCAGTCGTCCGCTATACAAACAAAAACGGACTATCGGTTCCTATGAAAGAAGAAATATTCCGTTATTCTTCGGGTTGGAACTGTCGGCCATTATCAATTAGTTTGTTAGAATGAATCATGTTATATCAGTAAGCATATGAAATACAAAAATACATATACAATAGCTTTTTTCTTATGGATGGCAGCGGTTACGGGATCGTGTACCGATCAATTCGACAATGCCGATCAGGCCGATAAGATAGAAAAAATGACGATCATTGTGCAGGCCGACGTGAATGTGTCCGGTTTGCCTGCTCCCGAATATTTAAAGGTACAATTGAATAATTATTCGGAAAATCTGACGTTGGATGCTGAAATGGATGCCAGTGGAAAAGCTGAAATTTCCGGCGTTATCCCCGGGTTATATAGCATCAGTATCGATGGAAAAACTTCTTCGGAGGATGGTTCGGACTATTATCTGAACGGGAATGCCGTGAATTATCCGATCGTTAGCAGCGATAAACCGCTGGATATTTCAGTGCGTGCTCTCGTGGCTGGAAAGTTGATTTTTAAGGAAATCTACTATTCCGGTTCACGCCCTGCGACAGGAGGGGTTTACTTCAGGGATCAGTTTTATGAGATTTACAACAATACGGAGAATGTGATTTATCTGGATAAGTTATATATGGGACACTTACATCCGACGACAGCGACCACCAAATTACCGGTTTGGCCCGAGGAAGACGGAGATGACTATGTCTATGCCCAAACCCTTTGGCAATTTCCGGGGAATGGAACGGATTATCCTTTAAAACCGGGCGAATCCTGTATATTGGCCCAGGCTGCCCTGAACCATCAGCAGGAGTTGTTCAATCCCAATAGCCCTGTAGATTGTTCCAGTGCGGAGTTCGAGTTTTACAATGGCTTTGCCCTGACTCCCGATCAGTCTGCCGTCAATATGAATATTGTTTACAATGACGGGACAAATGAGTTGTCTATTCCTTTTTATCTGACTTCTGTGTTTGGGGGCGCTTATGTACTTTTTCAGGTGCCGGAAGATGTCGATTATCGCCCTTGGATAGGGAATAAATGGCAGACCGTGGATTTATCCAGCTCGAGCAATACGTTATATGCCAGAGTACCTGTTGATTATATTCTCGATGTGGTAGAGTGCGGTACAAAACAAAGTGATCTGTCCGGGAAACGTGTCCCGGGATTTCTGGATGCCGGGATGACCTGGGTCGGAGGTTCTTATGTCGGGAAGAGCGTGGCTCGTAAGATGATCGGCACCCGACCCGACGGTTCGCCTATATTCCAGGATACGAATAACAGTACACAGGATTTCGAAATTCAGGATACTCCCCAGCTGAGGCGTTATGGGGTAAAGATGCCTGCCTGGAATCATCTGTTAGTGACCGGAGAATAGATCGTTAATGTTTAAAATTAGAATATTATGGTAAAGAATATATACTGCACGATAAAATATACCTGCTGTTCTTTGATGATGAGTATGGCGGTGACGGTCGGGGTCGCTCAGGAAAAAATCGCTGATCGCTTGAATACACCCGCTGCATTGGAAAATATGAAAATGCGGGGATTGTGGTCTCAGAGTAAGAATGCGGCCGGAGCTTTATTGGATTATTCATTCCGTTATGCCAGCGCAGACCTGGAATATCGGTTTTATGACGGAAATTTTCGTCGTCCTCAGCAGGGAGAAAGTGGGAATAATGTGGTTTTCGACACCGAAGGAGGAGGAAAGGTAAAGGATTTCTTTGCCTGGGGAAGTTTCAATTATTCGCGGGACAAGGTGAAAGAGGCGAATTTTAATTCTTCGATCATCGATCCGTATCGGGGAATGCCTTATTATACGGCCGATACCAACGTCAGTAACTGGAATAACCAGCATTATAGATTGAAAATGCGGGTAGCTACTCCTCAATTCTGGAACTTCCTTTCTTTCGGTCTGGATGGATACTATCAGAATTCCGTCGGGGCGAAACAACGCGATATGCGTACTAAATCGGTTTTCTATACGATTATTGTCCGGCCGGGAGTCGTTTTGTCTGCCGGGAAAAATCATCGTTTCGGTTTGGATTTTGAGTACGCCAGTGTACGGGAAGATTTGGAGATGAAAGCCGTCAATAGTTATGTCGAGCAGACTTATTACCTGCTTTCCGGTTTGGGAATGGCTACGGAAACTTCGGGTATACAACGCTTTTTGACCTACAACGGGAATCAGGTAGGCGGAGGTTTGCAATACAATTATGCCGGACGGATGAATATTTTACTGGATCTGGGTTATTCCAAGAAAGTAGAGGATGCGATTACCACTCCGACTTCTCCGCGTTATCTCGGGACGACGAAAGATGGATTATGGAGCGGTAAGTTGATGGCTTATATTCCCGATGCGAAGAAGAACACCCATTTTGTGGAGATGAACTGGCAGGAGCGGAAAATCGATGGGATCGAATATTTGCAGAAATGGGAAACGGATGGAGAAGAAGGAGAATATAAAGTGTATTACAAAAGTATCCGCTCTACCTACAAAACTCAAACGATGAGTTTGGACTATCGCTATGTGATCAACCGTGGAATGGAATATTCCTGGAAATTAGGTGCCGGTGTGAAATACTGGAAACAGGAGGAACGCTATCTGATCCCTGTTTCGACCCGGGATATAGAGAATACCAGGTTCGAAGTGAATGTGAAAAAGAATTTCTTTCTTTCAGACAATAATTTAAGACGATTATTGGTCGGTGTGAATTTGGGATACAATAAGAATAACAAAGCAGACTATGTATATGGGGGAAACTATCCGGACTATCGGGTGGTGACCGATTTGATGGGTGGAGATACCCGCTATTTGGGGGCTGATTATGGGGATCTTCATCTTTCGGCTGTTTATTCTCAGCTGGTAAATACCCGGACGACAGCTAATTTGTTTGCTAAAGTAGATTGGCAGTATTTGAAGACTCATAATTATGACTTCGATCATCGGATGGTGATGAGTGTGAGCGTGGGGTGTCATTTTTAAATAGAGCGGTATGAATTATTTAAGCTCATTCAGTCTGGTTTGGATAGGTATGTTACTGATCGTTGCTTGTCAGGGAGAGAAAGATTTTTCTCTTCCTTATGAGAAATTTGTTTTGGATAACGGACTACAGGTCGTATTGCATGAGGATAAATCCGATCCTATCGTGTCCGTGGCGATTCAGTATCATGTGGGATCGGCGCGGGAGAAGCCTGGAAAAACCGGATTCGCTCATCTTTTTGAGCACATGTTGTTTCAGCGCTCCGAACATTTGGGCCGAAACGAATTCTTTAAAAAAATCGGCGAACTGGGGGGAAGTTTTAATGGGGCGACCGGACCCGACGGGACGGTTTATTATGAGACTGTACCTCGTGATGCGCTGGAGAAAGTGCTGTGGATGGAGTCCGACCGGATGGGATTTTTCATTAATACGGTGACCCGGAAAGGTTTAGAGAGGGAGATCGATGTCGTTTCGAACGAAAAACGGCAAAATGAAAACCGCCCCTTTGGGCAGAGTAACGGGATGATGTTAAAGCAATTTTATCCCGAAGGACATCCTTACCGTTGGCCGGTGATCGGTTCTATCGCCGATCTGCACGGAGCTACGGTAGACGATATAAAACAGTTCTATCGGAAATATTATGCTCCTAACAATGCGACCTTAGTGGTGGCAGGGGATTTTGACCGGAGGGAGGTGGAGGCGATGATCCGGAAATATTTCGGAGAAATTCCCGCCCGGGAGGAAGTAGAACCTGTCCGGCCGATACCTGTACAATTGGAAAAAACGTCGAAGTATGTCCTGGAAGATCGTTTTGCCAATGCACCCGGACTGGAAATGAATTTTTCCGGAGCAGAACAATTCCATCCGGATGCTTATCCTCTGCGCATACTGGCTTTATTGCTTTCTTACGGTAAGAATGCCCCTTTTTATAAAGTGTTGGTGGAAGATAATAAGTTGGCATCTTATGTGAATGTGGCGAGTAGTTCCCTGGAATTGAGCGGACAGGTATCGGTTTCTGTAAAAGCATATAAAGAAACCGATCTGAACACGGTATATCGGGGGATTCAGGAGGCTTTCGAAAGATTTGAGCAAGAGGGGATCCGGGATAACGATCTGGAACGTATGAAGATTATGCAGGAAACGATGCTGTATAATGTGATGATGTCTCTTGAAAGCAAAACACAGGCCTTAGCCCGGAACAACGTTTTTGCGGGGCGTCCCGATCAGATGGTGATCGATTTGGCACATTATCAGGCTGTGACGAAGGAAGAGGTGATGAGGGTGTATCGGAAATATGTAAGGGGAAAACATTTTGTGGCTTTGAGTACTGTCCCTCAGGGGCAAACGAGCTTAGCTCTGACTGGTTCTGTTGTTGTCCGACCCGATGAAGATAGTCCGGTCGGACAGAAATTAGTGGCAGATGAAGGGGCGGTTACGGATGACGATCCCTATGAGTATACGCCGTCCGTTTTCGACCGTTCGGTGGAACCTCCTTTGTTGGCAAATACGCCGGAATCGGCGATGCCACCCGTATGGACCGGTGAAATGAGTAATGGTATGAAGGTAAAAGGAATGGCCTATACCGAATTACCTGTTGTACAGTTTGCTGTCTACCTGAATTCGGGCATGCTTTGCGAGCCGAAAGGGAAATCAGGCCTGGCACGTTTGACGGCGGCGGTATTGAATTGTGGGACCCGGACCAAAACACCGGAAGAGCTCGAGGTTGCTTTGGGATTATTGGGTGCAAGGGTATCCTTCGGTGTTTCGACAGAACGAATGCAACTGTCCGGTAGTTGTTTGAAAAAGAATTTTCCTCAGGTCCTCCGTTTGGTAGAAGAGATGTTGTTGGAGCCTCGTTGGGATGAAACGGCTTTGGAATTAGCTCGTAAGCGCATGATCGGGAATATCCGGCAAAGTTCTACCGAACCCAAGGTTTTGGCCCGGCATGTCTTCCGGCAAATGATGTACGGGCCGGAGAACGTTTTGTCGAATTCGGCTTTAGCTTCCGAGAAAGAGGTTGCCGCCATTACCATGGAGGATATTAAAACTTTTTATAAAACCCATATCGTTCCCGGACAGGCGACGTTTGATTTTGTCGGGGGGTATGAGAAAAAAGAGGTGATGAAATTTTTACAGCCTTTAGCTCGGACCTGGACTACCGGAGGTGCTTCGCAGGAGAGATTGAACCTGAATTTTATGGCTCCTCAGGCAAAAGTATATTTTGTAGATTATCCGGGAGCTAAGCAGTCGTATATTCTTCTCGGATGTCCGGCTATGCCTAAAGCCTCGAATGATTATTATCCGGCAAAAATGGTGAATCAGCTGTTGGGGGCTTCTTCCAATGCTTTATTGTTCGATGTGTTGCGTTTGCAACACGGTTATACTTACGGGGCGTATTCATTTTTCGATTGCGGGAAATATGCGAATGAGTTCCGGGCTACTTCGAGTGTACAGGCGGCTTATACGCTCGAAGCAATGCAACTGTTTAAAAGTTGTATTTCGACCTATGGAGAGCAGTTTACAGAACAAAGTCTGGTCAAAACCAAAGATGCGATGTTCAAGGAAAATGCTGCCGCTTTCGAAATGCCCGATGCCCGGTTGGACCTGTTGTCGGAAATGACGGTCGATGGTTTGCCTGTGGATGATTTGAAACGGCAGGAACAGCTTCTGAAACGGATGACGCTCCCGGAGGCGAAAGCGTGTATCCGTAACTGGTTGGATTATGACCGGATGTTTTTTGTTGTCGTGGGAGATGCGGCATCCCAGTTGGACCGGATTCGAAAAAGTGGATTGGGTGAAGTGAAGGTCGTTGACCTTCAGGAATTACGTTAAGGTTTTGCAATTATTAATCGAGACCTGAAAAGCCGGGATAGTATGGTTTTATACTTCCTGCTGGAAGGTCGATAAAAGGTGAAGTATGAATTTAATGAAGTGTATGTTTGCAGGGATAGCTTTGCTGGCTGTTTCTTTTGCCTGGGGGCAAACGATCGTTGCTCCTCAGCAACGGCCGGAAAAGACTTCTTTTGCTATCGTAACCGATCAGGTGACCTGGGAAAAGTGCAGGCCTGAGATCGAAAATTACCGGGCGGTGCTTGAACAGGAACAATTGCCTGCTTATATACTGGCCGGTCAATGGAAAAATCCGGAACAAATAAAGGAGTTGTTGATGCGTCTCTACCGGGAGAGCCGTTTGGAAGGTGCTGTATTTATCGGTGATATACCGATTCCGATGATCCGGAAGGCACAGCATATGACTTCTGCTTTTAAGATGGATGAGGAGAAGTCGCCGAGGCTGGATTCTTCCGTACCTTCCGACCGGTTTTATGATGATTTTGACTTGAAGTTCGATTATTTAGGTCAGGATACGACTTCTGCTTTGTTTTTTTATTATAATCTGGCTGCCGATTCGCCCCAGGCTTTGTGCTGTGACATATATACCGGAAGGATCAAACCGCTGGAAGATGGGACTGACCGCTACCAGCAGATCAGGGATTACCTGAACAAAGCAGTGGCTGCTCATCAGGAAAATAATATCCTGGATCAATTTGTTTCTTATACCGGAGAGGGTTCTTATTCCAATTCCCTGACAGCCTGGCGGATGGAACAGATGATCTTGCGGGAACAACTGCCAGGAGTCTTCGACCGGGAAAATAATGCCCGTTTTATGCGGTATAGCATGTGGGACTACCCAAAAGAAGAAGTCATCGCTGCCTTACAACGGGAGGACTTGGATATGCTGATTTTTCATGAGCATGGAATGCCCTACCGTCAATATATTTCGGCTACTCCCAGGACTCATGATCCGGAAGAATATACCGAATTTCTGAAACGGGAATTCCGTTCGAAATTACGAACTGTTGCGGATAGGCAGGGAGATGTCGCCGGTCAGATGAAGAAGTGGTGCGGAGAATATCACCTGGATACTTCCTGGTTTAGCGGTGCTTTCGACCCCGAATGGATTCGTAAAGATTCTATAGCGGATGCGCAGTTGGGTATTGTATTGGAAGATGTACCGTCGATTGCTCCCAATGCCCGTTTTGTTATTTTCGATGCCTGTTATAACGGGGATTTCCGTGAGAAGGATTATATTGCCGGACGTTATATCTTTTCGAAAGGGAAATGTGTCGTGGCATTTGCTAATTCGGTCAATGTCCTGCAGGATAAGTCGGCGAATGATTTGTTCGGCTGGTTGGGTTTCGGAACCCGGATCGGATTGTGGGCCCGTTATACCAATATTCTCGAATCGCATATTATCGGAGATCCGACTTTTTGTTTCTCTTCCGGACGGGAAGGGATGGATTGTAATACCTGGCTGACGACTTCCGAATCGCCTGCCTTCTGGTTGGAAATGCTGAGAGATTCTCCTTATGCCGATTTGCAAAATATGGCTTTGTTGAAATTATTTCAGCAAGAATATCCCGGGATATCGGACACGCTGCGTATGCGTTTTGAAACTTCGCCCTATGCAGTTGTCCGCTATACCTGTATGTCGCTGTTGGAAGAATTGAATGATCAGAATTTCCGGGAAGTGTTGAAACTGGCCGTGACCGACCCGTATGAATTTATCCGCCGGATAGCGATCCACCGGATGGGACGGATCGGTGCTCCGGAGTTCTTGCCTTTTATTATCGATACTTATCTGAACGATTATTTGTCGGAACGGGTGAATTTCAATGTCCTGACTGCTTTGGAAGCTTATCGGTGGCAGGAAGTCGATGCTGTACTTGAAAAAGAACTGGCGCAATCGACTTTACGGAATAAAGACGACTTTCGGACAAAATTACAAAGCAGATTGAGTAATGAGCGGATGTGGAAAGTAACTGACGATATGCCCGATCCGGAAAAACCTGAAAAAGATAAAATCTTTTATATCCGTTATCTGAAAAATCTGAACTATCATCCCGGAGTGCCTGTTTATCTCGAGCTGGTGAAAGATACATCGGCCTCTCCCGCGCTTCGGAAGTCGTTGATAGAATCTTTGGCTTGGTTCAACTTGTCCGAATATAAGAAAGATATCATCACCACTTGCGAAGGACTCTTGCAAGATCAGACAAATACACCTGATTTCCGGCAAGAAGTGTTGAGGACTTACCATCGTCTGAAAGGTGATCTGAAAAACGGGAAATAAAAAAATACGACCTATGAAAAATTGGATTTTTATCTTCATGATATCGATGATCACTCTACCGGGATATGGTAAAGTGAAGGTGCAGAAACCGAAAATGAAACACCCGACTGCTTTTGCCATCCTGGTAGATGAGGTGACTTATGAGAAAATTCCGGGGGCGATAGAAGCTTATCGGGATGCGATCGAAAAAGACGGTTTGTCGGCTTATATTGTCAGCGGAAACTGGGAATCTCCGGATCAGGTAAGAAAGGAGATTGTCGCCCTGTCGCGGCGTAAACCCGTTTTGGAAGGGATCGTTCTGGTCGGGGATATTCCGGTGGCGATGATCCGGAATGCACAACATCTGACGACAGCCTTTAAAATGGATGAAGAAGCCTTCCCTTTTATCGAATCGTCGGTCCCTTCCGACCGGTTTTATGACGACCTGCATCTGACTTTTGATTTTATTCGCAGGGATTCGGTACACCCGGATTATTTCTATTACAAATTACGGGAAGACAGTCCCCAGCAATTACAGCCGGCTCTCTATTCCGGGCGGATCAAATATCCGGAGGCGAAGGGGGAAGATAAATATAAAGCGATAGCTGAGTACCTCTATAAGGTCGTACGTGAAAAACAGGAAACGAACGAATTGGACTGTTTTACTTCTTTTACGGGAAATGCTTACAATTCCGAATGTTTGTTGGCATGGATGGATGAGCGGCTGGCATTGGAAGAAAATTTTCCTTTAGCATGGAAAAATAGCCGGACCGCCAAGTTCCTGAATTTCCGGATGGCCGATTATATGAAGTTTCATTTATTCGATGAATTGCAGCGGGATGAATTGGATGTGATGTTGTTTCATGAACATGGGGCTCCGGATCAGCAGTATATTTGTGAAGGGCCTGCCCCGGTGGGAATGAACGGTTATGTGAAGGGGATTAAAGCGGCTATTTATAACGAGGTGAGGAAAGAAGTCAGGAAAGGAAAAGGCACGCCGGAAGAAATTCAGGATTACTTTATTCAGGAATACGATTTAGAAAAACATTTCTTCGACGATCTCTATCATCCTGAGTTGTTGAAAGCAGACTCCATCGCAAATGCCAATACCGGGATCGTATTGGAAGATCTGAAGCAAATGAACACTTATCCCCGTTTTGTGATGTTCGATGCTTGTTATAACGGTTCGTTCCATTTACCGGGCTATGTGGCCGGATATTATATTTTTAACGACGGGAAAACGATTGTCGCCCAGGGAAATAGCCGGAATGTACTACAAGACAGATGGACCATCGAGATGATCGGTCTTTTGTCTCAAGGTATACGGGTGGGGCAATGGAATCGGTTGATTGCAACGCTCGAGGGACATATCATCGGTGATCCGACTTTCCGTTTTTCAGTGGCTGTACCTCATACTCTGGCCCTGGATATTGTGAAAAATCCGGCAGACCGGCAATTATGGGAAAAATACAGCCGGTCTGCAATACCGGATGTACAATCCCTGGCATGGCGGATGTTGGCCGATCAGGATGAACGACACGAACTATCTCCCCGTTTGTTGAAATTATTCCGGGAATCACCCTGCAATAGTGTGAGGATGGAAGCCTTGAAGTTATTGAGTCGTTATGCAAACGACGATTTTGTAGAAGCTATACGCCTGGGATTGTACGATGCTTATGAGTTGATTCGCCGGAATGCAGCTGCTTATGCCGGAAAATGTGGCGATCCCCGCCTGATCGGAGATGTCGTTCGTGTATGGTTGAATACTCCCGAATCAGAACGGGTAAATGATGTGCTGCAGTCGGCCTTGTATCTCTTCCCGGTGGAAAAGGTAACGGAGGAATTAAAGACTTTGCAGAAGTCTGCAACAACGGTGACTCCTTTTGCGTTGAGACAACGGCAAATCGGGGAGATGATCGGAAAGCTCACAGATAAAAAGCAAAATCGCTGGTTGGATTATGCAGAAATTCCAAAGGCTACTCTGTCCTTGAAAAAACAGATTTCAATGATCCGGTATATCCGTAATAATCCGTTTCACTTTAATGTAGAAGCTTATTTGAAGCTTCTCGGTAATGAAGCATACGATAAGGAAGTCCGGATCCACATGGCGGAAGCGTTGGGATGGTTTAACTATTCCTACCGAAGGGATGAAATTCGTACAGCTATGGAAAAGATGCTTGAAAAAGGGGGATTGCCCGAAACTGTACAAAGAGAAGTATGTCAAACGATTAACCGATTGAAATAAATGATGAAAGCTTTACTGTTACTTTTATGGTTACTCCCTTTGTGGAGTTGGGCAAAACCGGAGATGATCCGGCCGAAAGTGAAAACTTCCACCGCTTTTGCTATTGTCGTCGACCGTCAAAGTTACGACAAAGTGAGAACAGCTGTAGAGGCCTATCGGGATGCGATCGAAAAGGATGGACTGGCGACCTGGATCCTGATCGATGATTGGGAAAGCCCCGCAGAAATCCGGGCCTTGCTGAAAGAATTGTATGAGGATCGCCGGATGCCTTTAGAAGGGACGGTTTTTGTCGGGGATATACCGGTTCCGATGATCCGGGATGCCCAGTTTTTGTCTTCTGCCTTCAAAATGGACCAGAAACGTCCCTGGGATCAGTCGAGTATTCCTTCCGACCGTTATTATGACGATTTCGGTTTGCAGTTCGATTTCCTGAAACAGGATTCCATTCAGCCGTTGTATTTTTATTATAGCTTGAATCCGAATTCGGCGATGCAAATCCGGTCGGATATCTATTCTGGACGGATCAAGCCGATGGCCCGGGAAGGAAAAGATAAATATGCGATTTTGGAACGTTACCTATGGAAAGTGGTACGTTTGAAGGCAGAAAAGAATCCTTTGAACGATCTCACCGTGGCCCGTGGGCATGGGTATAATTCCGAAGCCCGGGAAGCCTGGTCGGGTGAGCAGTTGGCGTTGCGTGAACAGTTGCCGGATTTATTCCGGCCGGGGAGTTATGTCCGGTTTTATGATTACGGCATGCAATACCCCGCCAAATTTCCTTATCTCTCCGCTACCCAGCGGGAAACGGCCGATGTCATTTTATTTCATCACCATGGAGCCGACGATACCCAATATCTGAACGGCTATCCGGAAGGTAGTGGGGTGAATCTTTCTATTGATAATGTGAAACGCTATCTGCGGAGTAAGATCGTGACGGCTTATGAGCGTAAAAAAGATGTCGAAAAGACGAAGCAGGATTATAGTCGATCCCTGGGGGTTCCTGTTGCCTGGATGGAGGATGCGCTCGATCCGGAGGTTATGGCACAGGATTCCCTTTTCAATGCCCGGATGGATATTCATTTGAGCGATATTCATGCCCTTCGGCCCAATGCCCGTTTCGTGATGTTCGATGCCTGTTTCAACGGTTCTTTTCATTTGGAGGATTGCATTGCCGATGCTTATATTTTCGGTGAGGGAAATACAGTGGTTACTCAAGGGAATACGGTGAATACCATTCAGGACAAATGGCCCGACGAATATTTGGGGGTACTGGCCTGTGGCGTGAGAATCGGTCAATGGGCGCGACATGTGCATTTTCTGGAAACACATATTATCGGTGACCCTACTTATCGTTTTGCAAATACCGGGGATTCCCGGTTGGACTTGAATAAGATTCTCGTCAAAGAAAAGAAAAACGTGGCGTTGTGGCATCGCATGCTGAAACATCCGCTTCCCGATGTGCAGGCAATGGCCTTGCGGAAACTCTTTGAAAATCAGGACAAGGGGCTGGATCTTTTGTTGCAGTCTGTTTATCGGTCTTCGCCGTATGGTGTGGTCCGGATGGAATGTTTGAAATTATTGTATGAAATGAACAGCCCGGTACTTTTTGAAATATTACCCTTGGCTGTGGATGACAGTTACGAACTGGTCCGGCGGTTTGCCGTTATTTATGCCGGTAAGACAGGAGCTGACGAAGCTATTCCGGCAGTAGTCCGTTCGTTACTGAATGACCGCTTGTCCGCCCGGGTGAACTATCAGGCCCGGGAAGCTGCGGGACTTCTGAATCCGGATAAAATGCTGGCGGAGATACAGAAACAAACCACGGAGGGGGCGTATTGGGTAGATGAAACCGATTTACTGAAAGCATTGACGACTTTGATTCAACGGGGAGCTGCTTCCTGGGAAAACAATATCGCGGTCGTATTGAATAAGACTTCCAAAGCCAAAGATAAACGGTTTGAAATCGGTAGACACCGCAATCAAAACTATGCCCGGTCGGTAGAACCCCTGATTACCTTTATGCTGGACGCTTCGCAGGATATGGATTTACGGATCAGGACTGTCGAAGCCCTGAGCTGGTATAATCATTCGGTGAAACGGCCGGAAATTATTGCGGCTTGTGAAAAACTGATTGCTGCAAACGAAAATTCCCGTTTGGTCGACGAGGCGGTGAAAACTAAAAATAGGTTGATCGATTAAAATAGGAAAGTAAATGATAAGAATTGTCCCAAAATCGATTTTTGATATATCGATTTTGGGATAATTTTTTATTTAATGCCTTTTCGGTTTCGCTTTCAGTTTTTCGGGACGCATTGAATATTCTTTGACGCCGTATTTGGGCTGATTTTGGAGGAACTCGGGCAGATGTTTCTGAATTTCCGGGTTGGTCCGGATGAAGTGTTCCAGTTGGTTGGCATAATCGAAATGGGTAGTTGCGTCATCCCGGTTAGACATATTGTAAGCCATATACCGCGAATATTCCAGGCATTTTTCTTTCCAGAATTCCGGATAATCTTTATAAGTGGCTGAACGGGTCATAAAGCGAAAATATATACAAAGTTCTTCACGGAAAGCACCGGGATCAGCTACCATTTGGTCGATGAGCCGGGCAGCTTCTTCGTATTTTTCGGCACTAATCAGTCGGTCGGCCTCGTTTTTCCGGGTAAGGAATGTTTTTCCTTCGAAATCAGGTATGGCTGCCAATTCGGCGGCATCCGGGCAGTAGTTACATTCTTTGAATAATTTACTGTCTACTGCCTGGGTTCCGTGAATTTTGCGGTATTTGTCGATATCGGAACAAAGCATTTTAAACAGTTTGTTGTCCCGTCCGTGGATGGATTTCACAAATAAGGCCCATACTTTCGGATTTTCCAGTGAATAACCCGGCATCGTGATCAGTTGTTCGGCACATTTTTCGCTTTCTGTCCGGTTATAGCGGGAGGCTGCATAATAAGCGTAATCAAGTAGGAATTCCGGTTTGGTATTGCCTGCTTTCTGTTGTTCCATCAGATAGACAGAGGTCTTTTTCGGATCCAGGGCCGAAGCTCCGGTGAAAAGGAAAGTTTCCCGGTCTTGATTACTACCGGAGATATGGATTGCTTTTTCGGTTTTGGGATTTACAAAAACAAAGGTGGGGAAGGAAGCTACTTCGTATTTTTTGGCTAATTCGACTCCTTCGCCTGTTTCTGCATCAATCTTCAGGCATACAAAATGATCGTTGTAAAAATTACCTACACTTCCTAAGGTGAAGATGTTTTCAGCCATATTCAGGCAGGGGCCGCACCATTGGGTATAGAAATCGATAAAAATCGGTTTTTTCTCTTTTTTCGCCATAGCCTTGGCTTCTTCCCAGCTGCAATGCCGGAATCGGATACCTTCTTGGGCAACTGCCTGGAAGGCGATAAAGAGACTGAACAGGAAAATTAATTTTTTCATTTTACTTCAGAGTTACAAAAATTATCGCAGTTAAAGGGGTTACAACGGTTTAGTCGTTCCTTTTAACCGTTGTAACCTTTAAAACTTTTTATCTCTCGTACTGCGGCATTCCCGGATTGTAATTCAAAATCATTTGATTAATCGGGAAGATGTACCGATTGTCGTTCGGTGCAAGGGTAAAGGTCTCACCGTCTGCTGTATGGGTGATGTTTTTTTGGAATTTGTCTTCATAATTGAGACGTTTCAGGTCTATCAGGCGGTGGAAACCCGTGAAGGCAAATTCCCGGCGACGTTCGTCCAATACGATGCGGAGCGCTTCGTCCTTGTCGGTTGCTGTCAGGGCTACGTTGTTTTTGATGCGGTTGTCACGCAGTTTGTTCACATAGCTCATTGCATTGTCTTTGGAGCCGACGCGGGCTTCGCATTCTGCGGCAATCAGCATGTTTTCGACAGTGGAGAAACCTACGTTCTGATAAGCATATAGAATATAGCAAGTCTCCCCGTAAAAATAATCGGTACGTCCCATGTTGACGGTATCGTCGGCATAAAACAAAGCACGGCGCTGGTCTGTCGCTCCTGCAGGCAGGTTACGCTCAAATGTTGCAAGAAAATCCTTGCTGACCGGAATGGTTACACGTCCGCTTTGCAGACGGACAAATACGGCTTCCGGATTGTCATCCTTTTCGAGCATTGGTGTTCCATCGGGCAAGACGATACGTCCCCAGGTAGTTTTATCCTTCGTCTGATAAGGACGTAAATCTTGCAATTGGTCGTTCAGTTTCAGTGCCTCTTTTGCTTCGGTGAGAGCATCGTCATAACGTCCCATGTAGAGATACAGGCGGGCATAAAAAGAGTGAAGGCTGCCTAAATAGGGATGGAATAAGTTAATGGGGACTTCTTTCAGGCTTTTAGAAGCTTCTTTTAAGTCATCCTCTATTTGTTTGTATACTTCGGCAACAGTGGCACGGGTGTATGTTTGATCTACAAGATCCTTTGTGATCAAAGGAATGCCATAATCGGTTGCTGCCGTTTCTTTGTGATAATGGCGGGCGTAGATGTTGACCAATGCCAGGTATTCGAAAGCACGCTGGTAGAGCGCTTCGGCGCGCAGGCGATGTTTTTCTGCATCGGTGGCATCGGTAGAGGAAAGCACGTTGTTGATAATAGTGTTGAATGTGTAAATACGCTCATAAGCGGCATTCCACAAGTTGTCATCTGACCCCGGCGTGTAAATCTGTCCGCCTTTGAATGAGTAGAGATTGCGCTCGTGGTCATCTTGGTTTGCATACGCCAGGTCGGCAGCAGAAACGGTATCGTCCAATAAATGCACGTCATCTGTCAGATAAAATGCATCTGTGCTCATGCAGCTATTGAGAGACTGACTGGCCAACAATTTCACATAGTCTTCAAAAGCTTCGGGAATCGCATATCCTTTCGGTTTGTTTCCCAAAAAATGGTCGCATCCTTGACTTACTATCAGTAGGGTGCAGAGTATCGGATAAATGTATTTTCTCATTATTGTTCTCATTTTAGAAATTAACTGATAAACCGAATGTCACATTTGCCGGGAGGTGAGAGCCGCGTGAGGGTGAAAGGCTGCTGCCGTTCCATACTTCGGGGTCTAAGTTGTCCCTATTGGCGGCCCAGTACCAAAGGTTCTGTACCTGTACATTCAGGCGGATACCTTGAATCATGTATTTTTTCAACAAATGTGGGGGAATGGTATAACCAAGAGTCACATCGCGCAATTTGATGTAGTCGCCTTTCTGTACATGTTTGTCGGCTGCACTCCAAAGGTCTTTTGCTTTCATGGCTGCCTGGTTTTGGAAAGCAAAAGCCGGGTTGATGTCCGGATTGTTGTTATCCTCTGCGCTTTTCCAGTAATTCATCAGGTCGCGGTCGGCATTGGAGGTGCGGTAAATAGGATGCTGTGCAATCAACATGCCTGCTTTTACATCGCGCATTACATGACCGCCGGCATAGATAAACATGAAGGAAAGATCAAAACCTTTATAACTTAAACGGTTAGTAAATGATGCATTGAAACGTGGCTCGTAAGTACCCGAGTAAACTAAATCTTCCTTGGTCAAAAGGTCGGCAGATTTTACAATTTCTCCATTCTTGTTATAGGCGGTTGGAATACCGTTTTCATCCAAACCAGCATAACGAACGCTGAACATGGAATTCATGGCATAATTTTTACGGGTGTTCAGTTTGCTATAGTAACTGTAAGCCGATTCATCAGAAGTCTCGACTTCAAGCACTTTATTTTTGTTGTATCCGAATATGAAGTTAGAAGTCCATGAGAATTCATTCGTTTTGATATTCTCACTGTTCAATACGATTTCTACACCTCGGTTGTACAAACTGGCAAAGTTCATCAACATGGAACTCCATCCCAGGGTCGGATCGGTGGAGAAGTCTCCCAAAAGATCACTACTCTTTTTGTTATAGAATTCGACAGAGCCGTTCAAACGGTTTTGGAATAAATTGAAATCTACTGCGATGTTGGTTACTTGGGTCTTTTCCCAACGCAATGACGGGTTTGCCGGACTTTTGATATAGAATGCGCTTTCATTGGTATAGTAGTTGTTCCTGTCTGCTGCGGCAATCAGGTAAGGACCGTTCTTTTTAGAAACGTTACCGTTGATACCGTAAGTGGCACGAAGCACAAGACGATCTAACCAATTGGTTTTGTTTTGAAACAGAACATAGTGGGCACCTACAGACCATAAAGGTTTATACTGATATTTGGGGTCTGTACCGAAAAGGTTTGATTGGTCAATACGGATACTTCCATTCACGGTCAGACGGTTGTCTAAAGTATAGGATGCATTTCCATAAAATGATACATAACGGTTGTCCACATGCGAGAAACCCGGAGTCTTGTTGTTGAATGAGAATGTTCCGTATATACTTTGAGTGCCCCGAAGCATTTGATTCAAGTCAAGCGCGTTGATTTCGCTGTACACCAATGTCTGATCATCGTATCCCAAACGGTAGAAACCGTTTTGAGAGGTAACGACTTTCCGCCGTTCTGCGCCGACAAGCACTTGTAAGTCATGACGCTCGGAAAAGGTGTTGTTATAGTTCACTTGGGCACGCATCGTGTAGGAATTATTGTCCGTATTGGTCTGCACAATCTGTCCTCCGACAGGGATGTTGTATTTTAACGTACCGTTTGGATTTAATACGGCAGCATCGTTAATCATAGTTTTTACATCCAAAGCATTTTTCGTGTCATATTGCTTCGTGAATCCGGTGGTATTTTCCGTCTGGTAACGCAATTCGAGGTTCAGCCCGTCAATAATCTTGAATTTGGCTCCGAAATTCAAGTTCAGGTAACGGCTTTTTGCCGTATAGTGGCGAGATGCCATTTCATTGACCGGAATATAGGTCTCGTCCATCAACCCGATACTTTTCAAACGGTCGATTTCTGCCTGTGATTTGGTATTGTACATCTGGAGCGGATTGCCTTCGTCGTCACGCAACATATAATAGGAAGAGGTACCCGCATTCAACAAGTTCATACCCAACACGCCATTGTCGTAATCTTCGGACTTATTGCTGCCGATGATGCCTGCATCCAAAGTAAACCACTTAAAGAGATTAAACGTATTTTTGATATTAAAACCTATACGTTTCGTTTTCTGTTCTCGTTCGTATGGAGCGGTTCCGGTGTAGTTTATAGAAAAATTGTATTTGTAGATGTCCGAACCACCATTAAATGAAAGGTTGTGTTGGTGCGTGATAGCCCTTTTACGAAGGAATTCATCAATCACTTGGTTGTACCTGTCATGTGTACGGTAGGGTTTCAATTTCGTTTCAAGTTCCGATTCGCTTAATTTGCCGTCTCTCCAATCCAGCAATAACAATTGCACATCGTTTTGGAAACGGTTGGCATCATAACGATTTACATTCGGGAAAGTTTGAATCAACATTTTTTGGAAGTCCACCAATTCCGAACTGGACATTTTGTTTGCATAATCCCTATCGGGGAGGCCTTGCAATTTGATACTTCCGTTATAGTTGACACGCGGTTTGCCTGTTGAACCGCTGCGCGTTGTGATAACAATTACACCGTTGGCGGAACGAGCTCCGTAGATAGAAGCAGCTGTAGCGTCTTTCAATACTGTGATATTCACAACATCCGAAGGGTTAAGCACATCCAATGGCGTAGTTTGGCTGCCCGGTTCTCCTTCAAACGGAATACCATCTACTACATATAACGGTGTCTTGTCGCCATTCAAGGTAGAGACTCCTCGAATCTGAATATTCCCGCGGTTCGAAGTCAATCCGGCCACCTTCCCTTCCAGACGATCCATAACGTTGGTTTGTAATTTCCCTTCCATATCTTTGGGAGAGATGATGGCGAACGAACCGGTTGCCCGTTCTTTAGAGATGGTCTGGTAACCGGTGACGATGACTTCTTCGATCATCTTCGATTCCGGTTTCAGGTCGAAGTTGTAGACTTCCTGGTTAGGCATCACTTTCACTTCGGCATTGCTGTAACCGATGAAGGAGGCCACCAGCAATTGGCCCGCTTCTGTCGTTTTTAGCGTGAATTTCCCATCGACGTCTGTAGCGACACCTACTGTAGTACCTTTAAAGAAAACACTGGCTCCTACAATCGGATCTCCGTTTTCGTCTTTCACAACCCCCCGGATGGTTTGTCCGGCTTTAGCTCCTTTCTGATTGCCGGCTACTGCTGCCGGAGTCGGTTGTTTCCCTGCCGGAGCCAGCATAATCTGATGATTGGAAATGGAGTAAGTGATGTCGGCAATGGCTCCCAATTGTTCCAAAGCTTTGTCTAAAGATACACCATTACATTCCAGATTAACTTTCTGGTTGACATTGATGGTACTCGAGGAATAGATAAACGAGTGCTTACTTTGCTGCTCGATTTCTTTCAATACCTCTTTTAAAGATTGATTTTTAGCATGAATGGTGATTGTAGGTTGCTGCGCCCACACCGCATTCCCTGACATTAGCACACATACCAGCAGGAATAAAAGCCGTTTCAGGTAGTTGCTTTTTCCGGCTGGAATAGCTGATACATCGTTTTTCATATAAATTTGGTTAATTTGTTTAATGTATATAGAATACACATAAAAATGCGAATACCCTAAATCGATATTCGCATTTTTTTTCAAAAAATTGAGTCCTGTAATCTTAATACTTATACAGAACGGCTGTTTTATCCTTTATTTCAAACCGGAGCAAGGCGACGTTATGCATGATTTCCAGTATCTGGGAAATGGATTCCTCGTGAAAACGGGCGGTAAATTTTTGATCCAGAATTTCCGGGTCTTTCACTTCGAAGGTCATGCCATGCCAACGTTCCAGCTTTTTCAGGACTTCCGCTATCGGTGTCTCGTCGAAAATCAACCAACCGTCTTTCCAACCTAGGATGGGTAAAGTCTCGGCCGGGACAGTCAGATTGACTTTTTGCCTCTCTTTTTTCTCTATCCAAATTCTTTCGTTGGGTTTGACTTTGATTTCTTCCTGTTTCGAATGCTTGGTCCGCAAGACGGTGATATTACCGGATAGTAATAGGGCAGAGACATTATCGTCGTTTTTATAGGAGGTCAGATTAAATTTAGTCCCTTTGACGATAACCTGAATTCCGTTTTCCAATTTAACGATCATCGGTTTTTCGGGATTTTTTACTACATCGAAATAACCCTCACCCGAGAAATTGATTTCCCGGCTGTCTCCGGAAAATTGTGCCGGGCATTTCAATTCACTGTCAGAATTTAACCAAACGATACTTCCGTCAGGGAGCGTGACCCGTCCTTTTACTCCTTTATTGGTATGGTATTCCAATTGGGCTAATTGCTGATTTTCCAGAAAATGGATTTCTTGCCGATAGTCATTGAATTGATGGAATATTTGAAAGGAAAGAAGCAGGATCAATGAAGCGGCAATGCCATAACCCAGGATTCGCCGGTTTTGTTTACGGTGGCGGATTTTGCGGGAGTATTGTAGTACGCTCGCTTCCGGAGCTTTGGTCTCGGGTAACTTACTTATGACCCATGTGTTTTTTAATCGATTGAATTTCAGTCGATTGTCAGGATGCTCTTCCAGCCAATTCAGGATCCTTATTTTCTCCCCCTCTGTCGCTTGTCCCGTTATATATTTGAGTAATAACTCTTCATTCATAAGTATTGGGAATCTTTTTGGTAAATATACACTTAAATCTACAACTACCCTAAATAAAATTTTGGATTTTTTTAATTTAAGTGAGTAAAGGGATTAATCCGAAACACAAAAGTATCAGGTAGTCTTTCAGTTTATGCCGCATGTGAGCGAGTGCTTTAGTCATGTGGTATTCGACGGATTTGACCGATAAATCGATTTCCTGTGCGATTTCTTCATAGGTCATTTCCTGGTCCCGGCTCATTTTATAAATTATTCTCGTTTTTTCGGGCAACTCAGAGAGGGCCTGTCCGATCAGTTGTTCCAGTTCCTGCATTTGAACGGTATCGAAAGTTTCGTCGGAAAGAGCCGAATAATTAGCCATGGTTTCCCGGGCTGTCAGGCTATCGCTATATTTTTGTTCTGCGATCTTTTTTCTTAATACATTCAGGCATTTGTGTTTGGCAATGGTTAGAATAAAAGCTTGTACGCTGAGGTCCGGACGGATTTCAGTTCTTTTTTCCCATAATGTAACGAACGTTTCCTGAGCAATTTCGCGGGCTTCTTCCGGATCGGGAAGATATTGCTGTGCAAAAAACAGGGTACGCGTGAAATAATCCCGGTATAATCCTTCGAAGAAGGTCACTTCCGCTGACTTCAGGAATTTATGGATACTATTCCTTAAAGGTTTCATGTTGTTTTTCTCCCGTTTTTATGATAACACCACATTATCATGAATCGACAAAGATAAATAAAAGAGAAAGAGGATTTTACATCGTATTCAAAAAGGTTGTGAAAAAATAATAAGATTCGGGTAGTCAAATAAAAAAAACTGCCCGGTTTTCCGGGCAGTTCCCTCATGGTAAGGTGAGAAAAAGGTTTATAATTGATGAATTGTTTTAAGTTCGGCCATACCGGTTTGTACGGCTTCGATATTCATCGGTATTAAATTGTGGTGACGGGCCGGAAGAGATTTCTTCAACCCTTTCTCCAAATTATCCAGGTTAATGATCGGTTTTACTTTCAGGAATCCTCCCAATATGATCATGTTGAAGATTTTCGGATTACCTCCCTCAGCAGCCAGGCGGGCACCTTCGATCTGATAGATGTTGATGTCTTTCCGGGTAGGATGGTGGGTAATACCGTTCGGATCGTATATCAGGGTTCCTCCTGCTTTTACCAGGGGCTCGAATTTATCCATAGACTGCTGGTTGAGTACAATGGCCGAGTCGAAGGCATTCAATACCGGTGAACTGATCCGTTCGTCACTGATGATCACCGTAACATTGGCTGTACCTCCGCGCATTTCAGGACCGTAGGAAGGCATCCAGGATACTTCCTGATCTTGCATGATGCCGGAATAAGCCAGGATCTTTCCCATAGAAAGTACCCCCTGTCCTCCGAATCCGGCTATAATAATTTCTTCTGTCATAAAAACAATAATTTACATTTTTGGTCTTTAGTCTCTAGCCTTTTAGCTTTTAGCTTCCAGCCTTTCGCCTTTAGCATTCTAGCCTTTTTTTTAGATGTCTTTGATGTCCCCGAGCGGATATTTTTCAAACATATGTTCTTTCATCCACTTATTGGCGTCGACGGGAGTCATCTTCCAACCGGAGTTACAAGTACCTACAACTTCTACGAAGGAGAGGCCTTTTTGTAAACGGGTATTTTGGAATGCCTTTTTCAGCGCATTTTTTGTTTTCCGTACAGCAGCAGGTGTTTCTGCACTTTGACGGGTAACATAACAGGTTCCGTCGAGTTGTGCCAATAATTCGGTGATCTTCATCGGGAAACCATTCAGTTTGGCATCACGTCCGTATGGTGTGGTCGAGGTCACCTGTCCCAACAAGGTGGTAGGAGCCATTTGGCCTCCGGTCATACCGTAAATAGCGTTGTTAATAAAAACCACTACGATATTTTCTCCCCGGTTACAAGCATGCATGATTTCTGCACATCCGATAGATGCCAGGTCACCGTCTCCCTGATAAGTAAATACATATTTTTCGGGGTGCAGGCGGCTGATGGCGGTAGCTACGGCAGGTGCACGGCCGTGAGCGGCTTCAGCCCAGTCGATATCGATATAATTGTAAGCGAATACGCTACATCCTACCGGAGAAACACCGATGGTCTGATCCTGGATGTTCAGCTCTTCGATCACCTCCGCGATCAATTTATGAACTACGCCGTGAGTACAACCCGGACAGTAGTGCATAACGTTGTCAGTGAGGAGTTTGCTCTTTTGGAGTACGAGGTTTTCCTCTTTTATAATGTCTGTTAGTTCCATCTTATCGTTCCTCTTAAATCTTAAATTTATTTTTCAGTGCTTCCACGATCTCTTCCGGAGTAGGTACAACACCACCCATACGGCCGTAGAAATCTACTTTCACTCTTCCGTTGACAGCCAACCGTACGTCTTCAACCATTTGTCCGGCACTCATTTCTATTGAAAGGAAACCTTTGGTTTTAGCGCATAGATCCGAAATGGCTTGTGTCGGGAAAGGATAGAGGGTGATCGGACGTAACAGTCCTACTTTGATACCTTCCTGGCGGGCTAATTGGATGGATTTTTGGCAAATACGTGCACAAGAACCGTAAGCTACGAAAATGTAGTCGGCATCCTCACAATTGAGTGCTTCGTAGCGGACTTCGTTGGCTTCGATTTCGCGGTATTTCCGTTGAAGTTTTTCGTTGAATACTTCCTGACGGTGTGCTTCCAGTTCCAAAGAAGTGATGATATGATGATTCCGGTTTTTCTTTTTACCGGTCAGTGCCCAATCGCCCGATATTTTTTCGATTTCTTCATCTGTCCATCTCGGCGTATAGTCCGGAAGGACTACTTTTTCCATCATCTGACCGATCACGCCATCGGCCAATACCATAGCCGGATTACGATATTTAAAAGCCAGCTCGAAACCCAATACGACAAAATCACTCATTTCCTGAACCGATGCGGGGGCAAGAACGATCAGGTGATAATCACCGTGTCCACCACCTTTGGTCGCCTGAAAGTAGTCACTTTGTGAAGGTTGAATCGTACCTAAGCCAGGGCCTCCACGCATAACGTCGACTACCAAGCAAGGTAATTCCGCTCCGGCGATATAAGTGATACCTTCTTGTTTTAAGCTGATACCCGGACTAGAGGAAGAGGTCATTACTTTTTTACCACAAGATGCACCGCCATATACCATATTGATCGCGGCCAGTTCGCTTTCTGCCTGCAATACCACCATGCCTGTCTCTTCCCATGGTTTACGCAGCATGAGGGTTTCCATGACTTCAGATTGCGGGGTAATCGGGTAACCAAAATAACCATCGCATCCGCAACGAATGGCGGCTTCTGCGATTACTTCATTACCCTTCATTAATTTTACTTCTGCCATTTTTTCGGTAGTTTTATATTATTCTACATTTTTTTTATAGACAGTGATTACAGAGTCGGGACATACCAGACCACAGCTCGCACAGCCGATACAAGCTTCGGGATTTTTCATATAAGCATAGTGATAACCCTTTCCGTTTACATCCGGATTCAGCTCGATCACTTTAGTCGGACATGCTACGACACACAGACTACATCCTTTGCAATGTTCGGTGTCTACAACAATTGCTCCTCTGAATTTTGCCATAATCTTAATAAATTATAATTTGTCGAATATTGATGTAATATTATTACGCTTTGTTATTTAATTCGGGTATAAAATTACATTTTAAAATCAAATCCGCAAAAAAAGATCAAATTATTTTCATTTTAAGCTGAAAACTGCACATCTCCCCGAAGAGTGAGAAAATATTTAGCGTTTTTTGCACAATTGTCACTCCCTATAATTCGGTTGGGGTGTGATCTTTGGCAAACCGTTCGATCCGGTCTTTCAATGTGTCCATTTGGTCCAGTCCGACTTGGGATACACAAGCTCTTAATCCTTCCCGGGTACTTCCGCATCCTTTTAATGTGATGGAAGAAATCCCATAATAAAGAAGTTCTTTAGCTAATTCTGCTCCTGTCATTCCCGGATAATAGATGGTAAAATAGAAACCGTCCGCTACGTCTTCATGTCCGTCTCTATCGTACACGACTTTGAAACCGGCATTTTTGTAAAGGGTCTTCATGATTTCAGCCCGTTTGCCGTATTCCCTGACATCTGTCAATATATTGATCGTTCCCTCGTTGGCGGCTTTCAATACGGCTGCTACGGCATATTGAGGGGAATGAGCGGTACCTGATGTTTGGGTATATATCAATTTATAGGTAATGGTATATCCCAGCTTGTCGGCTTTATAGCGTTCTTTCAAATGTTCGTATTTCTTATGGAATAAAGCATCGGAAATACAGAGCAGCCCCAGGCGCTGGCCGGCATAGCTGAATAATTTCGAACTGGATATCATAAAAATATAATTATCCGTATATTTCGCTACAGTCGGTTGGAAAGGAGCCTTACCCGGATGAGACAGATCCTTGCGGAAATCCATGGCAAAATAAGCCAGGTCCTCGAGAATAATGGTATCGTATTCGGTTGCCAGTTTGCCGATGACTTGTAATTCGAAATCCGTCAGGCATACCCAGGATGGGTTGTTCGGATTACTATAAACGATGCCGGCGATATTCCCCCGGTCCAGGTATTCCCGTAGTTTAGCTTCCAGTTTTTCTTCCCGGTATTCATAGATATCGAAGGTTTGATAAGGCTTGCCGATGACTTCGAGTTGGGTTTTCTGTACCGGAAATCCCGGATCTATAAATAAAATCGTGTCTTTCCCCTTATGGCATTCGGTCAATGCCATGAAAGCGACATAAGATGCTTGCATGGCACCTACTGTCGGGATGATTCCTTCTGGCCGGATATCGACATCCATGAAATTTTTTACAAAACGGGAAGCTTCTTCAGAAAGTACCGGATAACCTTCCAGCATCGGATAAAATTGGGCTACTCCGTGTTTTAATGCTTCGATTTCGGCTTCTGTTCCGATACGGGAAGGAGCCAGACCCGGAACACCCATTTCCATTCGGATGAATTTTTCGCCGGTGGCTTTTTCCAGTAGATTAGCTATTTTTACCGTGTCGCGGATAGAAGCATCGTCTAAATTACTTACTCCGCATTGAGCCATCGTGGTGTCAACCAGCTGTTTATCAATCAGATTATTTTGCATGATATGATTTAGTTTGTTGCTTTCATTTTGAAACAATAATACAAAAATTAATTGAAAAAATACAATGATATGGTGATTTTAACTTATAATTAATCAAATTTGTATCGTTTGCAGATTAAATCTAGGTTTGATTTTTCCCCTTTCTATTCCGATTCCGGTTTTTATACCGTCAGACCGGTTCGTTAAGGCTTTCCTTCATTGACCGGCGGAAGCGACCGGGGCTCCGAACGCGATCACCGAAGACGAATAAGTACAACAATAATGCTACTTTTTAAAGTAGTTTCGACGTGTTTTAAAGTTGAGCTTAATCAATTTTGATTGCTGTCGTTTTATTTTGGGGGAATCCGTTGTTTGGCAAATAAACCGATCCTTAAATAAATGAATAAACAATTTTTTCCCTTAAATTTGTCGGGTTAACTAATTGGTGACGGAGTGAATCTTGAATTATTCATAGCAAGAAGATTATTGAAGGGAAAACAAAACGGAGCGGTATCTGTGCCGATTGTAAAAATTGCGTTAGCCGGTATTGCGCTAGGAGTTTGTGTGATGCTGCTTTCGATCCTGATTATTACCGGTTTTAAAAATGAGATAACCACTAAATTGTCGGGATTTATGGCTCATTTGAGCATTACGGCTTATGATCATGAAGATGCTTATTCGGGAAGTGAGATCGAGCTGAACGATTCTTTGTTGGAAGTGGTCCGGAGAGTGTCCGATTTAAAGCAGATGTATGCTTATGTGACAAAACCGGCGATCTTGAAGAGTAAGGAAGAAATTCACGGTATAATTTTGAAAGGTATGGATTCCTCTTACGATGCTTCTTTCTACCGGAAGCATCTTCGGGAGGGCGAATACCCTGATTTTTTTCAGGCCGAACCTTCTCGTGAGGTGTTGATCTCAGTTGCTGTGGCGGCTATATTGAATGTCAGTCCCGGTGATAAAATTACGGCACATTTTGTACAAGATCCGCCGAGAGCACGGGTGTTTACGGTGAAGGGAATTTACGATACCGGTTTTAAGGAGTATGACGAAATGCTGGCGGTGTGTGACATCAGGCATTTACAGAAATTGAACAATTGGGCGCCCCGGGAGGTTTCCGGTATTGCTGTGGAACTGAACGATATGAAACGCATATTAGAGGTGGAGGCGGAGTTGGACGACACCTTGCCCATGAATCAGGATGACGATTTTTATAAAATCACTACTTTGCGGGAAACGGCTCCTCAGGTCTTCGATTGGTTGAATCTGTTGAATATGAATGTTTGGATCATCCTGACGCTGATTGTTGTGGTTGCCGGTTTTAATATGGTGTCGGGTTTGTTGATCCTGATTTTGGATAAGACCTCCTTTATCGGGATTTTGAAAGCTTTGGGATATCGGAATATACGTCTGAGGAGATTGTTTTTATATATAGCTGCCGGATTGATTGGCAAAGGGATGGTGGTAGGTAATATTTTGGCTCTTACCTTAGGTGGTTTGCAGGCTCTGTTTCGGATTGTCAGATTAGATTCGGCTACTTATTATATGGATACGGTGCCGATTTATTTCGATTGGGTCTATATTATTTTATTGAATGTCGGAGTGTTGGTAGTTTCGGTGTTGATGTTGGTCGTGCCGACGATGTTGATTTCCAGGATAAAACCGATTAAAGCGATTCGTTTCGAGTAACGTGAAGTAATGAAGATGAATTTTAAAGCATATATAGAAAAATGGATTATTCCGCATCGGCGCGGGATTATGGGTACCGTGATTTTTCACTTGGTCCTGGCTATTTTTTTATTGAGTATGGAAATTTCCCGGATTCAGGTTCATACGGAGATGGAAATCGTTATGGATACCCCGACTCCGGAGGAGAGGCAGAAAAAAGAGGAAGAGCAGCAACGAAAAGAGGAAATTCGTCAAAAGACTTCTCAGGAAGAGGTCGAACGCATGTTGCGTTCCATTGCTGTCAATGAGAATGCCGTACAGCCGGAAAAGAGAGCAGATGCCAGTGTACAGCAATATGTGGACGAGATTTTGAAGGAGTTGGAAGAAGAAGGAAATAGCGGACGTTATAAAGCCCAACGCGATAAAAATTACCAAAAAGACAGTTTGCAAAATGATCGCGATAAACGGGAACAGGAACTGGATTCTTTGAAATCTACTTTTTATGCCGGTGAAAGTAGTGTCAGTTATAATCTGAAAGACCGGTATGCCCGTTTTCTGCCGATTCCGGTATTTAAATGTGAATATGGAGGTAAAGTTGTAGTCGAGATACTGGTTAATCCGAAAGGTGTGGTCCAGAAAGCTAAAATTTTGGAAGATCAGTCTCAGTCGGACGACTGTTTGTGGCGGGTGGCTGTCGATGCTGCTAAACGTTCGCGTTTTAATGAAAAACCGGACGCCCCTGCGCTGCAGAAAGGTACGATCACTTATAATTTTGTAAAGCAGTAAAATAGGTTTTTTGTTTTTTTTACATTAACTTTGCTATCTGATGTGTGATAGTGTCTGATCTGTTAATTATTGTAGTGTATGGGATTATTTTCTTTTTTATTTTCTAAGCATAAACTACTTCGTACGACCTATGAAGCGGAAACTTTCAGAGCCGTATTCCGTGAAGATGAAGAATTGTTTCTGAGGGTGGAAAAAGGGGAAGAGCTAAAACGTTATCGCGAGCTTGAAGAGTATGTAAATAGTGCTCAGTTTAAGGAAAGACGGAAAGAAATCGAACAGCTCTCTTATAAGGACAGCGAATATTATAAAGCAGAACGGCAATATAAAGCTTTGCTCAAGGTGCGTAAGTTACAATCTTATCTGTTGATTGCCGATTCTGAAGAATTGAAGGGGTATGAACGGGTAAAAGCTTTGCCTGAATATCAAGAGTATCAGAAGCTGAAAGTGATGGTTATGTCGGCCGGTTTCGATAAGAAATTACATGCCGTCGAATATAAAGCTTATCAGGAAATTATTCGTCAGCCGAAGATCGCTGCTTTGATCAAATTAGAGAAATTACGTCGTTTTAAAGAATACCGTGAGGTTAAAGATACGGATTTGCCACAAAAGTTTACGCATTTGGAAACTTATATCCGTTCGGAAGAATTCAAGCGAAACAGAGCTTATCTCTTGAATAAAAACCGGTATCAGACGACCGAAGATTATCAATTACTTTGCGAATTCGATGCTTTGAAAAAGCGCCCCGAAATAGCTAAATATATCTTATTGGCTCAGGACCCTTATTTTAATAGTATGAGGAGATGGCAATTGGTGTTTGAAGACGATTTCAATCAGGGACGCCTGGATGAAACCAAATGGATTACCCGTTATTATGCCGGAGAGCGGTTTTTGAACGATACCTATGGGGTGGGAGAGGATATGCAGTTGTACTCACCGGATAATATCACCTTCGGTGAGAGTGCGGTTTGTCTGAATTTTAGAAAAGAATCGATCATCGGAAAATATTGGGACCGGCAGGTAGGAATACGGGAGAAAAAATACGATTATTCCTCTGCTATGATTAGTTCTGCCACTGCTTTGAGGCAGCGCTACGGTCGTTTTGAGGCTAAGATTAAGCTGAATCGTTGTGCCCTGACTTCTTGTTTTTGGATGCTGGGGGATACAGAGGTGCCTCATGTGGAAATCATGAAGTGTGAGGCCGATGGAGTACATATGGGAAGAGTGTATTCTTATCGTACAGCGGTCAATAAAGATATCCAATTAATCAAAGAGCTGGAGCTCGATAATGCCTATTATATTTTCACTTTGGAGTGGACGGAAAATAAAATGGTGTGGATGGTAAACGATCTGGTGGTGAAAGAGGAAACCGAACATATCCCGGACGTTCCGATGTATGTCGTTTTCTCTTTGGGAACCAATAAAGAACCTCTGGAAAAACAGTTACCCGCACGTATGGAAATAGATTGGTTCAGAGGATATCGTCTGAAAAGTTGAATATGATGGGGTCGGATGGCTAAAACCTGAATTTATGACACGACAGCTTGGATTGCGAATCGGAAGATGGCTAAAAGACAGATTGTTGTCTTCGGGAAGGGCTGTTTGTGAATTGTTTTACCCCCGGATATGTACCGTTTGCGGGGAAAGCCTGATGAAAGGTGAAGTGTATTTGTGTACCGCCTGTCTGGCTGATTTCCCGTTTTCCGATCAGGCCTATGCTATTCAGGAAGATGTGTTGTTGAATTTCGATGCCGCTTACCGGCCTGAAAAATTATTCTCTTTGTTTTATTATAATAAATTCAGCCCCTATAAAAATTTGATTTACCGGATTAAATATCGTTCTCATCGGTCTCTGGGTATCTATCTCGGCCGTTTGCTGGGAGAGAAGATTAAAAATGAATGTGAGGCAGATTGTATCATTCCGGTGCCTTTACATCCCAAAAGGGAAAAAGAAAGGGGATTTAATCAAGCCCGGGAAATTGCTTGTGGTATGGCCGAAACGATAGGAGTAGACATTTATGACGATGTGCTTTTCAGGGTTCGGAACAATGCATCGCAAACCGGGAAGAATGCAAGCGAAAGGCTTAAAAATGTCGAGCATATTTTTGAGTTGCGCAATCCCGCTAAAATTACAGGAAAAAAGGTATTGTTGGTCGATGACGTGATAACGACAGGAGCTACGATCGGTGCTTGTTTGCAGGTTTTGGCTCAGGCAGGGAATGTGCGTTTCTCTTTAGGGTGTCTGGCTCAAACGGTCTGATTTTTTCTTTTCACTTTTTTCCCTTTAACTATTCCCCTTTTGTCCGATATAGTTTATCTTTGTAAATTGAGATCTGACTGAGTAAATAGATAATAGGGATGAAGAAGAACGACGATAGAGCTTTCGGCTGGGAGTGGCTGGCTATGTTAGTTATGGCAGTAGTGGTTTATGCTTGTGCCAGCCGGGGATATCCCGAAGGTGGACCTAAAGATACGACCCCACCCCAAGTGATCCTCGAAGAACCGGCCTCTTTTACTAAAAATTTCGATAAAAAGCGGGTGAACATTTATTTCGATGAGTTTGTCCAGCTAAAAGATATTAACGAGAAGTTCATTATTTCTCCGCCTCAAAAGAAAAAACCGAAGCCTCGTTTAAAGGGGAAATATGTACAAGTCGAATTTGTGGATTCCTTGAAACCGAATACGACTTATACCTTGGATTTTGCAGATGCTATATCCGATAATAACGAGGGAAATCCTTTGGGATTTTATCGCTATGTATTTTCTACCGGGAATGAAATCGATTCGTTGGAATTGAGCGGACAGGTTGTGAATGCGGAATCCGGCGAACCGGTTTTAAATGTATATGTCGAATTGTATTCTAATCTGGCGGATTCGATGCCTTTGCTGGAGGTGCCTGACTATGTCGCCCGTACGGATAGTTCCGGTTTTTTCCGTTTGACGAACTTGAAAGATACGATTTATCGTGTCGTGGCGATTCAGGACGATAACCGGGATTATAAATATACGCCCGAAGCAGAAATGTTTGCTTACCTGGATACCTTGGTGCGTCCCGTGGTGATGACTATGACCCGGGTAGATACGTTCCGGGTTGTCGATAAAATCGTCGGGCAGGACACAACGATGAGGGATAGTATCGTCACACAGGAATATCTGGGATTTGGGCCTAACAATCTTTATCTGCGTTTGTTTCAGGAAAAGCTGACCCAGTTGTATATGACCGATGATGACCGGAAGGAACGGGAACGCCTCGATTTTATCTTTAGTATTCCGGGAAAGAATGAGTTTAAGGCCCGTTTGTTCGATACCTTGTCGACGGAACCGCTACCGGAGGATTGGTATGTGTTGGAACATTCGGCCGGAAACGATACATTAGCTTTGTGGATTAAAGATTCTACCGTGTATAAAAAAGATACCTTGAATGTTATCCTTTCTTACTTGCGGACAGATAGTACCGGTCGGTTGACGACCTTTGCCGATACCAGCCGCTATACATTTAAAGACAAAAAGAAGCCCGACAATAAGAAGGGCAGGAAAGACGAACCTGAAACTCCGGCGATTGAGTTTGTGGAAATAAAATCGAATGCCGGTAACGATTTTGATTTGGGTGCCCGTTTGTGGTTGGAATTTAACCGGCCGGTCGACAAGGCGGGCTTGGAGAATCTGCATATATCGGAGAAAGTGGATACACTTTATCAGCCGCTGAAATTTACCCTGGAAGAAGATAGTCTGAAGATCCGGCGTATTTATATCGATGCTTCCTGGAAAGCCGGGCAGGAATATCTGTTGACTTTGGATTCTGCTTCTGTCAACGATATTTATGGACGGCATAATAACAAATTGGAGAAAAAATTCAAAGTGCGTCAGGAAGAATTTTACGGGAAGATTATGCTCAATGTGAGTGGCGTGCAGGGACAGGTTATTCTACAACTCTATAAGTCGGATAATGGGAAATCTGAGAATGGAAAACGTTCTTATGCAGTGGTACAGGAGCAAATTATCAACCAGGATGGACAGGTCACTTTCCCGTTGATTCCCGAGGGAAAATACAAGTTTAGGGCGATCTTGGATACCAATGGCAATGGAATTTGGGATACCGGTTTGTATTTGAAGAACCAACAGCCTGAAGAAATCGTTTATTTACCTGTCGAAATCAGTGTCAAACAAAATTTTGATATTGAGCAGGAATTTAATTTGTTGAAGCCGTATAAGGATGAGAGTGATAAATAGAAGGATATGAAAAAAATTTGGATATTGATGTTGTTATTGGGGGGAAGCCTGTCGCTTTGTGCCCAATCGAAATACCCGCCTATAGAAGAGTTGGTATATACCGGATATTATAACTGGGGATTTATTTGGGTCAAGGCTGGGCGGGTGGATTTTTCGTTGACGACTTCCGAAAAATATCCGAATGCCGAACGTTTAAAAGCTGTGGGTTATTCTTTACCTTCCTGGGATTGGATATTCACGATCAGGGACACCCTGATATCGCATTTTGACAAGAATACTTTTATGCCCTATGAATTTTCGAGAAAAGCTCATGAAGGGAATTATCATAAGACTTTCGATTATACATTTCATTATGACGATTCTGTCGTATTGGGAGATATCCATCGGATTGGAAAATTCAGACGGACAGATACAGTGAAACTACTCGGTCAAACCTATGATATGCTTTCGGTTGCCTGGATGGCCCGGGAGTTGGATTTTGATAAATACCAAAAAAACGACTTGATTCCGATCCGGATTTTGATCGATAGTAAAATTTATGATTTGTATATCCGTTATCTGGGTGTGGTGAAAAGCAAGATTGCCGGCCGGAAACAGGAATGTTACGTTTTTTCTCCCTTGTTGGTTGAAGGTGAGGTATTCAAAGGAGGCGAAAATATGAAGATTTGGTTGAGTAAAGACGAATATCGGCTTCCTTTGATGGTCGAAGCGAAAATTCTGGTCGGATCGGTAAAGGCGATTTTAGATCGTTCGGCTAGTAAATACGGGGATTTTACAGAATAAGTTTAATGTATATTTTAAATCATAATAAAATGAAGATACGAATATTAGTCAGTCTGCTGGTGTTGACCCTGAGTTATTTTTTGTTCTCTTGTAAAGAAGGTGGCGGTGCCCGGCGGTCAGCTTTACCTCCTGTCAGCGGTTCTACGAATGAACTGCTCGTCGTTATGCCGAAAACTTTGTGGGAAGGTCATGTCGGGGATACTATCAAGGAATTTTTCGGACAGCCTCAATTGGGCTTACCTCAGGGCGAACCGGTCTTTGATTTGATTAATCTTCCGCCTTCTAATTTCGAAAAAAATGTCCGTTTTCATCGGAATATACTGACTGTTTCGATTAAGGATAAAGTCGATACGGCTTCAATCGTGTTTCACGAGAGTCCCTGGGCTCGTTCTCAGAAGATTTTTCAAATCAGTGCACCGGATGTAGAGGCATTTTATAAAATCTTCAATGCCAATAAAAATAAAATGATGAACGTGTATCTCAAGGCAGAACGTGACCGTTTGATCGAGGTATACAAGAAAACACCGGATACGAAGATATTCAATATGTTTAAGAATAAGTACGACCTCCTGTTGTATTGTCCCGGAGGATATTATATAAATAAAGATACTTCGAATTTTGTATGGATTTCTTCCGAGACCCGGGTCGATAGCAAGGGGATCATTTTTTTTGAGGAAAAATATGAACATGAAAGTCAGATGGATTACCAGATTATCCTGGACCGGATGAATGAAGAGTTGAAGAAATATATTCCTGGGCCCCGGGATAGTACCTGGATGGCTTTGGATCTGAAGACTCCGATGACTGCTGCTTTTTATAAATATGACGGAATTCATTATGCTTTGCTTATCAGAGGTTTGTGGACTGCCGAAAATGATTTTATGGGGGGGCCGTTTGTTTTGAATGTCGTATTGGATGAAAAGAATAGCCGTATTATCTATATGATGGGCTATGTATACGCTCCCGATGGTAAAAAACGGAATATGTTGAGACAAGTGGAAAGTATTGTAAATTCTATGAAAATCGATTTCCCCGAGGAAGAAAAGAAATAAAGGGATAATGAGAGAGTGCATTTTTTTTCTGTGTTTGTGGTGTGGAATAATCGGAGGGGCTGAAGCCGTTTCTCCGGGTATTCAGCATTTTGACCGATACCGGAGTTTGTTGGAAGGCAAAAAGGTCGGGATTGTGGCTAATCAGACTGCTGTGCTGGAAACCGGGGACGGATATAAGCATAGTGTCGATTTCCTGCGTGATCATCAGGTACAATTGATACGTATCTTTTGTCCGGAACATGGGTTCAGAGGAGATGCCGATGCTGGGGAAACGGTGGGTGATTACCGGGATCGGCAGACCGGTTTACCGGTCATTTCCTTATACGGAAAGAAGAAAAAACCGAGTCCGGCGGATTTGCAGGGATTGGATGTGGTTGTTTTCGATATGCAGGATGTCGGTGTCCGTTTTTATACTTATCTCTCTACTTTACACTATGTGATGGAGGCTTGTGCCGAGAATCAGGTTCCGCTTGTGGTTATGGACCGTCCGAATCCGAATGCTTTTTATGTAGACGGGCCTGTATTGGAAATGAAATACCGGTCTTTTGTCGGAATGCATCCGGTTCCTGTCGTTTATGGGATGACTATCGGTGAGTATGCCCGGATGATTAATGGAGAAGGTTGGTTGAAAGATAAAAAGAAATGTGATTTGACGGTGATTCCTTGTCAGGGATGGAAGAGGAGTATGACGGTAGATTTACCCCGGAAACCTTCTCCCAATTTGCCCGATAAAGTGTCGGTCATGTTGTATCCTTCGGTTTGTTTTTTTGAAGGAACGGTAGTCAGTGAAGGGCGTGGGACCTATACTCCCTTTCAGGTATTCGGGCATCCCGAATTGAAAGGTATGCCTTATACTTTTGTACCCGAAAGTATTCCCGGTATGAGTAAAAATCCCAAATGCCTGGGATTGAAATGCTATGGCATGGACCTGAGGAATAAATACGATGAGGTGAGAGAGGGACAACGGTTACGTGTGGATTGGTTACTATTGGCTTATCGGAATTATACCGGAAAAACTCCTTTTTTCACTTCTTTTTTCGAGAAATTGGCCGGGACAGATCAACTCAGAAAAGATATTGAGGCAGGTAAGAGCGAGCAGCAGATAAGAGCTGCCTGGCGTTCTCCATTGGAAGAGTTTCAGAAAATCAGAGAGAAGTATTTGATCTATAAATAAATTATTGAATTAGTGGATTGAAGATGAAAAAGTCACTGGGAAAACGGGTGTTGAAATGGACTCTCTGGAGCCTGTTAGCTTTAGTGGTACTGATTTTGGTCGGTGTCACTATTGTTATTCATTTTATCTTTACCCCGGCAAAATTAACTCCTTTGGTAGAGAAGACTGCAAAAGAATACCTGAATGCCGAGGTACATTTTGGAAATATTGAATTGACTTTTTTCTCTACTTTCCCGGATTTTGGAATTCAATTGGACGATGCTTCTGTTATTTCCGGGACATTCCGTGATAGTACGGCTAATAGCGAGCCGACCATGCAGGATTCCTTGATGAATATAAAATCTTGTCTGTTGACTATAAATCCGATCGCTTACCTGACTAAGAACCGTATTGTGGTGAAGGATTTCGTATTGGAACAGCCGGAGATATATGCTTATGTAGATTCGGCCGGTGTTCCCAATTGGGATATACTCCGGATAGCGGCAGATACGACTACTGTAGATACAACGATGGCGGATACCACTACTTTCGATTCGGGAATACGTTTGCGGAATGTTAGAATCCGGAATGGAAGGCTTGTTTTCGATGACCGGAATACGCGTTTGTATACCCGATTGACCGGAATAAACCTTGGAGTAGATGGCTATCTGGGTAAACGCCGTTCTCGGCTGAAACTGGATTTTTCAACTGAAAACGTATTGTTTTGGCAAGAAGGACAGTTGCTGGTCAACCGTTTGGCTTTCGGAATAGAAACCGGTATGAAAATCAACCGGGATTCCTTATTATACACTTTGGAGAAAGCCGTAGTCGATGTAAACGGTATCCGTTTCGGAGCCGGAGGAACTTTAAGAGGAGATACCGTAAATCATACTTTACTGGTGAATTTAAAGTATGGAATACATATTCCGACATTAAAGACACTATTGGACTTGGTGCCCGATACTATTCTGCATAAGACTGAAAATGTGGAGGTGCGGGGAGATGTATTGTGCCAGGGAGAGATTAAAGGTATTTACGGTCAACAGAATATTCCCTTGCTGACTTCTGAATTTCGGATCAAAGATGGCTTTATCGCTTATCCCGGTATGCCTTCGAAAATCGATACCCTGAACGTAGATCTTTTTGCTTTGATCGATTTGCAGAAAGAACAGGAGTCTTATGTGAATTTGCGGAATTTCTGTATGAAAGGTGGAGGTATCGATATCGATATGGCAGGCGATGCCGAACGCTTGTTGACAGCACCTACCCTGAAAGCTGAAGTAAAGGCTTTGGTGAATTTTGAAGAATTGACAAAAATCTTTCCCTTGGCGGATGGAATTACTTGCCGGGGTACGCTGAATACTTCTTTAAAAACGGATGTCCTGGTCGAAGATGTCCGGAATGCTGATTATGGGAAATTGAGAATCGGCGGGGGGTGTCAAATGAAGGATGTGAATATTTTTATCCCCAAGGATAGTATCGTTATGAATGTTAAGTCGGCAGGACTGGTTTTTGCCGCTAACCGCAAGAATACGAAGTCTGTCCAGGGAACGGATTTATTGAACGGTGTGGTCGGTTATTCCGGATTGGATATCCATGTCCGCAATAAGGTACGTTTGTTGATGGATACGACTTATCTGGCGCTGAGAACTTCGCCATTGAAAGATACTTCTGTAGTGGCTTCCATGGGGGCTAACCTACATTTGGGACGGATGGTGTTTATCGTCCGTGATACTTTGCTGGTGGGGTTGAAACAGGCGAATGCTAAAGCTTCGCTGTTGCCCTCGAAGCGTAATAAAAAAGTTCCTCAGATCAATGCAGAACTGCAGGTGGATAGTTTGCGCTTGCGAGCTATGGGCAACCGTTTGAATTTTGCCAAGGCAGAGGTACAAGTCGAGGCTGTCCGGAGTAAACGTAATACGAAGATCTGGCTTCCGACAGGATACGTCGATTTTACCGGTCTAAGGGCTTATACGCCTTATTTTCCGGTGCGTATGCGGATGCCGGGTACCCGATTGAGATTCGACCGGAATGAAATTCAGCTGGATTCGGCCGTGCTGCATCTGGGGCGTTCGGATTTGCGGCTTACCGGAAATGTGACTAATCTGGCTAAGTCGTTCTTTAAGAAAGAAGAACTGAAAGCTCAGTTGCTGGTTACTTCCGATAGAATAGATTGCAATCAGCTGATGCGGGCGATGGAAAGAGGAACGGCCTATATGGAGAAGGTGAAAGCCGGTTTCCGGGATACGATTTCTACAGAATTGGACGATATGGATGAAGTTCCTGTTGTCAGTGATACTACTGCTTTGGAAGGAAGTAATTGCTTGTTTGTGGTTCCTCCTGGTATCGACTTTACTTTCCAGACCGATATAAAGAAAGTATTGTTTGGAAAATTGCAAATGGATAGTATTCATGGAGAAGTAGTTATGCGCAATCAATGCATCCAGCTATCGGATCTGGAATTACGTTCTTCGGCTGCCAATATGAGTACCACGGCTCTGTATCGGGCGACAGATACCACCAAGGCTTATGCCGGTTTTGCTTTGCAGATGCACGACATTCGGATCGATAGTCTGGTTGGACTGATCCCTTCTTTAGATACGCTTTTCCCTATGCTGAGGTCGTTCGAGGGACTGGTGGATTTTCACATTGCTGCAGATTCGTGGCTGGATTCTGCCATGAACATCGATTTGCCGACTCTAAGGGCTGCGGCTTATCTGGACGGCCGCGATCTGGTGCTGATGGATGGGGAGACTTTTGCTGAAATTTCGAAAATGCTGATGTTTAAGAATAAAAAGCGGAATATGATCGATAGTATTTCAGTAGATTTAATGGTGAAGGATGGGACGATCGAGATATTCCCTTTTCTGGTAGAAATCGACCGTTATAAGGCTGCTGTCGGCGGACAACACAATATCGATATGACTTTTAAATATCATATCTCTATCCTGAAATCACCTTTGCCTTTCCGGGCCGGTGTGGATATTTCAGGGAATCTCGATAAGATGAAGTTCCGTATTACGAAAGCGAAATACAAGGATCTTTTTATCCCTTCGCGAAAAGCTAAAGTCGATAGTACACAATTGAACCTCCGGCAACGAATGCGCACGATATTAAAAGAAGGAAAAGGATAGAAAAAATGTTCGATTAAATCAGTCGAAAGTTTATAAAGTCCATAAAGTTTATAAAGTCAATGGACCCTGCGGGTATTTTGTTAATTGACAATTGTCAAATGACAGTTGTCAAAATATTTTCGGACCTATGGTCTCTTCTTTATTTGTCTGATAATCAATGATAATCTTCTTTGTTCTATTTCTCATTTTTCTTTCCTTTTTTATTTCCTAATGGAAGAGAAGCTTCCAGAAAATTGTCAATTGTCAATTATCGTTTGTCCATTTTTCTTTTGACAGAAATCCGCCAAAAGAAACGAACGATTAAAGTTGTTTTGCTGTTTAAATTGATAGGTTGTGAAAGTTATAAAAGAATATTCCTCGGAGGAAGTAATTGAAGGTCTGCAAAAAAAAGATAAAGAGGTTTTCCGTTTCCTTTTTGAAAAATATTTTGGGCAATTGGTGCATTTTGCCGAATATTTTTTGCTTGAAAGAGAGGCGGCAGAGAATGTTGTACAGGATTGCTTTTTAAAACTTTGGGAGAAAACTGATTTTTCCAATATTCGTAATTTTAATTCTTATCTTTTTGTACAAGTTAAGAATATTTGTTTGAATAAGATCAAACATCTTCAGATAGAAGATAAACATAAGTCCTGGCTGATGGAAGCTTATTTGTATGCAGAATTACCGGAAGTTGAATATGACGAGAGGTTGATAGATAAGGTATGGAGAGTTGTAAATGAATTACCTGAGCAAACCCGTTTGATTTTTATTGCTTGTGTCGTTGAAGGGAAAAAATATAGAGAGGTTGCGGATGAGTGTGGAATCTCTGTCAATACGGTAAATACTTACGTGAAAAGAGCTTATAAATATTTACGGAGACGTATGGGGCTCTCTGTTATACTTTTCTTGTATTTCATAAGTGAAAATCGATCTAAGAAATTTTTCAAAAATAAATAATTTTTGTCACTGTGTTTAGGTGTACGGTTGTCCTCTCATTGATGAACGGATAATGTAACACTATGGATAGAGAATTATTGGTCAAATTACTAAGGAATGATCTGACCGAAGAGGAGGCTCGTCTAGTGAAAGAGTGGCTTGATTTGTCGGAGCAAAACCGACAATACTATGCTGCTTTTCAGTTAATGTGGGAAAAGAAAAAGAAATTGCCTGTTGATGTGGAACGGAATTATACGGAACTGTTTCATAAGCGGAAGAATGTAAAAAGGAATATATATGCATGGCATTGGAGAGCCGCTGTAATTGTTTTGTTATTAGGGACTTCTCTGTATATAAGTAAGTATTATATAAATCGCCAGGCTGAACAGGAGAGGCCCGTTGCCGGTTTGGAGACAGAAGCTGTATTGCATACAGGTGACAAAGAAACTTTTGTGATTTGTAAAAAGGAGGAGAGACAATTAATCCGACATGAGGGAATGATTATAGAACGACGGAATAAAACTTTGAATTACAATGTTTTACAGGATAGCTTGACCCAAAAGTCCGAATTGCATGTATTGGAAGTTCCGCATGGAGGGGAATTTTTGGTAGAATTGGAAGACGGATCGAAAATATGGGTGAATGCGGAATCAAATTTGGAGTATCTGGTTCCTTTTGCCGGAAAGGAACGACGTGTAAAATTGAGTGGGGAAGCTTATTTTCAGGTAGCTAAGGCAGATATACCTTTTATTGTTGAATTTAATGCTTATGAGATAAAAGTTCTGGGGACAGAATTTAATGTAAAAGCTTACAAAGATAACGAAACAACGGTAGCAACCTTGGTGAATGGACAGATTTCTTTAATTGTTCATGGGGATTCCTGTACCTTATATCCTGGAGAACAGGCTCAAATTTCAAATGAAAAGGTGACCGTTACCACAGTAAATACCGCTAACTATATTGCTTGGCGGGAGGGGATAGTTGCTTTTGAGGAAGAGCGTTTGGAAAACATTATGAATGAACTGCGACGGTGGTATGATATTGACGTTTTTTATGAAAATGAGACTTTGAAGAATATTCGTTTCACAGGCAAAATCGACCGTTATGAAGATGTTCGGGTACTTTTGGATAAGATAGGACGGTTAGAAGTTGTTCGGTTTGAAATTAATGGGAATTGTGTTTTAGTGAAAAGATGCAAATGATTCTGTTTGTTTACTAATTATCGGATAATACTTATGAAAGTGATGTGTAAAAATGATTTTTTGAAAAAAGTACGGAGGTTGTACTTTTACAGATGCATGATTTATTGTCTCTGTTTTTTATTGCTCAATACACGGGATATTTGGGCCAATGTTGAGAATCAGTCTTTGACTTTGCAATTGAAAGAAGCAAGTTTGAAAGAACTTTTTCAATTGATGGAAAAACAAAGTAATTACCGTTTCCTTTATGAATCCGATGCCATTGGGCAGATTCGGGTTAAAAATATCAATGCAGTGGAACTTTCTGTCAACTCTATTTTAGATTATTGTTTGTCAGAAACGGGGTTTACTTATGAGGTAGATGGAAATCTGATCCTTATTAAAGAAGCTCGAGAACAAACGTTGCCGCAAAAGGTTGAAAAAATTGAGGGGGTAGTGAAGGACACTCAAGGAGTACCATTACCGGGTGTCACGGTAATGATCGATGGGACGACGGTCGGTGTCACGACGAATGCGAATGGTAAATTTGAGATTGCCAAACCTGCGTCCGGAAAATTCTCTTTGTTTTTTACCTTTATCGGTATGAAGTCACAGACTGTACCTTATAAAGGAGAGAATTTTTTTCAGATTGTTATGGAAGAGGATATTTATGAATTGGAGGCTGTCAATGTTGTAGAAACCGGCTATGGGACAATCGACCGCCGGCATTTGACCAGTTCGGTGACTTCAGTGCGGGCTGAGGATATTCTGGTCCCAGGGATGTCGAGTATAGATCAGGCTTTGGAAGGACGTATTCCGGATTTGGTGTTGATGAGCAATTCCGGAGAGGTGGGCGCGACTCCGAAGATTCGTGTGAGGGGTACTTCCACGATTTTAGGTAATCGTGAACCGCTGTGGGTATTGGATGGTATTGTATTGACAGATCCTGTCGATATCGAACCCGAAGTATTGAATGATCCGGATTATATAAATGTTATCGGAAATGCGATAGCCGGAATTAATCCCCAGGATATTGAGCGGATCGATGTTTTGAAAGACGCCTCTGCTACTGCCATATACGGAACACAAGCCGCTAACGGAGTAATTGTGGTTACCACCAAGCGTGGACAGATCGGAAAAATGAGGATCAGTTATAACCATTCTTCACAATTTACACGCCGTCCCCGTTATACGGATAGAAATATCAGAGTAATGAACTCCCAGGAACGGGTACAGTTTAGCCGGGATCTGATCAATCTGCATTATAAATTTCCGAATAACATGGAAATGGTCGGATATGAAGGGGCCTGGTATGATTGGCAAAACGGTTTGATCGATTATGATGAATTCATGAAACAGGTAAGACGTTTTGAGACAGTAAACACAGACTGGTTTAAACTACTGACTCATGATGCTTATTCCCATAAGCATACTTTGAGCGTTTCGGGTGGATCCGAACAGTTACGCTATTATGCTTCTTTGGGATATAATAAGGATGATGGGGTTTCCAATAGCAGTTATGTAGACCGGTATACGATGATGATGAAGGTGGATGCCAATATTACAAAGAAATTCAGGGTAAATCTGAATGTGAATGGCAATATTCAAAAAAAGAATCATGTCCCGTCTGAAATTTCTGCAATCAATTATGCTTATAACACAACAAGAGCTTTGCCTGCTTATGATGAAGACGGTAGTTATTATTATCATTTGACACAGGATGCTTATGCCGTGGGTACTTCTAATAAATTCCGGTACAATATCTTAAATGAAATTGAAAACAGTTCGAATACGTATGACGGTAATACGTTGATGACAACCATGGTTTTGCGTTATGACCTGAAACCGCGCTGGAATATTCAGGTGACAGGTTCGTATAGCCGTAGTACGACAGAACAAAATACCTGGTGGGGAGAAAAAACCAATTATGTCGCACGCCTGAAGAACGGTGAATACGAAGATGAGCCGATAGAGAATGATGAAAATTGTGTGCTACCTTATGGAGGTATATTGAAAACGACAAACAGTACTTCTGAAAGTGCTACTTTACGTTTTCAGAATAATTTCAGTGCTTATGTCGATGCAAACCAATATCATTTGATTTCTTCCGCATTCGGATATGAGATTAATACGGCCAAGAATACCAGTAGCAGTATAGAACGCCGGGGTTTCTTAAAAGATAGAGGTTTACAGTTTATCGGTTTAGGGGATGAATTGGAAAAATATCCAGGGTATCAAAAATGGCTTGCCGAAGGATATGAAAAATTGACAAACGGACTTACGAACAAGATCAGTGGTTATCTGACATTGTCTTATTCCTATAAAGAATTGTTTACCTTGAATGTTAACGGTCGTTTTGATGCTTCTAATAAATTCGGTAGTCGGAGCAATGAGAGGTTGTTACCGATTTGGTCTGTCTCGGGAATGGCCAATTTGAAAAATATTCTCGGGAAGAATGCCAAGTGGCTGACAGAAGCCCGGTTACGTTTATCATACGGACATCAGGGGAATATGGTAGATGGACAAACTCCGAATTTATTGATCAGGCAAGGGACGATGCAGCCGATTTATGACGGAGAGAATATATCGACAGTGGCGAATTTACCGAATCCGAACCTGAAATGGGAACAAACCGCTCAGACCAATATCGGTTGGGACTTAGGGTTTTTTGATGGCCGGCTGAATATCGGAGGGGATTTTTATTATAAAAAAACAACGGATTTGTTTACTAACGTTGATGTTTCCCCTATCAATGGGATCACTTCCTATATTATGAATAACGGGGATATGCTTAATAAGGGATTTTCAATTTCTCTGAACGGTTATCCTGTTAAAACGAAAAATTTCCGCTGGTATATGTCGACTTATTATTCGGTCAATTTGAATAAAGTACAGACGGATGATGCCAGGAATTATAATCTTAATGATTATTTGAACGGGACAGCCGTTGTCAGCGGGCAGCCGATCAGTACATTTTATTCGTATAAATTCCTGGGCCTGAACCCTCAAAACGGGGCTCCGATGTTTGACGACTGGGAAGATCGCTGGCATTTGTTACAAGGGAAAACTTTGGATGAGGTGGTCCCTATGATTCTTGTTAACAGCGGAACCCGGGATCCGAAATTTTCCGGCGATTTGAACAATACGTTTACTTACAAAAATTGGAGTCTTTCTTTGAATTTTTCATATAGCCTGGGATCGAAAGTACGTTTGTTTGAAATGTACGGTCCGATTATAAACGGGATTTCTGCTGCGGCAAATGTCCGGGAAGAGTTTCTGGACCGTTGGCAAGTGCCCGGGGATGAAAAATATACGGTTTATCCTTCGATTATCAGTCCTTCTTCTCCGGATTACGAACATTACCGGTTGCATTATTCAGCACCTCAACGGGCTGTCGGTCCCAATAGCGGAGTACCTGCATTTGCTAATAATGTGTGGCAAATGTATGACGATTCCGATTTGAGAGTAGTCAGTGGGAACTATCTGAAACTGCAATCACTTTCGTTTTCTTATCGGTTGAATGACCGGTTGTTGAGAAAAACACCCTTTACACAGTTGTCGATTAGTTTCAATACGCATAATTGTTTTACAATTTCTGCGAAGGAGTTGAGAGGACAGGATCCTTCGCAGGCCGGGTTTGCCGATGCCGGACTTTCTATCCGGCCGAGTTATACGATTGGTTTGAATGTATCATTTTAAAATAGAGAGAATATGAAAAATATATATGTGATCATAGTATTTTTTCTTTGCGGATGCAGCAATTTTTTGTCGGAGTATTCGCAGGATATGGTGAGGGCAAAAACAGTGGCGGATTTTGACGAAGTGTTGTTGGGAAGTGTGTATGTTCCGAGTAATGCGACGACAACAACTCTGATTAACCGGGAGAGTTGTTCGTGGTTCAATATTATGGATGACGATATTAGTAGCGTGAGGAGTGAACAGGCTTCCGGGGACGGTTCCTGGACAGCTAGAAATAAATATTATGACCTGCATGCAATGACCTATGGTTATTATACCTGGCAACAGGATGTGACCGAAAAACCTGATGGTAGCCAAGGATTTACAGATAATACAACGTGGAACGATTTGTATGCATGCATCAATTATACCAATGTGATTTTGGATGAGTTGGATGAAATTACGCCGGATAATGAAAGGGATGAACTGAAAAAAAACCGGATCATGGGAGAAACCTATTTCTTGCGTGCCCAGTTTTTCTTTATTCTGGCCAATTTGTATGCTGCTCCCTATGCTCCTGAGACAGCTGCGACTACTTTGGCAGTTCCTTTGAAATTGACCCCTTACGTAGAGCATGACAAGGAAAAGGATACCCAATTTACCCGTACTACTTTGGACCGGGTATATGCCCGGATTATCGAAGATTTGCAAGAGTCCGTACGTTGTTTCGAAAGAGGGGAAGTGGTTTCATACCGGAAAATTTACAGGGCAAATAAAGAAGCTGCCCAATTGTTATTGAGCCGTGTTTATCTGTATATGCAGGATTGGGAAAATGCCCGGATGGCGGCGGAGAATTTTTTGAAAATGGATGTAACCCTGGAGCCGATGGGTGATTTTTTGACTTCGCCTTTTATAACAGAGGATAACAGTGAAGTGTTGTTTTCCCAGAGTTCTCAACATCTCCAGAATGTATTGACAGCGGAAGCCCCGGATTTTTGTGTATCTTCCGATTTGTACCGTTTGTATGATGCGGCAAATGATTATCGGATCAGTTTTTTTCAAAGAGTATCGTCGGATAGTATTGCTTTGGTAAATAAATTTCCGATGGACAGTGATGTCAGCCACCGGGTTTCGGATGTTTTGATGTTGAGGGTTGCTGAAGGATATCTGAATATGGCAGAAGCTTGTGCTATGTTGGGAGATGCCGGGGCCAATACCTATTTAAATGCTTTGCGCCGGATGCGGATCGGAGGATATGCCGATCAGAATTATACCGGAGACGAATTGATCGGACAGGTTCGCGAGGAGCGCCGGAAAGAACTTTGTTTTGAAGGTCACCGCTGGTTCGATCTGAGACGGTACTCGGTCTGTTCACAGTTGCCTTTCCGGAAACAGATAGTTCATCCTTTTCATACTTATAATGATGATGGGGGATATACGGGGACAAGAGTCTTTGTTTTGAAAGAAAATGAAACGAATGTGTGGACTTTCCTGATTCCGGAGACAACTATCGATTTCGATCGTATTCCGATGGAAAATAATGAAAGGGATAGTCGGGAACCTTTGAATGAAAATGATAATAACTGAAAATTGTAACAGGGATGAGAACTATATTTTATATTGTCGGCTGTTTATTGCTGTTGGGCTGTCAGAAAGAAGACGCCTTGGAAAGTAAGATTGATTATGTCAATCTGTATGAGATCACGGATTCCCCGGAGGATTCTGTACAGCATCTCCGGTACGAGTTATATAAAAACTACAATGTTTCAGTATATTTTACGGATACGGTCGGGAAATATTTTTTGAAGAACGATATTTATGGTAATCCGGTATATCGTTATGAATTGTTGGATTTGAATTGGGAGTTTTCGAGCAATGCTTCTGAAAATAGAGAGATCGATTATTATTTCATTACGGATGAAGGGAGGAAAATGAATTCATTGAGGTTTGTCAGGAATTTTGTCGAAAATTGTGCCCAGTCGTTACGCCCTTTATCTATGTTGCTGACGGACTCATTGCTGGTATTGGAAGATGCTTCGGTAGGATGGCAAAGAAAAACGGAAATACATAACTTCAGAATGATTGCCTGGGGAGAGGTTGCGGATTTAACGGCTGAAGAATCGGAAGAGTTGATCAATGAAACCTGTAAAGGATTGGTTGGGGAAAAAATACAGAATTATACGAGTGTACTTACCCGGTTTCAATTGGTTTCCGATAAGTATTACAATAGGAATTGGCCGAGTGCTTTACCTTATTATTCGGATTGTATTATAGAGGAAGTGAATGAAGATGACCCTTTTTCAAATGGGGGTACCTGGTTTTATCAACAGTATATCCCTTTATATATGTCGGGAAAATCTCATGAAGAGGCTATTCAGGCAATCAATGAAAAGCGGGCGGCTTATTGTGAAATTGTCGGTAACTGGGGATTTGTTTATGGCTATGGAAGATTGGCTAGTACAGTGGCTCCCACGGCATCGGATGATTTAGACTGTTATGTTGAACGGATCCTAAGCGATCATGCAGAAGAATGGTTTGAAAAGTATTATGCTACTTATCCTTTAGTGATGAAAAAATATGAATTGTTACGGGATCTGATTGAAAATGAAATGGGTGTCAAACTGAAATAGAATGAACGGATATGAAAAAAATAGGATTGGTTTTAATGGTTTTTATGCCGGTATTTTGGGGTTGTCAAGAGGAAGAAGTTGCGGCCGGATATGAAATTCCGGAAGTGAAAAAAGTGGCTGATTTTGTAGATTCGGACGGGAAGGTATATCGGTGTATTGAGGTCGGTGATTTGATCTGGATGGCCGATAATCTGGCTAAAAGACTGCCTTTAGGAGGGCGGGAAGGATGTTTTACTTATAATGAAACGTTATTGGATAGTATCGATTATTCGACTGTAAAAGTGAATACGGCAGGTGATGAGTACAGGGAAATTTTCTTGGAAGAGTTGAATAAGGCATACGAGGAGGGAAAAATTTCCGATGCAGATTGGAGTGTGATAGAGGGAATAAAGAAAACTTTACCGGTACCCAGTTATTTATTACAGATCAAGAATAAGGCTGCAGGAAGTTATGAGGTTGCTGTTGAATGTAAAGATTTAGCATATGACCGGATGTATGAGGTAGCCTGTCAGGAGCTGTATAATACCGCATTGGAGGAAGGACTGGAACATTTTGAAGAGGCAGAGGCTGCCAATGGCCATTATTCGGAAACGTACGGTTTGTTGTATACTTATGATGCTGCTTTGGCTGCGATTCCTGAAGGATGGCGATTGCCCAGCGATGCAGATTGGAAAAATTTGGAAAAGGCTTTGGGAATGACTGCAGAAGAAGTAGAAAAACAGGATGTGTGGCGGGGAGAAAGACAGGCTGTCTTGTTGAAAGAGGGGGAAGAAGGGATCGGTTTTGATGTTCGTTACGGAGGAGCACGGGGCTTGGTCAACTCACAACGGGATAATTATATCAATTTGGGGCAGAATGCCTACTTCTGGTGTTCGGATCTGGTCAAAACAGATACGATCAGCTTGGGAATGACGAGGAATATTGCGATTTATACGGATCAGATTATGAGAATGTCTGCAGTCGTAGATCATAGCTCGACCCGTCCGGTGTTATATAGTGTAAGATGTGTTAAAAATAAAGATTGAAAGATGAATATGAAGTTGAAGTTTTTTATTGTATCGGTTTGTTGTTTGTGGATTTTTCAGGGGATAGTTCAGGCTCAGAGTATGTATGGGGATGCTGTTGCCGCTGATGTGAAAATGAAATATGTTTATTCTTTGGATGAGGCACTTCATTTGGCTAAAAAAGAGAATAAACTGATATTTTGCAATTGTTTTGAAGACTGGGCGATTCCTTGCCATGGGATGAACAAAAAAGTTTTCAGTAATCAGGAATTTGCCCGATGGATGGACGGACATTTTATTAATTTTTTTATAGATCTCAATACAGAAGAAGGAGAGAAGTTCAAGTCGAAATATAACATTAAATTTATGGCCCATTATGTTGTATTGGATGCAGAGGGTAATTTGGTACATCGGATTGTCGGAGGATCGGAATTACCTGAATTTCAGAAACAGGTGGCTTGTGCTCTTTCGCCTTCAACTTCATTGGCCGGGATGAATAAACTGTATGCCGGTCAATTGCGTGACAAGGAATTCTTACGGAAATATGCAGCCGTTTTGAAAGTGGCGAATGAAGAAGAAAAGTATAAAAAAGTGGCAGGTGAATATTTCAGTATGCTGAAGCCTGAAGAGTGGTCTGAAGCAGTAAACTGGCCTGTTTTTTCAGACCGGCTTAGGAGGAAAGATTCGGTGGCTTTGGAATACCTGATCACCCATAAAGCAGATTTTGTCCGGACAGTGGGAGTAGAGAAAGTGGATAACAGTATTGCTGCTGTTTATATGATGCCGTTGTATTATACGGCAATCGGACAAGACCGCTTGTCGGAAAAAGAGGTGGCGGATATTAGAAGAACACTCGGAAAAGCAGAGGTAGACGAACAACATGATATTTATGCCTTGTGTGATATCGCTGCCATGCGTTTAAAAGGGGATATCTTGAAAATGATGGATGTGGTCGCGATGAAAGTTCCCCGGATGGATGTTCGTGTTGCCCGGGGGATCGATATGTCTTTGCCTCAATTGGTAAATACCGGGAAAGAAGCCCGGGACAAAATAGTCGCTTATATGAACTCCAGAATAGCGGTATTGGATAAAAATATGGCGGTTGAATATAAAAGTTTGATGTTAGAAGCCGGATTGGAAGGAGGAATCGTTTTTGAAGACCTGACTTTGGCGGAAGCATTGGATAAGGCGAAGGCCGAAGATAAATATGTTTTTTTGGATTGCTATACCTCTTGGTGTGGACCGTGTAAGGTAATGAGCAAACAAGTTTTTGTCCGTAAAGAAGTAGGAGATATTTTTAACGGTATGTGTGTGAATGTAAAAATTGACATGGAAAAAGGGGAAGGACCGGAAATCGCGGTGAAATACGGTATTCGGGCTTATCCGACTCTGTTGGTTTTATATCCGGACGGACGGATCAAGTATCGTTTACAGGGCGGAACGGAGTTAGGACGTTTTGTTCGGATCGCCCGTTATGCCCTTGATCCTGAGGTCTCTTATACAGATATGAAACAATACGGAAGCTTGAGTGCGTGTCCATTGAAAAAACAGGCAGATTATATAATCATTCTTTCTGAGGCGGGGGAACTGAATACATTTAATACTGATGTCGAAAGTTATTTGAGGGAGGTGAAAGGGAAAAAAGAACTGTATCCGGAAGTCTGGAAATTATCTGAGCATTTTGCCGATCGGGTTGAGCATCCTGTTTTCCGATTTATTTTGGATAATTGGAAAGATTTTGTGAACATTGACACTCAGGGATTGGAAAATAAAACGGAACGGCTGATTTTCCCCCTTTATATAGATTATCTGGCGGGTAGAATGCAGGAGAAAGATTTTATGAAAGTTTGCGAATCCGTGAGAAATACCGGTTTCAGGGCTGATTATTCTTTGGTTTATCTGGATCGGCTGACTACCTGTTATCTGGACCGGAACTGGAAAGCTTTGATGAAGTGTTATACCGAGGAGGTGGTTCGTTTACCTGATGCAAAATTACGTTTGAATCTGGATGTGTTATTGCGATATTTTGCTGTAAATGCACCGGATGAGGTGAAAAAGCAGATGGTGACATACGTCCGGCAATGTGTGGATACTGCGGATGACAGAGCAAAGAATGGATATAAAAATTTGCTGGAATCTATAAATGCATGGAAAGGGTAGTTGCTTGTTTTTGATGCAATGACGAAGTTCGGTTATATTTTCTACCAAATTGTCTCGAAAAGGTAAGAATGTATTCATGTAAGTTTTTCTGTAAGATCGTTTGCCTTTCCGGCCGGTTTACTTTGTCACCCTGAGCCGGCCTGGATCATTACAAAGTCAGAAAAGTTCTTTTATCATATAGTGAAGAAGCTAATAGCTCTATATAATTGATTAGAACAATAAAAAGGATGCTCTTTGCAGGGCATCCTTTCGTTTTATATATAAAATTTACGAATCAAACCTACCGTTCAGTATATAAATTTCCCGAATTGACAGAGTAGACGATTTTGTAGTTTTATAAAAAAGAAAAACAGGCTGAATAAACATATTGTCTAACTGTCAGATAATTCTTATATTTGTGAATATGAACCAGATGATATTTTATGAAATCTATCAATGAATATATACAACTACTGGCAGTCTACATGCAAACCCATGCTTCTGTTTATCACATTAAACGCATGGGGATATTTGGGAGTGTTGCCAGGGGTGAACAGACTGAAAATAGTGACATTGATATTTGCTATGAAGGAGAGGCGCCTACGTTGTTTACATTAGTTCGTATCAAATATGAATTAGAAGCTTTATTGGGACGTCCGGTAGATTTGGTTCGTGTGCGTGAAAAAATGGATGAGGTATTAAAGCAAACCATTCAAGAGGAAGCTATTTATGTATGATGTAAAAGTTTTGCATTTGCTTGACAAAGTGATAGAATCTCTGGAAGTCATTCAGCAACGAACTGAAAATATTCATTGTACTAATGATTTTCTGGATTCTGCTACAGGAACTTTATTACTGGATGGAGTTTGTATGAAATTGATTGCTACTGGTGAAAGTATAAAGAATCTGGATAAATTAACAGCAGGCAATTTGCTCATTTATTACCCACAAATACCATGGCGTGAAGTGATGGGAATGCGTGATATAATTGTACATCACTATTTTGAAGTGGATGCAGATGTTATTTTTAATACAGTAAAGGAGAATATTCCGTTATTAATGGATACTTTGCTGCAAATGCGGGAAGATTTGAAGGAATGATAAAAGGATGCTCCAGAAGGGCATCCTTTCGTTTTATATATAAAATTTACGAATCAAACCTACCGTTCAGTATATGAATTTCCCGAATTCGCTGAGTATGGTAAGCTTATTTCCTTCGCCTTCGTCATTGTCGTAGCAACGACCGACGATTTGGGCATCGATATTGAAACTCTTTGAGATAGCGATAATTTCTTCTGCCAATTCCTCGTCGACATAAACTTCCATACGATGACCCATGTTGAACACTTTGTACATTTCCTCCCAAGGCGTACCCGATTGTTCCTGGATTAACCGGAATAAAGGAGGTACGGGGAAAAGATTGTCTTTTACAATATGCATATTCTCGACAAAATTCATCACTTTAGTCTGGGCTCCTCCTGAACAGTGAATCATTCCATGAATCTGGTAACGGTATTTGTCCAGAATTTGTTTTATTACCGGAGCGTAAGTACGGGTCGGAGATAAAACCAATTTTCCTGCATTCATACCTACTCCCTCGACACAGTCCGTCAATAGGCATTTCCCTGCATATACTAATTCTTCCGGTACATTATTGTCATAACTTTCGGGGTATTTTTGAGCCAGATATTTTGCAAATACATCATGACGGGCCGAAGTCAAGCCATTAGAACCCATTCCGCCGTTATATTCGGTTTCATAAGTAGCCTGTCCGTACGAAGAAAGGCCTATAATGACATCTCCCGGGCGAATGTTGGCGTTGTCGATGACATCTTTCCGTTTCATCCGGCAAGTAACTGTTGAATCTACAATGATCGTGCGTACCAGATCACCGACATCGGCTGTCTCCCCACCTGTAGAATAGATGCTTACACCTAGTTTCCGGTATTCTTCCAGTAATTCTTCTGTTCCATTGATAATGGCAGCAATGACTTCTCCCGGGATCAGGTTTTTATTCCGGCCGATCGTGGAAGATAACAGAATATTGTCTACTGCACCGACACATAAAAGGTCGTCTATGTTCATAATCAGTGCATCCTGGGCAATTCCTTTCCAAACGGAGAGATCTCCGGTCTCTTTCCAATACATATAGGCTAACGAAGACTTTGTTCCTGCTCCGTCTGCATGCATGATGTTGCAATAAGCTTCATCTCCTCCCAGATAATCCGGTACGATTTTGCAAAAAGCCCGGGGGAATACTCCTTTGTCGATGTTTTTTATCGCATTGTGGACGTCTTCCTTGGAAGCTGACACACCACGTTTGTTATATCTTTCGTCTTTTCTCATAATAGATGAGTTGCTAAATTACTGAATCACGAAATTACCGGATGATCAAATGACCCGATCTCTGTCGTTTTTAGAAGTTGCAAACTTACACAAAACAAATGAATTTATCAATGTGCATGAGTGATGTATTGACTTCCTGATGAAGATTATCTGATGAAGGTCCGGTGAATAAGAGCGTAGAGCCGCCACCAGATTACGAGGAGTAAGCCGATTGTAATCAGCATACTGACGGTTTTGCCGGTATGCAAAAAATAACCCACGGTAAAGGCAATACCTTCGACTCCATTCCAAGGGTTCATGGCTACCCAGGTGTAACGGTAATTACTGGCTACCGCACTCATAGATAGAGCCGAGCAGGCAACGAGCAAAATGATGAAGGAAATAATCAGAATCAGTATGTTTTTATTTTTCATGGTTGCAGTATAATGTATTGAATACAAAGGTAAGTAATTTAAAGAAAATATTTCTGAAGCAGGAAAAAAAGAAACCGGAATAATTTCCGGTTTCTGTCGTATGTATCTGTACGATACTATTGGTTGGGTTAGTTTAGCATATTCCTTTGTCGTTTAACGTACATTAAGTTTGTGGATACCTGCGGGTACCGTTCTTTTTTCCTTTTCTCCCAATTTATGGTATGTTTTATCTGTGAAATAAACGTAAAGCAATTTTAAAAGTTTCCATATTGCGGTAAAAATTCAACTTTATTTTTCAATTTTCGTATAATCCCCAAAAATAAAACTGATGAGAAGAGAATTTAAAGTACCCCGGATGGAAGAAGTATTGGAACATGATCGTAAATTGCTATTTGCATTAAAGCAGTCGATGGGTTTTGTTCCGAATGTGTATGCCTTCATGACCCGTTCCGAAACTGCCTTGAAACGATTTATGGATTTTATGGATGTTTCTACGGTATTTGACCGAATTCAGACGGAAGCGATTCATTTGGTGACTAGTCAGGTAAATCAGAATCCTTATTGTTTGGCAGCGCATACGGCTTTGGCTAAAGAGACCGGTTTGAGCGATAAGCAAATCGAAGCGATCCGTAAAGGAAATGTCACTTGGGATGAAAAGTTGGATACCTTAGTGGATTTTACTTGTGAGCTGGTTACGAATCGGGGCAAGGTAGGCCCTGAGATGATCGGCCGTTTCTATCAAGCCGGATATACGGATGCTTGTCTGGTTGATTTGGTCATGCTGGTCGGTATGACGACTATAACCAATTACCTCAATAATGCCACCTGGATTCCCGTCGATTTCCCCGAGGCTCCGGTCATCATCTGTAAATGTGATTGTAAAAAGTAAAGTTTACGAATAACCTTCTGTTTTTATTCCCATATAGTTGATACGAGTATCTGAAAAGATGAAGTAACCGATGTTTATAAGGAAGACGAAGCTGTCTGATACTTTAAAGTGCGCCTTAAAAATTCTTGTTCGACTTTTAGGGCGCACTTCATCATTCAGGCAGTTTTTTATGCTGAGGTCTTTATCGCTTAGCCAGTTGGGCATCGATGAACAAAAGACCTGTATCACCGGCTTTTTTCAATTTGTCGACAATTCCTTGTGCTGTTGCTTCTTCTTCAACTTGTTCGCGTACGAATCCCCACAGAAAGTCTTGGGTTGCATTGTCTTTTTCTGCAGAAGCGATAGAAACCAGATTGTCGATCATTTTTGAAACCTTGCATTCATGTTCATAGACATGTTGGAATACTTCCAAAGGACTACCCCACCCTTGAGGAACAACGTCTATTTTATCTACTTTGGCTTTTCCTCCCCGCTTTGTAACGTAATCAGCCATGGTATAGGCATGCTCCAGTTCTTCCTGAGATTGTTTTTTCATCCAATGGGCAAAGCCGTCAAAACCTTCGCAAGCGAAATAGAAAGACATGGACAAATACAGGTTGGAAGACCACATTTCAGCAGTAATCTGCTCATTGATCGCATTTTGTAGTTTTTCAGAAATCATTGTTTTTTATATTTAATATTGATAATTCATTATGCTTTTTATTTGTTAATTACAAAATTTATGCCATATCCGATATTTGCCATTTTGACAGTTCTAAGTAATGACAAAATGATCAATATACCGGAAAATTAAAGTGTATAGAATACTGTTACGTTAATTTATAAGGATTAATCCTTGTTTTGTATAGCGGAGATATTATCTTTGTCCTGCATGTAAATTATTTTAAAGACATGAAAAAATATCTGAAATACTGCTTGCTGGTGTGGATTGCCGTTCCGGTATGGGCTCAGCAGACTGAGGTAATTGGACCTGACTCTCATCTGAAAGTGAATGTGGCCTTGAAGCAGGGAAAACCGGTTTATTCTGTCACTTACAAAGAAAAGACAATTCTGGAAGATTCCCCTTTGGGGGTGGTGACCGATATCGGGGATTTTAGCCGGAATATGAATTGGATTGGGCAAAAGACAAGTCGGATCGATAAAACATATACTCAGAACAAGATCAAGAAATCAGAGATACACTATCAGGCGAATGAGTTGATTTGTACTTTTGCGAATGCTGATAAGCAGGAGATAGATGTCGTTTTCCGGGTGAGTAATAACGATATCGCTTTCCGATATGTAATTCCCCGAAAGGAGGCAGGAAGTTGTGTGGTGGAAAGAGAAGCGACGGGTTTTGATTTTCCGGCATATACGACTACTTTTCTGTGTCCGCAAAGTGATGCCATGATCGGATGGATGCGTACAAAACCCAGTTATGAGGAGGAGTATAGGGTGGATGTTCCGATGAACGAACCTTCTCGATATGGACATGGTTATACTTTTCCTTGCCTTTTTCGTATTGGTTGTGATGGTTGGGCTTTGATCAGTGAGACGGGTGTGGACAGCCGCTATTGTGGTTCTCGTTTGAGTGATGCCGGAGAAGGTGGATTATATATCCTTGATTTTCCGATGCCCGAAGAGAATAATGGGAATGGAACGGTAGCCCCGGGATTGGCTTTGCCCGGTACAACTCCCTGGCGTACCATTACTGTAGGGGATAATCTGAAGCCTATTGTGGAAACGACGGTCATTTGGGACGTCGTGGAGCCACTTTACGAAACGGTTCACGATTATCGTTTCGGGCGTGGAACCTGGAGCTGGATTTTGTGGCAGGATGGAAGTATCAATTATGAGGATCAGGTGAGGTACATCGATTTGGCAGCTGCAATGGGATATGAATATGTATTGATAGATAACTGGTGGGATCGGACGATCGGCCGGGAAAAGATGAAGTCTTTGGCGGATTATGCCCATAGGAAGGGGGTAGATATATTTTTATGGTATAGTTCCAGCGGATATTGGAACGATATTGTTCAAAGTCCTGTGAATTGTATGGACAATCCGATTGTCCGTAAGCGGGAAATGAGGTGGCTCGAAAGTCTGGGAGTGAAGGGAATTAAAGTAGACTTTTTCGGAGGGGATAAGCAGGAGACTATGAGGTTGTACGAAGCTATTCTGAGCGATGCGGATGATTGTGGATTGATGGTTATTTTTCACGGTTGCACCTTGCCCAGGGGGTGGGAACGAATGTATCCCAATTATGTGGGAAGTGAGGCGGTACTGGCTTCCGAGAACCTGATTTTCCAGCAGCATTTTTGTGATGAGGAGGCTTTCAATGCCTGTCTGCATCCGTTTATCCGGAATAGTGTCGGTTGTATGGAATTCGGAGGCTGTTTCCTCAATAAACGCTTGAATCGTACCAACGATGGAGGTAATATCCGCCGGACAACAGATGCTTTCCAGTTGGCTACTACCGTCTTGTTTCAGAATCCGATACAGAATTTTGCTTTAGCCCCTAATAATCTGACCGATGCTTCCCAAATTTGCCTGGAGTTTCTGAAACAAGTACCTGTTACCTGGGATGAGACTGTATTTATCGACGGTTATCCGGGGAAATATTGTATTCTGGCTCGCAGACATGGGGATAAATGGTATGTCGCCGGGGTGAATGCCCAAAAAGAACCGTTGAAGCTGAAAATACAACTTCCGATGTTTGCCAAAGGCAATCGGGTGACCCTTTATAATGACGACCTGAAACGTAATGTTTATACCCGGGAAGTGACTTTGAGTAAAAATAAAGAACTTTCCTTGACGATTCTGTCGGGAGGGGGAATTGTTATTGTGAAATAAGAATAGAAGGGATAATGTGTTTTGGATCACTTTTTGAAACAAATAAAATAGTAATAAAAAAGAGTTAGATCTGATCTAACTCTTTGATTATTAATTGTACTCGAGGCGGGAATTGAACCCGCACGGCCGCAATGGCCACAGGATTTTAAGTCCTGCGTGTCTACCGATTCCACCACTCGAGCATCCTCTTGCGAGAGAGCGAAAAACGGGACTCGAACCCGCGACCCCGACCTTGGCAAGGTCGTGCTCTACCAACTGAGCTATTTTCGCATCTGTTTAAAGAACTTTTTTTGTTTTGCGAGTGCAAATATAAGGCGTTTTTTAGTTTGTACAAACATTTTGTAAAAAATAATTGGATATAATTGCTATATTTGTCGTGTTTTTAAATGCAAATGATAGATGACTGGTCAGAGAAAAAAGAGAATTGCAGGCTCCTATTTTGTGTCAACACTCAGTATATCACTGGTTTTGGTTGTCGTTGGTATTTTAGTGTTCATTTTGCTGAATGCAAAATTGGTTTCTGATCATGTAAAACAAAATATCGGTTTTTCTATTATTGTCAAGGATAATGTAAATGAAGCCGAGATCAAAAAGATGCAAAAGATTCTGGACACAAAGCCTTTTGTCTCGTCTTCGGTATTTATTAGTAAAGTGGAGGCTGCCCGTGAATTTAAAGAGGAGTTGGGGGAAGATTTCGAGGGCGTATTGGGGTATAACCCGCTTTTGCCTTCGGTAGAAATCAAGCTGAATCCCGTTTACGCCAATAACGATTCCTTGACTGTTATCGAGAAGAGCTTATTAAAAAACGAATTGGTGCAGGAGGTGTCTTATCAGAAGTCTTTGGTGCATATGATCAATGAAAATGTTCGGCGTATCAGTCTGATCCTGTTGATAGCAGGGGCTGCACTGATGCTGATTTCTTTTACCTTGATCCGGAATACCATCCATTTGTCCGTATATTCGCAGCGTTTTCTGATTAAAACGATGCAGCTTGTCGGGGCAAAACCTTTCTTTATTTGTAAGCCTTTTATTCAAAATAGTGTTTGGTTCGGTTTCTTTGGGAGTATGATCGCTGATCTGATTCTTTTGGCTGCCATATTCTTTTTGCAAAAAGAAGTGGGGAGTGTAGTCAATCTGATGAATAAAGAATTGATCATTATCATGGTTGCTTTTGTTATGGTTTGCGGTATATTGCTTTCTTTGGTTTCTTCCTGGATGTCGGTTGCCAGATATCTGAATAAAGACATGAACGATTTGTACAATTAAAACAAAACTAAAAATATGGTGAAGAATAATTTGAAAAATACTACTTCCGGAAAAAAGATCGATTTCCCGATTCCTGTGAGTAGTTATAAGATGATTTTGATCGGTTTCGGGATCATCATTCTGGGATTTATTTTGATGATGGGGGGAGGTTCCGATAATCCGGCTGAGTTTAATTATGATATTTTTAGTTTCCGTCGGATCACGCTGGCTCCGATTGTGGTGTTGATCGGTTTTGGATTTGTTTTTTGGGCGATTATGCGGAAGCCTAAAAAGGAAATGGAAGAAGGGACGAAAGATTAGGTATAAAATTGTTGGATAAGAAATGATGACTTGGTTAGAAGCATTGGTCCTTGGATTGATTCAGGGATTGACAGAATTTTTGCCCGTTAGTAGCTCCGGGCATCTTCAGATTTTCAGTACGCTTTTCGGCATACAGGGAGAAGAAAATCTGACTTTTGCAGTGGCCGTTCATGCGGCGACCGTTTGTAGTACGATTGTGGTGTTGCGGAATGAGATTTGGGATCTTTTGAAAGGTCTTTTTCGGTTTTCCTGGAATCCGGAAACCATTTATATTGCCAAAATCGCATTATCTATGATTCCTGTGGCTATTGTAGGTGTTTTCTTTAAAGATTATGTGGAAGCTCTCTTCGGTTCCGGATTATTGGTCGTGGGAGTTGCTCTTTTAATTACTGCCTGTTTGTTGGCCTTTGCTTACTACGCTCGTCCCCGTTTAAAGACGGATATATCTTTTCGGGATGCTTTTATCATCGGAGTGGCTCAGGCTTGTGCCGTATTGCCTGGTTTGTCCCGTTCCGGTTCCACCATCGCTACGGGGATTCTGCTGGGGAATAATAAAGAAAATGTAGCGAGATTTTCTTTTTTGATGGTGTTGGTACCTATCTTGGGAGAGGCTTTTCTGGACATGATGAAAGGTGGTTTTGCACCTGCAGAGAGCGGTATTTCGATGTTGGCGCTGGTTGTCGGTTTCCTGGCTGCTTTTATTTCCGGATATATAGCTTGTAGCTGGATGTTGAATCTGGTGAAGAAAGGAAAGTTGATCTGGTTTGCCGTATATTGTTTTGTAGTAGGCATTATCATTTTGTTTGTTCATTGAGAGCAGTGAAAACGGGCTTGTGATAGAATGATTTTTACGCTTGTTCGGTTTGGTTCGAAAATATAAAAATTGTGTGTAAGATATTGTTTAATGAAGAAGGTGATTTTCATTCGGGTGCTCTGATTCTGGTAGATAAACCTCTGAAATGGACTTCTTTCGATGTCGTGAATAAAATTCGTTGGTGTTTGAAGTCTGCTTGTGGGAAGATCAAAGTGGGACATGCCGGAACTCTGGATCCTTTAGCGACGGGTTTGGTGATTGTTTGTACCGGAAAGTGGACGAAACGGATTGAAGATTATATGGCTCAGGAAAAAGAATATGTGGCGACGCTATGTTACGGGGCTGTGACTCCGTCTTTCGATTTAGAGACTTTGCCGGAAGGGGATTTCCCTTATCGGCATATCGATCGCCCTTATTTAGATCGGGTACTGGAGCGGTTTCGGGGAGTCATTACTCAGGTCCCTCCGGCGTATTCTGCTATCCGGGTAGATGGTGACCGGGCTTATAAAAAGGCGCGCAAAGGGAATGAGATCGAGATGCCTGCACGTCAAGTGGTGGTGAATGAATTGGAGGTCATCGATTTTAATCTTCCTGATTTAACGTTAAGAATCAATTGTAGTAAAGGGACTTATATCCGGTCTTTGGCCAACGATATCGGTCAGGCCTGTGAGAGTGGGGCTTACTTGGCAGGTTTACGCCGCACAAAGATCGGAAGTTTTCAGGTGGAAGATGCAAATAAAATGGAGGATTTGGTTGCGTTTTTACAAACAAAGTTGTAACTTGCGCCGTTTATTAGGCCAGGGGTATTTCCATAAAGACAGAAGGAGATATTCCAATGTTTTGTTGGTATAAACCAGGATGTTAAAATGACTTGATAAGAGTTTAATTTAAATAGTGCAGAGATGAAATTATCAAAATTCAGATATAAATTACCGCCGGAATTAATCGCTCAACACCCTTCTGCTAATCGGGACGAATGTCGTTTGATGGTAGTCGACCGGAAGACAGGAACGATCGAACATAAGGTATTTAAGGATGTTATCGATTATTTTGATGAGAAGGATGTATTCGTTTTCAACGACACCAAGGTTTTTCCGGCCCGTTTATATGGGAATAAGGAAAAAACCGGTGCTGAAATCGAAGTCTTTTTGTTGAGGGAATTGAATCGGGATCTGCGGATTTGGGACGTTTTGGTGGATCCGGCACGAAAGATCAGAATCGGTAATAAATTGTATTTCGGGGAAGACGATAGTTTGGTTGCCGAAGTCATCGACAATACCACCTCTCGTGGACGGACGTTGCGTTTCTTGTTCGACGGAGAATACGATGAGTTTAAGAAGTTGCTGTATGGCCTGGGCGAGACTCCGCTGCCGCGTACGATTACACGTAAAGTGGAGCCGGAAGACGAAGAACGTTATCAGACGATCTTTGCCCGCTATGAAGGAGCTGTTGCTGCCCCGACAGCCGGTTTGCATTTTAGTCGTGAGCTGATGAAGCGCATGGAAATCAAAGGAATCGATTTTGCTTATATCACCTTGCACGTTGGCTTAGGGAATTTTCGGGAAGTGGATGTAGAAGATCTGACAAAACATAAAATGGATTCGGAACAGATTATTGTGGGGGGGGATACCGTGAAAATTGTCAATGATGCGAAAGACGAACGCCATAAGATTTGTGCAGTAGGCACGACCGTTGTACGGACGTTGGAAAGTTGTGTAACGACCAAAGGCCGTTTGACCGAATATGATGGATGGACAAATAAATTTATTTTCCCTCCCTATGATTTTAGTGTGCCGGATGCTTTTATTTCTAATTTCCATTTACCTTATTCGACTCTTTTGATGATGGTGGCTGCTTTCGGTGGTTATGATCTGGTGATGAAAGCTTATGATCTGGCCGTAAAAGAGAAATATCGGTTCGGTACATACGGAGATGCGATGTTGATTATTTAGATATATTTCCCCGAAAGGGATGGCATAGGACAGGTTATGGGTTTGAGGATGTGTTTTTAAACCTGTAACCTGTTTTTTTATGTAACGTTAAACTCAATATACCCTGGAGAATTAAAAAAAAGATGAAACGATGAGAGTCTTTAGATTAACTGTTATTGTCGGGATTTTGACCTTGTTCGTACAGTGTGCTTCAGTGCCTTTGACCGGGCGGAAGCAAGTGATACTCCTGCCCGAAAGTGAAATGATGCAGATGAGTCTTACTTCGTATGGAGATTTTTTAAAAGAAAATAAGTTATCTACCCGTACAGACGATACCCGTCGCGTGAAGGAAGTGGGGACGCGGATTGCTGCCGCTGTAGAAGCTTACTTGAAATCTCAGGGATTGGAAAAGCAGATCGAAGGGTACCAGTGGGAATTCAATCTGGTACAGAGTCCTGAAATGAATGCCTGGTGTATGCCCGGAGGGAAGGTGGTCGTGTATGAAGGAATTTTGCCGGTTTGTGAAAATGATGATGGTTTGGCTGTTGTGATGGGACATGAGATTGCTCATGCGATTGCCCGGCATGGAAACGAACGGATGAGTCAGCAGATGTTGATACAGGCTGGAAGTACTGCTGCTGCATACGCTTTAAAAGAAAAATCGGAGCCGACTCAGGCACTCTTGGGGACTGCTATCGGTTTAGGGGCTAATTACGGTGTGATCTTGCCTTTTTCGCGGAAGCATGAGTTGGAAGCCGATCGTTTGGGATTGATTTTTATGACGATTGCCGGATATAATCCGGAAGAGGCGATTCCTTTCTGGACCCGGATGGCTTCTGCAGGATCGGGACAAAAACCACCGGAGTTTATGTCTACACACCCTTCGGATGCCCATCGTATAGAGCAGATAAAAGCATTGATGCCTGAGGTTTTGAAATATAAAAAATGAGAATAAACCCGGCTTTACCTGGGGGTGAAATGATCAAGGTGTAAAAAACAGGGATTAAAGAACAGAGGAAATAGATCCGAATCTTTAATCCCTGATTTTTTTAGAGCTTACTAGCGTCGATCAGAAGTTCTTTGTTGTATTCTCCCTTAGCCAGTTTTTCTGCCACATTCTTGAATGCCTTGATGGTATATTTTACATCTTCGAGTGTATGCATAGAAGTCGGAATCAGGCGGAGCAACAATTGTCCTTTCGGAATAACCGGATATACGACGATCGAACAGAAAATATTGTAATTTTCACGCAGGTCGAATACGACTTGCATTCCTTCGGCAACACTACCGGAAAGATATACCGGAGTAACCATCGAGTTGGTGATACCGATATTCATACCGTCTGCTTTAAGACCGTTTTGTAAAGCATGAGCGATGGTCCACAACTTTTCGCGTCTTTCCGGTTGGCTTTTCAGCATCTCGAGACGTTTGATCGCTCCTTCGACCATCGGCATAGTCAGGGATTTTGCGAACATTTGTGAACGCATGGTATAACGTAAAGACATACATACATCTTCATCTGTGGCGACGAAAGCGCCGAAACCTGCCATAGCTTTGGCAAAAGTACCGAAATAAAGGTCCACTTTATCCTGAACACCGAAATGTTCACCTGTACCGGCACCTGTCGGTCCCATTGTTCCGAATCCATGGGCATCGTCGACCAGCAAGCGGAAATTGAATTCAGATTTTAAAGCAGTGATTTCATCTAATTTACCTAAATCTCCTGCCATTCCGAATACGCCTTCTGTAACTACCAGAATACCTCCACCGGTAGTCGCTACATATTTCGTGGCATGTTCGAGCTGTTTGCGCAGGCTGCTCATATCGTTGTGTACGTATACATAACGTTTGGCCGGCGACAGACGCAAACCGTCCATGATACAAGCATGGGACTCCGCGTCATAAACGATACAGTCGAAACGTGAAGTCAGTGAGTCGATGATAGAAATCATGCCCTGATAGCCGAAATTTAACAGGAATGCGTCCGGTTTACCGACGAAATCGGCTAACTGTGATTCCAGGTATTCATGACGGGAAGTCTGACCGCTCATCATACGGGCTCCCATCGGGTAAGCCAGCCCCCATTGAGCGGCTGCCTCTGCATCGACTTTCCGGACTTCCGGATCGTTTGCCAGACCGATGTAGTTGTTCAAACTCCAATTTAACACTTCTTTCCCGCGGAACATCATCCGGGGACCGATTTCTCCTTCCAATTTCGGAAATGCGAAATAGCCGTGTGCTTCTTTGGCATACTGGCCGATATTACCTCTTTGTTTTTTTACTCTTTCAAAAATGTCCACGTCGATAATATTTTGAAAATTTGTAGAATACTGTATTTTAACTTGGCAAAAGTAATAAATAAAGGTAAAAGGTAAAAGGTAAAAGGTAAAAGATGTACCATAATACGTATAATTACTTAGAGTAGGAAGAAGAATGCGTATGAAGGGTTAGTGAAAAGTGGAGAGTAAATATTAAAAATACTTGAAAGTAATGAAGCTCAGAAAAGTTTTTACCTTTTACTTTTTACTTTTTGTTTTTTCCTCTATCTTTGCATGATGCAAAAAAAGCGTTCCGTTTATGAAGAAATTTTGGGGATTTTTACTGGTAATTGTGCTTATGACGTCTTGCGGGGAGTATCAAAGCCTGCTGAAAAGCAATGATTACAACCTGGTCTATAAAAAAGCGATCGAGTATTATAACAAGGGCGATTATCAGAGAGCAATGAATTTGTTGGATGGTGTCCGTTCTGTATTTGTCGGGCAGGCAAAAGCTCAGAATATTGCTTATTACCGGGCTTTTTGTAGTTATAATATGAAAGATTATCAGATTGCCTCCGATTTATTCAAGCAGTTCATCCAGACTTATCCGGAAAGTTCATTTGCTGAAGAATGTCTTTATATGATGGGATTTTGCGATTATAAAGCTTCCCCGAAACCACGTTTGGATCAGCAGGTTACCGAAAAAGCTATCCGGGAATTCCAGCTTTATCTGAGTCGTTATCCGTATAGTATGCGAAAAGATAAGGTAAATACCTATATGGATGAAATGCGGGATAAGCTTTCTTACAAAGCTTATTTGAGTGCGAAAAACTATTACCTGCGTGAACATTACAAAGCGGCTGTTATCAGTTTGCAGAATTGTCTGAAGGATTATCCGGGCTCCAAATACCGGGAAGAGATTATGTATATGTTGTTCGTATCGAAATATCAGATGGCGGTGAATAGTGTCGAAGATAAGAAAGTGGAACGATATAACAATGCCCGGGAAGAGTATTATTACTTTGCCGATGAATATCCGAACAGCAGATATGCTGCCGACGTAAAGAAGATGTATGAGGATATCGAGGCCTATTTGGAAAATTATAAGTTCGAAGATTAATTAGATAAATATTAATACATAAATCAATTATGGTAGATTTTAAAAAGGTAAAAGCACCTAATAACACCATTACACGGAACCCTGCCGTATTGGCTGCAAAAGCCGATAATAATATTTATGAGGCTGTGGCCATTATTGCCAAAAGATCTAATCAGATTGCCGTCGAGATGAAGGAGGAACTGAGTCGTAAGTTGCAGGAGTTTGCTTCTTATACCGATAATCTGGAAGAGATTTTTGAAAATCGGGAACAGATTGAAATCTCCAAATTTTATGAGCGGATCCCAAAACCGGTGCTTATTGCTACCCAGGAATTCGAAGATGGGCAGATCTATTTCAGAAATCCGGCAACGGAGAAAAAAACAGAAGAGAAAAAATCGCTCTAAACAGTGATTTTAATGTACAGTTTTGTAAATGTACCAATGTACCGATAATAAGGAGGATACATTGGTACATTTTTAGTTAATAAGAAAACTCGTAATTCATAAATCTAGAAATAATTGTTTTTTCACGATGTTGAAAGGAAAGCATATTATCGTTGGGATAACCGGTAGTATAGCAGCATATAAAGCGGCTTCTCTGGTGCGTCTGTTAGTGAAAGAAGGGGCAGAAGTAAAGGTGGTGATGACGGAATTGGCCAAACAATTTATTACTCCATTGACTTTGGCTACATTGTCCAAACATCCGGTGATGGTAGAGTTTTATAATCCGGAAAACGGAGATTGGCATTCTCATGTGGATATGGGGCTTTGGGCCGATTTATACCTGATTGCTCCGGCGACAGCGAATACCTTGGGAAAGATGGCCCACGGTATAGCCGATAATTTGTTGCTGACGACCTATTTGTCGGCCAAATGTCCGGTAATGGTTGCTCCGGCGATGGACCTGGATATGTATCGTCATCCTGCTACCCGACAGAACCTGCACATTCTTCAAAGTTACGGGGTTCGGGTGATCGAGCCTGCTGCCGGTGAACTGGCAAGCGGTTTGGTGGGCAAGGGAAGAATGGCTGAACCGGAAGAGATCGTCGCTTCTATCCATCGTTATTTTGAACGACAGGGTGATCTGCTGGGTAAAAAGGTATTGTTGACGGCAGGGCCTACTTATGAAAAGATCGATCCGGTCCGTTTTATCGGGAATTACTCTTCGGGTAAGATGGGGTTTGCCTTGGCTGAGGAGTTCGCTGCCCGGGGAGCTGAAGTGGTTTTGGTCGCCGGACCTGTTTCCCGGCAAACCGAACATCCGGCGATTCGGCGGATAAATGTAGAATCGGCTGCGGAGATGTTCGAACAGGTGATGAACTATGCGGAAGACAGTCATATTATCGTTTCCTGTGCGGCTGTGGCCGATTTTACTCCCGACCGGAAGGCAGGCCTGAAGTTAAAAAGAGGGGAAGAAGAGCTGGTGTTGAAATTGAAGCCGACCTGTGATATTGCGGCCGAATTGGGGCGCCGGAAACAAAAGGGACAGGTATTGGTGGGGTTTGCCCTCGAAACGGACGATGAAACAGGAAATGCCCTGCGGAAACTGCACAAAAAGAATCTCGACCTGATCGTTTTGAATAGTTTGAAAGATAGCAATGCCTGCTTCGGTTATGATACCAACAAGGTGACTATCATCGACCGGAATGAGGTGCAATGGCAATATGAACTGAAAAGTAAAAAGGAAGTCGCTCACGATATTGTCGATCGGATCGTACAGTTGGGGTGAGGGTTACGGCTATTTTTCGGAATTTTTCATTTTTGAGCGATAAAAATTTTACGGATATAAAATTTTTATATACTTTTGAGCTCTGATATGAAATCAGAACATCTGTATATCGGAATTTTTAAACATACTGTCGAGCATTTCAGACAGAATCGCCGATTTATTGATAAAGATTTATTAAACCAACATTGTCGTTAGACTTGTTGGTTTTTTTTTGTCTGTTAGTCAACAAACATTAAATATAGCGATATGAACACACACAGCTTAGTATCCATCGAAGATTACAGCAAAGAAGAGATTCTGGAAGTACTGAAACTGGCTTCTGAATTCGAAGCCAATCCGAATCAGCGTTTATTGGAAGGTAAAGTAGTGGCTTCCTTATTTTTTGAACCTTCTACCCGTACCCGGTTGAGTTTCGAGACTGCGATCAACCGTTTGGGGGGGCGTATTATCGGTTTTACAGATGCTTCTTCTTCGAGTGTCACCAAGGGAGAGACTCTGAAGGATACGATCAAGATGGTAGATAATTATGCTGACTTGATCGTGATGCGGCATCCGGTAGAAGGGGCTGCTAGATATGCCAGTGAAGTTGCGGTTCATCCTGTGGTAAATGCCGGAGACGGAGCAAACCAACATCCTTCGCAGACAATGCTCGATCTTTATTCTATTTACAAAACTCAGGGGACTTTGGAAAATTTGGATATTTGTATGGTCGGGGATTTGAAATACGGACGGACGGTACATTCTTTATTACAAGCTATGAGTCATTTCCATCCGACGTTCCATTTTGTCGCTCCTGAATCCTTGCAGATGCCGGAAGCTTATAAACTGCATTTAAAAGCATTGAATATCCCTTATTATGAACATACCGAACTGGACGAAGTGATCGGTAAAGCCGATATTCTGTATATGACCCGTGTACAACGGGAACGATTCGCCGATCCATTGGAGTACGAAAAAGTAAAAAATGTGTATATCCTGAGAAATGCTATGTTGGCTAATGCAAAAGAGAATATGCGTATCCTGCATCCGCTGCCTCGTGTAAATGAGATCGATGTCGATGTGGATGAAAATCCGAAAGCTTATTACTTCGAACAAGCCCGTAACGGTGTGTTTGCACGGCAGGCTATTATTTCCAAGGCTTTGGGATTGAAATAATGGAGGATTTGCAATTTACGGTTTAGGATAAAATCGTAAATCGGAAACCAAAATGTTGAAATTATAAATAGGATTTATTATGGCAAAGAAAGAATTACAAGTAAGCGCTATAGAAAACGGAACAGTGATCGACCATATTCCGGCAGATAAATTATTCGATGTGATCAACGTATTGGGAATCACTGGTATGGATAATGCAATGACCTTCGGCGCTAATTTGAAGAGTAGTAAATTGGGAAAGAAAGCAATCATCAAAATCTGGGATAAATTTCTGGAAGATGATGAAGTAAACAAATTAGCTTTGGTTGCTCCTTCTGCAAAAATCAATATCATCCGGGATTATGATGTCGTGGAGAAAAAGACAGTTAATGTACCGGAAAAGGTTGAAGGAATTGTCAAATGTATGAATCCCAAATGTATTACCAATCACGAAAAGGTAAGAACGAAGTTTACCGTAGTCAAGGATTCACCGATCGTCCTGAAATGTCATTATTGCGAAAAATTGACCGATCAGGAACATATGGAAATGAATTAAAAAGCTAAAAGCAAAAAGCTATAGGCACTTAAGAGAAATTCTTTTTTTGCCTATAGCTTTTTGCCTTCTAACCTATATTTTACCTGATATAAATTTCCAGTATTTCAGCTTCTGTTTCCGGTATTAAAAACAGGTTTTTTAGGATTGCAGGGACTAATATGGTTTCTCCTTTATTTACTTTCACGGTTTTATCGACATCGTAGACCAGGGTAAAATTACCTTCCAGACACATATAAATAACGAAAGAGTCCAGCTCGATATAATCTTTTTCTACTTCTTTGTCGAATTTCAGATAATTTGTCGTAAAATAATTACAGCTGACCAGTTCTTCGGTATGATTTTCGTGCTGATGATAATGGATGCTGTGCTGTTTTTGTTCACAGAAATTGATCACATCGGTAGCTAATTCGGTATGCAGTTCTCGTGGATTACCGTTCTTATCCCGCCGGTCATAATCGTAAATCCGGTAGGTGATATCCGATGTTTGTTGTATCTCTGCGATATAACAGCCTTTGCAGATAGCGTGTACCGTACCTGCCGGAATGAAAAAACAGTCTCCTTTTTCGACTTTCTCGGTGTTCAGCAGAACAGGCAGTGTATGATTGTGCAGGGCAGTAAGGTATTCCGATTTGTCGGTATCTTTATTGAAACCCATAATCAGTTCGGCATCCCGGTCAGCACCTACCAGGTACCACATTTCTGTTTTTCCATAGGCGTTATGACGGGCTTTTGCGGTTGCGTCGTCCGGGTGTACCTGGATGGAAAGATTGTCCCGGGCATCGATGTATTTGATTAACAAAGGAAATTCAATACCGAATTTTTCATAGATTTTATCTCCTACCAGATCTCCCATATAGATTTCAGTCAGTTCTTGCAGGGAATTCCCTTCGAGTGCCCCTTCGGATACGACCGAGATATTATCTTGTACTCCTGAAATTTCCCAGCTTTCGCCGATAGATTCTTTTACTTTCGGGTCGTTACTTTTGTAAGCTAGTTTGTCTCCGCCCCAGATCGTTTGTTTGAGGATCGGTTTAAATTTTAAAGGATATAACATAAGACTAATTTTATAGATTGATATATTATTTCCGGCATAAAAATTGTACCTTGCAAAGGTATAATTTATTAAAACGGGAAATTGAAATTTGAAGATTATTTTAGTTTAAAAACAAAGAAGATGATGAAATGGGGAAAATTACTGTTAGGAGTCGGATGGGCTTGTGTATTGTATGCTTGTAGCGATGATGATGGAAAAGACGATACGATCATGAATATGTCCGAATTGACAGGAAAGTATTGGTATTACAATGCCTGGTTGGGGGATAAATACGGGATGGGACAGTCCGATTTATTGGAAGTGATCCGCTTTGAAAAGGGAGGTGTTTTAAAGATGATGGAATTCGGCGGACGGAGGGTACATGCTATCGGTACCTGGACAGGTGGAGATAATCAGATTACGATGGATCTGGACGATGGGGACTCTATAGTTTGGAATGTGCAGCGGAGTGGACCGGATTATATTCAGACTATTGTGAATGCGCAAGGAGAACGGAAATATACGACTGATCCCGGGTATCTGGGCGAACTAACTGCCGACGCTTTTTTAGTAAACGAATATACGGACGGGAATCAGTTTAAAACGTATATCGGAGTCGATGTGCGGGGAAATAAAAATGTGAAAGAGGTGGCTTTGATTCCTGCCGACGGGAAATCTATCCCGGTGGAAAATCACGGGTATTTTTGGAGTGAGAGACAACCCCAGAGCGGTGATTATGTCGATTTCGGCGGAGAGAAACGGGAAGTGCGTTTCTATTTGCGGATAGGAAAAAATACACAACTGAAGTTACAGGATACCATCTATAGTCAGAATCTGCCTCAGCGTACTTTGAGTGAAAGTGGATTGGAGGCGATTACCGAACTGGGAACCGGGGCTTTGAAGGTTTCCTGGAATTCATACCAGAACCCCGATATTTATTATCGGGTGGAAATCTTCTCAAAGAAAATGGATTTGACACAACCTTATTTTGTCAGCCGGATTCAACCGGCTACGAGTACCGGAATGACGATCAATACGACTACTTCCGGCGAGGTAAACCGGATCGGCGAACTGATCAAAGGCGAGAGTTATCAGGTGCGGTTGACTGCCTTGATGTTCGAACCCGGCGTGGATGTGATCAATGATGAATATAGCTCTGCTAATTTGCAAGCTGTCACCTATTTTTCCAGAGGATTCCTTTGGGAATAAAAGCGCAGGTGAAACATCAGGGAGCGAGGAAATAATCGGATAGAGTGTGGGCCAGCCGAAGAGGCTGGTCTACGTGTATCCGGTGAGTTGCTTCCGGAATTGTCTTTTGCCGGGCCTTCGGGAAATAATATCGGGTGGCTTCGGTTATTTTTTCCGGTAAATAGTCCGAATGTTCGGCTTTTATAAATAGAATTTCAGCCTGATAAGGAGACCGGATATCGGGTATATTCCAATCCAACAGAGAAGATAGATTTTCCCGGATCGCTTTCGCATTAACCTTCCATTCGTATCCCTGAGGAGTTTTTCGGATATTTTTTAGCAAAATCTGAACTTCCTCTTCTGTAGAAAAATATTCCCGGACCGCTCGATGTATTTCCTGACGTCGGTGGAAATTTTGAAGCGGGGTAGTCAGGATATATTCCGACAGGCTTCGGTGCATAGTCTGCCTGTCTAAAGTATAGGCTTGCGGGCAGATATCTATGATTGCCGCTTTTTCGACGATTTCCGGACGTTTCAATACTAAATGCATCAATGTCTTGCCTCCTAGGGAATGTCCCGCCAGAAAAGGCCTTTGGGGTAAATTCAGTCGCCCGATCAATTCCTCCGTATCCTGGCTCAAAATGGTGTAATCGAATAATGAAGAATGCGGAGAACAGCCGTGATTTCTCAGGTCGGGCAGGATGACATGGAACCGGTGGCTCAATAGATCGGCTACGGGCAGCCAATTGTCCGAAGCTCCCCATAGGCCGTGAAGGATGATGAGGGGCGGATGCGTATTGATACCTTTTTCACGATAGAAGAGTTGCATATCAGGCTTTGGGTTTACCGATAAAAAAATGCTACCCCGAAAGATAGCATTTTTTCCAAATAAAGACAATGTATATTAGTCTTTCAGTTTTGCTTTCAGGAATTCGCGGTTCAGGCGTGCTATATGAGCGATGGAAATACTTTTCGGACATTCCATTTCACAAGCGCCGGTGTTGGTACAGTTTCCGAATCCGAGTTCGTCCATTTTAGCCACCATGGCTTTAGCCCGGCGGGCAGCTTCAATTTTTCCCTGTGGCAATAAAGCTAACTGAGAAACTTTTGCTGCCACGAACAGCATAGCTGAAGAGTTTTTACAGGTAGCCGCACAGGCACCGCATCCGATACAGGCTGCTGCGTCCATCGCTTCTTCCGCTTTGTCGTTTGCAATTGGAATTGCATTGGCATCAGGAACTCCACCGGTGCTGACAGAAACATAACCTCCGGCTTGCAGAATCTTGTCATAAGCTTTCCGGTCGACGATCAGGTCTTTGATTACCGGGAAAGCACCGCAACGCCAGGGTTCGATCGTTATCGTGGCTCCGTCTTCGAAACGGCGCATGTGCAATTGACAGGTAGTCACATCATCGTCCGGTCCGTGAGCACGGCCGTCGACGAACAGACTACAAGTACCGCAAATACCTTCACGACAGTCATGATCGAATGCTACCGGTTCTTCGTTTTGTTCTACCAGCTGTTCGTTGAGAATATCGAGCATTTCCAGAAATGAAGTGCCGGTAGAAATATTGTGAACTTTATATGTTTTAAACTCGCCTTTTGATTTAGCGTCTTTTTGCCGCCAGATCTTCAGAGTCAGTTCTTTTAATATTTTATCTGCCATAACCAATATTATTTTTGATTTCGGATTTACGATCGGGGTATAAGCCTGAACCGTAAATCACAAATCGTAAATTATTTATTTATAAGAACGTTGAGTAAGTTGGATGTTTTCGAACACTAATTCTTCTTTATGGAGTTCCGGTGCTTTATCTTCACCTTTGTATTCCCATACAGAAACATATTTAAAATGTTCGTCATCCCGTTTGGCTTCACCTTCTGCGGTCATCGATTCTACCCGTAAGTGTCCGCCGCAAGATTCATTCCGATCGAGAGCATCGTGAGCCATCAGGTCGGCGAGTTCTATAAAGTCGGCGACACGGGCTGCTTTTTCCAATTCGTTGTTCATCGCTGTAAATTCACCGGTTATGCGCAGATTTTTATAGAAATCTTTTTTCAATTCGGCGATCAGTTCGATGGCTTTCTTCAAACCGGCAGCTTCACGGGCCATACCGATGTATTCCCACATGATGTGTCCCAGTTCTTTATGGAAATGATCCGGAGATTTCGTTCCTTTGATGTCATACAAACGACGCAGACGGTCGGTGACATGTTTTTCAGCTTCGTCGAATTCCTTGGTATTGGTATTGATTTTCGGAGTCTGGATTTCTTTGGCCAGATAGTCGCCGATGGTATACGGCAGAATGAAATAACCGTCAGCCAATCCCTGCATCAAGGCAGAGGCCCCTAAACGGTTTGCCCCGTGATCAGAGAAGTTACATTCGCCGATAGCGTACAATCCGGGAATCGTAGTCATCAAGTTGTAATCTACCCAAAGTCCGCCCATAGAATAGTGGATAGCCGGATAGATCATCATCGGATTGTTGTAAGGATCCACAGCGGTGATTTTTTCGTACATCTGGAACAGGTTACCATATCGTTTTTCAATAGTATCCCGGCCTAATTGTGCGATAGCATATTTAAAGTCCAGGAATACGGCTTTACCTGTATTGTTGACTCCGAATCCGGCATCGCATCTTTCTTTAGCAGCACGTGAAGCGACGTCACGGGGTACCAGATTCCCGAATGCCGGATAACGGCGTTCCAGATAGAAATCCCGGTCTTCATCGGGTATATCGTTCGGATTTAAAGTGCCTGCCTGTAATTTTTTAGCATCTTCGATTTTTTTCGGTACCCATACCCGGCCGTCGTTACGTAACGATTCGGACATCAGGGTCAGCTTACTCTGCTGGTCTCCGTGTACAGGAATACAAGTCGGGTGAATTTGCACGAAGCAGGGGTTCCCGAACATAGCACCACGTTTGTAAGCTTGCCAGGCTGCACTACCGTTACATCCCATCGCATTGGTAGACAGGAAGAATACATTGCCATAACCTCCGGTAGCCAACACTACGGCATGGGCTCCGAAACGCTCGATTTTTCCGGTAACGAGATCCCGGGCGATTACTCCGCGTGCTTTACCGTCGACGATCACGATATCCAGCACTTCGTGGCGGTTGTACATTTTTACTTTACCGGCCTGAATCTGACGGTTCATGGCTCCGTAACATCCCAGCAACAATTGCTGTCCGGTTTGGCCACGGGCATAGAACGTACGGCTTACCAAAGCTCCACCGAAAGAACGGTTGGCCAGTAATCCGCCGTATTCACGGGCAAAAGGAACACCTTGAGCTACGCATTGGTCGATAATGGAGTTGCTTACTTCTGCCAAACGATATACATTGGCTTCCCGGGCACGATAGTCACCGCCTTTGATGGTTTCGTAGAACAAACGGAATACAGAGTCGTTATCGTTGGGATAGTTTTTGGCTGCGTTGATACCTCCCTGTGCGGCGATAGAGTGTGCACGACGGGGAGAATCCTGATAACAGAAAGCGGTTACATTGTATCCTAATTCGGCTAAGCTGGCAGCTGCAGAACCTCCGGCTAGTCCGGTACCTACAATGATAACATCCAGTTTCTTTTTGTTTGCCGGGCTGACAACACCAATATGAGCTTTGTGAGCTGACCATTTGTCTTTCAACGGTCCGGCAGGTATTTTAGCATCTATTACTGACATAATAAATTGATTTAAATTTTAAATTTTGATTCCAGACTTTAGATTGATAAAACCGAATTTATCAATCATCAATCATAAATAATTAGTTTCCCAGTCCTGCGATGAAATACAGTGGAATAATGCTGAAGCCTACTGCAAATACAATTGCAAAGAAATAAGCTAAACATTCCAGACGCTTTCTCCAGATATCATTTGAGAAACCGATAGTTTGGAAAGCAGACCAGAAACCGTGAGTGATATGTAATCCTACTAAAACGGCTCCCAGAATATAAATCAAACAGTATACAATGCTTGATTCGAATAAGCTGGAAACCAATGTGTAAGTATCTTCCATTTCAACACCTCCGACTGTAATGGCTGCCAACGGAGTTCCCAAAGACGGGAATTTAATGTTCCACCAGAAATTATACAGGTGGATCACCAGAAAGATCAACACCATTGCTCCCAGAATGTACATGTTGCGGGAAGCCCAGGTGGCATTTTGACTCTGGTTTCTCAGGGCATATTTCACCGGACGCGCTTTCTGATTCTGAAGAGTCAGTACAGAAGCCCAAATGATGTGAATGATAAACCCGATAGCCAGGATGGGTTCAATAATTTTGATAATCGGGTTCGTAGCCATAAAATGAGCTCCCTGATTGAATAAGGCCCCGCTATTATCAAAAATCAACAATAAATTTAGCGCCAGGTGGACGCAAAGAAACGAAATCAGAAAAAGTCCCGATAAACTCATGATGACTTTTTTTCCGATCGAAGAGGTCAAAAAATTGCTCATAATTTGTTTTATTTATTAATAACTGGTTTAATACCCTTTAATCCTGCAAAAGTATCCTTTTTCTTTAACTTTACCCTATTTTAATACATTAGAATGATTCTAAATTCGGAATTTTTTCTGTAATAAAAACGGGGGCTGAAATACTTTGAAAACTAATTGTACCTGATTTTACTTTCTTCCAAAGCCTGATATATAATATCCTGTATTTGGGTCCGTATATTCATTTCAGATAATTTTGTGTTAAATTCGTCGGGATAAGTCCGGTTGGATAAAAATAGGTATAACAGCTTGTTATCCGGATCGCACCAGGCCATAATCCCCGTGAAACCGGTATGTCCGAAGCTGGTCAAAGGGAGACACTTACTGACCGGATTGATCTTGGTTTGATCCGGTTCGGGTTTGTCGAAACCCAGGCCTCTGCGGTTTTTAGGAAACAGATTGTTTTTACAGCTGAAGGTGACCATCGTTTCGGGTGAAAAATAATATTCTCCTCCATAGGTTCCTCCGTTCAGATACAATTGCATCATTTTGGCCAGGTCTTCTGCTGTTGAAAAGAGACCGGCATGTCCTGCAATGCCACCGAGCAGCGCTGCGACAGGGTCGTGTACATAGCCCTTGAGTTCCGTTTTGCGGTAAAGTTTATCGACACACGAAGGAACCAGATTATTTTTATTCAGGCGTTTGTGAGCAAGAAAATCGGTATGGTGCATACCTAATTTCCGATAAAATTCTTCCTGACAGTATTGGTCTAACGATTTTTCAGTTACATGTTCCACTGCGAATTTCAGAAGAATAAACCCCAAATCGCTGTAGGCATATTCTTTTTTAGGATTTAGCGGTGAATGAAGTATACAGGACCGGATCGTGTCCTGGTAGGCCGGGAACATATAAAGTCCGGGTTCCATGTATTTATAGCCCGGTTTCGGGGAATTGGAGACCGTGCTGTCTTTAAACCGATAATTGAGATTTACATATAACCTGTCTTTCAGGCGGGTGGTGTTGTGCGCTGTCCGTTTGCTGGTAAATAAAGGTCCGGGGAGCGATTTCGGATCGATAGCATCCGTAAATAAAGGCAGAAAGGTTTTCAAACCTGCATTGTGGCATAGTACTTCCTGTACGGTGATGTCTTTTTTATCGGTCTCTTTTAATGGAGGATAATAGTCCGACAACGGAGCCGCCAAATTGATTTTCCGGGAATCGTACAGTTTGATTATGGCCGGTAGGGTGGCTGTGATTTTGGTTACGGAGGCCAAATCGTAAATGTCGGATGTTTTGTTGGGAGTCGTTTGTTTGTAGGTATGATGACCGAAGGCCTTATTGTAAAAGATATTACCGTCTTTGGCAATCAGCACCTGACAGCCGGGGGTGGCATGTGCCTGGACCGCCAGTTGGCAGATGGAGTCGATTTTGGCTAATTTTTCAGAATCCAGGCGGCACATCTCCGGACTGGTATAACTCAGTCTGGTTTTGGGCGTTTGAATACCTGTACCGGCCGGATAATCCGGATTTACACAAACCGGGAGCCGGGCAGTCATGGCTATGCCTCCGAAAATGGCTTGTGCCGCATACTGTTGGGCATAAAGATGATTTTCGTAGCTGAGCAATAAAGCATCGGTCGGGAGGGAAGCGTAGGAAGCGAGACCGTATGGGATGCCCGGATGGCATAAAATGATTCGCTTGCCGGTTTGCTGCCGGATCAGGGTATCTAAGACCGGCGAATAACCGAAATCTTTTTGAGCCGAATTCGTACTCAGATTATTATAAATAATGATACAATTAAACGGTTGGAGCTTTTTTTGCAAATTCCGGAGTTCTTCGTCCGATAATTTTTTGTTTGCTACGAAGTGAGTGACTTGAGTATAACGTTCCAGTGTCGTTTGAAAATTGTTTACTGCTCTGGCTCCGAAATTCAGACTGGCGATACGGAGGGTATCCAGGCGTTTGAGGGGAAGTAAAGAGTCTGTATTTTTAATCAGGGTGATGGCTGCCTGGTAAAGTTGTTGCTTCAGAGCTATGTCGGTAGGAGAGTTGAGACGTGACCATAGACCCGGGGTTTCGGCCGGATAAACATTCGGTAATACATATTTTTGCTTTGCTTCCAGTATCTTCCGGCATTTTTCATCGATCGTTCGCTCGTCCAACAGGCTATCGGCCAGGGCTTTTTTGATCGCTTCCACTGCTTTTCCCAGATTGGCCGGAAAAAGGAGCATGTCGTTACCTGCTAGCAGCGCTTTTACTTCTGCTTCGCCGGGCTGGGAATTTTGGGTTACCCCCTTCATATTCATGGCATCGGTGAAGCACAGGCCGGAGAAGTTCAGATCCCGGCGTAACAATTCCTGAATGACCGGGCTGGAGAGAGAAGCCGGAATGCCTGTCGAATCTATCGATTTAACCGCCAGATGGGAGACCATAACCGCCGGAATGCCGGCTTCGATCAGATGCTGGTAAGGATAGAGTTCGACAGAGTCGAGGCGTTGGCGGGAATGTGGGATGACAGGCAGGGTATGGTGAGAATCGGTATCGGTATCTCCATGCCCCGGAAAGTGTTTGATGACGGGAAGCACGTTTTGACTCAAAGAGCCATAAGCATATAAGATCGCTTTTTGGGTAACCTCCTCCGGGTCTTCGCCGAAAGAACGCATTCCGATGATCGGGTTCCGGGGATTGCTATTGATATCTACTACCGGGGCGAAGTTTACGTGAACCCCTAGTTCCTGGCAATGCCGGGCGATAGTTGCTCCCAAAGCATAAATCAGACTATCTTTCCGGATAGCCCCGTTGGTCAGCATTTTGGGGAATTCCATCGCAGTTTCCAGGCGCCAGCCTACTCCGTGTTCCGCATCCATCCCGATCATTAAAGGATATTTCGCTGCTTTTTGATACCGGTTGGTTAGTTTGACTTGCTGAGTCGGTTTCCCCTGAAAAAAAATGAGCCCTCCGACGTGATATTGCCGGATTTGTTTTTCCAGTTCGTTTTCGTAATTTTCGTTCTTGTTGCTGTAGGCCGCAATCATGAAGAGTTGGCCTATTTTTTCATCCAGACTCATTTGGTGGAGGACCGAATCGGCCCAGGAATGCCGGGATGCTTCGGCCGGTTGGGAATAACTCCCCTGAAATACCAGAAGACCTATAAACAGTAAAATGATTTTTTCTTTCATATCCGGAATGCGTACTTGCTAACTAGAAATATTCCCGCAAATGTACGAAAAAACAGAGGGTACCGTGTTGACGATACCCTCTGTTGTATGCTAATGAATGTTAAATTATTTCAACAATTCAGCTACTTTATTTTGTAATTCTTCTCCTCTCAAATCTTTGGCAACAATAACATTGTTTTCGTCCAATACAACCAAGTGAGGAATTCCATTTACACAATAAAGTTGTGCAGCTGCATTTTGCCATCCTTTCAAGTCGGAAACGTGATTCCAGGTCAATTTATCATCTTCGATCGCTTTCAACCAGGCATCTTTATCCTCATCCAGAGATACACTCAGAATTTCGAGTCCTTTCGGATGGAATTTCTCATACATTTTCACTACGTTGGGATTTTCTCCACGGCAAGGGCCACACCAGGATGCCCAGAAATCGATCACTTTTACTTTACCTTTGATAGAGTGCATAGACAGCGGTTTTCCGTCGGGAGTATTCAAAGTAAAATCAGGAGCAACCTGGCCAACAGCTACTGCAGATAATTTTTGGATTCTGTCGGCGATTGTTTTTCCCGGTTCTGTTGCTTTGGCATTTTCACCCAGGGTATTGAATTTTTCGACTAGTTTTTCATAATCATATTCGTAGAGTTTGCCGGCTAAAAAATAAGCAGCGACATAGCTGTCTGCATTCGCTTTGTTTATAGCATCTTCTTTAGCTTCATAATCTTTCATCAAGTTCTCGTACTGCTCCTGCAATTCTTTCATTTTAGCTTCATTCTTTTCCTGGTAGGCAGTCCTGTAACTTTGGTTCAGCTCATTAGCCATTTTACCCATTTCGTTTGAGATTGCGGTATACTGATTGGCTATTCCTTGGGTGGCAGTCCCTTCGATTTTGGTAGCTGTCGGATTTTCCAGATTTAAGTTTGCAGTAAAATCGGCATTCTCTACAAAAATGAGATTCTGTCCCCGTTGTCCTTCAACGGCGATAAAAGCTGGGGTCAGCCCGGCAACGCTACCTGTCAGTTTGAATTTACCTTCGGCTACAGGAGCTTTGGCCAGTGTGTCGATCGTACGTCCCTGATGTTGTAATAAATAGACGTTATTCGCTTCGCCTCCTGTGATAGTCCCGTTGATATTGTATTTCGGTGTTGTGTCACAGGCTGATAGTGATACGGCTATAACAGCTAAAGATAATAAACTTTTCTTCATGATTTTAGAGTTTGTGATAAAAATTAACAAATACAAAGATAGGGATAAAAATAACAAAACGATGCTTCGGGCATCGTCTTGTCATGTTAATGTTTAGTTAATCTTTCGCTTCATAAACCAGAATTCATTGAAGCCGACATTAATACGGACCTTTGCAAATTTTTCCTGAATCAAACCGTTTTGTTCTGTTCCACGGATGCCCAGATCGAATGCCACGCCAAGGAGAAGGATTCCGTTACGGGCCGTGTAAAAAGGAATTTGAGAACCGAAGGTGATGGCGTAAGTATTGATATCTACATTTTTGACATCGATGCCGGAATGAATAAAATAGCCTCCTAACATATAACTGTTGCGCTGCCACCAATAACGTCCCAGCCGTTCCGGTGTCCAGGACAACCCTAAGGCTGCTTTATGGTAATCTTTCAGTTCCTGATTTTTACCGAACTCTTCATAAACAGACATCTTTTGGAACGTATAGTCTCCGGCAATATCCCATTTCCGGTTGTATCTGAAATCGAATCCGCTCAAAATACGGAATGGATATTTGATATATCCCCGCTTTAAAGTCAGATCGTTGAGCATCTCGGTTGTGTTAGTACTGGAATTGACGCTATAAGCCATATAATCGGTTTTGGACCTTAGTTTTTGTGTAAAATTGAAAGCCGATCCCAATGTCAGAATGGATTTGGGAGACAGATTCAAAGTATATTGGATACCGGGGGTAAACAAAACATCGTGAATACGATTGTTTTCACTGGTTTTGATAATTTTACTACCTTCGATCATCGTGGTCAGGGTTTGACGTTTTTCGATCTTACCGAAAATTAAAGAAGTGTTCAAACCGATCGATAAATTTTTATATCTCCAGCCTAATCCGAGGTAAACGTCATTCAGTCCGCCTTCTCCCTGAATATTTTGTTGGAAGTAAGAATCCGAACTTCCAGGGATCACGTTGATATAAGACAGGTCGTAGCCGATATCCGATTTTTCTGTGAATCCCAGAGACATATACATGTTTTTATGGAGACGGAACGCTATGTTGAATGCCGTGTTTTGTGCCACCCGGTAACTTGCATTTTCTTTGTAGGTAGACAAATGGGCATACTCGCCCGTGACACCGAATTGGAAATAGAGCCGGGTTGTATCCAGGGCCGTATAAGATGCCGGATTCAGATAATTGATATTGCCGTTGTCGCGCATAGCTGCCGCAACTCCACCCATAGCGTTGTAAGGACCGGCATTTTCTGTCTGTAAACCGATTCCATATACAGAGTATGGGGTTCCGATGTTATCCTGTCCGTACACCTTAAAAATGAATATAGACAAAAACGTTATAAGGAATATTCTTTTCATAATTGTTCGATATCGGAGAATGATTCTTGTTTAGTCTTTATAACTTGCATAATATACCCTCAATACAGGCACGTCTTTTATAATCATACGATTAAAAGAAGAAGTTAAATTAGGTATGGTCAATAACAGCTGTCTGACATCCTTGGAGTCGGAATACCGGGAAATTGTTTGGTAATAATCGGTAATGTCGAAAATATACCTGTCTTCTTCATTATTTTCAGTTTTTACATATTTCCCGGTAATGGGATTATTGGTACTGTTATAAGCCACACCTTTTATTTCATTAATCTTGTTCGTATAATAAACACTGATCGTTGATGGATAAGCAATTTCCGGCGAAGCCCATACCCGGGGTTTTATTTCAATTTCAGCTTTTACCACGGTTTTATAAGTCGATTGAACATCGGGTTCCGGAAGGACCATTTTTACCATGTATCCACTAAGCCCTTGAACGATAGCCATGTCATGTTCTGTGAATTTCACTTCTTTTGTCTGTTCAGTCAGAGCTTCGAAACCATAAGTTGTCGAAGGTATATTTTTTACATTAAAATATTGGTATTCATTTCTCTGACTCAATAGCTTCAAATCGTAAGTATACTTTTGGTCTGCATTATGATAATGAAACCGCATATACAGGCTGTCCGGGATCATTTCCAGGCTTAACAAACAATTATTGTCTTTTCCACTTTGAATAGCCAGACCTTTAAAGTAATTGATAAATTTATAATAGCTGATCTCACTATTGCTGTTCGGCCTGAAAATAGGATCGTCGTTTTGCATCATAGCAAACATTCCTTCGGTCAGCGTATCCTTCTCGAGTTTGAAATATACCTGATTCATAATCATCCTTTTGGGAATAAAACTGACTGTTGCCAATTTATCTCCCCATGGAATAGAATCCCGGTTATAAAAGTAGTCGTTTTGGTCTGTCCTGAATTCCGGCAAGCGGGCCAAACGATAAAGTGAAAGTGTTTGAGGAGTAGCTGTTTCTGTTGTATCTCCCCAAATATTTTTCCCTACTTTGAAATGGAAGGTGACCGAATCCAGCAAATACCGGAAATTGATAGACGGTTGGGAAACCGGAACGATCTGAAAACAGGGGGATGCCGTCGTGACACCACTATATTGATCTTCATAGCGGCCCATGAACATTTCCGTAATGGCCGAACCGTATCTTCCGCTGGAGGTGATAAAGGAGTCTATTTTTATCGTGCCTGTTTCCTTCAACAAGGTGGTTTGTACTTCAATATGATTTCCATTATTAATCAAATCCTGACCTATGGTAGTTAGGTCATTATTACAGGAATATAGTCCTAACGTAGCTATAAGTAGAAAAAATATCAATCGCATATAATAGGATTTTTTATTATTTACGACGCGAAGGTAAAACTATTTTCTAAAAATATGGCATGAGCTCTGTTATTTTATTGCAATTCGCTCAATGCTTAACGAATGAAAATATTCTTTATCATTCGTACACACCGCCCGGGAATGTTTGCGGAAGTGTGTTAAAAAACTAAAATCTTTATCGATTCGAAAGATTATCTCGTGATTTGAGTGGAATTATATGCAAAAAATGTTTAGTTTTGCCGGATGATTTTTGAAGTGTAATAATAGAATTATAAATTTGAATCAGATAAAAAAGTAATTTATGAAAAAAGTAAATTTTTTATGCCTGATAATGCTGGGGTTATTTTTTGTTGCTTGTCATTCAAATGACGATACGTGGGGAGACTGGTCCCGGGGGTATCCATTTAGTGGAAGACCCAGAACAGGTGCTGTGACTTTTACCTTGAACGGTGAAGTTTATGTCGGTCTTGGTAGAAATGAAGATGTTGAGGAAAAGGATAAATATTTGACGGATTTCTGGAAGTTTAACGGTACACGGTGGGTTTCTGTCGCCAGTTTTCCTACATATGGACGTGCCGGTGCAGTGGCATTCGTCGTCGGTGAAGAAGGTCATCAGGTGGCTTATGTCGGAACTGGATACCGTGAATATTTGGGTGACGAAACATATTATGACGATTTTTATACTTTCGATGGGGTCAGTTGGAGTGCTACTGCTGTTACTACCCTACCGAAGCCTGCGGATCGTAAGGATGGTGGACGTAGAGACGGTATCGCCTTTTCTTTAAATGGTAAAGGTTATGTCGGGACCGGACTGGTTAGCGGTGGAATGGTGGTGAACGATATTTATTGTTTCGATCCCTCTAAATCAGGAGATGCTGCTTGGAGTAACACTGAGTTTCGTGGCGAACCGCGTTGTGGTGCCGTTGCTTTTGTGATCAAAGACAAAGCTGTGGTATGTCTTGGTGCTGCTGCTGCTTCCGGCTCCAATTTCCGCCGGGATGTATATACCTTCGACGGTACGACTTGGCAGGATAGAGAGCCTTTATATGATCAGGACGGACGTGGTTTCGACAATGATTACAATCAGATTCCCCGCGCATATGCCGTTGCTTTTGTGTCTTCAAAAGATGGAGGTGTATTGAAAGGATATGTGGCTACAGGTAACGGTAGTTATCCGGGTACTTGCTGGGAATATAATATCGATACTGACCGTTGGGATGAAGTGACCGAGTTGCCTGCTGCTATGAACAGACGTGCCTATGCCGTAGGATTTACCTTTAATGATTACGGGTATGTGACTACCGGAGGATCGTCGATGAGTACTCCGATAGACATCGATACCTGGAAATTCACTCCTGGAATCGACGAAGACGATGATAACGACTATGCACCTCGTGAATAGTAAGTTGCCGGATCGATTCGGATTTTGAAAGCGGAATGATATAAAGATGGGGCTCTTCTTGGGCTCCATCTTTTTTGATCCGTCTGTTTTTGAAGTTATGTTATACCAACGATCCATTTGGGCTTTATTTGTATCCGATATCTTTTTTATTTATCTTTAGCGCATAAACTTTAGAGAAAAATGAGGAGAACGTTTATTTTATTTGCTTTTTTGTTCCTGTGTTCTTGGAGGGGATATGCTCAGTGGAATACCAATAACATCCTCCGGATGGGACAAAATGCCATTTATTTCGATGATTATATTTCTGCTATAGATAACTTTAATAACATTATTCGGGTAAAGCCCTATTTGTCGGAGCCTTATTTCTTTCGGGGGCTGGCCAAATTGAATCTGGATGATTATGAAGGGGCGATACAGGATTATTCGAAGGCTATCGAGTTGAATCCCAATTATTTTCATGCTTATATGTATCGTGGAGTGGCTTGGCATAACTTACGTAAATATGAGGAGGCGATGGCCGACTATGCTCAGGCGATCGCTTTAGAGCCCAGGGATGCTTATGTGTATGCCAACCGGGGGATTACCGAAGCTGAAATGGGGGATTTTAAGGCTGCTGAAAAAGACTACTCGAAAGCGTTGATGATCGATAGTAAACTGGTAGCCGCTTATTTAAACCGGGCTGTGGTCCGGGAAAAACTGGACGATTGGGAGGGAGCGATGGCCGATTGTACTTCTGCTATCCGGTTGAATATGTTTTCGGACGATGCTTTCGGTTTGAGAGGATATTTGTGGTTTCAGCATAAAGAGTATCACAATGCCATCGAAGATTTTAACCGGGCTTTAAAAGCTAATCCCGAGAATAAGCGTATATTGATGAGCCGGGCGATGGTTTGGTATGAAATGAAGAAATATCCGGAAGTATTGAACGATTATAGTGAAGTGATCCGGATCGATAGCAATTATATTTATGCTTATTACAACCGGGCTATGTTGCGGGCAGAGGTTGGCGAGAAAAATGCGGCTATCCGGGATTTGGATAAAGTGGTGGAAATGAATCCCGATAATATCCTGATTTATTTCAACCGGGGATTGCTGAAAATGGATATCCGGGATTGGTATGGGGCTTACGATGATTTCACTGAGAGTATTCATTTGTATCCGGATTTTGTGAAAGCTTATCTGGCACGGGCGGCCGTTAATCAGGAGTTAAAGGATTTCGAGGCTGCCGATAAGGATCATTATTTGGCGATGCAGATCATGGATCGCTATAAGCGGATGAAAGAAGGAGATAAGAATGCTTTGGTAGATACTACGGCCAATTTCCAGAAGTTGATCGATATCAATGCCCGGCATGACGAAGTGCGGGATGTGATCAACGGACGGGTGCAGGATAAGAAAGTGATCATCGAATTGCAGGATGTATTTTATGTGCAATACCTGAGCCTGGATTCCTTGAGAAGTGGTAAAGTACAATATTATAACCGGCATATTATGGATTATAATCAGGCACATAATTATAATCCGGCTATTACGCTATGTAATAAAGATTTGGTATATCCGGCCGATTTTGCAGAATCTTATGTCGAAGAGCTGACCGGGCGGATAATGCAGACAGGGGATGCGGATGCTTATTTGATCCGGGGAAGTATTTATCTCAATCAAAAGGAGTATGCCAAAGCCATCGAAGACTTTTCGGCGATATTGGAGAAAGAACCTGATAATCTTTTGGCACTGTTTAATTTAGCTAATGCCAGAATGTTAATGTTCGATTATATCGAATCTGTGGATGATAAGACTCCCCGTATTGTCGGTGAACAACAGCAAATGCAACGCAAGATAGATTATTCTCAGGTCATAGAAGGGTATAATGAATGTCTCCGGATAGACTCTGATTTTGTTTTTGCCTTATTCAATATGGCCAATGTATATGCCAAAAATGGCGAGATCGAGAGGGCTATCGAAACTTTTAATCAGGTATTGAGACTCGATAAGGATATTGCCGAAGCCTATTTCAACCGGGGACTATTGTATATCTATACCGGCCAAAAAGCTTTGGCAAATGCCGATTTGAGTAAAGCCGGTGAGTTGGGTATCGTGAGCGCCTATAATGTTATCAAGCGCTATTGTAAGGAAAACTGAAAGGCGGGAAAGCTATAAGCAAAAAGCTAAAGGCTATAAGCAAAAAGCAAAAAGCTAAAGGCTAAAAGCGAGTGGGTTTAGCCTATCGCTTTTAGCTTATAGCCTTTTAGCTTTTAAATAATTTTCTCCAAATCTTTCAGTGAGCAGGTTATTTCACTGTCGGGGATGGTATAATTTTGCAGGTTACCGGCGAAGTATTGTTCGTAGGCATACAGATCGATCATACCGTGACCCGAAAGATTGAATAAGATCGTCTTTTCTTTTCCTTCTTCTTTGGCCTTTTGGGCTTCCCGGATCGCCTGGGCGATGGCGTGGGTCGATTCGGGTGCAGGGATAATCCCTTCGGTACGGGCGAATAGTACTCCGGCTTCAAAAGTTTCTAGCTGAGGCATATCTACAGCTTCGATCAACCGGTCTTTTAATAATTGGCTGACGATCGCTCCTGCTCCATGGTAGCGAAGTCCTCCGGCATGAATATTGGCCGGTTCGAAATTATGGCCTAAGGTATACATGGGAATGAGAGGAGTCAGCCCTACGGTATCGCCGAAATCATATTGGAAGGTTCCCCGGGTTAGTTTCGGACAGGATTGAGGTTCTACCGCAACGACCCGGATTTGTTTCCCTTCGGTTAGTTTTTTGCGTAAATAAGGAAAGCCGATACCGGCGAAGTTCGAGCCACCGCCAAAACAACCGATCACCACATCGGGTTCCGCTCCTGCCTTTTCCATTTGAAGAATAGCTTCTTCTCCGATGACGGTTTGGTGCATCAATACATGGTTCAATACACTGCCGATGGTATAGTTGGTTTGAGGATCTTTGGCTGCCATTTCAACAGCCTCCGATACTGCGATACCTAAACTACCCGAAGAATTGGGATGTTCGCTCAGGATTTTTCTTCCGGCTTCCGTCAGTTCGCTCGGCGAGGGAATGACGTCGGCTCCCCAGGTGTTCATCATCAGTTTACGGTAAGGTTTTTGATTATAGCTGACCTTCACCATGAATACTTTTAAATCTATTCCGAAGTAACGGGCTGCGAAGCTCAGGGCAGATCCCCATTGCCCTCCGCCTGTTTCGGTGGTCAGGCGTTTGATGCCTTGTTTATAGTTATAATAAGCCTGTGGGATGGCGGTGTTGGGTTTATGTGATCCTGCTATACTGGTACTTTCGTTTTTGAAATAAATCCTGGCCGGGGTATCCAGGGCTTTTTCCAGTCCATAAGCTCTGACTAGCGGAGTCGGACGCCAGATTTTGTACAAATCTTGTACCTGTTCAGGAATTTCGATAAAACGTTCTTGCGAAAATTCCTGATTGACTAACTCTTCGGCAAAAATAGGCAAAAAGTCCTCTTTACTGGCTGCTTGTTTGGTTACAGGGTTCAGAGGAGGTAACGGTTTGTTGGTCATATCCGCCACGATGTTGTACCAGTGGGTCGGTAATTCTTTTTCTGTCAGGGTAATTTTCTTGTCTCCTTTCATGTTGTTTGCGTTTTAGTGTGTTTATCTGATTTTAATGATTAAGCAAAAGAAAAACGCCTGATGTTCGTAATAAACATCAGGCGTTTCAGTTCTTTTATACAATAGAATCACATTACCTCATCGTTTATTACGAAGTTCAACCGGCGCCACCACCAATTCTGAGTCATGTGATTTTGTTTTGTCATCTCTTCTATTCTCTTTTGATGCAACAAATATAGAAATGATTTTTTTTAAATTCCAAATAATAATGGATTTTTATTCTAATGGGTACATTCTTTTTGTGCTAATACTTTTTCGAATTGGGATAGACGTTCTTCCATTTTCCCTAATTCCCGGCAAGATTCTCGCATCTCTTTTTCTTTTTTCTCGATTTCTTCTTCTTTCTTGAGTAGTAGGGTTTTCAGGGTTTCTATTTCTTTGTCTTTTTCCAAACATTCCTCGCAGAAACCGAATTCGTTCCGATTGATTTGCCGGAGAGATTTTTGGTCTATAAGCGGACTTCCTATTTCACGGATGAGCCAATTGGCATTTAGTTCCGGGAATAGACGGATAATTCCCATCAGATGCTTGTCTGGTATGTGATCCCGGCAATTTAACCAGTTACTCACTTGTTGACGTGTCTTCAGACCAAGTTTAATTCGTAATTCTTCTTGTGAAATTTTTTTCTCATAGAGAAAATTAGCAAGCCTTTGATTTATTGACATATCCATGGTTGACGCAATATAAAAATGTTTACTTGTAAAGACCGTTTCTTGTGTTTCTTTTGAAAATTATTTACATTTGCCTTAGCCTTCGTTTATAAGTTATAATTAAATTTTGAAATTACGTCACAAAATGGATTGATAATAGTTGTTTCGTATAATTTGTTTGAGATAATATACGAATATGTTCTTGTTCGGAGAGAGGAGAAGCTTGGTGAGATAGCCGGGAATTTTTCCCGGCTATATTTTATTTATGAATGAGTTGCGTGGCTAATTCTTTTATATCGATGCCTGAAAAATTGCCCGAAGTCATAATGAGCAATACACTATTTTCGTAATTCTTTTGTGTTAGCTCTTCTAGTAATTGCCGGTTATCCGTGAATACTTTCAATTGCGTATCGTCGAAACCTTTTCTGACATCTTCGGAACTGATCTCAGGTAAGCGTTTATGCTTTACGACTTCCGGATTAAAAAATACGATAGCTTCGTCTGCCAGGTCCATGGTATGACGATATTGTGGAAGGAAAGCTGCATTCAGGCTGCTGAAAGTGTGTAATTCCATACAAGCGATTAACTTGCGTCGGGGATATTGTTCCCGTACAGCCTTTATGGTCGCTTGTAATTTTGATGGCGAATGGGCGAAATCGAGGAATACGACTGTATCGTTTTGTTCGGCTATTTTTTGCAGGCGTTTGGCTGCTCCCTTATAAGTAGCGATGGCTTTTAAAAAAGCGGTTTCGTCGATGCCCAATTCTTTACAAGCCAGATAGGCGGCTGAAATGTTTTGCAGATTATGTTCTCCGAATACCTGAATAGGGGTCGGTAAGCTACCTGCTAAATAAGTGGTTCCTTCTTCGGTATAATGAGGAAAACTTGTATATGGGATCGCTTGTACAGAAGCAGGTACCCGAGAGGCGATCTGTCGTAAATTTTCATCATTTTCGTAATAGATGAGTTTACCGTTCGGAGTGATCTGTCGGGTGAAAAGAGCGAATTGTTCTACATAGTTTTCAAAAGTAGGGAAAACGTTCATATGATCCCAGGCTATGCCGGTGAGGATAGCGATATCGGGGTGATAATGGTGGAATTTGGGGCGTCTGTCGATGGGAGAAGAAAGATATTCGTCTCCTTCGAAAACAGCGATTTTACTTCGGTCGCTCAGGTGAACCATGGTATCGAAGCCTTCCAATAAAGCTCCGGCCATATAATCGAATTCTATTCCGCATGTTTTCAAAACATGCATGATCATCGAAGTTGTGGTCGTTTTTCCATGACTTCCGCCGACGATGACCCGTAATTTGTTTTTGGTTTGCTCGTACAGATACTCCGGATAGCTGTAAATCGGAATTCCAAGTTCCTGTGCTTTTTGTAGTTCCGGATTATCTTCCCGGGCATGCATACCCAAAATGACGGCATCTAAACGGGAGGTGATGCGTTCCGGGTACCAACCCCACTTTTCCGGTAACAGGCCTGCTGCTTCTAATCTGGATTTCGAGGGTTCGAAAATCTCGTCATCCGAACCGGTCACCTGATATCCTTTTTTATGAAGTTCTAACGCCAGGTTATGCATTGCGCTTCCCCCGATAGCAATAAGATGTATGTTCATAAACTTATTTTTATAGTGTTGTAGATATTCAATCGATTGTAAATAAATTAGTTCTGTGTGCTATCCGATAATCTTATAGGACAAAGATAGTTGTTTTAGGTACACAATTTGCAAAGAGAAATACAATTAGTCGTGACAAATTTTTGTGTAATTTAAAATCAGTACATGAGATTTATTTATTTTCTGGTCTTCGGAGAATACTTTTGTTCGAAGGGTGTGAGCCTTTCGGATATCGGATTTACCCTTATTTTTTCGAAAAAATCATCCGGAACCGTATGTCCGGCGACCTGTAATAAAACTTTTTGTTCAGGATTGCGTAAAATCTTTCTGTAATACTAAATAAAAACAGGAAATGAAAACAAAAGGTTCTACAGCTTGGGTCTTTACTACAATGGTTGCAGTAGTATTGTTTATGGCCGCTTGCGGAAATTCTCAGAAGAAAAAGGAACAGGCGAAAGTTCAGGCAACAGAGCAACCCGCTGATTCAGTAACCGTTATCGAGTCAGAGACTGTCGTTATTGCAGTGGATAGCATCGCTCCCGATTCTGCCGCTATGAAACAAAAGGCACCGACCCCTAAAAAAACTAAGTAATTTAAAGCTATAAGCGAAAGGCTAAAAGCTATAAGCGTTTAATCGTTCTTAGCCTTTAGCCTCTAGCCTTTAGCTTTTAAAGAATCATTTGCGGCATAAATTCGAAGCTATTGTATTGAGGACGCAGACGATCGGTATTATAGAATTTATTGATATCGACCAATTTTTTACTACTGGTGACAATATCTATAGGTGCATTATCATAACGTCCGTTTCTTAAAATGACTAAACGCCCGTGCATTCCTTTAGAGATTAAATCGAGTGCAAGATTACCATAAGCCATAGGCACGATAGAGTCCATCGCATCCGGATTTCCACAACGTACCAGATAACCAAGTTTTTGATTGATGACATTGATGGTTTCCCCTTTATTGAACTTAGGAGAAAGATTTTTAAGCTCGTTGGAAACATAATCTCCAATTCCTCCTAATTTCTTATGACCGAACATGTCCGCTTCATCACTTTGGAACATCATCTGGCCGCCGCTGTAACTAGCTCCCTCGGATACCAGTACCACTGAATACTTGCTCGGATTGGTATACCGGTCCTGGCATAATAATTCCGCTAACCGTTCGATATCGAATTGGTATTCGGGAATCACACAGCGGTTTGCTGCTCCTGCCAGTGTCGGTAACATGGCTGAGAAACCGGCATAGCGTCCGAAGACTTCCAGTACCAGCAGCCGTTCGTGTGAACCGGCGCAAGTTCGCAAGTCATGGGTCAGCTCGATCGTCCGGGTGATACAGGTACTGAAACCGATACAATAGTCCGTACCCGGTACATCGTTATCCATCGTTTTCGGGATCGCTACTACTTTTACTCCTTCCTGACTCAGGCGTACGGCATAGCTTAAGGTGTCGTCTCCTCCGATTGGGATGAGGTAGTCGATGCCGATAAATTCCAGATTCTTCAGGACTTCAGGGGTTAAATCGTTTATTTCTGCATTGTATTTGTCCTTCAGATGTTCGGGAACGGCTGATTGGGGGACATGCGAAGCACGTGTCCGGGATGAATGTAAAAAAGTACCTCCTGTTCGTCCTGCTTTATTTACGATTTCTTCGGTCAACTCGAAATAATTACATGAATTATCTACTTTTTTGTCCCGGATGACATCGACCAAACCCTTCCAGCCCCGCCGGATTCCGATCACTTTATACCCTTCTCGTAAGGCACGTATGGTGACTGCTCTGATGGCGGGATTCAATCCTGGTACATCTCCTCCTCCGGTTAAAATACCGATAATTCCTTTTGCTTTCTGATTCATAGTAATTGAAATTAATGTTAGTAAATTCACACTAAAAGTGATAAAATATATTCTGAATAGCAAAATAAATCGTCAATAAGTGACTATATTTGTGTGATTTTTTTTTGAATGTATTTAGAAAAGGATGTAATAAAGCGCTTTATGGCTTTATAGAGGTTTATGATTTTTTAATTTGAAATGAATAATTTTGTTGATTTTTGGGTAGGATTAGGCTATAATGGTTGGTTATTCCTGTTGTTGATCCTCCTTTTTTTTGCCCATTTGATTATGATCATTTTACGCAGTACGGTACTTACCACTAAAAAAAGACCGGCAACTGTAGAACCCGAGGAAGGAGTTTCGGTAATTATTACCTGTTCGAATAAGGTCGAGCTATTGAAACAGAATCTTGAAGCATTTCTGACCCAAGAATATCCGAAATATGAAGTGATTGTCGTAGACGAATGTTCCGAGGATGAGACGCAGGATGTTTTATCCGATTTGCAACAGAAATACCCGCATTTGAAGACTACCCGGATTTTTCCTGAAACGAAATTCCGGCGTACGAAGAAGATTGCTATTAATATAGGTGTCCTCGCGGCACAATATGATGTGTTGCTTTTTTCTGAAATTAATTGTAAGCCCGGATCCGGGCGATGGCTGCATGCGATGGCTTCTTATTTTACGCCCGATACGGCGGTCGTGATCGGATACTCCAATTATCCGGTAGACGGTGCGGGAGGAAAATTCAGGTGTTATTTCCGATTCTTGTGGTTCTGGAAGACGATGGTGCTGAATAGACGGGGACTACAGGTGGTCGGAAATGGTAATAATATGGGATACCGGAAAAAATACTATCTGGAGAAAAGAGGATTTACCGGTAATACCCAGGAATATATCGGTTACGATACAGAAATCGTAAAAGATATGGCTAAAAAGGGGACGGTCAAAGTGGTGAAAGCCCCCGATCCCCGGGTGGTGATCTGTGACGAGCGGAAAAAAGCCTGGAAAGATGATTATTCTTATTATTATGCTACGAAACGTCGGTGGCCATTGGCTGTGCGTTTGAGTAGCGATGTCGACTTTATCGTTGAAAGTATCGTTTATTTGTCGGCATTTTATTTTATTATACAAGGAACATTACGTGAATACAGTGCCGGAATTATAATATTAACATTTTTAATAGATTTTATAGTAATAAATGTGGTATTAAAACATCTGGGGCAAAGGAAATTATTCTTAACTTCGTTCACTGTAAATACCTTGGGTTTTATATTTCAATGGTATTATAATTTTTATTCAATATTTACTGCAAAGAAATGGAGATAACTAACAACTTATCTGAAAAAGCTTTATACGACTATAAGATAGTTCGTAACGCAATTGCCGGAGATGAGAAAGCTTATGGGGAACTTTTTAAGCGTTACAAGGATTCTGTATATTTTATGATCCTTAAAATGGTAAACAATCGGACTGATGCCGAAGACTTGATGTTCGAGGCTTTCGAGAAGGCATTTGCCAGTTTGAACTATTATTCTCCACAATTTGCTTTCAGCACCTGGCTGTTTAAGATTGCTTCGAATAATACGATCGATTTTATCCGGAAAAGAAAGGCGCAGACTGTGTCTTTGGATGTCGACGATATCAATCCTGAAGACAGAGGGTATATCAATAGTATTCCAGCTGATGTCAGAACGCCGGATGAAGAAGCGATTCGTCAGCAACGTGCCGATTTTATGCGGGAAAAGGTCGCTCTTTTGAAAGGAAGATATCGCCGGTTAATCGAATTACGCTATTTCGACGAATTTTCATATGAAGAAATCACCGATACCCTGGCTATTCCTCTGGGGACGGTGAAAGCTCAATTGTTCCGGGCTCGGGAACTACTCTTGAATATTTTACAGCATACCGAGATTGCTAAGGAACATGGTAAAAATTAATTTTATCGTTTTATTCTTTATTTTTCTTTCTCCAATTGTTTGTGCACAGAGGGTCGTCGTTTCGGATAGTGTTGTATTTTCCGGAGTAGTCTTCGACACTCAGGATTCACAGACACTTCCTAATGTGACTTGTCGTTATGGTGAAGGTAAAGCAACTATTTCCGATCAAATGGGATGCTTTGTGTTGAAAATCGGTCGTAAAGATACCGTCCGCTTTACTTTTGTCGGCTATAAACCTTGTACTGTTGTCATGCCCGATACTTTGCTCGAAGATCGGTACATGATGGGGGTTTTTCTGTCTCCCGATACCTTACAATTATCAGAAGCTTTGATTTTACGCCGGTGGGGAGAGGTGCAAAGACAAAATCTGATCAATGCCCGTAATAATATGACCGGCATATTGAAGCAGGCTTATGCGCCTGTAGACTATATGGATGCCGATATGAATCAACGGATGATGCTCAACGAATATGCCCGGAGTGTCGAGATGAAAGGGCATGTTGATGTCGGTATCGGAGTCGGTACACAGTCGGTCGATGCCTATAAAATGCTCCGAATGAGACGGCGGGTAAAAAATCAGAAAGAATGGCTCAATCCTAATGAAATCGATCTGTTAAAGAAGATTTATTATTTGAAAAAAAAGGAAAAGCAAGATAATTGATTCAAGATAAATATATCTTTGTAGTGCTATTGTGTCTGTAATTTTTCCTTGTTGGGCTAACCGGAGAAAAATAAAGATAGGCAAGTATTTAGTATTAATAAAGTTATGATTTTATGAAGAATTTGTCCATTGTATTGAATGTTGTGTTGTTCGTTGCAGTGATTGTACTTTATGTATTGTACTTTTCTGGCCATAAGTCACCGGAAACTGCAATGACCAGTAAAGTTGCCGGTACTGCCGATGCAACAAAAATTGTATATATCAACACGGATACACTTTTGAATAATTATCAGCTGGCAGTCGAATTGAACGAGGCTTTTCTGAAAAAACAGGAAGATCGCAGGACAGAATTGAATATAAAAGCGAAAGCAATCGATCAGGAAGGAACCGAATTCCAACGGAAATTGCAAAATAACGGTTTTATTTCCGAAGCCCGGGCGATAGAAGCCAGAGATCAATTGTTGGTGAAACAAGAAAATTTCCGCCGCTTACAACAGGAGATGATGGATAAAGCTTCCAGAGAGCAAAGCGAACTGAACAAACAGCTTTTTGACGAAATCACTAATTTCTTGAAAGAGTACAACAAAGAGAAAGGATTCAGTATTGTATTGAGTACTCAGTTGGGTGGAAATGTTTTATATGCCGAGGATGGTTTCGATATCACGAAAGAGATTGTCGATCGCTTGAATGCCAATTACAAAAAGGGCGATAGTCAGAAATAAAATGACAGAAGATTTTTGAAAAGGCTGAGTGATCAGCCTTTTTTTATAGGTAAGGGTTAACCATCGGAGCAGTTTATGCTTATGAAGGTATTTGAACGTTATTTCAGTCGGAATCCGGTCTCTCGTCAGCTTTCTTTTGAGGCAGATACTGCTGTGATTGTTATTATCCCCGTTTTCAACGATCCGGATATTTTTGCTACCCTGGATTCACTTTGCTGTTGTTCGGTGATGAATATCAAGGCGGGTGTTTTGATTGTAGTGAACCATAGTGAAGTTTGCCCGCAGGAAATAAAGACCCGGAATATCGGGTTGTCTGACACTTTGAAACGATATGTTCGGGATAGACAGACCGACCGGCTTCGCTTCGAAGTGGTCGAAGCATTCGATTTACCTGCAAAATATGCCGGAGTGGGATTGGCCCGGAAAATAGCTATGGATTTATCGGCTGCCTTTTTTTACCGAAACGGGCGAATCGATGCTCCTATTCTTTCTTTGGATGCTGACACTTGGGTCGAACCGAATTATTTGGAGGAGGTGGTCCGTTATTTTCAGGAAAAATCTGTGGCCGGCGTTTCTATTGCTTATGCTCACCGTCTCGAAGAAGCCGGTATGACAGTTCAGGCCCGTGAGGCGATAATGAAATACGAATTGTATCTGAGGTATTATCGTTTGGCATTGGAGTATACCGGTCATCCCCATGCCTACCATTGTATAGGATCGGCTTTTGCTGTAAGGACGTTGGATTATGTGGCTCAGGGAGGAATGAATAAAAGACAGGCTGGAGAGGATTTTTATTTTTTGCAGAAATTGATCGCTACCGGTAGATATGCAACCTTACAGTCGACGCAGGTATATCCTTCTCCGCGATTCTCGGGGCGTACCCCTTTTGGAACCGGGCAGGCGGTCCGGCAGATCGTTCAGGAGTCCGGACATTTTCGGGTATATCACCCACAGGCTTTTCGGGATTTAAAATGTTTTTTTCAGGGAATTTCTACCCTTTATAAAGTGGATGAAGCTGGTGTTTCGGGCTATTTTCAACAGCAGACGAAGGATATCCGGCTTTTTTTATCCCAAATGAATGGAATTGCAGTCTTGGCGGAGATCAATGCAAACTGTGCTTCTGTAGAGCAATTTATGAAACGGTTTTTCGATAATTTCAATGCTTTCCGTGTGTTGAAATATCTGAATTTTATGCATGAAAGTTGTTATTCGAAAATAGATATCTTGTCTGCGGCCAATAAATTGCTGGCAGAATTGAACTTACCCGTTGCCGAATCTTTGGAATGTGCCCTTCAGATTTTCAGAAAGTTATTCAGATAGGCGTGGAAAAAGAGGGGAAGAGAAGCTGGAATTGACATAAGAAGATATATCTTTGTCAGCAAATAATAAAAATATGGATTTCGAATACAAGATGGAGATCACTGCCGATCCCGAAGAGGTTTTCGCTGCATTGACCAATCCTTTTCAGATTGAATTGTGGAGTGGCTATCCCGCTGATATGAAAGCTGAAGAAGGTTATGTGTTTTCACTTTGGGAAGGGGATATTACAGGTGTTAACCTGGAAGTTGTTCCCGGTAAGCTGTTGGTACAGGAATGGTTTTTCGGTGAGCAGGAAAAACAATCTATCGTCCGCATTACCCTGAAAAAAGAGGGAGCCAGGACTTTGGTCGGTTTGACTCATACCCATATCCCCGAAGATGTGTACGAAGAGATCACCGGGGGATGGAAAGAATATTATCTGGAAGCGATAAAAGGAATGCTTGAAATGTATTGACGCCGGATCAGATGACTTTGATCGTCTGGCCCAGTACTTTGATTACCTCGCCTTTTCGGATTTTGGCCCGTTTCCGGCTTTCCGGTTCGCCATTACGAACCACTTCTCCATTTTCCACCAATGTTTTTGCCATTGCCCCGTTTTCGGCAATTTGTAATACTTTCAGCAGCTTGATCAGCTCGATATAATCTTCTGTCAATTCAAATTCCAACATTTCCGATCGTTTAAATTCTGTGTAAAAATACAACTTTTTTGGGATTTTGGGACGGACCTTTTGTCCCGGAATTCCTGTAACTTTATATGGGGTACATACCGTAAAGTAGAAACAAACGGGAAAGAAAGTATTTATTTTTGCCGTTCTGAAATTTTGATGGTTGTTTGCAATGTGTTACAGGACAACCTTTTATGAACGAAAATTAATTTTTATGAAGAAATTATTCTTATCCTTACTGGCCAGTGTTACCTTATCGTCCGCATTTGCCGAAGGATATCAGGTAAACGTTTTGAGTACAAAGCAGACGGGAATGGGACATGTCGGGACAGGTATGAAATTAGGAGCCGAAAGTATGCATTTCAATCCGGCAGGCTTGGTGTATCTCAATGGGCATATGGATATGTCGGTGGGGATATCCGGTATTTTTTCAAATGCCAGGTACAAAAACGGAGATTATTCTGCAAAGACAGATAATTCGGTAGGGACACCTGTATATGCCTATGTCGGATATCGGATTTATGATAACCTGGCAGCCGGAATTTCTTTGACTACTCCTTATGGAAATTCTTTAAAATGGCCCCAAGCCTGGAAAGGAGCTCATCTGATTCAGGATATCACCTTGAAATCATATATCATACAGCCCACTCTTTCGTATAAAATTCTGGATAATCTGAGTGTTGGAGTCGGTTTACAGATCGCTATGGGAAATGTAAATCTTTCCAGAGCTTTATTGCCTGTCGGAGCTTTGGTGCCGATTCTGGGTGCCGATTATCAGGATGTTGTACCCGTGTCTGCCACTTTGGATGGAAAATCGAAAGTGAAACTGGGCTATCATATCGGAGTGATGTATGATGTTTGCGATAAAGTGACTTTAGGTCTTTCTTACCGTTCCCGGGTCCGGATGAAAGTAAAAGAAGGGACGGCGGAATTGGATTATGCCAGTGAGAAGATAAAAGATCTGCTGGATGCAACAGGACAAATACCTCCTTTGGATAAGGGGACTTTTCATGCTCAGTTGCCTTTGCCTTCGAATACGACTTTCGGGGTTAGTTACCGGCCGACCGATCGTTGGGAACTGGCTTTGGATTTGCAGTTTGTCGGTTGGAGTGCTTACGATTCATTAAATGTTGTTTTCAATGAGAAAGTATTGAAAATCGAGGATATAAAAGCAGAGAAAAATTATAAAAATACGATGATCTACCGGATCGGGGCCCAGTATATGGCGACAGACCGGTTGGATGTTCGTTTGGGATTATACTATGATCAAAGTCCGATCCGGAAAAATAATTACAATCCGGAAACTCCCGGTATGGGAAAAATCGGTATTTCGACAGGGTGTTCTTTCGAACCTTACCGGAATTTGCAGATCGATTTTGCCTTTTTGTATATACAGGGAGTCAGCCGGCATGGCTCTTACCCGGACAAATATAGTCCCGGCGGTAAGTTTTCCGGGAAATACGAATCGAATGCCGTTTCTGCTTCTTTGGGTTTGGCCTATCGTTTTTGAGAATAGAATTGACCTCCCCAAAAGCTATCCGAAATCAGCTGATTCGGATAGCTTTTTTTATGAGGCCGTTATATACATATTTGCATTTAAACGTACATTTAGTGTAAACATGTACATAAATACCGTTTATTAAATATATTTGTCTATTCTTAGGAACGGCTAAATCAGAACAGATGAAACACATGACTTTCGTACAATGGGCGGTCTGGTTGGGATTTATCTACTCGGTATGTTCTTGTCAGCCCCGACCGGATCTTAAATTGTGGTATACCCGTCCGGCTGAGCGGTGGGAGGAAACTTTGCCTTTGGGAAACGGACGTTTGGGGATGATGCCCGATGGGGGAGTCGTTCAGGAGACTATCGTCCTGAACGATATTACGATGTGGTCCGGTAGTTTTCAGGATACTCGTAATCCCGAAGCTTTGAAGTATCTGCCTGAGATTCGCCGGCTGTTATTGGAAGGAAAAAACGATGAGGCCCAGGAACTGATGTATAAACACTTTGCTTGCGGAGGACAAGGATCGGCTTTCGGACAGGGGGCGAACGCTCCTTACGGCGCTTTTCAATTGTTAGGTAATCTGCATTTACAATATCATTTCCCGGATAGTAGCGATGTCGGTTATTCCGCTTATGAGAGAGGATTATCTTTGGACAAAGCTTTGGCTTGGACCTGTTTCCGGAAAGGTAAGGTGAAATACCGGCGGGAATATTTCGTTTCCCAGACAGAAGATGTGATGATCATGAAGTTGACTGCCGACCGGAAAGGAATGCTGGATTTTGATGTTGCTATCGACCGACCTGAAAATTACACTTGTTATGCTAATGATGGGGTGGTTTATATGGAAGGACAATTGGATAACGGGAAAGGGAAGGCCGGAACGAAATATATGGTGCAGCTGAAAGTATGGACTGCAGATGGCCGGCAAGTGGCTGATTCGGCTTGTATACATGTCAAAGAAGCGACGACGGCTTATGTCCTGGTGTCCGCCGGGACAAGTCTTTGGGCGGCAGATTACCCGGAGCGGGTCGAAAAATTGATGCAGATTGCCGGTAATATGGATTATGGTTATTTGTTGGAGCGGCATGATTCTGCCTGGCGATATAAATACAACCGCGTGGAATTGGATTTAGGAACTCCGCAGGATATTTTGCCTACCGATCAGCGCTTGGCCCGTTTTCAGGAACAAGAAGATCCCGGTTTGGTCGCTTTGTATTTTCAGTACGGCCGGTATTTGTTGATCAGTGGTACGCGGGAAAATTCGTTTCCTTTGAATTTGCAGGGATTGTGGGCGAATAGTGTACAAACCCCTTGGAATGGCGATTATCACCTGAATATCAATTTGCAAATGAATTATTGGCCGGTAGAGATCGTCAATTTATCGGAATTGCATACTCCGTTGAAAAATCTGGTAAAGGATTTGGTGACTTCGGGTGAGGTCACCGCTCATTCTTTTTATGGAGCTCAGGGCTGGGTGGCTCATATGATGACGAATCCCTGGCGTTTTACTGCTCCGGGAGAACATGCTTCCTGGGGAGCCACGAATACCGGCGGGGCCTGGCTTTGTGAGCATTTGTGGGAACATTATGCTTTTACACTCGATCAGGAGTACCTCAGGGAGGTCTATCCCGTGTTAAGCGGAGCCTCCCGTTTTTTCCTTTCTTCTATGATCGAGGAACCTACACAGGGGTGGCTGGTTACAGCCCCTTCCTCTTCGCCTGAAAATGCTTTTTATATGCCTGGTACCCGAAAGGAAGTCAGTGTTTGTATGGGGCCGGCTATGGATACTCAGATTATCAGGGAGTTATTTTCTAATACAATACAGGCTGCCCGCTTATTAGAGATAGATGCTGCATTTGCGGATTCTTTGGAGAAAGCGTTGGATAAATTACCGCCGATGCAAATCAGTCCGAAAGGGGGATATTTGCAGGAATGGCTTGAAGACTATGAGGAAGTGGATCCCCGGCATCGTCATGTCTCCCATCTGTTCGGTTTGTATCCTTCGAATCAGATATCCCTGGCCAAAACCCCGGAATTGGCCGAAGCTGCCCGTAAGACACTTCAACGGCGTGGAGATGGAGGTACCGGTTGGTCGATGGCTTGGAAAATAAATTTCTGGGCCAGGTTGCAAGAGGGAGACAAAGCTTTGGAATTGCTTAAAAATTTATTGAAACCGGTGGTTACCGGCGGTAAAGTAGATTATACCGGCGGGGGAACTTATCCCAATTTGTTTTGTGCCCATCCGCCTTTTCAGATCGATGGTAATTTAGGCGGTTGTGCCGGTATTGCCGAGATGTTGATTCAGAGCCAGCAGGGATTTATCGAGGTTTTGCCTGCTCTGCCTGCTGTCTGGAAAGAGGGGAGTTTTAAAGGCTTGTGTGTACGTGGGGGAGGTGTCGTCGATGCAAGTTGGAAAGCCGGCCGGCTGGAGAAGCTGACTTTACATTCCAGGGTAAAATCTGCTTTTAAGTTGAAAATTCCGGAGCAAGTGAAACGGGTAGAAGTAGACCGGCAACAGTGTGATATTCAGAATGGTTTTATCCATCTGGCTTTGGATGAAGGGGAACAATGTGAGATTGTGATGAAATATAAGTTGTAACTCCTGAGGTGGTTATTTCGTATTTTAAGGGTTTTCAATCGATGATAAAACTATTATGGAATATAGAACATTAGCCCATACTGACTTGACCTTATCCGCTATCACCTTCGGCTCTTGGGCTGCCGGAGGATGGATGTGGGGAAAATCGAATCGTGACGAAGCTGTAAAAGCCATAAAAGCGGCCTACGATGGTGGAGTGACTTCTATCGATACAGCACCGATTTATGGACAAGGCGAGAGTGAGCGGATTGTTGGAGAGGCTATCCGGGGTATTCCCCGTGATCAGGTACAGATTCTGACCAAATTCGGTATGAGATGGGATTTGCCACAAGGTGAATTCGCTTTTAAAAGCAAAGATAATCAGGACAACCCTATAGATATTTACAAATATGCCGGCAAAGAGAGTGTCATCAAAGAGTGTGAAGACAGTCTGCGGCGGCTCGGTACGGATTATATAGACCTCTATCAGATCCATTGGCCGGATGCTACGACTCCTTTGAGTGAGACTTTCGAGGCAGTAGAGCGTTTGATAGAGCAAGGAAAAGTACGTTATGCAGGTGTGTGTAATTATGATGCTGCTTTGTTGGAAGATGCCGCTAAACTGATCGATCTGGTATCGGATCAGATTCCTTATAGTATGGTTAATCGGGGGATGGACCGGGATATTATACCTTATTGTATCCGTAATGAAAAATCAGTGATCGCTTATAGTCCGCTTGAACGTGGCTTACTTACCGGTAAGATGCAACCCGGATACCGATTTGCTGAAGGCGATCATCGGAAAGAAAACCCTTTTTTTACAGACGAAAGCATTAAAAGAACGAATGCTTTTTTAGAAAAATTGCAACCTTTGGCTGATGAGAAAAAAGCGACTCTCGGACAATTGGTGATCCGCTGGACGATCGAACATCCCGGAATTACCGTTGCTTTGGTCGGGGCCCGCAATCCGGAGCAGGCGATTCAGAATGCGAAAGCTGCCGATATAATCCTGACTCCTGAAGAATTACAATTTATCAATCAGCAAATCGATCAGATGTTGAAATGATTATTCTTATTTTGGGACGGTTCAGGGATAAAATCTGATATTGCCCCTGTTTGGACTATTGTAATTGTTGTATCAAAAAATTGCACTATTTTTCTTGCCCGATTGGAAATTTAAGATATTTTTGTAAAAATAGATGATAAATATTCTGGTGAGGCGTGGAAGATGAAATTTTAATAAAATATTTGCGCAAGAACGACCGGAAAGCTTATTCGATATTGTTCGATAAGTATTTCGAGCGGCTCTTTACCTTTGCTGTCCGCGTTGTGTTTCGGGAGGATGTGGCTAATGATATTGTGCAGGAAATTTTTATCAGTCTGTATGAAAAATCGGAAATCCTGAATTACGACCTTTCTTTAAAGTCGTATCTTTTTAATAGTGTGCGGAATCGTTGTTTTAATTATTTGCGGGACCGTAAGGTGGAAGACCGGCGTATGAATTTATATGCGGAAGCTTGTCTATGGTCGGATAATGTCGATTGGATAGAGGAAGAAGAAGTGTTGCGGAAAATTCAGGAGGTGATGCTGGAGTTACCCGAGAAATGCCGGGAGGTGTGTCGGCGGCGTTTTTTTGAAGGGAAAAAATTTGAGGAAATAGCCGAAGAACTCGATATTTCCGAAAGTACTGCGAGGGTACAAACTCACCGGGGTATGGAGATGTTAAGGCAGCGTTTTGCGGAATATGATCTGGCCGTTATTCTTTTTTTTACTCCTTTTCTTTAAAAAAATACTTTTCCTGTAAACAAATTTTATCTTTTCGTGTTTAAGAGGTATCTAAAATTAAAGATCATGAAGATCGATTGGGTACTTTTAAAGCGGAGTGTATTATCGGATATATCTGAAGAAGAACGGAACCTGCTGAATGCTTGGTTGGATGAATCTTCGGAACACCGGGAATTTTACCGGGAAATAAAAACTTTTTTGTGTTCTCCGGAAAGTTTCCGGCCTACGGAAGAACGAATTCGTCGGTTCAAAGCTTCCTACGAAGTCAGGTTAACCGTTGCAGAACGTAGAAAAAGAAGGCACCGGATGGTACGGATAGGGGGGGGGTGGCTGCTTCGTGTATCTTGTCGGTAGGGATGGCTTGCTTTTTATGGTGGCAGGTGACTTCATCCGTAAAAGAGCCCTTATTGACCGAAAACCGGCCGACGGCGACTATTTTGCCCGGAACACAAAAGGCTATTTTGGTAACCGGTGAGGGAAAGACTGTAAATCTGAACCCGGAAACCGCTGATGTCGAGATTGGAGAGGGGGTAAAGGCTAAAAACAGTAATCATGGTTTAATCTATTCCGATACGCTGACTGCAGGGATTGAAGATACCGAGAATCAGTTGATCGTACCTCGGGGAGGTGAGTATGCAATTGTACTGAGTGATGGGACCAGGGTGTGGTTGAATTCCGCTTCTGAATTGAAGTATCCGGTACATTTTGCAGGAGATATGAGAAGGGTGTATTTAAAAGGAGAAGCTTATTTTCAGGTTGCTCACGATCGGCAGAAAGCTTTTGTTGTCGTGACGGACGATATCGAGGTGAAGGTGTATGGGACGGAGTTTAATATCAATACCCGGGTTGCCGATTATGTACAGACCACTTTGGTACGGGGAGCTGTTTCGATAAAAACCGAACGATCCGCTGAAAAAATGCTGAAGCCCGGTCAGTTGGCGCAGTTCGATCGCTTGACCGGTGAGACCGAGATTAAAAATGTCGATGTATCTAATTATATCGGTTGGAAATCAGGAGTCTATATTTTTGAAGATAAATCGATCGAACAGATTATGGATGAATTGTCTTTGTGGTACGATATCGAAGTCTTTTTCCGTAATAATATTTCCCGTAACCGTCATTTCAGTGGAAGCCTGCCCCGTTATCGGGAAATCGACGATATGTTGAAGGTCATTGAAAAAACTTCCCATGTCCGTTTCGAGGTGAAAGGCAAGACGATAATTGTAGATTAAACGTTCGATTAAATCAGTCGAAAGTTTATAAAGTCCATAAAGTTTATAAAGTTCCTGGACCCTGAGGCCGCTTGGTTAATTAACAATTATCAAATGACATTTGACAATATATCTCCAAACCTATGGTTTCTTTTTTATTTGTCTGATAATCAATGATTATATTTTTATTCTAATTCTCATTTTTCTTTTCTTATTTTTTTCTAATGGAAACGAAACTTTCAGGTAATTGTCAATTGTCGATTATCGTCTGTCAATTATTCTTTTGGTAGAAATCCGCCAAAAGAATCGAACCTTTTTTCAGTGAAAATCCCGGAGCAGCGCCAACCAATCCGGGATTCAGTAAGGTCAAAACTAAATACTAACCTTTTAATTTTTCAAATTTATGAAAAAAAACACAGGATGGACTCATTTTTATGAGAAAAAGCCGGTTAATTTTTTACGTGTGATGAAGCTATTGTTTGTATTGATGACGGTGACGAGTTTGTCGATTTCGGTCAAAACCTTTTCTCAATATCGGGTGACGCTCGATGTTCGGAATGTCGGAGTTATGGAATTATTCAAAGAAATCCAGAAAAAAACAAATCTTTATTTTGTTTACAACGTGGAGGATTTACAACAATTTCAAAATTTGTCGGTAACTGCTAAAAATGAATCTGTAGAGACGGTATTACAACGGGTTTTCGGCGATAAAACGCTGGAATTCGTATATGAAGGGGAGGTTATTATTGTGAAACCAAAAGCCGAAACAGCAACTCCTCAACAAAGGAACGAAGTGATGGGAAAAGTGATGGATAAATTCGGAACTCCCTTGCCTGGTGTATCTGTTTTGATAAAAGGTACCACCTTGGGAGTGGCAACGGATGTCAACGGACTTTTCAAACTCGAATTGCCTAAAATGGAAAATATGATTTTGGTATTTTCGTTTATGGGAATGGAATCACAGGAGGTGAGATATACCGGCCAGAAGGATTTGAAAATTTATATGCAGGAGGCGACGGCCGAAATAGACGAGGTGGTTGTGGTAGGATATGGTACAACAAGGAAGAAAGATTTGACCGGTTCGGTTGTATCGGTCAAAACGGCAGAAATTAAAGATGTTCCGTTTATGAGTGTGGATGATGCTTTAGCTGGTAAGGCTGCAGGGGTAGCTGTGGTAAAAGCCGATGGTTCGCCCGGTGGGGCTGTCCGGATACGTATCCGGGGAGGAGCATCCTTATTGGGTACGAATGATCCGTTGTATGTGATCGATGGAATTCCGACTCAGGTGACAGATAATTATATTAACGGACAATCGGATATTACTAATCCGCTGGAAGCTGCGAATTACGGTGAGGATTTCAACAATAGTGTAGAAGGGGCTTTTTCCAGGGGCTTAAATAATCTGGCGGGTTTGAATATCAGCGATATTGAGAGTATCGATATTCTTAAAGATGCCTCGGCTACGGCAATTTATGGTTCGAAAGCTGCTAATGGAGTTGTGATTATCACAACGAAACGAGGCCGTCAGGATATGAAACCACAATTCAATTTTAACTACTATGTGGGAGTAACAACACCGATAAAAGAGAAAGTGTTGAATGCGGCACAATATAAATTGGCGCTGCAGGAAGCTGCAACTAATTTTCTCAGCAGTCGTGAGGCTTCGGGACGTCCCATGACCGGTAGCCAGGTAGAACAGGCGAATAAAATTTTAAACGATCCTTCTTTCTTTGGCAATGCAGATACAGATTGGGTAGGATTGGTTTTACGTAATGGTATAACCCAAAATGTAGATGTTTCGGTTTCCGGAGGAGGTAAAAATTCGAAGTATTATACTTCATTATCTTATACAGGACAGGAAGGAACTTTGATCGGAACAGATTTTAAGCGTATTTCCGGTAAAATCAGTTTGGATAATGATATCGCTAAATGGTTTCGTTTATATGCTAATTTGAACTATGGTTATACTAAAAATAACCTGACTAATGGTATTTATGGACAAGCTTTAACGGCGCCTCCTGTTTTTGCACCTTTTAATGAAGATGGCTCTTATGCTGCCTTGGGTGATTTGAGTTCGGATTACCGCGGATACCAGAATCCTTTAGCAGTGGCCCAAGGTACTAATTTGGCGAAAGATTATTTGTTAAAAGGCTCTCTGGCTGCAGAAATCACATTTTTGAGAGATTTTAAATTCAAGTCTACCGTTTCGGTTAGTTACGATGCATACAACCAGTTGAATTATGTACCAAGTTTTGTAGAAGTAGGCGGTTTTTATGGACGTGAAGATTCACAGGGAGGACTGGGAACACAGGCCAACTCAACTACCATCAATACTTTTTTCGAGAATACACTGACCTGGGATAAAGAATTCAATCAGAATCATCGGTTGAATGTACTGGCAGGAACTTCCTGGGAAGATTATCGAAGTGATTATTTTTCTGCAACCGGGCGTGGATATCCGGACGATGATATTTTAAATAATCTGAGTTCTGCTGCGACAGCTGTGAATGTAAAGGGGTCGAATCCGGAAAATAGAAATTCTTTGTTGTCTTTTTATTTACGTGCTAATTACATTTGGAAAGATCGTTATCTGTTTACTTTTACGGGACGTGCTGATGCTTCTTCGAAATTTGCACCGGATAATCAATATGGTTTCTTCCCTTCCGGGGCTATCGCCTGGCGGATTTCACAGGAAAATTTTATGCGTGATGCCGAATGGATCGATGAAATCAAATTGCGCGCCAGTGCCGGAAAAACCGGAACTCAAAGCATTGGTGACCACATGTGGCGGACCCTTTATACGACAGCATCTTATGGAGGAAAAAATGCTTTGATTCCGACTCAATTGGGGAATGATAAAATCAAATGGGAGTCGACGGTACAAAAGGACCTGGGATTGGATTTTTCTTTTTGGAACGGACGTTTAGCGGGAACTTTCGGATATTATCATAAGGTGACCGACGGCGCTTTATTGAATCTGACTCCTGCGCCCAGTTCTTCGTATCCGACGGTTGTTTTTAATATTGCTAAAGTCAGAAATGAGGGGTTGGAATTCGATGTACATGGAGATTTTATTCGTAAAAGTAATTTTAAATGGAGTGGAGCCTTGAATATTTCCAGGAACATTTCGAAAGTATTGGATGTTGCCGGAAATCCGTTTTCTGACCCCAATGACCGGGACAACCTGAATCTTGGAACGAGTGTGGTAAAAGAGGGGGAACCATTAGGATTATTGTGGGGAAGAGTGGCTACCGGCATTATTAAATCGGAAGAGGAACTGGCAGCCGTGAAGAAAGAAATGCCGTATTGGTCCAGTTTCGACCCTTATCTGTCAATCGGAGATGTGCGGTATGAATTTGACGAGACCGGTTATTGGAAAGAAGATGTGATTGGTCATGCAACTCCTGAATTTTTCGGTGGTTATACCAATACTTTTACCTGGAAAAATTTGAGTTTACTGGCTTTGTTCACCTTTTCTTATGGTAATGATTTGATGTATCAGAAAGATGTAAGCGATATGGCGATGAATAGTCTGGCTAACCGTGGGACAAGGGTATTGAATCATTATAGTGAAAACAACACAGCCTCTAACCGGCCGAGGTATGTATTGGGAAATACCAATATGTTGACCAGTCTGAATGTTTATGATGCTTCTTACCTGAAACTGAAATCTTTGACTTTGTCATACAACTTGCCGAAGCAAATATGTCAGAAATGTCGGTTGAACGCTTTATCTGTTTATGCAACGGCGACTAATTTGTTCACGATCACTTCTTATCCGGGCCCTGATCCGGAAGTGAGTGACGATCCGACGAGTGTGATCGGTGGAGGGCGTGATGTTAGTACTTATCCGACAGTGAAATCCTATACTTTCGGAATTCGTTTTAATTTTTAATTATAAAATGTATTAATCCTATGAGAAAATATACTTTTATTGGAATATTGATCCTGATGGCCGGTCTTGGGGCTGCTTGTGAAGATCAGTTAAATGCTTTACCCGGTCAATCAAAAGTCGAAGGAAATGTAATCCTGGACCAGAAGACAGCTGAAGTGGCGTTGAATGGTGTATATTATCGTTTTGCAGATGGGGGTGACGACAGGGGAACGCCTTCTACGATGTGGGCATCTTCGCACGAAATCTCTCCGGGTTTGTTAACCGGGTATATTCGTTATCCCTATGGGTCTGTTGCTATGGAGGAAAACTCTTCCCTGACGGCTAATGATTATTCTGTGGCTAATTTGTGGTCTGGCAGTTATAAAATTATTAATGCTGCTAACGGAGTTATCAAACAAATTGCAGAGGTGGATGATAACGAATTTGTCGGTGACCGTAAAAATGAAATTATTGCGGAAGCTCGTTGGTTGAGAGCTTACGGACATTATAATTTATTACGGTATTTTGCTCAGTTTTACGATCAGAAAAGTAAATACGGCGTACTTTTGAGAAAAGAGTTTGTTACAGCTACTAATATTGCCCAGGCCCGCAGTAGTGTGAAAGCCAGTTACGACTGTATATTGGAAGATCTTGATTTTGCAGAGCGGTATGCTCCGGATGAAAATAGAAATATCTATGTGAATCAGTGGGTAGCCAAAGGATTAAAGGCGCGGGTTTTGATGATGCGGGGAACAGAGGGTGATTACGAGAAAGTGATTACTTTGACAAAGGACATTATCGAAAAGGGACCGTATGAATTGGAAGAGAATTTGAAAGATATTTTTAAAGAAAAAGGTTTAGCAAGTAAAGAAGTTATGTTGGGGATCGAACCTTTCGTGAATCAGGTTAGACATTACGATGATTATGCTTATCGGGAAGAACCTGCTTATCTGCGTACAACTACCGATACTTTATTGTATGAGAATGATCCGAGAGGAGAATGGATGCGGGGAGCAATCGGAGAAGGTGAAGGAATTACCAAATATTTGGGCAATCAGGTGGAAGTATGTTATGCCATGCGCTTGACAGAAATGTATTTATTGCAGGCTGAAGCAATTGTCCGTTCAGGAGGTCTTTTGAGTGATGCAAAAGCTCTTTTGAAAGAGGTTATGGGACATGCCGGGATTACTGTTTTTACTGAATTAGATGCAATTGCTGACCGGGATGAATTGTTATTTGAAATTTATAAAGAGACTGCCCGGAATCTGATGCTGGAGGACGGAATCGAATGGAGTGCTTTGATCCGGTTGCCTATGGAACGAATACTGGAGGTAAAACCGGCGATTCGGGAGCAGAATTATATCATTCTTCCGATTCCGGCAGATGAATTTGAGAAGAATCCGGTGATCGGGGACCAGAATCCGGGGTATAGTAAGAATTGAGGTATCGATATATCGGGAGCAGAATAATTCTCCCGGTATATCAGTACATGAGTAAATGAAACGCAATTAATAGATGATAGTATGAAAAATATTTTTTGGACAATTTTGGCTGTCGCTTTATCTGCCTGTAGCGAACCTTACCGCGGCTTTGTGCTCGATGGGAAAATTCAGGGAGCAGATAATGAGCTATTGTATTTGTATTATACGGATAGTCTGGGAGTTTGGAGCAAAGATTCTGTGGCGGTGAAAGAGGGAAAATTCAGTTTCCGGGGAGGGATAACGGAGCCGACGACAGCTTCTCTTTGCTTGGGAGGAGGGCGGATGGGTATGGATGACCCGAATGTGACAAACTTTTGGATCGAACCTGGCGCCATGAAGATCGCTTTGGTGAAGGGTGATCTGAAAAATTATATGTTGGAAGGCTCGGCGACCGATAAGGAGGCGAAGGAGCTGGAGCAGCAAAAAGAACCCATAATGAAAGAGTTGCAGCCGTTGATCCAGGCATATTATGCCGAGAAAGATCATGAAAAAGCAGCGGAGATGCGTGATGGCTGGGAGCCTTATCATGAACGGATGGGTAAAATCGACGAGGAATTTATGGCTACTCATCCCGATTCATACGTTACGGCTCAGATACTGAGGTATAAGACCAGCTCGATGAGTTATGGAGAGGCACAGGCTGCATACGATCGGTTGGGCGAACGGGTGAAAAAGAGCCGGCTGGCTGCGGAAATCCGGGCCGAAATCCGGAAGCTGCGGATGGGATCGCCGGGCAGTCCGGCCGCCAGGTTTGCCAAAGCCGATATCCATGGTGAAATGTTCGATCTGAACGACCTGAAAGGGAAATATGTCATTATCGATTTCTGGGCCAGTTGGTGTGTTCCCTGTCGGAAAAGTAATCCCCATTTGAAAGAATTGTATAGAAAGTATAAAGATCAGGGCCTGGAAGTGGTGTGTGTGTCCGACGACGATTCGAACGAAGAAAAATGGCGGGCAGCTGTAGAAAAAGACGATATTGGCATGTTCCGGCATGTATTGCGCGGATTGAAACAGGTGGGTAACGAGTTCGACCGTTCGCAGGATATCAGTGAAAAGTATGGTATTCATTCCTTGCCGACAAAAATTCTGATCGACCGCGAGGGTATCATTGTCGGACGTTATGGGGGAGGTGGAGAATCTCACGAAAAAATGGATGAAAAATTGAAGGAAGTATTCGGGAATTAAATACAAAGAAAATAAAAACAATCATTTGTATAGTGCTTTGTTTGTGCCTGTCCGGAGGTTTACAGGCCGGGATCCGTAAAAGTAACCTGAAAGTGTTGTATGTCGGCGGTTCGCCGGATGTCGATTATGTCGGTAACCGTCCCGATTCGGCGGTGTTGGCACAAAGCAGTGCGAAACGTATGGCTTCCTTTGACAAGATGTTGAAACGCTATTTCCGGCAGGTGACGGTGATCCGGGCCCAAGCCTACCGGCCGGAATTGTCGGACAATTATGATGTAACGGTGATGGACGGTCGGCCGGCTCCTATCCTGCCGGGCATTATGGAAAGGGATAGTTCAGGCCGCCTGACCCGGTATGAAAAAACCGGTTATTTGCCTCCCGACTTCGACCGTCCGATGGTGAAGAAACCGATGCGGACGCTGCCTTATATCGACGATACCATAGCTCCCGATTCTTTACCGATGTGGCGGGTGCAGAAAGAAGGGTATATGTCGAAGCGGAGCTCCGTGTCGGCATGGTATCGCGGCCCGGTGGTTTCGAGGATTCGCCTGAAGCTGAGATAATTTCCGGTGGCGTTTCGGCTAAGACATAGGATGCTGTGGCGATCGGAAGACATGGTAACTTTCTCCACTGGGGATTTGCTGCTTTGTCCGACGATATGACGGATGAGGCCCGGGATGTGTTTGCCAATGCTGTGGTGTATATTGCCGGTTTTGCCGGCCAAACGCCGGTCGCCCGCAAATATAACGACCGCATTATCACCCGGCATGATATTACGCTTCGTGCTTTTTCGGCTACCCGCCGGGCTTATGCCCTGAACGTGGAAACGATGAAAAATCATGCGGCTAGGATGGAAGATTTGAAACATATGATTTGCATGACTCCGACAGAGAAAAAAAATGTATTGAAATAAATAAAAAATTATGGTATGAAAACGCAAATGATAATAGGGGGTATCCTTTTTGGGGTGGCTGCTTGCACAGCCCCGGCAGACGGTTACCGGATTACCGGCAACATTGAAGGGGCTGGTGACGGAAAAGCCATATTGTTACAGTCGGCAGGTTTCGAGGAACCGACGATGGGAGATACGGTGAATATGCGGAATGGAAAATTCGTGTTCGAAGGGCGTTTGGAATCCCCGGTTTCCGTCACTGTAAAGGTGTGTCCTGATAGCGATCAGCCGGCAAGTCTGGGATTTATTGCAGAAAATTCCCCGATCCGGGTGATGGCTGCCTGGAAAGATGTGATCGAACGGTATGGCTACCGTTCGATCGGCGGACAAACGGTGGAAGGGAGTTTGAACCAGGAAGTGTATGAGAAGATCGCCGGAGTATACGGGCAGATGTTAAAAGCCCCGGAGCACAAGGAATATGCCGAGGCACAACAGAAAATGGCCGGATTGAGGAATACGGATACCGAAGCCTATTATAAATTGCAGGACGAAACGGAGCCTTTGTCCGAACGCTTTTCCGAAGCTGTACGCCAACGGCAGTTGGAGCTTATACGGGAAAACCGCACGGTGGAGTCGTCCGTTTTGAATCTGCGGATGATGTGGAACGATATGACGTTGGAAGAGTTGAAGGAAGTATTTTCCGTTTTGGATCCTAAAGTGCAGAATAGTCCTATGGCGGCAGAGGTGCGTGAGGAGATTGCTATCCGCGAGCGGGTACGGCCGGGGCAACCGGCTCCCGATTTTTCGCTGGAGACGCCGGACGGAAGCCGGCTGGCTTTGTCGGATTTGCGGGGTAAATACGTGTTGCTGGATTTTTGGGCTTCGTGGTGTCGCCCTTGCCGGGCTTCGTTCCCCGAAATGAAAAAGATTTATGCCCGCTTTAAGGATAAAGGGTTCGAGATTCTGGGAGTGACCAACGACAGCCGCAGGGAGGACTGGCTGAAAGCCTTGGAACAGGATCAATTGCCATGGAAACAGGTAATCGATGAATTCCCTGAGCCATACAAACCGGCCAGGGTGATCACGATGTATGCCGCACCTTATTTGCCTACTTTGATTTTGATCGGGCCTGACGGAAAGATCATCGGACAGGCAAAAGATAAACATCAGTTGGTAGAATGGCTGGAAGAGCGTTTGTGATCAATTGACAGGCTGGAGGGGAGGATTGTAGTCCGGTAGATTTTCGATCGCTGAAAGTCTGCCGGACTTGTCATTTGCTATTTTAAGATTATCTTTGTAGAAAAAGCTGAATTATGGTATTATCCATCGGATTCGGATTAGCATTACCTTGATCGGCGGAACTATGTTCCGGATAAAATTCCCCCCATCAGAACTGAAGGTTCGCTAATCAGAAATCTGAAAGGCGGCACTGATCAGGAACGAAGTAACGTTGAGGCAGGTAAACTTTCGAATTTAAAAGAGGAATAATGGAAAAAAATTGTAAATATATTTTATGGGATTTAGATGGGACGCTGACCGATCCGATGATAGGAATTACCACCTGTGTGCAGTATGCTTTACGGCATTTGGGGATTGAGGTGAAGGATTTGCAGGAGTTGTGTCCTTTTATCGGACCGCCTTTGTTGGATTCATTTCAGGAATTCTATTGTTTATCCGAAGCTCAGGCGCAAGAAGCGATCTTGAAGTATAGAGAACGTTTTGCGACTGTGGGCTGGCTTGAAAACGAGGTATATCCGGGGATTCCTGAGTTGTTGGATCGTTTGTGTCAGGCGGGAAAGACCATGATGGTGGCTACTTCTAAGCCGGAAGTATTCGCCCGGAAAATATTGGATCATTTTCAGCTTGCCGCTTATTTTTCCTTTGTCGGAGGGGCTACTTTGGACGGAGTACGCTCGACTAAAGAAGAGGTGATCAATTATGTACTGAAGACTAATGAGGTTGTATCTCTTTCCGAAGTAATTATGGTCGGTGACCGTAAATTCGACATACTCGGGGCGAAGCATGCGGGAGTGAGTTCGGTTGGGTGTGTATATGGATATGGCTCCCGGGAAGAACTGGAAACTGCTGGGGCGGATTATGTGGTAGATTCGATCGGGGAGCTACAGAACTTACTTTTACCGTAAATGAGTGTGCATCGTGTCGGCTGTGGTCTCTATCGGTTGGTATTACAAGCGATAGTAATCCGGTTATGCTTGACTATCGGATTTCGATTGCTCCATGAACGGGGGGAATATAAAAATAAGCAGCTACTTATGTAACTGCTTATCGGGAAGTGGTAGCACCTGGAATCGAACCAGGGACACAAGGATTTTCAGTCCTTTGCTCTACCGACTGAGCTATGCCACCAGCGTTTCATTGCGTGTGCAAAGGTAGAGCTTTTGTTGGAATGTGCAAATAAAATGCAAAGAAAAAATGAAAATATTTTTATTGTTGTAAATTATCGGGAGATTTTTTTTCTGAGTATTAATAATTTACTTTATATTTGTGTCGATAGAAGAATCTTAGTTTTGTGTTTTTGTAACTAAAAATATAGCTCTACGTACCCTTCTATATGTTTAATCATTTTTTTAATATTTTTTATTGTGAATATTTTTGTAGCAAAAATGAGTTCCGCCACAACAGGTGACGATCTCGCAACTCTCTTTGGAGAATTCGGTACTGTTTCTTCAGCAAAAGTAATTATGGACAAGGAAACCGGCAATTCAAAGTGTTTTGGTTTCGTTGAAATGGAGGATGAAACCGAAGGAATGAATGCTATTAATGCTCTTAACGAGTCGGAATTTCAAGGAAGAAAGATAGTAGTGAAAAAAGCTCGTCCGAGAGAAGAAGGTGAAAACAGAGGTCATCGTTCATTTTCTCCCCGGGGTGGCGAAAGGAGATTTAATCCGAATCATTAATTGAGAAGGGTACTGAGAGCTCAAAGCTCTCAGTTTTTGTATTTGGCTTTCAGGTAAGCGTATAAAACCTTGTGTAGTAAGGCTGCATTGGCTTTTTCCTCCTCAGATAAACGCGGATCTGTTTCGATACCGTTGCAAGCGTCCGATAGTTGTTCATCTCCGTCGATAAAATCGGTTGCATTTTCTTCCAGATAAAACATATCCGACAACTGCATCTTCTCCAGACATTCGATAGCCAGACTTCTCGCCTGTAATATGTTGTCCTCCCGATATTTGGAGAGAAATACTTCGATGATGGAATCGGTAAAATAATCACAGAAATAATGCAAAAGCAATAACCTGCGTTTATAAAGCTCGGGGGTCGGTAATTCCGGTCGTCTGAAAATATGCCCCAAGCCCAGATAAGCCAGTTCTGCTATCTCGATGCTTTCTTCTTCTTCTTCATCTAATTCCAGTAAAAGAATTTTAAACAGGACATCTGAAAATTCGGCCTGCAACTCCTTTTCGTTGCTTTGATTGTAATAAGCCAGACGGTGGTCTCTGATCTCCAGCAAGTTGGCCCGCAGTTTTTTACGGTCTGCATGTATATTACTCAGTTCCCCGATTTCCCGTAAAACATCTTCTAAATCTCTGCTCATCTGTCCTCCTTTGCTTTTTTATTTTCACTTTCCCCGGCAGCCGTTGTTGAAGAAAAATTCTGCCATCCCTGGGCTTTTAATTCGAAAGTATTCCCGTCGCGGGTAGTCATATAACATCCTTCAGAGGCTTTGCAGGTATGGCCGATCACGCTGATTCCCGGCATAGCGGTCAGCAGGTCGTAATGCTCTAAAGGAGCGGTGAACAAGAGTTCATAGTCTTCTCCTCCGGATAAGGCGCATACCGTAGCATTCATATTGAGCTCTTCCGCCATTTTGAACGTTTGGTAATCGATCGGTATTTTTTCTTCATAAATGTTACAACCGATCCCGGAATCTTTGCAAATGTGCATGATTTCCGAAGCCAGCCCATCCGAGATATCGATCATGGCCGTCGGAAGGATATTTTTTTCTTTAAACTGTTGAACGATATCTTTACGGGCTTCCGGTTTCAGTTGGCGTTCCAGGATATATTCATAACCGGCGAAATCGGGTTGGGCATTTTCGTCTCCCTGAAAAACTAATTTTTCTCTTTCCAGCAATTGTAATCCCATATAGGCTGCTCCCAGGTCTCCGCTGACGCAGATCAGTTGATTCTCTTTGGCTGTATTCCGATAGACGATATCCTGTTCATCGGCTTCTCCCAATACCGTGATGCTGATGCACATGCCGGTTTTAGAAGAAGTCGTATCGCCTCCGACCAGGTCGATCCCGTACTTTTCACAGGCCAGATATAGGCCGGCATAAAACTCTTCCAGCCCTTCGACAGAAAAATGGTTCGAGACAGCGAGGGAGAGCGTGATCTGTTTCGGAATGCCGTTCATCGCATAGATATCGCTGGCATTGACGGATACCGATTTATATCCCAAATGTTTAAGGGGGGTATAAGTCAGATCGAAATGAATACCTTGGATCAGCATGTCTGTACTGACGAGGATTTTTTTATTGCCATAATCCAGGACGGCTGCGTCGTCTCCAATCCCTTTCAGGGTAGAGGGATTCTGTAATCGAATCGTTTTTGTCAGGTGGTCGATCAAACCAAATTCTCCTAATGTAGAAAGTTCTGTATAATTGGACATGGTAAAATTGAACGTATGTTTGTTGATGATCTGTTTATACGGGCAAAGATAATGCAAACCGGGAGCAGAATCTTCAAGCTTGCTTGAAAGTTATGCCGAGGTACAGCTTATCTTCTGCAAAAATAGTGTAAATTAACAGACAGATCAACCATCCTCCGGATTTTATTCTACGGTCGGACAGACTTTTTTAACTTTTGGTTCTTTGACTCTGGATGTGTGTTAAATAAATTTCTTACTTTTGTGATTATAATCGTAAGATTGGCTTTGAATTTAGGTTCAGGTTGCAATTTTCAAGTTTCAATAGGTTTTATGGACAATATTATAGAAGAAGTTACCGGAAGTGAATATAAGTATGGGTTTGTGACGAATGTCGAAACCGATACGATAGGTAAAGGTTTGAACGAAGAGGTGATCCGGATCATATCCGCCAAGAAGGAGGAACCGGATTGGATGCTGGAATTTCGGTTGAAAGCTTACCGGCATTGGTTGACGATGAAGATGCCCCGTTGGGCTCAACTGGATATTCCTGAGATCAATTATCAGGATATCGTATATTATGCAGCTCCGAAACAGAAGGAGACGAAGAGTTGGGAAGAGGTCGATCCGGAATTGAAGGCTACTTTCGATAAGCTGGGGATTCCTTTGAGCGAACAAATGGCCCTGTCCGGAGTGGCGGTTGATGCTGTGATGGACAGTGTTTCTGTAAAGACTACCTTTAAAGATACGCTGGCTGAACGCGGAGTGATCTTCTGTTCTTTTTCAGAAGCGGTAAAAAATCATCCCGATTTAGTACGGAAATATTTAGGGACTGTCGTGCCTTATCATGATAATTATTTTGCTGCTTTGAATTCGGCCGTATTCAGCGATGGTTCGTTTGTCTATATTCCTAAAGGGGTACGTTGTCCGATGGAATTGTCTACTTATTTCCGGATCAATGCCCGGAATACAGGACAGTTCGAACGTACACTGATTGTTGCTGAAGATGAGGCTTATGTGAGTTATCTGGAAGGTTGTACCGCTCCTCAACGCGATGAAAATCAGTTGCATGCAGCGATTGTGGAAATCGTTGTCGAGAAAAATGCAGAAGTGAAATACAGTACGGTACAGAATTGGTATCCCGGGGATAAGGACGGGAAAGGCGGAATTTATAATTTCGTTACTAAAAGAGGAATTTGCCGGGGCGAAAATGCCCGTTTGATCTGGGCTCAGGTAGAAACCGGTTCGGCTATTACCTGGAAATATCCCAGCACTATTTTAAAAGGAGATGGCTCGGTAAGTGAGTTTTATTCTGTAGCGGTTACCAATAATTATCAGCAGGCGGATACCGGTACAAAGATGATTCATATCGGTAACAATACCCGTAGCCGGATCGTTTCTAAAGGTATCTCCGCCGGGTTCAGCAGTAACTCTTACCGGGGAAAAGTAAAAGTGGTGAAGAGCTGCCAAAATGCCCGTAATTATTCTCAGTGCGATTCTTTATTGCTAGGGGACAAATGTGGGGCACATACGTTCCCTTACCTGGAAATCGAGAATTCGACGGCTCAGGTAGAACATGAGGCGACAACCTCTAAAATCGGCGAAGACCAGATTTTTTATTGCAACCAGCGGGGAATTTCGACCGAGGATGCTGTGGGCTTGATTATCAAAGGTTATGCCGGTGATGTCCTCAATAAAATGCCGATGGAGTTTGCGGTGGAAGCACAAAAGCTGTTGCAGATCAGTTTGGAGGGAAGTGTGGGGTAAAAAAGCTAAAAAGCAAAAAGCTAAAGGCTGGAGCCTAAAAAGGAGAAGGTAATAAGTAAAAGGGAGAAGAATAAAAAAAGTAAATTCATTCTGAAAGAAGTGAGATTATGTTAAAGATAAAAAACTTACATGCCTCGGTAGATGGCAAAGAAATATTGAAAGGCATTGATTTGGAAATCAAAGCCGGAGAAGTTCATGCAATCATGGGACCGAACGGTGCCGGAAAGAGTACGCTTTCTGCTGTGCTTACCGGTCGTGAACGTTTTGAGGTTACCCAGGGAGAAGTGGAATTCAATGGTAAAAATCTGCTGGAGATGCCGGCAGAAGACCGGGCCCGGGAAGGAATTTTCCTTAGTTTTCAGTATCCGGTAGAAATTCCGGGAGTGAGTACGGTGAATTTTTTGAAGACGGCAGTAAACGAGATTCGTAAATACCATGGACAGCCTCCTTATCCGGCCGGGGATTTCTTAAAGATGATCCGCCAGAAAATGGAATTGGTCGGGATCGACAATAAGTTGCTGAACCGTTCCCTGAATGAAGGTTTTTCCGGGGGAGAAAAGAAGAAAAACGAAATCTTTCAGATGGCGGTTCTCGAACCGAAATTAGCTATTCTGGATGAAACGGATTCCGGTTTGGATATCGATGCGTTACGAACGGTGGCCAATGGCGTGAACAAACTGAAAAAGCCGGAGAATGCCACGATTGTCATTACCCACTACCAGCGTTTGCTGGACTATATCGTACCCGATGTGGTACATGTATTGTATGACGGCCGTATTGTGAAAACCGCCGGCAAAGAGCTGGTAGCCGAACTGGAAGAGAAGGGATATGATTGGATCAAGGAAGAAGTAAAAGGTAAGTAGTCGGATATGAACGATTTTGAAAAAATAAATACCGATTTGGCAACTTTGTTCAGAGAAGGCCGGGCCCTGCTCGATGCAGGAAACAGCGCGGTAATGAACGGTTGCCGGGAGGAAGCATTCCGTAAATTTGTCGATTTGGGAGGAATCCCGAATAAACAGGAAGATTATATTTATCTGAATCTGCTGCCCTTATTCGGCAAAGATTATAACGTCGTGTTGAAATATATCCGGCAGGAGGTGGATATGAACGAAACTTTCCGCTGTGCTGTTACGGATTTGGTTACCACTCCCGTATTGACCGTGAACGGTTGGTGGTTCGATGGGAATCCGGCAGCCGAAATACCGGAGGAAGTGGTTATCTGTGGTTTGCAGGAAGCGAGTGTGAAATACCCTGATCTGTTTGCTAAACATTATAACCACTATGCGCCTGTCGCTCACCGGGATGGCTTAGTGGCGCTGAATACGGCATTTGCACAGGACGGTGTATTTGTTTATGTCCCTGACGATGTCGTTTTAGAACGCCCTTTGCAGATTATCAATCTCTTAAGGGCGAAGGCCGATCTGATGGGATTCCAACGTAACCTGATCGTACTGGGGAAAAATGCCAGAGCGACTGTACTGGTTTGCGATCACACGCTTTCAGAGCATGATTTTTTAATCAACAATACGACCGAAGTATATTTGGGCCCCAATGCCCATATGGAATATTATCAGGTACAGAATCAACATCTCAGGGCTTCCCAGATCAATTCTTTATTTGTCTCAGAACACCGTAATTCCACTTTTGAAAGTAATCTGGTGACCTTATACGGGGGTACTATCCGGAACAATATGTATGTCGCTTTGAATGAAGAAGGGGGAGAATGTCATTTGTACGGGATGTATATCCAGGATAAAAAACAGATTGTCGACAACTTTTCTTACATCGATCATATTGCTCCGCATTGTACGAGTAACGAACATTTCAAGGGTGTTCTGGATGATGCTGCACTGGCAAATTTCAGCGGATGTATCCGTGTGCGGCCGGATGCACAGAAGACCGAAGCTTATCAGGCCAATAACAACTTATTGCTGACAGATACCGCCCGGATAAATGCCAAACCCCAGCTGATCATCGATGCCGATGATGTGAAATGTAGCCATGGAGCGACGGTCGGACAGATCGATGAAGAAGCTATGTTCTATCTGCGTTCACGGGGAATCAGTCCGGAAGAAGCCCGGATGATGATGATGTTCGGGTTTGCTCACGACATTATCCGGCGGGTAAAACTCGAACCCCTGCGGGTGAAAATCGATGATTTGATTGATAAGCGGCTGAGGGGTGAATTATCGAAATGTTATAATTGCATTATGCAATGTAAAAAATAATCGGATATGTTCGACGTTGCAAAAGTCCGGAAAGATTTCCCGATATTGGAAGAACAGGTATACGGAAAACGCTTGGTATACCTGGATAATGGGGCGACGACTCAGCGGCCGTTGCAAGTCATTGAAAAAATGAACGAATATTACCTGAAGTACAACTCGAATGTACATCGGGGAGTCCATTTTTTGAGTAATAAATGTACCGATGCCAATGAGGAAGCCCGCGAAATTGTCCGGAAATTCATTCATGCCGGTTCGGATAAAGAAATTATTTTTACCCGGGGTACCACGGAAAGCATCAACCTGGTGGCTTTTTCTTTCGGAGAAGCTTTTATCCGGGAAGGTGATGAGATCCTGGTCACTGAAATGGAGCATCATGCCAATATTGTTCCCTGGCAGATGCTCTGTGAACGGAAAGGAGCGGTATTGAAAGTACTTCCGTTTAACGATAAAGGGGAACTCGATCTGTCACAACTGGATACTTTATTGACTCCGCGGGTGAAATTAGTTGGAGTCGCTTACGTTTCGAATGTGTTGGGGACGGTAAATCCGGTAAAAGAGCTGATCGGCCGGGCTCATCGGATCGGTGCAAAAGTGTTGGTCGACGGCGCACAAGCTGTTCAGCATATACCGATAGATGTGCAGGCGCTCGACTGTGATTTTTTTGTATTTTCAGGGCATAAGTTATATGGTCCTACAGGAGTCGGAGTGTTGTACGGTAAGGAGGATTTGCTGAATCGGATGCCTCCCTGGCAAGGTGGGGGAGAGATGATCAAAGAAGTACATTTCGAAAAGACGACTTATAACGAGCTTCCTTTTAAATTCGAAGCAGGAACTCCCGATTTTATCGGGGTGATCGGCTTGGGAGAAGCCATTCGTTATGTAGAATCCGTCGGTTTGCCAGAGATCGCTGTTTACGAACAGCAGTTGTTGGACTATGCGATGGAGCGGATGCGACAGGTTCCTGCTATACGGATTTTTGGCGAAGCTATACGGAAATCTTCCGTTCTGTCTTTTGCATTGGGAGAAATACATCATTCCGATACAGGCATATTGTTAGATAAAATGGGAATCGCTGTTCGTACGGGACAACTCTGTGCCGAACCGGTCATGCAACATTATGGGGTAACGGGCATGGTAAGGGCTTCGATCGGTATGTACAATACCTCTGAAGAAATCGATCTGTTTTGCGAAGGATTACACCGGGTGGCTAAAATGTTTAAGTTGGCCTGAATTTATATTTTGGTAAAGGATAGGATAAAAACTGATAAAAATGACAATCGAAGAAATAGAACAGGAAATTATAGATGAATTTTCTATATATGATGACTGGATGGATAAATATGCTTATCTGATCGAGTTGGGCTCGGGTCTGGAAGGGATGGATGAAGCACATAAGACCGAAGAAAATCTGATCAAGGGATGCCAGTCGAGGGTGTGGTTTCATGCCGATATGCGGGATGGTCTTTTGTATTTTACAGCTGACAGCGATGCAATTATCACCAAAGGCATCGCCGGATTGTTGATCCGGGTCTTTTCCGGACAGAAACCGGCGGATATCGCTAAAGCCGACCTGCATTTTATCGATGAGATCGGATTGACCCAGCATTTGTCGCCTACCCGTTCCAATGGCCTGCTTGCGATGGTGAAACAGATCAAACTTTATGCAATTGCTGCCGAGGCAGCTTCGCAAAATACGAAGTAAGAAATTTTAAACGATTAAAGACGGATGGATATGACTGCCAGTATAACAAGGGATCTGATTATTGAGAAATTGAGTACGGTTTATGATCCGGAGATTCCGGTGAATATCTGGGAATTGGGGTTGATATACGATATAGAATTTCCAAAGCCTTCCGAAGTTATCATTCACATGACCCTTACGGCTCCCGGATGCCCAATTGCCGATGAGATCGTGCAGCAAGTGCATGATGTGGTGATGGAAGTCGAAGGTATAGAAAGTGCTACCGTAAACCTGGTTTTCGAGCCGGCATGGACGCCCGACCGGATGAGTGAGGTGGCTAAGCTGGAGCTGGGATACGATATTTGAAGCGGAAAAAGAAGGAAGAAGAGAGTAAAATTTATAAAATATAATTGGAAGGATTTATTGAATATCTTGTTTATTTAACATACATTTACACCGTCAAATCTGTGATTAATTGGTGATTGAAATTATATAAGTGTATGAAGCGTATTTTGTTGATTGCGTGGGCAATCCTTTCATTAGGTAGTGTTGTTAAAGCTCAGGATGGGAACAATACATCTTATTTCTTATCAAATCTTCCACAGCAATTTCGGTTAAATCCTGCTTATCAGCCGGAGTATAAAGTCTTTATCGGTCTGCCGGGGCTCAGTGGCGTTTCCGTGAATTATCTGAACTCTTCGTTTACTGTCGAGGATCTGTTGTTCAAACGGGACGATTCGGTTTATATGGATGTGAATAAGTTTTATAAATCATTGCACAAACGGAATTACATCGCTTTTAATAATGAAAATTCTATTCTTTCCATCGGTGTGAAAGCTAAAAGTTGGTACGGGACTTTGGATATCACTCAGAAAAATGATTTTTTATTTCGTTATAACAAGGATTTGTTTACTTTCCTGAAATATGGTAATACAGACCATCCTTCTATGGATTTCGGGAAGTTGGGGGTCAATCTGAATTCTTATATCGAAGTGGCTTTAGGTTTGTCGAAACGGGTGAACAGTAAGCTTACCGTCGGAGGACGTTTGAAATATCTTGCAGGTATTGCGAATGCTCATATGACGGATTCTGAATTGGATGTGGTGACCGAGAGAGATGGAACGATGAAAATACACTCCCGGCAGAATATCAGGATCACCGCTCCGGTGAATATTCGTAACGAACAGACAGGTCTGCCGTTCGAACCCAACCAACCGATCGATTGGGACGATTTCGACTTCAATACCGACGACATCGGGGTTGCGGATTTTCTGAATACTAAAAATCCCGGTTTTGCTATCGATTTGGGAGGTGAATATCAATTCAACGATAAAATTAAATTGTTCGCCAGTTTGACGGATTTGGGGTTTATTCATTGGGGAAATAAGGATTTTCAGTATAATTTTTATCAGGATGCCCGGTTTACCTGGGAAGGGGCCGATATTTCCAATAGTGTGAATAAAGACAATGTAGGATATATTTCTATCGATAGTGCTTTCACGAAGTTGACAGACCAATTGAAAGATAGTTTGCAGCTGAGAAGCAGAGGTAGAGCTTATACTACGATGGTGAGCCCGAAATTGTATTTAGGAGCTACCTATCAGTTGAACCGTACCTTTTATGTCGGAGGGTTGTTCCGGGCTTCATTAGTTGATAAAATGTTTATTCCTTCACTGACTGCTTCGGTGAACGGACGCTTGATGCGTAATGTCAGTGCTTCGGTTTCATATAGCATTACCCGGGGGAGTTATGTGAATCTCGGTGCCGGTGTGACAGCAAAACTCGGTCCGTTCCAACTTTATCTGGAAACCGACAACTTATTGGCTTGCAATTATACCAATACACAGTCTGCTAATGCCCGCTTCGGGATAAATTTACTGTTCGGACATAAAGACAAGAAAAAGAGAAAAGCAGCCGAAAAAGAACCGCTGGAAGTGGTGATTGCATCTGTTCCGGTGAAAAAAGACACTGTCTGTAAAGAGGTGGCTCCTGAGGTTGATCCGATGGCTCCTATAAAAGAGGAGAAAGTAGTCGATATCGAAGGTGATTCAATCAGGGCTTATTATGTAATTGTCGGGAGTTTCAAGAGTAAACAAAGAGCGGAAAATTTGAGAAAACGCTTGGAATTTATGGGATTTAAAGAAAGTGCTATCCTAAGGAACGAAAATGGTATGTACCGGGTGACTACCGCCTCTTTCAATACCCACACCGATTGTTGGAATGAAGTATTCCTGATCAGGAAGAAGTATCCGCAATTTACCGATGCCTGGGGATTGGCGGTGAGATAATAGAAATATGAGTCGATATGAACGTGAAAGAATGGGTTCAGCAGGTGATAAAACCAGCTGAAATAGAAAAATATCTGGTAAACGGAAAAGACTTTATCGATGAAAAATCGATTTTCGGCAATCTTGAAAAATACCGTCAGCCGGATAAACAGCAAGTGCGGGATATTTTACAGAAGTCTCTGGATATAAAGTTATTATCTCCGGAAGAAACAGCTGTATTGTTGAATGTAGAAGATCCGGGACTGTTGGAAGAAATGCGTGAAGCCGCATTGCAGGTAAAAAAGAAAGTATATGACAACCGGATCGTCTTTTTCGCTCCCTTATATTGTTCCAACCTCTGCGTAAATAGTTGTGTCTATTGTGGGTTTCGAAGTGATAACTGTGCTGAAAAACGGCATGTATTGACTATGGAAGAGGTGAGACGGGAGACGGAGGCTGTGATCGACGAAGGACATAAACGTTTGATTGCCGTATATGGTGAGCATCCCCAAAGCGATGCCGACTATATTGCCGATAGTATGGCGACGATTTATGCTACCAAACGGGTAACTCCTACCGGAAATGGCTTTAATAATATCCGCCGCATCAATATCAATGCGGCGCCGATGAGTATAGAGAATCTGCGAAAACTGTGGCGTGCCGGAATCGGGACCTATCAGGTATTCCAGGAAACTTATCATCCGGGACGTTATGCTGAGTTGCATCCGGCCAATACGATTAAAGGAAATTTCCGTTGGCGTTTGTATGCAATGCATCGTGCAATGGATGCAGGGATAGATGATGTGGCTATCGGGGCTTTGTTCGGTTTGTACGACTGGCGTTTTGAGGTGATGGGGTTAGTTCATCATGCTCACGATCTGGAAAGACAGTTCGGTATCGGGCCGCACACCATTTCATTTCCGCGTATGCAGCCTGCTTTGGGATCGTTTGTGAGTGAAAATTCGCCTTATCTGGTCAGGGACGATGCTTTCCGCCGGCTGGTGACGGTGTTGCGTCTGGCCGTGCCTTATACAGGCTTGATTGTCACGGCCCGGGAGCGTGCTGAATTACGGCGTGAAATTATCAATTATGGTTGTACGCAGACGGATGCTTCTTCGAAAATCGGTATCGGAGCCTATTCCGAGAAAAAGGTGCAGGAAGAAAATCCCGATAAGGTTCAGTTTATGCTGGGCGACGAACGCAGTTTGGACGAAGTGATCCGCGAGTTGGCCGGAGACGGTTACATCACTTCTTTCTGTACTGCCGGTTATCGTTGCGGACGTACCGGGGATAAGATCATGAACTTGCTGGAAAAAGGAGTGGAAGGTAAATTCTGTAAGCTGAATGCCGTACTGACTTTCCGTGAATACCTGAATGATTATGCTTCGGCAGAAACCCGTCGGATCGGCGAGCAACTGATCGAAAAAGAACTGCGGGAAATCGAGGGAATGTCTTTTTTTACAGATAAGAAATTATTGCCGACTTTCCTGAATTATTATAAGCGAATTGCTTCCGGGGAACGGGATTTGTATATGTGATCGGGGCGGAGAGTCATTCTAATATTTTAGGTAAAGAAATAGTTTGTGCTTTATGAAATTCCGATTATCCCCCGGTATATGCTGTTCGATCCCAGAGGCAAGTTGTGATGTGGGAGGGACGTCGTCCGTCAGATCCGCTGCTGAAAAACAATGGGAAGAGATATTGTCATTTACTTACTAAGAGTTTGCAGACCTGAATTAACTATTTGCTGGAAGAGGACTCCCCGTCTTCCAGTTTTTATTTTTGTTGGGATGTCATTTGTCAATAGTTCGTTAAAAATTCGCCAAGCCTAAGCGGCTTTGGCGGTAAATAAAATGAGTTCTTTGAAAAGTTTGTCAATTAATTGCGTGTTTGGCTCAATCCCAGACACGCAAATAAATCGTTCAAGCATGTAAGCATTGTGTATGACTGACTTGCATGATGATATGGAATATTTTATTCCCATCTTCTTACAGGCAGCTTTGGCAAGGTTTATCGCTGTAAGTGATGCGTTGAAGTGAAATGCCAGTTTTCTGAAGTCGGTTGCCTGACAGTTCGTCATTCCGGCATGTTGCTTGGCATCGCGAAAGCAGAATTCGAGCTGGAAACGTGTCCTGTAGAAGTCTAAAACCTCCTTGGCATCCTGCATCTCGTCCGTGGAGAAATACAGCTGCCATTTGTCGGTTCTTCCATCCATAGGATACCATACAGCCAGAATCACAAAACGTTTGAGTGCTTTGGAATATGCTTTCAGTCCGTAAAGTCTGCCCTTGTCCACTTTGTATTCGGTACACCTGGTGGTGTCCAGATTTTCAAAGTCAATCTTTCCGTCATGCAATTTTGGGCGTCCGCGTTTTCCTGTCCTTTTTTCCAAAGTAGGATAAAACAGTACGGCATCATTCCTGAAACGGCTTATTACATGGAAATCATTTTCGCACAACGGCTTGATAAAAGTTGCCTTTGAAAAGAAAGCGTCACATACCACCCTGTTGGAAATTCGTTTCAGATGTTCCTGTATGCTGATAAGGTAAGAACTGTACCAGTCTACAAGATTCTTCCCACAGCTTTCCAACGTTGCGTTGTCAGGTGTCTGTACAGAGCCCAAAGTCATACATTCATGGTTGTCAACGTCAATAACTCCGATACCCGTTATTTCCAGTCCACGCCTGTATTCGCCGGCACAACCGGACCAGAAATAGCCAATCCACGGTGTTTTGCTACCTGATTTTGGAATGAAAGACGGATCAACGGCTATCGCCTTGCGACCACCTTTAAGGTGTTCCCTGATGATGGCTTCATTGAAGGAAAACCAGTCAAAGTCATCATTCTCAAAATTGTTCCGGTATGTCTGCTCCGAGAAACATCCATATCGTCCCATTTGAAGGAAATTGATGCGGTCAGGTATGGCCATGAATAATTTTATTGCATCCATGAATACTTTCTGAAAAGATTTGCTTATATTTACAACTGATTCGAGAGCATTCCTGCACTCGGATTGGTATTGCATAAGGAGTGATTCTTTAGTCATAATTAAAAGTAGTGAAGTACTTCTAATTTACTAATAATCAATGAATTATGCAATACTTTTCCTCTTTGTTTTCAGCTGTTTAGCATATATTTTTCATCCCTTCTCTTACTTCTTAACGATTCATTTTTGACAGTATTTCAATGATCTCTTGAATATATTTTTGAACCGGATTATGCCGATTCTATGTTTAATTTTAATTTATCGGTAAAAATTTACCGAAGTATTGTTGCTATATTAAACTCAATTTATTTGATAAATGGATGTTACAAGTGAAGTACAGCTTGATTACATTACATAATCTCATCGTTCCTTTCCTCTTGGTAGCTACATTCTTGAAAGTCTGATTGGCATTAATAATGTTTATCCGCTTGATTATCCAATATAAATCATTAACTTTGTAATGTTGGAACAAGGCAAATTCCTATCGGAAAAACATAGAAATGAAGCAGGTGCAGAGCTGGGTGCTTTTTATGGAAGATTCTTATAACAGACTGAATATCAGTTTTGATTAAAGACTCCGTTAGTCCCGTACGCACCGCTTGATAAAGAGGAAAAACAAGAAAAGTCCTGAGGTTTAATACTTTGGGACTTTTTCTTTTTCCACTCACCCAAGCGAAAGTACCCGAATCCGGTAGTTCCCAGATAGTGCAGATAGTGTTTCAAAAAGTGTGTATTTTCCTTGTTTTTCCATCTTTGCAAATCTATTCATTTTTAATAAAACAATCTTGATTCTAAAAAAGTTGGAAACACGATCATCGAAACAGAATTATTTTCTATACTTTTGTCCTGCAATCGCTTAACAAAAAGTATTCACTTCCAATGAAACTCTGTATATAGCTACGCTCGACGAATAGCTCCACATGATAAAGCTATTCAGCTATCAGACAAATATTTCCAAAAATTTGTCCTGAGTTTTATATCCTTTTATTTATGAATTTACGAACTGAGGCAACTGCTTGTGTACAGCAAGTCAGACCGCACTATTTACAGTTGAGCGATGAATTATACCTATAAACAAATCTGGCTCATCAACTTTCCGGTAATGATGAGCATTTTAATGGAACAGCTGATCAATATTACAGATGCAGTCTTTTTAGGCCATGTCGGAGAAATAGAATTAGGAGCTTCTGCCATTGCCGGAATTTATTATCTGGCCGTTTATATGCTTGGGTTCGGATTCAGTATCGGATTGCAAGTGATGATTGCCCGAGAAAACGGAGAACAAGATTACCAAGAAACAGGCAAAATATTTTTTCAAGGGTTATTGTTTCTAATGGGACTAGCCCTCTTTCTTTACCTAACGGTACATATCGTTTCGCCAGTCATTTTCAAAAGATCGATCAATTCTCCCGAAATTTACCAAGCAATTATCCGATATCTGGATTGGCGTAGCCTGGGATTATTGTTTTCATTTCCTTTTTTAGCTATACGTTCCTTCCTTGTCGGCATAACGTATACCCGGGCTCTATCAGGAGCAGCTATCGTTGCAATAGGGATCAATATTCCTCTCAACTACTTCCTGATATTCATGCAGCATTTAGGCATATCCGGAGCGGCTATCGCCTCTTCACTGGCAGAAGGAGGGTCTTTCATTACCTTATGCATCTATATGTGGATAAAAACAGACAAAATAAAATATGGTTTACGGACAGTCTATGATGGACAATTACTCATCGCAGTACTCAAATTATCGGTATGGAGCATGTCTCATGCTTTTATCAGTGTAGCCCCCTGGTTCCTGTTTTTTGTAGGTATCGAACATTTAGGTAAAACCGAATTAGCTGTTTCTAATATCACCAGAAGTGTCTCCGCTCTATTTTTTGTCATCGTTAATTCCTTCGCTGTCACCACCGGAGCATTAGTCAGTAATTCCATAGGAGCAGGAGAAAAAGCAAATCTCTTCCCTATCTGCCGAAAAATTCTAAAATTGGGGTATTCCATCGGTATCCCCTTGATTGGCATTGTCCTGATCTGCCACCGATCGATTATCGGAATCTATACAACCGATGAATCATTGATACAATCGGCTGTTGCACCTTTGGTTGTCACATTGCTGAATTATTCATTTGCTTTACCCGGTTATGTTTACCTCAATGCAGTCGGTGGTACCGGAAAAACAAAGATCACTTTTATATTTCAGGCCATCGCAACAGGCATATACTTAATTTATCTGTATGGATTAAATAACAGTACAAATACCACACTAACGCTATACTTAACGGCTGAATATCTTTTTGTGATTTTATTGGCCTTACAATCTATCGTCTATCTGAAAAAGAAACACTATTAAAAAACAAATAAAATGATATCGAAAATATATCCTCGTACTGGAGACAAGCAAACGGTATACCTACCCGCAAAATCTGTAAACGCATGGACACTATGGTTATAAAGGATTACCCTAAAGTCTCGATGACAGTTTAATATTTTTAAGCTTAACCGCGGAGTATTTCTAGCACCCCGAGTTACTTTTTCATTTTATAAATTAACAAAGCCATCCCATCCTCCAAATGTTTTTCGAACTCTGCATCAGCCCGGGGAAAACCGGATTCGACGTGCTCGTCGTAAAACTCTTTATTGACGATCGCTTCGATAAAATGTCCCTGAGTATCACAGCAATCCGGAAAAGCCATATAAGGAGAGGAAACTTCGGAAGGATTTGCAAGCAACTGCCCGGACGGTACATGAAAAAGATAACATTCGTCCAAATCTTTTTTCCTTACTTCCATTGCGATATAGTCTCCGTCAACAACCGGAGTTTCGTATATATAGTTACAAGAACCTCCGATTATCAAGTCATAGTCCCCGCGGTAAGATTCCGGAATCTGATTCACACCGAAATCGATCCGGATTCTTCTCAGACTATCCGGATTTGCTTTATCCAGTATAACGAACGAATCGTTCATACACCAATTAAAAACCACTTCCCGGTCGTTTGAAGTAAAATAGACCTCTTTTCCTATAGGATCGCCTTCTTCCTCAAAAGGCAACAGGCGTTGAATAATATTCAGATCGTTGTCCGTAATCAAAAGACGATAAGAAGGTTGAGAGGGGGGTAAATGCCCATCTTTGAAAAAACAAAAAGTAAAAATCATCCGTCCCCGACTCAAAGTCTCGAAATCCCAAGCAATAAAAGCCATTTTTTTCTTGGCAACATAGGCCCCTGTCCGGTTGTCAAAAACATGAAGACCGGGCAGAAAAGTATCTAACACATAAAGACAGGAGTCGTCGACGGCAAAACTTTTGATCTGAAGATATTCTCCACTGCCACGCCCCTGCCGGTCGATCACATACTGAAACCTTCCTATTGTATCATAGACAACTATTTTGTGATTGGAAAAATCCCCCAGATAGATCTTATCTTCCCTGCAAACCATTTTATTTACATAAGCCAGTAAAGCTTCGTCTTTATCTTCCAATTTCAAGTATTTTACAGTATCGATATATTCCAGGATAGGTGTGTTAACAGAAGGGGGAAAAGATATCGTCAGATCTGCATTCACTTCCTTGTTTCCGCATCCCTCTTTGCAAGCGTATAGACTGCATACCATAAGCAAAAAAATACAAACGTTCCTCATCTTTCTAAAAAATTATCCACCCCCTATCAACTTGCTTTTGCTCAAGTCAATTTCAAAGGTTATTGCCTTACATTTATGTCTGCAATATACCTAAAATTATACATTTCCCCCAATTCATCGATTTAAAATTATGCTGATTATCCCTTCTCCCTCAGCACAACAAACATAAGTGTTGAAATTACGTTTTTATAATGTTTAGCTATACACTGACCTTTTACAAGTATTTTTCTACCTAAAAAATAAATTTTTGAATGTATTATTACATAAAATTCAAAATTTGCCAAACAATGATAAAACTCAACAGATTATTTACAGGCTTATTTTTGTCCGCCCACCTATTGGTACAAAGTCAAATCCACGAAATGAACATTTCGACCTACAAACCGGGAGCTCCCATTCAGCTTACCATGTACGGTCTCTTTTTTGAAGACATCAATTATGGTGCAGACGGAAGATTGTATGCAGAATTAATCAAAAACCGCTCTTTCGAATTCCCTTAATCTTTGATGGGCTGGCAAACATTCGGAAAGCTAGAAGTAAAGAATGACGGTCCGTTCGAATACAACCCTCATTATGTTCGCCTCTCTCCCTCCGGTTATCCCCATAAATGGACAAGCCTGGAAAATGAAGGTTATTTCGGTATCGGTGTAAAAAAAGGAGAACAATACCGCTTCAGCGTCTGGACACGTATACCTGACGGGAAAGAAGCTGTAAATTACCAAAGTTACGGTTGGGGATTTTTTGAGTTTTTCCAATTAGCCGAAGAAATCGGAGCGACACCACTTCCGGTTTTAAGCTATGGCCCGGCTTGCCAGTTCCAGAATAACGATGCTTCTGCTCACATAGCTCCCGACGATCTCGCTCCTTATATTCAGAATGCTTTGGATTTGATCGAGTTCGCTAACGGTACTCCGACTCCGAGTACAACCTGGGGCAAAATACGGGCAGAAATGGACCATCCGGAATACCTATCCGGAAATTCAGATTATCGGCAGTTCGGGTCCGAATTCCGAAGGAGATCAATTCGACTATCTATGGCCGGAAATAAAACGCCTACAAGTAGACCTGGTCAACGAATATTTTTACAGACCGGAAAGCTGGTTTTTATCCCAAGGTAACCGGTATGATCGATATGACCGTAAAGGTCCTAAAGTTTTAGCAGGAGAGTATGCTTGTCATGGTCAGGGGAAAAAATGGAATCATTTCAATGCAGCACTTTTGGAAACAGCCTTTATGACGGGAATGGAACGGAACGCCGACGTAATCCACATGGCCACTTATGCACCACCTCTCTTTGCCCGTACAGAGGGATGGCAATGGCGACCGGATATGATTTGGTTCGACAATCTACATGCCGTACGCACTAGTAGTTATTATGTACAACAACTATTTTCGAGAAATAAAGGTAATCAGGTACTCCCCCTAACGATGAATCAAAAGCCTGTTGCCGGCAATGACGATCAGTACGGCCTCTTTGCCAGCGCGGTTTGGGATAACGATACCCGGGAAATTATTGTGAAGGTAGTCAATACTTCCGGGCAACCTCAGAAGCTGGCATTCAATTTCGACGGATTGACCCCCCAGGAAAGACTGACAAACGGAACTTGCATCCAACTCCGGTCCAATGAACCGAGACTAGAAAACACCCTGGAGCAGTCCAATTTGATCCAACCGGACGAATTTCCGATTCAATTTTCCGGCAAAACGCTGTAGCAAACCATTCCTGCCAGTACTTTTGCTATCTATAAATTCCAAAAAGAAATAGCAGGACCAATAAGATAAGTTAACCTTAGGTTACTGAAAACAAAAAAACGTGCCAGGGAAAACCTGACACATTTCTTTTGCCGAGAGTTCATTTTAGTCACCCAGAGTGGCAACCATCACAGCTTTAATCGTATGCATACGGTTTTCAGCTTCATCGAATACGATAGAATTCGGAGATTCGAATACATCTTCCGTCACTTCGATACCGTTCAGGCCGAATTGTTTATGTACATCACGACCTACCTGAGTTTCCAGATTATGGTAAGCGGGCAGACAGTGCATAAATTTACAATTCTTATTTCCTGTCATTTCCATCACTTTTGCATTCACCTGATAAGGCATCAACAATTTAATCCGTTCTGCCCATACTTCGGCAGGTTCTCCCATAGATACCCATACGTCGGTATATAAGAAATCACATCCTTTCACTCCAGCTTCTACATTATCGGTTACAGTCACCGTTGCACCCGTTTCCTTTGCAATCTCCTGACAAGTAGCGATCAATTCGGCAGCCGGTTGTAAAGCTTTAGGTGCAACAATCCGAACATCCATACCCATTTTAGCACCACCGACCATCAAAGAATTACCCATATTGAAACGAGCATCTCCCAAATAAGCAAAAGTTACTTTGTTCAGGGGTTTATCGGTATGTTCCGACATAGTCAGGAAGTCAGCCAGGATCTGAGTCGGATGGAATTCATTGGTCAAACCGTTCCAAACAGGTACACCGGCATATTTAGCCAATTCTTCAACAACATCCTGAGCAAATCCACGATATTCGATACCATCGTACATTCTCCCGAGTACACGGGCCGTATCTTTCATCGATTCTTTCACACCTATCTGCGATCCGGTAGGTCCCAGATAGGTGGCATGAGCACCCTGATCATAGGCAGCCACTTCAAAAGCACAACGGGTACGGGTTGAAGTCTTTTCAAATATTAAAGCGATATTTTTACCTTTCAAACGGGGCTGTTCAGTTCCGGCATATTTTGCTCTTTTCAGATCGGCAGCCAGATCCAACATGTATTTAATCTCTGCGGGGGTGAAGTCCAACAACTTCAGAAAATTCCTGTTTCTTAAATTAAAAGCCATAATCTTCTTTATTTTAAATTGTAAATTTCAGATTCCAAAATCCTGGTAATGGACAAAAGTATAAAAAATAAACTAATTCTAACACTAATTTCGTACACCTATTCTTAATCGTAATGCATGGTAATTTTAGAACCGTAACGACGGTCTTCCAGCTTGGTAGCTTCGGTGATTACCGCTTTCTGTCCACCTTTCTCGACAAAAGAAAGACAAGCCCGGATCTTCGGTGCCATACTTCCTTCTCCGAAAGTCCCGGCTTCCAGATATTTCATCGTATCGGCATAATCGAGGAACTCCAAAACCTCTTGGGTCGGTTTACGGAAATCTTTATAAATATAAGGGACATCGGTCAGAATATACAACTCATCGGCTTTCACCCTTGCTCCGATCATTGCCGAAGCCAAATCCTTATCGATCACTCCTTCGAGCGGCTGCAACATTCCTTCCCCATCCACATATACAGGGATACCGCCACCTCCACCGGTGATCACAATACTTCCCGAACGAGCCATCCGTTCCACCAAAGCAGCATTTTTAAAATCGATAGGGGCAGGAGACGGTACTACTCTTCTCCACCCTCCTTCTACTTTAATCTCTTCTTTAAAAATCCATCCATGTTCTGCAGCCAATTTATCTGCTTCTTCGCGGGTATAAATTCTACCAACCCGTTTAGTCGGATTCTGTAATGCCGGATCGTGCTCGTCGACAACAACCTGAGAAATCATAGAAACAACATGCCGGGTAAGTCCGTGTTCCCGGAGTATATTCCGCAAATTTCTCTCGATCATATAGCCGATCTCACCTTGTGAATAAGCCACACACATATCCAATGTCATGGGAGGTAACCCATACATTTTTACTCCGGCATCGTCACTCATCAGGATATTTCCTACCTGAGGACCGTTTCCGTGAGTAATAATCAGATTATACCCTTCACGAACCAGATAAATCAGATTCTCCAAAGTCTCCCGGATATTTTGGTTCTGTTCTTCGACAGTACCTTTCTGATTGCCTCTCAGTATGGCATTTCCCCCCAAAGCAATCACAGCTAATTTCTTTTCTTCCATATATTTCCTTTTAAATTGTTTCTAATTTCATCGTTCTCATTTTATTTCTTAACTAAAACCAGACGACAGATTCATATTCTTTACTTTCAGGAGCACATCCTCCTCTACAAATTTAGGAAAATAAGCTGTTCGAAAAATAGCAAAATGACGATTTTCAGCAACTGCAAACGTTTGATAATCAACAACAGGTATAATTATTCCGTGGATTTTTATAATTATGCGGCGCAAAATCGGAACTTTGATCGTTTTTTCTTATCTTTGCAAAACTATGCAAGAAAAGGATAAAAACACGAGTAACAGCGCTTGGGTGAGCAGATTAATGAACAAATATACCATTACCCTGCTTATTTTTTTGGTGTGGCTTGCTTTTTTTGACCGGAACAGCCTGGTAGGTAAAATGCAATTGCGAGGAAAAATCGCTACTTTGAAAAAAGAAAAAGCTTACTACCAGAATAAGATAGAAGAAGATAACCGGAAAATGAAGGAATTATTGAGTAATAAAGATAATCTCGAGAAATTTGCCAGAGAACAATACCTTATGAAAAATAAAAACGAAGATATCTTTGTTATCGTAAATAAATAGGAACGTGGGAAGAATACTGGCCATCGATTACGGGAAAAAAAGAGTCGGTTTAGCAGTGAGCGATCCTTGCGGAATTATAGCAACAGGCTTGCAAACCGTTTTATCTCAAGAGATATTCCGATTTCTGGAAGCATATTTATCCCATGAAAAAGTAGATCTTTTTGTTGTCGGTCATCCCAAACAGATGGATAACAGCGACTCGGAAAGTATGACCTATATCAAGCCTTTCCTGAGTGGTTTGAAACGCAGATTCCCGCATATCCCCATAGTCATGTATGACGAACGCTTTACTTCTGTTCTGGCTCATAAAGCCCTCTTAGAAGGAGGTGCCAAAAAAAAGACACGTCAGGATAAAGCTTTAATCGACACGATGAGTGCAACCATTATCCTGACTTCTTACATGGAACAACAACGGAATTTAAAAATTTAAAAGCTTTACATATATGTTTTTACCTATAGTAGTCTACGGACACCCGATCTTACGTAAAATTTCAGAAGATATCACCCCCGAATACCCCGAACTGGAAAAATTCATCCGGGATCTTTTTCAAACGATGGACGAAGCAGACGGAGTCGGCCTGGCAGCTCCGCAAGTCGGACGAAATATCCGTATATTCGTTGTCGATGCAAATGCTTTCGAAGAAATGGATCCTGATTGTAAAGGTTTCAGAAAAGCCTTTATCAATGCGCATATCCTCGAACGTTGGGGAGATGAAATCAGCCGCAACGAAGGATGTATCAGTATCCCCGGTATCCACGAAGACGTCAAACGCCCCAACTGTATACGAATCAGCTATATGGACGAGCAAGGACAAGAACACGAAGAGGAGTTTTGCGGTATTAAAGCCTGGATCATCCAACACGAATACGATCACCTGGAAGGTATTCTGTTTACAGATCATCTGTCTGCTTTAAAAAAGAGAATTCTGAAAAATAAGCTGAATAATATCAGTACCGGAAAATTCAAACCTGCTTATCGGGTAATTCTTCCCAAATAAACCGCTCAAAATATTGGATAATTGAAAATTTTTCCGTAATTTATACAAGAAAAATTTTCAATTATTTTATGCAGGTGTAACTTTCAATTATAAGTATCCTTTTATCTATCTGTTAGCGGCTCTTATCGGAGGTATTCTTATCGATATGCCGTTGATAGCGGCTATTTATTGTTTCTTCATCGGCCTGTTTCTTGTTTTACTAAGTTTCATTTTTCAATTGTCTCCCGGCTGGAAAGAACTATTTTTAATTGTAACGGTCCTAAGTTACGGATTCGTTATTTCTGCTCCGCCTCTTTTTACTCCTTTTCCCGACAAAATCTATCGCATCGATGGCCGGTGTAATGAAATACTCCCACACCATAATCTGATCTTATCCGTGAGCAATCAAAACTACTATCTCAGTCATTTTTATACCGATACCATTTATATGCCTGGCGACTCCCTGCATTTCAATGCCCGTATACTCCCTTTCCGACAGAATGCCAATCCCGGTGAATTCAGTTATGCCCGCTATTTAAAACAAAAAAACGTTTTTTTTCATCTACTACCGGTTAGTCCCATCCGGCAAAACGGTCATTCGGACGATTTATACACCGTTTTCGATCATCTTCGCAAGAAATGGCTAAGTAAGACCCATCGGTTATTTTCAGACTCTACCTGTTGCCAACTCGTAAACGCTCTCTGTCTGGGATATAAAAACGACCTCGACAGCGAGGTACAAAATCTATTTATCTCGACGGGAACAGTCCATCTTTTATCGGTCTCCGGTCTGCATACCGGTGCTATTTACTTATTTATACTGTTTATTTTCAAAAGTATCGGTTTCCCTTCCCGTAAAATTACTTTTGTGGTACTCCCGATTCTTTGGTGTTACGTTTGTCTCACCGGTTTATCCCCATCCGTTGTCAGGGCTGCAACGATCCTTTCTTTTATTCATATCGGTCAATATTTCAACCGATCCTATACCCCCCCTGAACTCTGTTGCAGCAGCAGCTTTTCTAACCTTATCGTTTCATCCCTCGAATTTGTATTCACTCAGTTTCCTGTTATCGTACAGCGCTTATACCGGTATATTGACTATTTATCCCTTTTTATATCGATTTGCCGGAAAGCTCCCCCCTTTTCCGGCCAAAATATATGCCTGTTGCTGTATTACAGTAGCAGCTCAATTGCCGACTCTTCCCATCAGCGCCTATTATTTCCATACGATCAATTTGAACGGCTTCTTAGCCAACCTGGTCGCGGTTCCATTAGCTACTTTTCTGCTCTATGCCGCCATGCTTTGTCTGATATTCCCCTTTCTACTCAGTCAGTACCTGGCCTGGATTCCGGAAGTGACAGAAAAAATAATCATGGGATTTCTGCATATCTTCGCTCCTTACAGTTTCAACCTGCATCACTTGTATCCCTCTGTTCCCACCGTTTTATTGTCCTATATCAGTTTGATTTTTCTATATCTCTATTTTACCAAACCCGGGAAAAAATGGAGAAGATATTCCATGTTCACTCTCTTTATTCTCTTATGCTGGAATATATCCTCCCATTTTTATCTTGCCAATCGCCAGGAAATCATCGTATTTCAACTTCCTCAAAAAAGTGCTATTATACTGAATTATAAGGGATATTATACTTATTTACTCCGGTCTTCCGACAGCCTCCCGCAAACGCAGCCCTATATCGCTCAGAACAATCTCCGGTCATTACCCGACCATCAAGGCTTTCTGGGTAACGGACTCAGCTATCATTCCGGACAGCTCTGTTCTTTAAAAGACACTCTGACAATCGCCTCCGCCTCAAACCTTCCCCTAACGAAAGGTCAGATACTAATCGTAACCCATAATCTCAGTCCGGAAAAAATATTTTCTCCTGAAGAACACCGATATCCTGCACAAATAGTCCTTGACGGTTCCAATACAGCATTTAACATTCGTTTATGGGACAAATTTTGCCGTCAGCATCATCTCACTCTCGTCAACACAGCAGAGACCGGAAGTTTCCGATATTCCCTCCGATAAAGTTTTAGCATAAACACTGGCTTAATCTATTATTTTCAGTAAATTTGCAATCCAATAAATTGAAATCAAAATATTTCACAAACAATGAACATCGTTATCGCCGGGGCTGGAGCTGTCGGTACACATTTGGCTAAAATGCTTAGCCGACAAGAACACAACATTATGCTGATCGATACAAATCAGGATAAACTGGAGGATCTGGAAAGCCAGATCGATATCCTCTCTATCGTCGGTTCGTGTACTTCAATCGGTGCTCTGAAAGATGCAGAAGTCGGAAAATGTGATTTATATATTGCTGTAAATCCTCAAGAAGATCAGAATATCAATTCTGCTATATTGGCCAAAAAACTAGGAGCTAAACGAACGATCGCCCGGGTCAATAACAGTGAATATCTGGAAATCGAAAATGCAGAATACCTGCGTTCTATCGGTATCGATTCACTGATCTATCCGGAACGGTTGGCAGCCGAAGAAATCGTTGCTTCGCTAAAACAAATCGGTTCCAGACAGATGCATGAGTTTTCGGACGGACGTCTGCAATTGTTAGGGATAAAACTTTGGGATAATGCGCTTATCCTCAACCATACCTTGATCAAAATGGCAGAAATCTATGGAGCCGATCAGTTCCGGATCGTTGCCATCAAACGCCACAACCATACCATCATCCCCCGGGGAAACGACGAATTGAAATATGGAGATCTGGTTTTTATCGTCACCCGACCTTCTTTTATTCCGAATGTTTTCGCCTTATGTGGTAAAGAACAATTTGAAATCAAAAATATAGTAATTGTCGGAGCTTCCAGAATAGGTATAAAAACAGCCTCTCTGCTGGAAAAAAATTACCATGTCAAGATTATCGAGAAAGACCGTGAAAAATGCATCCAACTGGCCGACAAACTAAAATCTACGCTGGTGATTAACGGGGACGGACGAGATCTTACTTTACTGAGGGAAGAAGGTATTAAAAATGTAGACGCTTTTATCAGTCTGACAGGTTCTTCAGAAACCAATATATTGTCTTGCCTCTTAGCTAAAAAAATGGGGGTCAAGAAAAGTGTAGCCGAAGTGGAAAATATCGATTACATCGACCTGGCAGAAAATATCGGAATCGGTACGTTAATCAATACCAAACTGATTGCAGCCTCCCATATTTACCGTTACACCATGAATGTCGATGTCCGCCATCTGAAATTTTTGACTTTTTCAGAAGCGGAAGTATTCGAACTGAAAGCTCAGCCTGGGTCTAAAATCACAAAGTATTCTTTACAAGACGTTCACTTCCCGGATGACGCCACTGTCGGAGGAGTATTCCGGGGCGACGAAACCATTATAGCTAAAGGTGATGTGCAGATACAGGCCGGGGATACGGTAGTGATCTTTGCTCTGCAAAATGCTGTCAAAAAAGTAATTAAATATTTCCAATAAATTTTTTCAGAAGATGATAAACTTTCGTTTTATCGCCAATCTGATGGGAAGGCTGTTACTGATCGAGAGTGCCTTCTTATTGTTATGTGTCCTGATTGCTTTAATTTATGGTGAACATGATGCATCGGCTTTCTTTTATACCTCCCTGATCACCATGAGTGCCGGTTTCCTGTTGTCTAAACTGATAAAAATCAAAGACCGGGTATTGGCCAAAAAAGATGGTTATTTCATGGTAACGATGGTATGGATCATCTTCTCCCTTTTCGGTAGCCTACCTTATATGATCGGGAATACAATCCCTTCCTTTGCAGATGCCTTTTTTGAAACCATGTCGGGGTTCACCACGACGGGCTCTTCTATTCTGAATCATGTTGAAGCACTTCCTCATGCCACCTTATTTTGGCGTTCCCTGACCCAATGGCTGGGAGGATTAGGGATTATTATGCTATTTATCGCCATATTACCGAGTCTCGGAATAGAGGGACGGGATCTTTATGTGGCAGAAGTCCCAGGGCCTACACACAATAAAACTTCATTTACCTTTACTTCTTCTGCCCGGCAAATGTGGATTCTCTACACCATCCTGACACTTCTACAAACCCTTTTGCTCCTATTCGGAGGAATGAATCTCTTCGATGGTATCTGTCATGCATTCACCACGATGGCCACCGGAGGATTCTCGACCAAACAAAATAGTATCGCTTATTGGGATTCCGCTTATATCCAATATGTCATCATCATTTTTACTTTTATGGCAGGGACCAATTTCGGACTTTTACATACAGCTATCCGTGGTAATTGGAGGAAACTGATCCAGGATAATGAATTTCAACTCTATTTCACGATTGTCTTGCTAGCCAGCGTTGTGATCGGTGTAGGACTTTACGTCATCGGCTGGGCAGACTTCGAGAAGAGTATGCGTGATGCCACCTTTCAGGTAGTTACTTTAATCACGACAACGGGATTTGCAACCGCCGATTATCTGCTTTGGCCTCCCTTGTTAGGTTTGATTCTGTTCTTACTTCTTTTCGTCGGAGCCTCAGCCGGTTCTACAGCCGGAGGAATGAAAGTCGTACGGGTTTATCTGCTATTTAAAAATTCTTTTGTAGAGTTAAAGCGTATTATTCACCCCAATGGTATTATCAATGTCAAATACAACAATAAAAGCGTTCATCCCAATATAATGACGGGGATTATGGCTTTTGCCATTTTATTCATGATTGTATTTACCATCGGGAGTCTGATCATGACCATCTTTACGGAAGATATCATTACCGCCTGCAGTGCCGTCGTCAGCTCGATGAGTAATGTAGGTCCCGGATTCGGCAGTGTCGGTCCGATGTTTTCCTATGCGCACCTGAATGATTTTGCCAAATTATTCCTGGCTTTTTTAATGCTGGTAGGACGTCTGGAGATCTTTACCGTCATGGTGTTGTTTACAAAAGCTTTCTGGAGAAAATAATCAGGCTATCCGTTCTAAAGTCAGATCGGGCAAACTTTGCATAAACTGAAATAATTCACTCTCATCCAGATAGCGTTTGGTCTTGATCACCATCGTTACATGGTATAAATCGGCATGTTCGAGAGGCTCGTGTTGCATATCATAACTGGCAATCCGATAATTTCTCAAATGTAGTTCATTGGTCACCCGCTTCAAATTTTCTTTATCGGTAGTGGCAAATACCAGCAATGAACTATGTTCTCCTACATTTTTAAAAATAATAGTCAGAAATTCAAGTCCTATTAAAGTCAGGATCATGGCGAATACTCCGATCCAATACATACCTCCTCCGACAGCCAGTCCGATACCCGAAGTCGCCCATAAACCGGCAGCCGTCGTTAAGCCTCGTACAAACTGTTTTTGAATCAGAATAGTCCCTGCTCCGATAAAACCGATACCACTGACCACCTGAGCAGCCACTCGACTCGGATCCAAACCATAACCCGGCTTAGCCAAGACATCGGCAAATCCATATTGTGATACAATCATAATCAAAGCACTTCCCAAAGCAACCAAAAAGTGCGTCCTCAATCCCGCCTCCTTAGCCCGATACTCCCGATCCCAGCCGATCACCCCTCCCAAAACTCCAGCTAACAATAACCGAAAAATACAGTCCCAAAGCATAAAAACCTCCTTTCAATAACCTTTACTATCCCATTACGTTCTATCTGATCAAACGTTTCTTTTCTACGACAAAAAGAATGCCAAAAAAAGCTGTCCCATATACCCGGAACAGCCTTCATTTCTTTTCTCCTCTGCTTCCTGCTTTCACTTCAATTCTCCGATTCCTTGCCGGATGACTTCTATCCGGTCATCGGTACAATCGACAACTGTCGAGGCAACATTCTGTCCAAAACCACCGTCGATCACCAAATCCACCAATTTCTCATATTTTTCATGAATCAATTCAGGATCGGTCATATATTCAACCACCTCGTCTTCAGCTTTAACCGAAGTAGTCAGTAAAGGATTACCCAGTTCTTCAACAATAGACATCACGATATAATTATCCGGAATCCGGATACCGATAGTCTTCCGCCTATTGATCATCACATTAGGCAATTTATTAGTTGCCGGCAATACAAAAGTAAAAGGCCCGGGTAGATTACGTTTCATCACCTTAAAAACCTCGTTATTTACTTTCGCATAAGCAGCGATATTCGACAGATCCCGGCAAATCATCGAAAAATTGGCTTTCTCAGGTTTGATATTTTTCAACTGGCAAACACGCTGCACAGCTTTGACATTATTAATGTCACAACCGATCGCATAAATTGTATCCGTCGGATAGATAATAATGCCACCGGCTTTCAACACCTCTACAACTTTAAGGATATCCCGGGTATTAGGATTATCCTCAAATAATTTGATATACATGAAGCGTCAACCGTTTACCTTTTTGTAATCTTCCAGGAATTTAGCCAGTCCACTATCTGTCAACGGATGATTCAGTAATCCTTTGATAGCAGCCAACGGACAGGTTGCGACATCGGCACCAGCCTCTATACACTGAATGATGTGTTGCGTATTCCGGATCGAAGCAGCCAGAACCTGAGTATGGAAACCATAATAACTGTACATATCCACGATCTTACTAACCAACTCGATACCATCACTACAAATATCGTCCAGACGGCCCACAAAAGGAGATACATAGGTAGCTCCGGCTTTTGCAGCCAATAAAGCCTGCCCCGGAGAAAATACTAAAGTACAATTGGTACGGATACCTTTTCCGGTAAAATATTTTATAGCTTTAATCCCTTCGGCAATACAAGGAACTTTGACTACAATATTCGGATGCAAAGCGGCCAATTCTTCTCCTTCTTTTATCATTCCCTCATAATCGGTAGCAATCACTTCAGCACTCACATCTCCCTGGACGATATTACAAATATCGACATAATGTTTTTTACAATTCTCCACTCCTTTAATCCCCTCTTTAGCCATCAACGATGGATTGGTCGTCACTCCATCCAACACTCCCAGATCATTTGCTTCTCTAATTTGATCCAAATTAGCCGTGTCAATAAAAAATTTCATAGGTTTTATTTTTAAAAAGTTTGCAGTTTTTATAAATCACGTAACAAAATTAGAATATTCCGCTCAATAAAGCTATTATATTCTGATATTTTTCAATTTATAAAAACGGGGAATTCGGCAAAACAAACCTATTTTTTACTTCAGATGTTATAAAATACTTCAGAAAAAACTCTAATCCGACAAACAAATATTTTATCTATACACAAACCATTCGGTAAAGTATTACCGTATATACTCTTAACATGATGTCGAAAAAAATATCATATCAAAGCCAACGGGATTGTCTCCATGTATGCCTGATCCTGATCATCCTGTTCAGTTTCGCTTATTATGAAGCTGAACGAAAAAATTCAGTGTCTCCTCCGGAAGAAAATCAGATAACTACGACTGATTCGATCACTCCTTCCAGATTTGTCAACAGTTATTGAATATTATTCCCCAGCTTTTAAAGCTTCGAAAGGATTACGTATGATAGTTTTCCAGCTACTTATACAAACAAGCAAAGCAATCCAGACCAATATCCCCGACACGGTATATATATTTTATCTCATACCCAAAAGGGATTTCTTTAGAACGTCTTTCCCCTTGTACCATAAAAAGGACGACAAAATTACTGACGGAAATAAATAAAATCAATAATCCGATACAACTCATAAATAGAATCCCAACCATCCCGGCTCCGGTTTTAAAATCAAAATCGGCTAAAGTCGACAAATGAATAGAAGTTAAAGGTTCCAGCTCACTCCCTGTTTGTATATTTCAAGGTATTATACCCCTCTAATACTTTTCGATTGACCCGGTTAGATTTTTCTACTACCTTCTCTAATGGACACCTTTCCTAAATTTCAGATAAATAAAGAACTCCAAGCCATCATAATCAGCTATATCCGGAGTCATGGATTCCAGATATTCAAAATTAAAATGACTGTTCTGTGGAAGATCCTCAATCACAGCAATCACCTGACAAGGGACTCGTTCACTATCATTCAAAAATTGTCCGGTAGGATCGACATTTTTGACAAATGGAATTCTATGCGATAGTGTTTCTAAAAGGGGGCTTAACATGAGGGGGCATACCCAATGCATTTACCTTCCCTCCTTCTTCTTCAGCCAGTATCTGTTTGGTTTAGTCAGTATAATCAGATAAAAAAAAGCGAGTCACTTTCGTAACTCGCTTTCACAATTCGGCGCCAACCTACTCTCCCACCATAAGGCAGTACCATCGGCACTCAGGGGCTTAACTTCTCTGTTCGGAATGGAAAGAGGTGGATCCCCCCGGTTATAGACACCTTTTAATATTTTAAGGATTTTATCCTGTTTCGTTACAATTTCTTCAGTTCCCGTTACATATCCCAACAACCCACAGCCTCCGCTGAGAATTTGACATTTACACCGGAAAGATAAAGAAGAATATACTCCGCTTAAAGTAAACAT